>Ga0209148_1000144_pt1 | contig 161633 bp, 134 predicted proteins | sample AraplaCol_mMF_r2_2_FD_184288 | JGI IMG/M metagenome (GOLD analysis project Ga0209148, IMG submission 184288) | Arabidopsis root microbial communities from North Carolina, USA - plate scrape CL_Col_mMF_r2 (SPAdes) (version 2) | ecosystem: Host-associated > Plants > Roots > Endosphere | place...
ATCGACACCGACGCATTGCCCGCCGAAGGTCCGGTGCTGGTGATGGGCCCCGGCACCGGCCTGGGTTCGGCCGTGCTGCTGCCCGGCAAACCGCACGCCACCGTGCTGGCCACCGAAGCAGGCCAGATCGCGCTGGCGCCGGGCAACGAACGCGAGATCGAGATTCTTCGTTACCTGGCGCGCGACCGTGCGTACGTGTCGTTCGAACACGCGCTGTCCGGCCCCGGTCTGCTCAACCTCTATCGCGCGCTGTGCGCGTTGCGCGGACAAGCGCCGGTACTGACCTTGCCCAGCCAGGTGACGCAGTCGGCGCTGGAGCGCAGCGATGACGCGGCGGTGGAAGCGCTGGACGTGTTCTGTGGATTGTTGGGCAGCTTCGTGGGCGATCTGTGCCTGCTGTATGGCGCGCGCGGCGGTGTGTTTCTCGCCGGCGGGATTCTTCCGCAGATCCGCGACGTGCTGCTGGCCAGCAGCTTCCGCCAGCGCTTCTTCAACAAGGGCGTGATGCGCGCCTTTCTGCAACAGGTTCCCGTACGACTGATGGAGCACGGCCAGCACGGTGTCATCGGCGCCGCCGGGCTGTTCCTCGATTTGCAAGACGGAGAGGGCGCCCTCACGGGCTCTCGCGCCGGGGAGAGCGCAGTAACCAGGTAGCACACATCAACTGACCGGGCGCAAGCCCAAACGCCACGTAGCAGCCGGACGTCCCACACATCCGCTGTCGTAACGCCTTCGAGGGGAGGAAACCATGTCACACCGTAGAACATTGCTAGCCGCGAGTATCGTTGCCGGACTGTGTATCTCCATGTCGCTCCAGGCGCAGGATGCGCCGCAGACCGGTACCACCACCACGCCACCGGCCACCACGCAGCAGACGCCGGACCAGTCGCAAGCCAAGCAGCTCGAAACGGTGACTGTCACTGGCATCCGCGCCAGCCTGCAGCAGTCGCTGGACACCAAGCGCAATGCGGACGCCATCGTCGACGCCATCACGGCCGAAGACATCGGCAAGTTCCCCGCCACCAACGTGGCCGAAGCGCTGGCGCAGATTCCGGGCGTCACGCTGGATCGCGCATTCGGCGCCACGCAGCGCGTGAGCATCAACGGCATCGATCCCAGCCTCAACCTCTCGTTCCTCGATGGCCACCCGGTGGCGCAGGCCATGTGGCTGTACGGCGACAGCCCCAACCGCGGCTTCAACTACTCGCTGCTGCCGCCGGAAATCCTCGGTTCGCTGGAAATCTACAAGAGTCCGGAAGCGCGCCTGCCGGAAGGCAGTCTCGGCGGCACGGTGATCATGCACACCATCCAGCCGCTCGACGTGCCGGCCAACACGCTCAGCGGCTCGTTCGGCGTGAACTACAACGACATGGTCGAGCAGAGCCGTCCGAACGCGTCGCTGTTCTACAGCTGGCACAACGCCGACAAGACCTTCGGTGCGGATGTCTCCCTCTCGCACTACGAGCAGAAGACCGACCGCCAGGGCCAGGAAATCTTCGGCTATACGCCGGTATCGGCGATCGCCGCCGCCAATCCGGCCATTGCAGGACAGATCGCCGCCGGCACGCTCAAGGCATCCGACCAGATGCCGACGGAACTCAACGCGGCCGATTTCCAGCAGACCGAGAAGCGCAGCAGCATCCTGGTCAACCTGCAGTACAAGCCGAACGATCACTTCGAAAGCACGCTCAGCCTGCTGTACATGACCGATCGCCTCGACAACCTCAACGTGTCGATGTACCCGATCGCTGGCTTCAACTACGCCGGTATCTCGCACCTCACCGAAGGCCCGAACGGCATCGTGGTGGCGGGCACGCAGGTCGGCACGCCGTGCTTCAACACCACTTCGTGCACCAGCACGGCCGAAACCTTCATGGATAACGACGCGCGCAAGTCGTTCATCCGCACCAAGGGCGCCGACTGGCGCGGCACCTACAAGGGCGATGGCTGGCGCATCAACGGCCAGTTGGGCGTGAGCACTTCGGACAACACCATCACGCAGGCCTTCAAGGAACTGTTCTACGGCGGCGGCTTCGACTGGAACATCAACAAGGGCTTCAACTACACCGACCTAGCCTCGGCAAACAACCCGTCCTATTGGGCGGACAACAACTTCGGCGGCAACATCGGTTACAAGCCGTACAAGGCGCGAGACGAATATGCCCAAGCCGATTTCACCAAGGACTTCGACGGCTTCTTCAACAGCCTGCAGGTCGGCGCGCGCTGGGCGTCGCACTGGGAAAGCCAGTCGCTGCTGATCGACAACGTGGGCGTGCCCAACCAGACGCTCAATGAAATCGGCTATGGCGGCATCAGCAACCTGAGTGGCGCATCGAGCATCGGCCTCTCCGGCAGCACGGTGCATCACGTGCAGACGCTGGGCTTCCAGTCGATCTACAACGCCGTGCTCGACGGCAACCAGCTCAGCTCCAACGACCCGGTCGACTACTGGGACAATACCTTCAACGTGCAGCAGCAGAACAGCGCGGGCTTTGCCCAGTTGAACTTCGGCAACGACAACGTGCACGGCAACCTCGGCGTGCGTTTCGTGCACACCAAGATCGATTCCTTCGGCTACAACGTGCCCAGCACCTGCAGCACCTGGGATTGCGTGTTCCCGCCGGGCTTTGGCTATGTCGGCACCACCAGCACCTCCAACGACTGGCTGCCGGCGTTCAACGTCGCCTGGAACGTAACGCCCGACATCATCCTGCGTGGTGCCGGTTCCGAGACGATTGCGTACGCGCCGTACAACCAGCTGGCGCCGTACTTCGAAGCCAACGACACCGTGCTCACCGCCACGGCCGGCAATCCCAACCTCAAGCCGTATCGCTCGGTGAACTTCGATCTTTCCGGCGAGTGGTACTTCAACAACGAGTCGGTGATCGCGGTCTCTGGCTTCTACAAGAACGTGCTGAACTACGTGGTCAATGCTGCCACCGTGCAGGGTCGCCAGAACGGCTCGTGGGCGGAACTGATCCAAGGCTCCACCGGCCAGATGCTCGTGAATAACGGCATGTGTACGCTCGAAGGCTTCTGCCAGTACAGCGTGTCCGCGCCGATCAACGGCGGCCGCGCCAAGGTGAAGGGTGCCGCGATCAGCTACCAGCAGGCGTTCGGCGACAGCGGTTTCGGTGTGCGTGCCAACTTCACCTATTCCGATTCGAGCACCGCGGCCGGCGGCCCGCTGCCGTACAACTCCAAGGACTCGTACAACCTCTCGCCGTATTTCGAGAAGGGCCCGTACAGCGCCAGCATCGCGTACAACTATCGCAGCAAGTATCTCGCAGGCGGTTACGTGGCCGGTGCGCCGGATTCGTATACCGACAGCTACAAGGAACTCGATGCCTCGCTGGGCTACAAGTTCAACGACCACATGTCGGTCACGTTCGATGCGCTGAACCTGCTCAACTCGACCTACAAGCAGTTCTACGGCGCGCAGATGACCGAGCTTGCGAACGAATACGCCAGCGGTCGCGAGTACATCCTCGAAGCGCACTTCAAGCTCTGATTTACCCAAACCTCCCCGGTAAGGGCCTGGCATGTTGCCAGGCCCTCTTTTTATGCGCGGATGGCGTGGTGCTCAGTCGAGCGTGCCGGCGCCGTAGCGTTCGTCCGCTTGCTGCGTGGCAGCCACGCGCAGCGCAATGGAGAGCGCGCGAACCACGTCGTCCTGGCTCATGCTGGGTGCGTTAGGAAAGCGTGCGGCCTGCGAAGGCAGGTAGGGAATGTGGATGAAACCCGCCCGCAGGCCACGGTGCTTCGCGGCGAGATGAAGCATCAGGTAAGCCACGTGGTTGCACACGAAGGTGCCGGCGGTGTTCGACACCTCGGCGGGCAGGCCTTCGGCGATCAAGGCCTTCAGCATGGCCTTGATCGGCAGCGTGCTGAAGTAGGCGGCGGGTCCGTCGACAACGATGGCGTCGTCGATGGGCTGGGCACCGGCGTTGTCCGCGATGCGTGCGTCCTGCACGTTGATCGCCACGCGTTCGAGCGACAACCGACTGCGTCCACCGGCCTGGCCCACGCCGAGCAGGATGGCCGGTTCGACGTCATCCACCGCCAGCGCCAGCTCGCGTTGCGAGTCGGCGAAGATCGTCGGCAGCAGGCGCGCGACCACGCGATGGCCGCCGATATGCTTGCCGTCGAGTTCGCGCACGGCTTCCCACGACGGGTTGATGTCTTCATTGCCGAAGGGAGTGAATCCGGTCAACAGAATGCGTGGCGAAGAAGTCATGGTTGCAATGCTCGGGGCGTGCGTCGATCAGCGAAAGACCAGCGCCCACATGATGAGGAAGGTGGCGACGAAGATGCCGGCCGCGCTCCACGCCTGCGCGCGGATCACGCCGTAGGGGTTGCGCAGCTCCAGCAAGGCCGCGGGCACCAGGTTGTAATCGGCGGCCATGGGCGTGAGCAGCGTGCCGCAATAGCCGCACAGCATGCCCATGGAACCAAGGATGGCCGGACTTGCACCGTAGCGCTGCACCAGCAGCGGCAGGCCGATGCCGGCCATCATCACCGGAAACGCGGCGAAGGCATTGCCCATGATCACGGTGAACAACACCATGCCCAGCGCGAACACCAGCAGGCACATGAAGGCGTTGCCTTCGGGCAGGATCATCTGCGCCAGCGCCGAGATGGCCGCGCCCACGCCACTCTGCGTGAACACCTCGCCCAGCGCCGCCAACAGCAACGGCAAAAGCGCCGCCCAACCGATGGCATCGAGCAGGCGGCGGCCTTCCGACACACCCTGACGCAGCGGCGCCTGCGCCACGCGCGCTGCCGCGAACAGCGCCACCACGCAGGCGAGGGTGAGTCCGGTCAGTGTCATCTGCGGCTTGGCGAACAAGGCGAGGCCGCCGAGGGAAAGGTGCTCCCCGAGCAAGGCCACGAGCAAGGTCACCAACGGAATCAGCAGCGCCGGCACGAACAGCTTGTGACCCAGGCGAGCGGCCGACGTCATGCGCGCTGACGCGCTCGCCGTCTCCGGATGCGCCTGGCGGCGCAGGCGCGGCGCGAGCAGGGCCAGCGCGATCACCATGCCGCCGGCGATCTGCGCAGGCAGCACGTTGCCGACCTTCTGTTCGGCCAGCACCAGGTCGCCGCCGGCAAACAGCAGGCCGAGCAAGGCCCAGAACGCCGCGCGCCAGAGCTGTCGCTCGCGCACATTGCGCCACGCCGTGTAGAACAAAAAGGCCGCGATCAGCCAATACGCATATTCGATACGCAGCATGCTCAGGCTTCCTCGCCCGCGCGATTGGCCTGGGCGCGCCGTTGCAGCCGGCGCTGGAACAGCCAGACGCGCACCGACTGGATCACGAAGGCCACGATGGCCGTGGGCAGCGCCCACAGGGCGATCGACAGCGGCGTGAGATCGATGCCGTGCTGCGCGTAGAAACCCTGGATCAACAGCACGGCGCCGAGCGCGATGAACACATCCTCGCCGAAGAAGCGGCCGATGTTGTCGGTCGCCGCGGCGACGGCGCGCACTTCGTCGCGTTCGGCGTCGCTGAGTTCCGGATGGATCTTCTCCGCAGCGGCTTCACTCATCGGCGCGAGCAAGGGCCGCACGGTTTGCGCGGCGCCCGCCACGCCGGTGAGTCCCAGCATGGCGAGCAGTTCGCGCACCAGCAGATAACCGATCAGCAGCCGCGCCAGCGTCATGCCGCGCAACCGTCCCATCCATTGCTGCGCATGCTCGCGCAAGCCGGCGTGTTCGAGCAGGCCGATGGCGGGCAGGGTGAGCACGAACAGCAGCAGCATGCGCGAAGACACGAAGCTCTTGCCAAGCAACGCCAGCAGCTCAGGCAGGTGCAGGCCCGCCAGCAGGCCACTGACGAGCGCCGCGCAAACCACCACGGGAACCGCATTGAAACGCAGTGCAAAGCCGATCACGATGACCGCGACGCCTAACAGCGGCCAATAATTCATGCGTGCGCCTCCGTGGCGTGCGGCGGCGCGATGCCGATGTCGGCCGCCTCCAGCGCAGCGCGCAGCTGGCGGGCGAAGGCGACCGCGTGCGCGCCATCGCCGTGCACGCACAAGGTGTCGGCCTGCAGCGTGACGATGCTGCCATCGACCGCGCGAACCTGTCCTTCGCGCGCCATCGCCATGGCCTGGGCAATGGCTTCGTCGCTTTCCTGGATCACCGCGTCAGGCTCCCGCCGTGGCTGCAGCGAACCATCGGGTCGGTAGCGCCGGTCGGCGAATGCTTCGGCTGCCACGGGAATGCCCGCGGCGATGCCGGCGTCGATCAGCGCCGAATTGGCGAGACCGAACAGCCGCAATGACGGATCGAAATCGCGCACGGCGCGGGCGATCGCCTCGGCCAGCTTCGCGTCGCGCGCCGCCATGTTGTAGAGCGCACCGTGTGGTTTCACGTGGCGCAGGCGCGTGCCCGCGGCCTGTGCGAAAGCCTGCAATGCGCCGATCTGGTAGAGCGTCATGGCGTAGGCTTCGTTCGGCGTCACCGCCATCTCGCGTCGACCGAAGCCCTGCAGGTCGGGCAGCGACACATGCGCGCCGATGGCCACGTCATGCTGCACGGCCAGGGCCACGGTGCCGCGCATGATGTCCGGATCGCCGCCGTGAAAGCCGCAGGCGATGTTGGCGGAACTGACGATGGCCAGCAGCGCGGCATCGTCGCCCATGCGCCACGCGCCGAAGGATTCGCCCAGGTCGCTGTTGATGTCGATGGTCTTGGCGGTGGCAATCTTCATGCGGATTCCAGACGTTGTTCGATGCGTTGAAGCAGGCGTCGCAGCGAGGTATCCCGTTCGCCGAGGCGTTGCAGCGCCTCGTCCAGGGTGGTCTCCCGGAAGGATACGGTATCGCCCGGCCGCCGCTGTGCCAGGCGCGGCAGATCCACGGCGGCGAGTTGCCCGATGCGCGGATAACCGCCCGTCACCGGCGCTTCTGCCAGCAACAGGATGGGCTGGCCCGAGGGCGGCAGCTGCAGGGTGCCCGGCAGCGTCGCTTCGGAAATCAGTTCCAGCGGTTGGCGCAGGCGCAGTGGTGCGCCATCCAGGCGGTTGCCGGTGCGGTTGCTGTCCTTGCTGACCATGAAGCGCTGGGTGAACAGGGCGCGTTGCGAGGCATCGTCCAGCGCATCCGCGTGATGGCCGCGCATCAGCGCCAGCGGTTCGCGTGCATAGTCGAGCCACGGTTGCGGATCGAGACCCCAGCGCAGCGCCTGCACGCCACGATCGTGTGGGAACCACGGCGCCGGCGCGTGCTCGCCGATGGCGATGACGTCACCGCTCTGCACGCTCTTGCCATGTAACGGACCCACGCCCGCATGCAGATCCGTGCTGCGGCTGCCCAGTACCTGCGCGCCGTCGAAGCCGCCGCGCACGGCGAGATAGCTGCGGCAACCATGGCGCATGCCGCCGAGGCGAAGCACGCTGCCGGCCGGCAGGAAGCATGTGCTCCATGCCGGCAGCGGCTGGCCTTCCACGCGCGCTTCGATAAGCGCACCGGTGAGCGCCACGATGGCGTCCTGCTGAAAGCGCAGCGTGGGACCGGCCAGCGTGATCTCCAGCGCGGCTTCGTCACCTCTGTTGCCCACGAGGGCATTCGCCAGTCGCCACGAGGGTTCGTCCACCGCACCGGCGCGGCCCAGGCCGAGGTGCGCATACCCGCGGCGCCCGGCATCCTGCAGGCTGGTGAGCAAGCCGGGCTTGATCACTTCGACGCTCATGCGCTCGCGCTCGCAAGGGCGGCGAGTCGCTCGTACTCGCGTTGGTCGATGGCGCGGAAGCGCACATGGTCGCCCGGCTGGAGCAGCGAGGGCGAGGCGGCAGCGAGATCGAACAGCCGCACCGGCGTGCGCCCGATCAACTGCCAGCCACCCGGCAGCGCTTGCGGATAGATGCCCGTCTGCTGCCCGCCAATCGCGACGCTGCCCGCGGGCACGCTGGTGCGGGGGTTGCTTCGACGCGGCATGGCCAGCGCGGGATCGAGGCCGAGCAGGTAGGGAAATCCTGGGGCAAACCCAAGCATGGCGACGCGATAGATCGCCGCCACGTGGCGCGCCACCACCTCGTCGGCCGACATGCGCGCATGCGCGGCTACCTCGGGCAGATCCGCGCCCGCGTCGCCGCCGTACCACACGGGAATGATCACTTCGCGCGCCGCAGTTTCCGTCGAGGAACTCGCGTTCCAGGCTGCGGCGATCACGTGTTGCAGGCGCTCCGCACAGAAGCGTCCGTCATCATCCAGCCAGTGGGTCACATCGAAGCGCAGCAACAGGCTGGCATAGGCCGGTATGCATTCCACGTTGACGAGGTTCGCGCGCAGCCTTGCTGCCGCAGCGTGTACGCGGTTGTTCACATCAGCATCGATCGTATCGCCGAAACGCAACAGCCATGCGTCCTCGGCCAGTGCTTCGATCTGTACGTCCGCCAGTGGGAAGGTCACGCGCGCACCTGCCCCGCACCGTCGTTCTCTGCACGTGTGCCGAATTCTCTTGTGTGCATCGACATGGGGCGATTCGTGAGAGGGGATGAGTCGAGCGCTGAGTGTTGCAGAAGCGATTGCGTTTGCCGACTTGCACTGCGGCAGGCCGCGCCTGCGCAAGACCTCGCCGTCTCCATCGCAAGCTGTGTCGAAAGGCGGCTCGCCGCCGCATGGCTTTGCGATGACGGCGGCGCATGTTTGTGTGCGCGGTGAATGCGCGGCACGTGAAATTGCGTCGCATGCTTCTGCGGTCCGGTGACTTCGCAACGTTGTCAAACGGGGACGTCTCCACCTGCCATGGCAGTCAAAAGGAGGCCGAAAATCCCCCCTTTTGGGAGCGGAAATGGCTGGCGTAGGTCAAGCGTCATGGGCGCCGTCGTGGCGCGCTGCGAGAAGGTTTTTCTGTGGCTTGTCTGGATGCCATAAAGACTTATAAAACATATGGTTAAGCGCGATAACCTGGGGCGGATTGCGGTACCGGAAGGACGAGGATGTTGCCCCGCCGCATAGGCCTTTTTCGTATGTGCCGGATGGATTGTTGACAACGTTGTCAGCCATTACCCAGACTCCGGCCAAATGGGGTCGCGTTCACAGGAACGTGACACAGGGATGACGAGGGGATCGCAAGTGGTCGAAGGGGTCAGCCACAGCGCACGTGAGTTCTTGGCGCAAGAAGCCATGTTTCTCGCGGCGGACGTCGGAGGAACGCACGCTCGCATCGGGTTGGTGAGCCGCGATCCGGACGGCACGCGTCCGGTGACGGTGCTGCAGTACCACCGCTATGCCTGCGCGGAGTGGCCGAGCCTCACCGCCGTGCTGCAGGACTTCGTCGGTCAGCTCGACCGTTCCGTGCACGTGAGCCGCTGCGCCGTGGCCAGTGCGGGCTATGTGCTGGGCGACGCCATCGTCAACGACAACCTGCCGTGGCCGGTCTCCATTCGCGACATCCGCGACAGCCTGGGCATCGAACAGCTCGCCGTCGTCAACGACTTCGAAGCCGTGGCCTATGCCACGCAGTTCCTCAGCCAGGCCGACACCACGGCGGTCATCGACACCGACGCATTGCCCGCCGAAGGTCCGGTGCTGGTGATGGGCCCCGGCACCGGCCTGGGTTCGGCCGTGCTGCTGCCCGGCAAACCGCACGCCACCGTGCTGGCCACCGAAGCAGGCCAGATCGCGCTGGCGCCGGGCAACGAACGCGAGATCGAGATTCTTCGTTACCTGGCGCGCGACCGTGCGTACGTGTCGTTCGAACACGCGCTGTCCGGCCCCGGTCTGCTCAACCTCTATCGCGCGCTGTGCGCGTTGCGCGGACAAGCGCCGGTACTGACCTTGCCCAGCCAGGTGACGCAGTCGGCGCTGGAGCGCAGCGATGACGCGGCGGTGGAAGCGCTGGACGTGTTCTGTGGATTGTTGGGCAGCTTCGTGGGCGATCTGTGCCTGCTGTACGGCGCGCGCGGCGGCGTGTTTCTCGCCGGCGGGATTCTTCCGCAGATCCGCGACGTGCTGCTCGCCAGCAGCTTCCGCCAGCGCTTCTTCAACAAGGGCGTGATGCGCGCCTTTCTGCAACAGGTTCCCGTACGACTGATGGAGCACGGCCAGCACGGTGTCATCGGTGCGGCTGGCTTGTACCTGGACGGACGCACGTAAAGACCGCGCAAGACGAAGTACCGATTTAGCACCACACCGTTGCACTGAACCGGGCATCTGCCCAGACAGCCACGCCGCAGCCGGACGACCCACAACATCCGCTGCAGAAAACGCCTTCGAGGGGAGGACACCATGTCACACCGCAAGACTCTACTAGCCGCCAGCATCATCGCCGGACTCTGTCTGTCCGGTTCGCTCTATGCCGCCGACAACACGCCTGCGGCGCAGCCGGCCGCATCGGGCCAGGACAACGCACAGACCACCGCCGAAAAGGCCAAGGCCAAAGAGCTCGGCACGGTCACCGTGGTCGGCATCCGCGATTCGGAAGCCGAGTCGCTGAACCTCAAGAAGGCCGCTAACTCGCACATCGAAGTGATCACCGCCGAAGACATCGGCAAGCTGCCGGCCAAGAACGTGGCCGACACGCTGCAGCGCCTGCCCGGCATCAACATCAGCTCGTCCAGCGCCAGCGAAGGCGGTTTCGACGAGAACGATCGCGTGAGCCTGCGTGGCACCAACCCGAGCATGACGCAGACGCTCGTCAATGGTCACACCGTGGGCACCGGCGACTGGTTCGTGTTGAGCCAGGTGCAGACCGTGGGCCGCAGCGTGAGCTACAGCCTGCTGCCGTCGGAAATCGTCAGCGAAGTCACCGTGCACAAGACGTCCGAAGCCAAGCTGCAGGAAGGCGGCAGCGCGGGCACCGTGGACATCACCACGCGCAAGCCGCTGGAATTCGCCAAGCCGTTCACCGCGCAGGCGTCGATCGGTGGCGTGTATGCGGATCTTCCGGGCGATACCAAGCCGCAGTTCAACGGCCTGGTGAACTGGAAGAGCGACGACAACACCTTCGGCGTGATGGCGCAGGGCTTCTATGAGAAGCGCAGCCTGCAGCGCGATGGCCAGGAAATCGTGGGTGGCTACAGCCAGATCGGCGCGACCGATGCCATTGCCGTGGCCCACCCGGAACTGGCGGGCAAGTACTACCCGAACCTGATCGGCCAGACGCTGTTCACGCAGACGCGCACCCGCAAGGGCGGCACGATCGACATCGAGTGGAAGCCGCTCGACAACCTCACGCTGAATCTCGACAGCTTCTATTCGAAGCTGGAAGCGGACAACTTCAACCGCAACTACATGCTGTGGACGAGCAAGTTCGTCGCCAGCGGCGCGCAGCTGCAGCCGGGTTATCAGGTGAAGGGCAACGTCCTCACCAATGCGAACTTCGGCAAGCCGTCGGCCACTGACGTCTGCACGCCCGCCACTGCTACCTCGCCGGCCGTGTTGTGCGCCGATACGCCGTACGGCGTGTACGACCAGATCTCGCGTCCGGGCGCTTCGTCGTCTTCCGCGTTCACCACGCTCGATGCCGAATGGCGCGCCACCGACCACCTGACCTTCACCGGCCAGGTCGGTACCACGCAGGGCAAGGGCAACAGCGACGAGCAGAACGTCAGCGAGCTGGGCTTCGGCGCCGGCGCCGGCGCGAGCTGGGGCATGCGTGGCACGGGCAATCCGACCAACTGGTCGATCGGCGGCGACAACACCACACCGTCGGGCATCATTCCGTCGGCTGGCTGGATCTTCGGCGACCAGAACATCCACGTGAAGGACAAGGAAAACTTCTTCCAGGCCGACGGCGAATACGCCTTCGACAGCTCGCCGATTTCGCTGAGCACGCTCGACTTCGGCATTCGCTATTCCGATCACACCCGCGAGAACAAGACCGACATCGGTCAGGGCCCGACCGGCGACTGGCAGAATCCGGCCAACTATCCGACCAGCTGGAAGAACTATCCGGGCAGCTTCAACAGCGATCTGGGCGTGAATGGCCCCGGTCCGGCCTGGTACTACAGCGAGGGTGATCTCGCCGCGTTCGATGCGAAGTACGCCAACCGCGATCCGGTGACGCGCTTCAACTGGCAGAACATCTACAAGGTCAACGAGAAGGACACGGCGGCTTACCTGCAGGCCAACTTCTCCGGTGAACGCTGGAGCGCCAACGCGGGCTTCCGTTATGTCTATACCAAGGAAGACATCAACTACAACTCCAGCGCGGTGTCCAATTACACCGTGGCCGGCCCGATCACGGGCTCCGCGTTTGGCGACTACTACAAGAACACGTACAAGCACAGCTACGACAAGCTGCTGCCGAGCTTCAACTTCCGGTACAGCCTGACGGACGACCTGCTGGCACGCTTCGCCGGCTCGCAGACCATGACGCGCCCGGACTACTCGGCACTGGCCGGTTCGTACTCGCTCGACGACCTCACGCACACCGGCACCGGCGGCAATCCGCAGCTCAAGCCGCTGATCTCGACCAACTTCGATGCGTCGCTGGAGTGGTATTTCGCTCCGCGTGGCCTCGTGTCGGCCGGCGTGTACAACATGCAGCTGAGCGATTACATCAACTTCGGTAACCAGAACATCCAGTTCAAGGACCAGCAGGCCAGCAACACGGCCGGCCGCGATGTGTTCTCGACGTACCAGGTCAGCGTGCCGACCAACGTCGACGGTCACGTGAAGGGCGTGGAGTTGAACTACATCCAGCCGATCGGCGACAACTTCGGCGTGCAGACCAACTACACCTACGCCAGCGGTTCGGCGGACAACGGCGCGCCGTTGCAGGGCACCTCGAAGAACACGTTCAACGTGTCCGGTTATTTCGAGAACCAGATGTTCAACGCCCGCATCAGCTACACGTACCGTTCGTCGTTCTACGCCGGCGTGAGCCGCACCGACACGTTCTACCAGGATGGCATCGGCAACCTGGCGGCATCGTTCGGCTACAACATCAACTCGTGGCTGTCGCTCACTCTGGACGCCATGAACCTCAACAACCCCAAGCTCAAGTACTACACGCTCAGCGACAAGTACGGCAAGCAGCCGTATGCGTTCTACGTCAATGGCCGCCAGTACTACTTGAACCTGCGCTTCAAGATCTAACTTAAGGCTTCCTCCCCGCCACCGGGCCCGGCACACTTGCCGGGCCCGATTTTTCTCGGGGATCGGAAAGCCGCTGTTCCAAGAACCTGCTGGAGTCGATGGCATGATGCAACGTCGTGTTCTTGCGGTTGCCTTGCTGGTGTTCGTCGCGCACGGCGCGGCCGCATCGGAAGGGAAAGTGCTGGTCGACCAGGTGGGTTACGACACCGGTGCGATCAAGCAAGCCATCGTCACCGGCGACGCGGCAGCGTCCGCGAAGGCTTTTCGCGTGGTAAATGCCGATACCGGTGCCGTCGCACTGCAGGGCACGCTGTCGCCCACGGGCAAGGTGGCCCGATGGAGCGATGACGGCTACGCCATCGCCGATTTCAGCATGGTGCGTACACCCGGCCACTACTACGTTGAATTGCCGCAAGGCGGTCGCGAATGGCGTTCGTGGACATTCGACGTGCAGGACAACGTGCTCGAGAGGAACACGCTCTCCAACGTCGTCTACTACTTCAAGGGCCAGCGTTCCAGCGGTCTGCTGGACAAGGCCGATACGCATCTTCCGCATCCCGACGGCACGCCGGGGACGCTCGATATCCACGGTGGCTGGTACGACGCCACGGGCGACTACGGCATCCACCTGTCGCACCAGAATCCGACCAGCTACTTCAACACCCAGCAGTTGCCGCTGGCCGCGTGGAGCCTGCTGCGCACCTGGCAGCAGCTGGAATCACGCAACGACAAGAATTTCCGCGAGTACGACCGTCGCCTGCTCGACGAAGGTCTGTTCGGCGCCGATTTCCTGGTGCGCGACAAGCGCCCCGATGGCTCGTTCTATCAGTCCATCGACGGTCCCGGCCCCGGCAAGTTGCCGCAGGACCGCCGCATCGGCGATCCGAACTGGCGCACGCAGATCAAGCTGAAGCCCGGCGACCATACCGAGCGCGTCGACGAGCCCGCGCATGGTCCGCACGCCTACGAGGCGAGCTTTCGCGCGGGCGGGGGCATGGCCATCGCCACGCTCGCACTCGCTGCGCGCACCGGCGTGGACGGCGATTTCACCTCGAAGGATTACCTCAAGGCTGCGGAAGACGCTTACCGTTTTCTTGACGCGCACAATCGCGAGCTGACCAACGACGGGAAGGACAACATCACCGACGACTACTGCGCCTTGCTCGCTGCGGTGGAGCTTTATCGCACCACGCACAACGAGGCTTGGCGAAAGGCGGCGGATGCACGGGCCGATCATCTCCTCGCGCGGTTGATCACACACGGCGGCCATCGCGACTACTGGCGCGCGGATGATGGCACGCGTCCGTTCTTCCATCCTTCGGATGCCGGGCTGCCGGTGGTGGCGCTGGTGGAATACGCGGGCATCGCCGATGCGAAACGCCAGGCGAAGGTGCGCGACATCGTGAAGCGTTCGCTCGCCGCCGAGCTTGCCGTCACGGGCGAGGTCAACAACCCGTTCGGTTATGCACGGCAGCTGGTGCGCGGTGGCGATGGCCGCGTGCGCACGGCGTTCTTCTTCCCGCACGATACCGAGGCGGCACCATGGTGGCAGGGCGAGAACGCGCGAATCGCCTCGCTGGCCGCCGCGGCGCGCATGGCAGCGCCGCTTTACACCGGCGCCGGCGATGAAGCGTTCCGGCAGCAGCTGCAGGCCTACGCCTGGAACCAGCTGCACTGGATACTCGGCCGCAACCCGTACGACAGCAGCATGCTGATGGGCAGCGGCCACCGCAACGCGCCGTACATGTTCTTCGACTCGTACGCGTACACCAACGCGCCGGGCGCGATCATCAACGGCATCACCGCCGGCCTCACCGACGACGAAGGCATCGCCTTCGATCTTGGCTACGCGCAGACCGGCAAGGACGACGACTGGCGCTGGACCGAGCAATGGCTGCCGCACGATGCTTGGTACCTGTTCGCCATCAGCCTTTCCCACGATTGACGTCGCAAGCGAGACGAACGATGAAGAAGACACGCTACGTGCTGGCCCTCGCCCTGGGTGGGCTCAGCGCCTTCGCCCATGGCGCCGTGCCGGTAAACCTGATCCCGATGCCGGCACAGCTGAGTGTTTCCGGCGAAGGCTTCACGGTGACGCCGCAGACCACCATCTTCGTCGATCCGGGCGACGCGGCCGCGCGTCGCACGGCGGAATACCTTGCCTCGCTCACGGCGCATACGCGTCATCTTCAAATGCAGGTGAAGGCCGGAGACGCCGACGCCGGGGCGATCGTGCTCAAGCTCGATCCGAAGGCCCCGATCACAAGCCCGGAAGGCTACACGCTTGATGTCTACAGTGCGGGTATCCGCATCGTGGCGCGTGACGAAGCCGGCTTGTTCTATGGCGCCGTCACCGCATGGCAGCTGATGACGCCGTCGCCGGGAACGGGCGACGTGCGCGTGGAGCCGGTGCACATTCGCGACGAACCACGCTTTGCGTGGCGCGGCATGATGCTGGACTCCGCGCGCCACTTCCAGACGCCGGCCGAAGTGCGCACCGTCATCGACCAGATGGCGCAACACAAGCTCAACACGCTGCACTGGCATCTCACCGATGACCAGGGCTGGCGCATCGAGATCAAGCGGTATCCGGAACTCACGCGCATCGGTGCATGGCGCACGCCGCCCACGCTGGGCAAGAAGGCCGGGGCGGGCCGTTACGGCGGTTTCTATACGCAGGACGACATCCGCGCCATCGTGGCGTACGCCGCCGAGCGCCACATCACGGTGGTGCCGGAGATCGACATGCCGGGCCACGCGCAAGCGGCCGTGGCGTCGTATCCGGAACTCGGCGTCACCGGCACGCGTCCGCCGGTTTCGCCGGACTGGGGCGTGAACCCGTACCTCTACAACGTCGACGACAACACCGTGCACTTCCTGCAGAACGTGCTCGACGAAGTGATGGCCTTGTTCCCCTCCACCTATATCCACGTGGGTGGCGACGAGGCGGTGAAGGACCAGTGGAAGGCATCGGCCGCCGTGCAGGCGCGCATGCACGCGCTGGGCATCAAGAACGAGGATGCGCTGCAGACCTGGTTCATCGATCAAATGGGTGGGTACCTCGCGGCGCATGGCCGTCGCCTGATCGGCTGGGACGAAATCCTCGAAGGCGGCATACCCGCGAGCGCCACGGTGATGTCGTGGCGCGGCACGCAGGGCGCCATCGATGCGGCCAAGCAAGGCCACGACGTGGTGCTGTCGCCGGCGCCGCAGCTCTATCTCGACCAGATGCAGAGCGATCTTCCCGACGAAACCACCGGTCGTCTGCCATCGATGTCGCTCAAGAGCTACTACGACTTCGAGGCCGTGCCCAAGGCGTTGAACGCAGCGCAGGCGAAACACGTGCTCGGCATGCAGGCCAACATGTGGACCGAGCACATGCCCACGCTGCGTCACGTCGAGCACGCCGTGTTCCCGCGCATGGACGCATTGTCCGAAGCCGCATGGACGCCGGCAAAGGAACGCGACTGGCACGGTTTCCTCGACCGCCTGCCGTCGCAGCTGGCGCGCTATCGCATGCAGGACATCGCCTATGCCGACAGCGCCTTTGCGCCGTCCATCGAGGTCGATCGCAATGCGGCCATCGCCAGCGGCCACGCGAACGTCACGCTGTCGAACCAGGCGAAGTACGGCGGCGTGCACTACACCACCGATGGCAGCGAACCGAATGCTTCCTCGCCGTTGTACGTGCGTCCGTTCGCCGTGAACCTGCCTACGACCATCAAGGCCGTGGCACTCGCTGCCGACGGCACGCCGCTGGCCGACGTGCGCACGCGCGTGCTCGATCTGCCATCGCTGCGCACACGTGGCACCGGCGAGCTGGAGAACTGCCCGGGCAGCGATTTCCGCCTGCGCGTGCAGCCCTCGCCTGATGCCACCAGCATGGCGCCCACATACCTGATCAACGTGTTCGACAACTGCCGCATGTATCGCGCGGCGAAGCTGGACGGCATGGCGGCGATTCGCGTGGATACGGCCACGCTGCCGCGCAATTACCAGTTGGCGCACGACGCCAAGCTGGTGAAGGCATACACGTCGGCCACGCCGCAGGGCGAACTGGTGGTGCGCATGGACAGCTGCAAGGGCAAGCCGCTGGCCTCGCTGCCGTTGCCCACCGATCAGCCGGCCACGTTCACCCTGCAGGGCGCCATGGCGAAGCAGGCGGGCACGCATGACCTGTGCCTGGTATTCACCTCGCCCATCACGGGGCCGATCTACGGCGTGGGCGCCGTGACGCTGGTGCCGGCCGAGAAGGCGGCGCCTTGAGCAGCGTGCTTCGTCGCCTCGCTTCGGTCGACGCCCTGCGTGGATGCACCGTCGCGCTCATGTTGCTGGTCAACGATCCGGGTGACTGGGAGCACGTGTATTGGCCGCTCGAACATGCACAGTGGAACGGTTGCACGCCAACGGACCTGGTGTTTCCGTTCTTCCTGTTCGTGGTGGGCGTTTCCATTGCGCTCGCCATCGGGCCGCGCGTGGAGCAGGGCGCGGACAAGGGCGCACTCACGCGCGCGGCCATGAAGCGCGGCTTGCGCATCCTGCTGCTTGGTGTGGCGATCAATGTGCTGGCATGGTGGATCATGCCGCATGCGCATCTGCGTTTTCCCGGCGTGCTGCAGCGTATCGGCGTGTGCTTTGCGGGCGCAGCGCTGTTCGCGATCTACACCCGGCCGCGCGTGCAATGGATCACCATCGCCGTGTTGCTGCTCGGCTATTGGGCGCTGCTGTTGGCGGGCGGTTCACTCGAACCCTTCGCCAACATCGTCAGCCGCACCGACTTCGCCATCTTCGGTCACACGGTTTATCTGATCGATCCGGCGACGGGTCGCGGTCATGATCCGGAGGGCCTGCTAGGCTGCCTTCCTTCGCTTGCCACCAGCCTGCTCGGTTTGCGTGCCGGCCAATGGCTGCGCGAGGAGAACAGAAAGGCGCTGATGCTATCGGGCGTCGCGTGGCTGCTGCTGGGTTTCGCGTGGTCGCTGGTGTTCCCGCTCAACAAGAACCTATGGACGTCGTCGTTCGTGTTGTGGACGGCGGGCTGGGCCACGCTCGCGCTGCTGCTGTTCCACGTACTGATCGACCAGCACGGTTGGCCGGCCATCGGGCGACGCTTTGGCGTGAATGCGGTGGCGGCGTATGCGGGTTCGGAGCTGATGCAGATCGTGCTGCCGGGCCTTGGCCTGCAGGACGCGCTCTATCAGCACGCGTTCGCCGGCTGGATCACGCCGATGGCGGGACCTTATGTGGCGTCGCTCGCCTATGCCATCGTATTTGTCGCCGTGTGGTGGGTGATCGTCTACGTGATGGATCGAAGGAAGATCTACCTCAAGCTCTGATCGGCGCGCCGGCGATGTGCTGGCGCGTGCATCAGTGCGGCGAAGCGAAACTCGATCGTTCGCCGTCGTCGGCCAGGTCGGTGAGTATCGCCACACGCACGCGGTTGCCGCCTTCTTTCTTGACCTGATACATCGCCGCATCGGCGGCGCGCGTGAGATCGCGCGAGGTGCGTCCGTGCAGCGGGTAGGTCGCCACGCCCACGCTGGTCGATGCGTGCAAGGTTCGATCGGCCAGCTGGAACGGCGTGTTGATGGCGGCGCGCAGTTTCTCGGCCACCTGGATGCTGTCCGCCACCGATTGCAGGCGACACAGCAGCACCACGAACTCATCGCCGCCCATGCGCCCCACCACGTCGCCTTCGCGCAGGTGGCTGCGGATGCGCTGCGCCACTTCGCACAGCAGCAGGTCGCCGGTGTGGTGGCCGAAGCGGTCGTTCACCTGCTTGAACTTGTCCAGGTCGATATAGAGCAAGGCGAGGTTGCCGCCGAAGCGCGTCACGTTCTCCAGTGCTGCCTCGAACTGCTGGTGGAACAGGTCGCGGTTGGCCAGGTCGGTGAGCGGATCGTGGCGCGCGATGTGGTGCAGCCGCGCCTCGGCCTGTTTGCGTTCGATGGCGGCGGCCACCTGCGTGGACACGAACTGCAGCAGTTCCTTGTCGGCCTCGGTGTAGCGCGTGGCATCGGAATAGCTCTGCACCACCAGCGCGCCCACCGCGCAACCCTGCGAGCACAGCGGCACGCCCAGCCAGTGCAACGCATCGCTGCCGATCACGGGCAGCGACGGATCGGATGGCGCGCCCGGGGTGACCAGCAAGGCCTGCCCGGTGCGAATGAGTTGCGCCGTCAACGATCCGGAATCGATGCTTTGCGCGGGCGGTGCGCTGTCGTGCTCATCGACGAAATACGGAAAGCTCAGTTCGCCGTGCAAAGGGTCGTACAGCGCCACGAAGAAATTGTTCGCCGGCAGCAGCGTGCCGACGATGCGGTGGATCTCCTCGTAGAGCGCCGGCAGGTTGTCCGCCGTGTGGGCTGCCTCGGAGATGGCGTGCAGCGCGGCGGTCATCGACTCGGCGCGTTTGAGCGCGGTGATGTCGCGCGCCACGGCGATGCGCATCTGGTCGGGTTCCGACCAGCGCGCGGACCACATGATGTGCACCACCGAGCCGTCCTTGCGGATGTAGCGGTTCTGGAAGTGCGACTGCGGCTGGCCGGCCATGATTGCCGAGGCCACTTCCATGGTGGCTTCGCGGTCATCCGGATGCACCAGCTCGATCATGCGGCGGCCGATCACTTCCTCCGGCCTGTAGCCGAAGATGCGCTCGTACGAGGCACTGACGAAGACGTATCGCCCTTCCGTGTCCACGACACAGATGGCATCCCACAGGAGATCCATGATCTTGTTGAGTAGGGCGATTTCCATGGGGCGCGTCCGGACGGCTACCACTGGCTCGAAGTTGGCGGTATCCAACGGTGAGGCAAGATGCGTGCCGGAAGCCCGGTGGCTGGTCGTCTTCCAGCCTGGCAACGAAGGCTATTCGTCGAGCAGGGCGCGCGCCGTATTCCACATGGTACGGGTAAGCGGTCGGTTCTCGTGGGGAGTCTGCAACACCACGAGCGTCGTGGTGCTGATGCTGGCATGGATCTTCAGCAGGCGGTCCAGCACGATTTCCAGGTGCTGGATGGACATGGCCACCACGCGCAGCAGGGCCGAGTCCTCGCCGGCCAGGCGACGGCAGTCGAGCACTTCGGGAATGTCCGCCACCAGCGCGCCCACGCGGGCGCAAATGCCGCCATCGCAACGCAGGCGGATCATGGCATCGATCTCGTAGCCCAGCTTGCGCGGATTCACCACGGCCCGGTAACCGGCGATCACGCCGGCTTCCTCCAGGCGTTTCACGCGCTCGGCCACGGCCGGTGCGGACAGTTTCACCTTGCGTCCCAGCTCGGCGTAACCCAGGCGGGCGTCCTGCTGCAGGGCCTCCAGAAGCAGCCAATCCGTGGCATCCCAAATCGGTTTCGATTCAAAGGTGACTGCGTTCATGGACATTTCGTTCGTTGGCGAAACATCCTCATCCTACGCTGATTCATCATTCAAGCGAAACGCGGCGGAACTTACGATGCGCAACATTCCCCACCGGAAAATTATCCCCATGCACACCGAACGCCTCGACGGGCGCGCGCTCGCTTTCATTGGCATCGCCCTGCTTACCTGGTCGTCGGCCTATGCCGCGATCGCTTATGCACTGGCCTCGTTCACGCCGGGCGAAGTGGCGCTGGCGCGGTTGGCCATCGGCTCGCTGTGTTTCGCGGTGCTGCTGGTGGTGAAGCGCGTGCCGTTGCCGGCCCGCCGCGACTGGCCGCAACTGACGCTGCTCGGCGTGATCGGTCTCACCGTGTACCACTTGTGCCTCAATACGGCCGAAACGCGCGTGGCCAGCGGCACCGCCGCCATCCTGATCTCGCTGGTGCCCGCGACGACGGCGGCGCTGTCGGCCATCTGGCTGCGCGAACGCTTATCGCCGCGCACGCTCACGGGCTTGGCCATTGCGCTGATCGGCGTGGTGCTGGTGGTGCTCACCAGCGGCAAGGACGTGAAGATCGAACCCATGGCCGCGCTGGTGCTGGTGAGCGTGGTGGCCTGCTCGATCTTCTTCGTGTGGCAGAAGCCGTTGTTCGCGCGCAACAGCATGCTCGGCGTCACCGGCTTCACGTTCTTCGCCGGCACGCTGGCTGCGCTGCCGTTCGGCGTGCACCTGCCGCAGGCGTTGATGCATGCGCCCGCGTCGCATATCGGCGCGCTGTTGTGGCTGGGCATCGCGCCCACCTTCATCGGCTACATCGCGTGGAACGCCGCGTTGCAGCGCGCGCCGGCTTCGCAGGTGAGCAGCTTCATCTATTTCTCGCCGCCCATCGCCGTGCTGATCGGCTGGGTGTGGCTGGGCGAACGGCCGACGCTGCTCACCTTGGCGGGCGGCGTGATCACCGTGGGCGGCGTGGTGCTGGCCAACGCGCGTCGCCGCGCGGCTGCACCGGCGCCCGTCGTGGGTTCGCCGGCCAAGCAGCACTGAGCCATGATGCCGATCCGGTTGGTCGATGCCGCTGCGCAGTTGCCCGAGGCCTGGTCCTCACGCGTGCTTGCCGCCTTCGGCGATGCACGCCTGAAGCTGTTGCGCATGGACGAGGCGGCGTATCCCGAGGAAAGCCATGATTACGACGAAGCCCTGCTCGTGCTCGATGGCGTGATGGTGTTGCGCATCCAGGGCGAGATTCTGCGGGTGGGCGCGGGCGAGCTGTATGTGGTCCCGGCCGGCGCGCCGCACAGCGTGGAGGGCGGCAGTCGCGGTACGCTGCTGATCATCGACACCTGATCGCACGCTGGAGCCGCCGTGGCCACGCTCTACATCGCCAACAAGAATTACTCGTCGTGGTCGTTGCGTCCGTGGGTCCTGATGACCCATCTGGGCATCCCTTTCGACGAGCAGCTCCGGGTGTTCGGCGAAGGCTCGAACTGGGATGCCTTTCGCCGGTTCTCGCCGAACGGCCGCGTGCCGTGCCTGCATGACGGCGATAGCGTCGTATGGGATTCGCTGGCGATCATGGAATACCTCGCCGAACGGCATCCGGGCATTTGGCCGTCCGATGCCGGTGCGCGCGCGTGGGCGCGTTGCGCGGCGGCGGAAATGCACTCGGGCTTTGCCACATTGCGCAATGCGTGTGGCATGAGCTGCGGCGTTCGCGTGCGATTGCGCGAGGTGGACGCCGCGCTGAAGGCGGACATCGCACGCATCAACGAATTGTGGAACGAAGGACTGGCACGTTTTGGCGGCCCCTTCCTGGCGGGTAACGCCTTCACGGCCGTCGACGCATTCTTTGCGCCAGTGGTGTTCCGCATCCAGACCTACGGCCTGCCCATGGAAGGCGCGGCCTCGGCATACGTGGCACGCATGCTGGCGCTGCCGGCGATGCGTGAGTGGTACGTCGCCGCGCTGGCCGAGCCCTGGCGCGATGGCGCGCACGAAGCGGAAACGCTGCACTACGGCGAGGTGATCGAGGATTTTCGCATCGCCTGATCAGGCGAGGTCAGCAATGGCATGACGCTGGCGACGCGCCTGCCATCGTCCCAGTGCCACCAGCAGCAACGCGACCACGATGAAAGCCGCCAGCACGCCGATGGCATCGATCAGCACCTGCGCATAACCGAGCTCATGCACGTCGAGAAACGGATAGGGATACCAGCCGCTCGCCGCGCCACGCAGCAGCACATAGAAGAAATAGCCGGCGGGGTAGCTTTGCCACGCCAGCACCTGCGTCCAGCGCAGTCCGCCCTTGGGCACGGCCAGCCACCAGTACGCGAGATACAGCAGCGGCATGGCGTCGTGCACGATCACGTCCGCCACCAGCAACCAGCCCGACGGACTCCACAACTGGCGCAGCATCAGGTTGTAGATCGCGCTGACGATCACGATGCTCATCGCCGCCGCCGTCTGCACGCCGGGTCTGGTGAGGAATGGGCTCAATCGGCTGCGCGAGCCGGTGGCCGCCGCCGTGAGCACGCCAGCCACCAGCAGGTTGGTGAGAATGGTGTAGAAACCGAGAAACAGCCACAGGCCTTCCAGCGCCGTGCCGCCCTTGTCTTCCGTCATCCGGATCGAGAACCACAGCTGCAAGGCAAGGCCGAACCAGCCGAGCAACGCAGCAACAAGGGCGAACTGGCGATAAGGCCGCGTCATGGTGTCGGGTTCCACGTGACGTCAGGCCAGCGATCCTAGACCGTGCCGCGCAGACACGCGGTGATGGCCGGCCACGCAGGCGCCCCGGCCATCGCAAGCATCAGAACTTGTACCCGCGATGGATCGCCACGATGCCGTTGCTGAGGTTGCGCACGTCCACGCGGCCGAAGCCGGCGCGCTCCATCATGCCCTTGAGCGTTTCCTGGTCCGGATGCTTGCGGATCGACTCGGCCAGGTACTGGTAGCTGTCGGCGTCGCCCGCGAAGAGCTGGCCGAGCTTGGGCAGCACCTTGAAGGAGTGGAAATCGTAGAGCTTGCTGAAGAGTTCGCTCTGCACGCGCGAGAACTCCAGCACCAGCGCGCGTCCGCCCGGCTTGAGCACGCGGCAGATGTCCGCCAGCGCCTTGTCCTTGTCGGTGACGTTGCGAAGGCCGAAGGCCATGGTCACGGCGTCGAAGCTGTTGTCCGGAAACGGCAGGGCTTCGGCATTGAGCTGCGTCCAGCGCAGGCCCGAGACCAGGCCGCGGTCCGTCATGCGATCGCGACCCACGCCGAGCATGGCGGCGTTGATGTCGCCCACGATGATCTCGCCATCGGCGCCCACCACCGGCTTGAGCAGCGCGGCGATGTCGCCGGTGCCACCGGCCAGATCCAGCACGCGATCGCCCCTACGCACGCCGCTGACGGCCACGAAATGGCGCTTCCACAGGCGGTGGATGCCGAACGACATCAGGTCGTTCATCAAGTCATAGCTGCTCGCGACGGAGGTGAACACCTGGCCGACAAGCTTTTGCTTGTCGGCGACCGGGACGTCGCGGAAACCGAAATGGGTGGTCTTGGGCTGCTGGTCGTTCATGGGCTAATGGTAGCGGATTGGGGCGCGGGCTTTGTTGCGTGCAACTGGATGAGCCTTGCCCCGCCACCCCGGCCTGCGCCGGGATGGCGGGTAGCAAAGTGTGCCGGTCGCCAGCGGGAACCCAGACCCGCGGCCTCAGTCCGTTGTCGCGCTCGCGTCAGCCTTGTAGATCACGCCGCCCTTCATCACGAAATTCACCTTCTGCATCACCGTGATGTCGTCGATCGGGTTGCCGGGCACGGCGATGATGTCGGCCATGCGGCCCACCGCGATCTGGCCCAGTTCGTTCTGCTTGTGCAGCAGTTCGGCGGCGTGGGTGGTGGCGGCCTGCAGCACGAACATCGGCGGCATGCCGGCCTGCACCATGTATTCGAATTCCTTGGCGTTCTGGCCATGCGGATAGACGGCCGCATCGGTGCCGAAGGCGATCTTCACGCCGGCCTTGTACGCCTTGCCGGCGGTGGTCTGGATGATCGGGCCGACCTTCAGCGCCTTGGCGGCCACCTGCGGCGGGTAGTAGCCCGGCTTGGCGGCCATTTCCTGCACGTACTTGCCGGCGATGATGGTGGGCACGTACCAGGTGCCGTGTTCCTTCATCAGCTTCATGTCCTCGTCGTTCATGAAGGTGCCGTGCTCGATGGAGTCCACACCGGCAAGCACGGCGCGGCGGATCGCCTCGGCGCCGTGCGCGTGCGCGGCCACGGTGAAGCCGTAGTCGTGCGCGGCGGTGACCACGGCCTTGATCTCTTCGATGGTCATCTGCGCGTTGTCGGCGCTGCTGCTTTCATCGAGCACGCCGCCGGAGGGCATGATCTTGATCACGTCCACGCCATCCTTGTAGTGCTGGCGAACCGTCTTGTAGGCATCGTCGACGCTGTTGATGATGCCTTCCTTCGGGCCCGGATCGCCTTCCAGGTCCATGCGGTAGCCGTCGGTGGGGTCCGCGTGGCCGCCAGTGGTGCCAATCGCCTTGCCGGCGGTGAAGATGCGCGGACCCGGCACGATGCCGGCGTTGATGGCATTGCGCAGTGCGATTGATTCGTTGCTGGCGTCGCCCAGGTTGCGCACGGCGGTAAAGCCGGCCATCAGCGTGCGGCGCGCGTAGACGGTGGAACGCACGGCGTAGTCGGCGACGTTCCAGCGGAACTGGTCGGTGTAGCCGGTCGGGCTGGTTTCGCTGGTGAGATGTGTATGTGCGTCGATCAGGCCCGGCAGGCAGGTGCCGTTGATGAACTTCTGAAAGCGAAAGCTCGCGCCCGAGGCCTTGGCGGCATCGGCGTAGCTGCTGTAATCCGCGTAGCCCGCCTTGATCTCCTTGACCTGCTTGCCTTCGATCACCAGCGTGGTCTCGCCCAGCAGCTTGCCGGCGGCGGTATCGACCATGCGCGCGCACTGCAGCACGGTGACATCGGGCTGCGCCTGGGTGGGTTCGGCCGCGATGGCGGCGGGCAGCGCAAGGGCTGCGGCGATGGCGAAGGCAACGCGTGTGATCATGATGAGCTCCCCAGGTGAAGGGGTCATCTTAGGGTGAGACCGGGGCGGCCGACCCATGACGATCTACCTATATGGGGAGGCAGGGCACGGGTCAGTTCGTCCTACCGAATCTTGCGGGTTGCCGCAAAAGGAGAGCCGTCATCCCGGCGCAGGCCGGGATGACGACGAGAGAGGTGGTCGCCAGGTTATTTGCCGCACGCGGGCAGTGACTGATCGCGAGGCGGCCTCAATCCTTCGACTGCGTCTCGCCGTTCGCACTCTCTTCCACTGTCACCGTCTCCACCACCGTCGCCTCGACCGGCGCATGCTCATGGTGCTCGGCTGTCACATGGCGTTCGTGCAGCGCTTCGCTGGTGGCGTCGGCAGGCAGCGGCTTCTCGGGCGGTTCCTTCTCGCCGTCGCCGCCGGGCGTGATCTTGAGGATGGAGTGGCGCACTTCACGAGCGAGGATCACGCGCGCATCGCGCACCATGTCTTCCAGGCCGGTGTCGTAGTCGAGCTTGCCGGCGTCGTCGGTCCACACGATGCGGTTTTCGCGCAGCTTCTGGATGAAGCCGCGGAACAGCGCCTTGTCGAAGAACTCCGGTGCCGACAATTCGTTGAGCATGCTCAGGCGCTGCGCGGTGAGCGTGCAGGCGTTTTCCAGTTCCGCCGAGGTGAGCGTGTGCGGGCCGTTCTTCACCAGCGCGGCGATGGTGATGTAGTAGCGCTCGAACGCCTGGATCAGGCTGCGCGCGATGATCTTGAGCTGGAAGGCCGCATCGTCCTGGCCCGGTCCGCGTTCGAGCACGCGGCCTTCGCCGGTGGCTTCGAGCAGGCCGCGGCGCACGAAGAAATCGATGGTGGCCTGCAGCTGCGTGCAGAAGCCGTCGGCATCCCACGGCAGGAACAGCTCGCCCTGGATGAAGGGATAAATGATGCGGCCCAGGCGCAACACCGAGGCGCGCGACATGCGGCGGTTGTTCAAGAAGCACGAGGCCACCCACGCCGCCGTGGCGGTGAGGTGCAGCACGTTGTTGCGGAAGTAACTCAGCAACACCGCCTGCTCGTCTTCGGTAACCAGCACGTCGCCCAGCGGATGGCGCACGCGACGGATCCAGCCCATCTGCTCGCCGTAGGCGATGATGCCGGGCGGATCCATCGAAGTGAGCGTCATACGATCGGAATAGGGCAGCTCTTCCAGCAGCGCCTTCATCAGTTCGATCTGTGCGAGCAGGTCGTTTTCCGCCATCGCATGCTTGGGCGTGGCGAGCAGCGCCAGCGCGAGCAGGTTGATGGGGTTCACGTCGGCGGCGCGGTTGATGTTGATCTGGATCTTGTCGGCCAGGTCATCCACCACGCGGCCCAGCCATTCGGGCTTGGCGTCCGGGTCGTCCGTGCGCCAGTCGGGGCTGGCGGCATCGAGCATGGGATTGAGTTCGATGGGTTCGCCGAAATTCAACGCCACGTGGCCATAACGCTGGCGCAGTACCTTCAGGCCGCGCAGCAGGCCGATCAGCGATTCCTTCTCCTTGGGCTTGCCGGAGAGTTCGCCGATGTAGCTCTTGCCTTCCATCAGCTTCTCGTAGCCGATGTACACCGGCTGGAACAGCACCGGTCGCCGCGGCGCACGCAGGAAGGCACGCACCGTCATCGCCAGCATGCCGGCGCGCGGCGCGAGCAGGCGACCCGTGCGCGAGCGGCCGCCTTCGATGAAATATTCCATCGGCACACCGCGGTCGATCAGCTGCGCCACGTATTCGTTGAACACCACCGAATACAGCGCATTGCCCTTGAAGCTGCGGCGCAGGAAGAACGCACCGCCGCGACGCAGGATCGGGCCGATCACTGGCAGGTTGAGGTTCACGCCTGCCGCGATGTGCGGTACCACCACGCCGGACATGTGCAGCTGGTAGGACATCAGCAGGTAGTCGGCGTGGCTGCGATGGCAGGGCACGTACACCACTTCATGACCGGGCGCGGCGGCACGGGCCTTCTCGAAGTGGTGCATGTGGATGCCGTCGTACAGCTTGTTCCAGAAATTGGATAGCAGGAACGAGGCGGAGCGCACCACCGGATGCGAATAGTCCGCGGCGATCTCCATCACCAGATCGTGCGCGCGACGCCACGCCTTGGCCTGGCTGATGTTTTCCTTCGCGGCAGTGGCCGCGATGGCCGCGCGCACGGGCTCGGCGTTCAACACCGAATCGACCACGGTGCGGCGATGCGAAAGATCGGGGCCAATCACCGCCGCGCGGATGCGGCGGAAGTGCGTGCGTAGCACACGAGCGATCTTGCGCGTGAGTCGTTCGGGGCGGATCTCGCCCGCTTCGTTCACCACCGTGCGCAGCGACACCGGCGTGGAGAAATGCACCACTGTGTCGCGGCCGTTGAGCAGCAGTGCCAGCATGCGGCGGAAGCGGCCCACCACCACCCAGTTTTCCGAGAACAGCACGCTGAACCAGCCCGATTCGCGGGTAGGCGCGCGGCCGACGTAGATGGAGACGGGCACGATCTGTACGTCGCGCTCCGGGTCGCCTTCCAGCGAACGCACCAACTGGCCCAGCGGCTCATTCGGCGAACGCTTGCGGTTGCGGCCGAACAGCCAGCCGTCACGGCGGGCCAGGGCGAACACCGAGCGCTTGCGGCGCGTGCCGGAGAGCGGCTGCATGGGCGAAGGCAGCCCGGCCTCGCGGCAGGCGCGCTCCAGGATCAGGGCATCGGAAAGCCCGTCGCGCTCGATCACGTAGCAAACCGGGATGCCTGCCTTGAGCAGGGCAGCCGGTTCGGCGGGATCGCGGCGGATGCGCATCCAGGGTTCGAGCAACTGCCCGGCCAGGTTGAACCACCAGGGCGCGCGGCTACGGGCGGGAGAGTCCGTGGTCGACATATTCAGCATCCCCTGATTGTAACTGGTGGGCCCGGGTGATCCGGGATTTTTGGGCGCGGTCGGCGTCGTTCGCGACAAGTCGCAGTGTGATCGGCGAACGGCGCCCATGGGCTTCGCTCCGGCCTTTTACCGGAGCGGAAGTAAACAAGGTGTTTTGCGGAGGCTTAGTGCTTGGCGGGCGTTGGCGCCATCGCCTGGATCGGCGCATTGATGCTGGCCGCCGTGGCTGGCGTAGGCGCGCTGCCTGCCGGTGCCGGTGGCGCAAGCAGCCGCTCATGCGCCTCGCGCACGTTCTGCAATACGTCTTCGCTGTACCAGCGGCCGTCCTGCTGGATCAGGTCCGATTGCGTGGAAAGCGGCTTGCCGAGCAGGGTGTAGTCGATTTTCACGTGGGCGTGGCCGCTGCGGATTTCCACCGTGCTCACCTTCACCGAATCGAGCGTCTCGTCCAGCGACAGGCCGTAGACCGTCAGGGCCTGCTTGATGCCCAGAAAACCGACGCTGTATTTCTGCATGGCCGTGTCGAAGTCCATGGCCTTCAGCTGCTCGGGCGTCTTCAGGTCGAGCTTGCGGGCGGTGTCCACGGCAATGCCGATCACCTGCTTGGCGCGGGTCTGGTCGAACCACGGCACGTTCTGCGCCCACGGCGCGAGCACGTTGATGACCTCGGTGGCCTGCTGCTTCTGCGGGTTGGTGAGGTCCTTGCTCTGCGATACGCCGGTGGCGGCGATGGCCTGGAAGATGCCGATCATCACCGGCACCTGATCCTGGTACTGCGCCTGCAACTGACTGAGCTTCGGCTTGGCCACGGCGTACAGTTTGGTCTCCGCGTCCGGCTCGGTGAGCTGCTTCATGGTCTTGACGAAGTCGGCGCGGTCTTCCGGCGTCAGCGGATGCTCGTCGGGGCGCGGACGGGTCCAGTCCGCGCGCAGCGTGTCGTAGTCCGCCGGCGGCAGGGCGTGCTTCCAGAAGCCGGCGAAGTCACCTGCCTTGATCAGCGCCACCGACTGCTGCACCGACTGCTCGGGCGTATCGCCACCGGCCACCACCGGCGCAAGGCCGACGGGCTTGTGGTGCGACGTCATGAACAACGCGGCCGCCGTGGCCAGCACCAGCAGGGCAATGAATGCACCAACGGCGTAGTAGACAGATGAGCGACGCATGGAATCTCGTTTGGCGGCGCCCGGCGACCTGAGGTTGGGCGGTCGGCGGAGCGTAAGGGTGTCGGCTCCGCGCGAACAAGAGGCGTGACACCAAGTTGAGAGCCTGTTCAAGCGCTCTTTAGGAAGCACCAAAAGAAAACCCCGCGGGCGTTGGGCCTCACGGGGTAGTCCGGCAGAGCCGGAAGGGAAATGGCCTTGCCTGCGGAATTATCAAGGTCAGCAGGTGTTGGCGAGGAAGATGTTACTTCCCCGTCAAACTTAAAGCAATACTTTAGCTTGTGCCGTATAAATGATTGTTTTTATTCGATGAATATCAATCAAAACGCAGCGACTGGATCTTCTGGCGGCGGCGCTCGTCGCGCGGGGCCGTGTAGTCATTATTAAACAATGCGGGTTCCCATGCGCCATAGGTCGGGTTGGGCAGCACGAACCAGCGGGTACCGATCCAGTCCATGTAGGGCTTCATAGCCTTCTGGCGACCGTCGGCATTGTTGGCAAGAACCGTCACAAAATCGCCGATCTGGTCGCCAAACTGCATCAACACGCGGTATTTGTGGCTGATGAGCTGGCGGCGGCAACCCTTCTCCGTGCCGATCTGCTCGCAGTCTTCCACGAACGTGCCCAGGCCCAGGAAGGATTCCGGCCCCGATACCGGCAACCCCGCCTTGCGCAGGTTGGCCAGGGTGGCCTGGTCCAGGTCCTTGGCGCGGTTGGAAATGTAGATCACGGCAATGCCGTGCTTGGCAGCGAACTGGGTGAACTCGACCACGCCAGGCAGGGCGCGGGCGCGCTGTTCGTTGCACCAGGCGGCCCAATCGGCCTCGTTGTATTCGCCACCGCTCTTGATCAGGCGTGCCTGGTAGGGCGAGTTGTCGAGCACGGTTTCGTCGATGTCGAGCACCACGGCCGGCTTCAGGTCCTTGCTGGGCGCCACGCGATCGTCCTTCGGCAGGGCGTCCCACTGCTTGTCGGCCAGGGCCGCGAGCAGCCGCGACTGGGCATCGCGATAGGTCTGCAGGTAGATCAGGTCGTGCTCGATGGCCGTCTGGCTCCAGGCGACCGCATTGAGGTTGTCATCGGCCGGCGTCGTGGGCGCGGGTGCAGCGACAGGTGCGACGGGAGCAGTGGGCGCAGGCGCCTTGGTCGGCGTGGTGGTGGAACAACCGGCAAGCAGGACCAGGGCGGCAAGCGCCGCCGACAAACGAACGGACATGAAGAATCCTCGGAGAACAGGGTGCGTAGGATCCCGTAACTTTACGACAGCGAGACGTCACCCTACATTCGCGGCGGGGAATTGAACTCACACTCTCGTCGGCCCGAAACGCAGGCTGCGCACAGACCGCGCCCGACCCGTGGCCGCTTCTTTCTTTTCACAAGGATGTTCATCGATGCCAGCACTTGCACCCGGCAACACCAACCTCATCAAGCTCCTGCGTAACCTGGTCATCGCGGTGATAGCGATCATCTTGATCACCTCGTTTTGGCCATTTCGTACCGTGCCTACGGGATCACGTGGCGTGCTGACCCAGTTCGGCGCCATCAAGAAGATCGAGCCCGAGGGCCTGGTCGTGGTGCCGCCCTGGCAGAAGCTCGCGCTTTTCAGTATTCGCGCCGAGGAAGCGCAGATCGACGAAGCCGATGGCAGCACCAGCGATACGCAGCCCGTCAAGGTCAGCCTCACCGTGCGCTACAGCATCCAGACGGACCGTGTGTCCGAGGTGTACGAGAAGTACAGCCATAACGGCGATCTTTCCTCCTACGTGCAGACAGCCACGCAGGAAGTCTTCAAGGCCGTGACGGCCCGCTATTCCGCGCCGGACCTGATCGCCAAGCGTTCGCAGGTGTCGTTCGACATCAACCAGGCGCTGAAGGAGAAACTCAACATGTACGGCGCGCAGGTGATCAATATCGACATGCGCAACTTCTCGTTCTCCGACACCTATATGCACGCCATCAACGAAAAGGTGACGCAGGAACAGCTGCGCCTGGCCGCGGAAAACAAGGTGAAGACGGTCGAGGCCGAACAGCGCGCCAAGGTGGTCACCGCGCAGGCCGATGCCGATGCGCTCAAGGCCCAGGCAGATGGCGAGGCTTATGCCACCGTCACGGCAGCCAACGCCCAGGCTGAGGCCCTCAAAGCGCAAAGCGAGGCCCTGGCCAAGAGCAAGGATGTACTGGAACTGCGCCGCATCGAGGTCGAAAAGATCAAGGCGGAAAAGTGGAATGGCGAACTGCCGCAGCATATCTATGCCAACGCACCCATCCCGTTCCTTCCGTTGGATGGCAACAAGTAAACCTGCTCTATCGGAAGGTGAGAGACCTCAGGCATACCGGTCACCCGCGATCTTGGGCGAGTCGACCCGTGAAAGCATGACGGCCGCCCGTCGACGAGGCTGGCGGCCGTCATGGTCTGCTGACAGACTGCACGCATCCCCGTTGCCGGCATGAAGTTGCATGGAACCCGCCTCGAACGTCCGCTCGCCGTCGCCCGCCATCCGCATTACGAGCTATGCGCTGGCCGGCCTCGCGCTGGTGATGGTGTTGGGCTTGCGATTGCTGCCGGCGCTCTTTGCCGGTCTGCTCGTCTACGAACTGGTGCAGTCCACCGCGCCGTTGCTGGGCAAGCGCGTGCCCGGCGATCGCGCGCGCGTGCTGGTGGTGGCCTTGCTGGGCACCATCGTGGTCGGCTTGCTCGTGTTGCTGATCCTGAGCGCGGTGAGTTTCCTGCGCAATGAAATCGGCAACCCCGAACAGATGTGGCAGCAGCAATTGATGCCGCTGGTGGAAAAGGCGCGCGAACAGTTGCCCACCTCCGTGGTCGGCTGGCTGCCGGACAGCGTGGATGATCTGCGCCTGATGGCGCTGGAACTCACGCGCAAGCATTCGGTGAGCCTGCAGACAATAGGCAAGGAAGCGGCCCGCGTGTTCGTGCACATCCTGATCGGCATGGTGCTCGGCGCCATCGTGGCGCTCAGTCGCGCGCGGCCGGCGCACCAGGTGGGTCCGCTTGCATCGGCACTGGGCCTGCGCGCGCAACGCCTGGCCGAGGCGTTTCACAACATCGTGTTCGCACAGATCAAGATCTCGTTCCTCAACACGGTGTTCACCGCCATCTTCCTGCTGGGCGTGCTGCCGCTGCTCGACATTCACGTGCCGCTGGCCAAGACGCTGGTCGTGGTCACCTTCATCGTTGGCTTGCTGCCGGTCATCGGCAATCTCATTTCCAACACCGCCATCACCATTGCCGGTTTGTCGATCTCGCTCGGCGTGGGCATTGCGGCGCTCGGCTTCCTCATACTCATCCACAAGCTCGAGTATTTCCTCAACGCGCGCATCGTTGGTGGACAGATCCGCGCACGCGCGTGGGAACTGCTGGTGGCGATGCTGTTGATGGAAGCCGCCTTCGGCCTCGCCGGCTTGATCGCCGCGCCCATCTACTACGCGTATCTGAAAAGCGAGCTGGAAGCCGAACGGCTTATCTGATCGCGACGTCTTCGCGTCGCCACTTCGGCGACGACGCGGACACAGCCCATCTCATGTGAAGGCTTTCTTGCGACCTCGGCGGCATGCGCAGGTGCCAGCACGTGCTTTTTCACGTTCGCAAAATATTGCGCATCAGTCGACGCATGAGCCGCGATTAGCACTTGCGATCGATCCAATCGGCATCTTTCCCCGCGGTCCGAGCACGTTTCCGGGCTCTATTCCCCTTTCACATGGCAAGCATGCGGGAGCGCTCACAGCATGAACTTGCGCTTCACAAAATTCGCATATGTAAAGGAAAAGTTTCGTGCTAAGAAACCTACGACGGGGATAGAAAGTTGACGACAACGTCCTAGGGGAAACAGGACTTGTCGGATCCCCGTTACAGCCCGCGCCGGGGGACGGCGTGATGTCTGACAATAAAGTGTAGGGGAGACAACAGATGTTGAAGTCCAAGCTGACGGCTGCCGTCCTGGCAGCCTTGGCGTTCGGCTATGCGTCCGCGACACTCGCGGCCACCGACGCCGGTTCCACACCCGCATCATCCTCGCCGCAGGACACCTCCACATCGTCACAAAGCGGCACACAGGACGATGAAGCTGTAAAGAAGGCCAAAAAGCTCGAAGCCGTCACGGTGACCGGTTCGCTGATTCCACAGTCGCAGGTGGAAACCGCGCAGCCGGTCATCACGATCACCGCCGAGGACATGAAGGCTCGCGGCTTCACCACGGTGGCCGAAGCGCTCCAGCAGTCATCGTTTGCCACGGGCAGCGCGCAGGGCCCGCAGGACAACAACTCGTTCACCACCGGTGCGAAAACGCTCAGCCTGTTCGGCCTGCCGGTGGGTTTCACCAAGTACCTGATCGATGGCCGCCCGATGGGAGATTTCCCGGGCCTTTACAACGGCAGCGACGTATTCAACAACCTCAGCAACATTCCGCAGGAAATGGTCGACCACATCGACATCCTGCCCGGTGGCCAGTCGTCGCTGTATGGCTCCGACGCCATTGCCGGCGTAGTGAACATCGTGCTGAAGAAGAAGGTGGATGCGCCCACCGTCGATGTACGTTTTGGCGGCCTGAGCGAAGGCGGCGGCGCCAGCCAGCGCATCAGTTTCGCGGACAGCTTCAATGTCGGCAAATTCAACACGCTCATCGGTGCGCAGTACGAGCAGACCAAGCCGATCTGGGGCTACAGCCGCAGCCTGACCAAGACCTACTTCAACGGCGGCAGCGAACCGGGCGTGGCATCACGCGATTACCTCGTCACGGGTTACTTCAGCGGATACCAGTTCGAGGACCAGAACAATTGCGCGAACGTCAGTGCCGGATACAACGGTGACGAGAAGTTCCGCAATCGTCCTGGCCATGGTGACTACTGTGGCTCGCTGGCCAGCGCCGGCTATTCCACGCTGGCCAACCAGGACACCACCGCCAACCTGTATTCGCACTCGACCTTCGACGTCAACGACAACCTGCAGCTCTACGGCGACCTGCTCTACAACTACGAAGAGCAGAAGTTCACCTCGGGCACCAACACCACGTTCTGGAGCACCGGCATCGCCACCGCCGGCGGCCTGCCTTATTTCTACGACCCCAACACCCAGGACTTCGAGACGGTGCAGCGCATCTTCACGCCCGAAGAGGTAGGCGGATACCAGAACATCATGAACAAGCAGTACGAGAATTCGTACCTGCTGACCTTGGGTGGCAAGGGTACGATCGGCCAGTCGAACTGGGATTACGACCTGGGCTTCTCCCACTCCGACGACAAACTGATCAATCGCGACTTCCAGCGCTTCACCGCGCCGATCGAGAAATACTTTGCCGACCATGTGATGGGGCCGATGTTGCCGCCTGACCCCTTCTCTTCCGGCTATCCGACGTTCGCGCCCAATTACCAGAACCTCTACACCCCGGTATCCACGGCGGACTTCCGCAGCTTCACCGGATACACCACGTCCAACTCCAAGACGTGGGACAACATGACGCGCGGCCAGCTGACCAACCAGTCACTGTTCCGTCTCGCCGGCGGCGACGCGGGTATCGCGGTGGTGCTGGAAGGTGGCAACCAGGGCTGGGATTCCTCGCCTGATCCGCGTTTGCTGCAAACCTACGTTGACCAGTACGGCAACACGCAAAGCGTGGTCTACGGCACTAGCGCCACGCCGGGTGCTGGCCATCGTTCGCGTTACGCCGCTACCACGGAACTTCGCCTGCCGCTGATGGAGCAGGTGACCATGGATCTTTCCGGCCGTTACGACAGCTACAACGTCGAAGGAAAGACGGTCAGCCACCCGACCTTCAACGTGGGCATCGAATATCGCCCCGTCGATACCTTGTTGCTTCGTGGCCGCTACGGCTCGGCATTCAAGGCTCCCACGCTGGCCGACGAGTTCCAGCGCCCGAGTGGTTACTACAACAGCGTCACCGACTACGTGAACTGCGCTCGGCTGGGCTACGGCCCCGATGTCGCGGCCAGCAAGTGCCCGTATCCGTACGACTCGACGCAGTATCAGGGTCAGACCTACGGCAACCCCAACCTGGAGCCGATCACCGCCAAGGTGTGGAGCTACGGTTTCGTGTGGGCGCCGATCGAGCACATGTCGTTCGCCGTTGATTACCTGCATTGGGACATCAACAACGAAGTGTCGCAGATCAGTGCCGACCAGCTCTCCAGGACGGAATACCTGTGCGAGACCGGTGGCCTCGATCCGAACTCCGGTTCGTGCGTGGCGGCATTCAATCTCGTCACGCGCGGCGCAGGCACGACCGCACCGGACGGCACGCCGCTGCTGGGCCAGATCACCAATATCACCACGCCCAAGCTCAATATCGCCAACGAGCAGGTGAATGCCATCACGGCCAACTTTGGCTACATCCGGCCTATTGGCTATCTGGGTAGCCTGGCCTTGAACCTGTCGTATTCGGATGAGCTCAAGCACACCACGCAGGATTACATCACCGATCCGAAGATCGACGTGTTGCGTCATCCGGGTGCGTATCCGAACGGCACGGACTTCAAGAGCAAGGCAAACGGTTCGCTCACCTGGACCAACACCGGCGACAACTGGAGTGCCACGGTGTACTTCAACCGTTATGGCAGCTCGCCGAACTATGCCGCCACCATCGCCGACAACTACACCGATCCGGGTACCGGCAGGCTGGCGCCGTGGATCCTGTACAACGCGAGCGTGACGTACAACCCGTTCAAGAGCCTGGCAATCTCGTTGCTGGTGAACAACGTCTTCAACAAGATGCCGCCCAAGGACGACAGCTATCCGAATACGACGAATTCGCCGTACAACACGGATAACTACAACGTCTACGGTCGCGCGTACTACCTCGAAGCGAAGTACTCGTTTGGGGGTAGCGCGAAGTAAAAGTTCAGCTGGGTGATTCGTTCATCGACGGCTCCGCTTCGGCGGGGCCGTTTTTATGAGTGGATCGCATCAGCGTTCGACGCGAATGCCGTTCGCTTCCAACAGCTCAATCAAATCGCCAAGCCTGGATTCGTATTTCTTCCAGCGTTTCACAGCGGACGTATAGATCGGCGCGCGAACCTGGATGGCGCTGGCAGTGGAGACGGGCGCTTCGTTCTGTTCGAAGTGCATGACGCTCTCGTGCCACGGAAGACCGCAGAAATCCAGCAATTCCCGCGAGTGCTGCTCTTGCGATGCCACCAGCGCCTCGTACTGGATCTCGAAGATCCGCCCGGGAAAGACGCGCTTCCAGTGCGCCATCAGGCGATCAAACAACACGTAGTAGCGCCCTGCGTCCAGCAGGTCGAACGAGTAGCCGTAGTAGGGCGACTTCTGCGCGAAAAGCTGACGGAAGTTGCTCAGCACGGTGTCGATCGGATCGCGACGAAGGCAAATGATCCTGGCGTTTGGCAGCGCCTTGGCGATAAAGCCGACATAGAGAAAGTTGTGCGGCAGCTTGTCGATGAAATGCGGTCGGCTGCCTGTCGCCGGCTGCGTGCTGGCGAGATATGCCTCACCGAGCTTCCGCCAATCAAGTGCACTCGCACGGCTGATCACGTCCACGTCGAGCATCGCTGGCGTACGGCTCCCCGTCGCTCGCTTGAGCGTCACGCCGAAGTTCTGCAGTTCACCTGCAGAGTACACATCCGGATGGCTGGAAATGATGCGCTCCACCAGGGTGGTGCCGGTGCGCGGCATGCCGATGATAAAAATCGGCGCGTCGGTCGGATCACCTTGGGCCACATCGTGTTCAACGTCAGGAAAGGCTCGGACCAAGGCGTCGAATAGCGCCTCGTCCGTTTCAAAGGCATAGTCGCGCTGGGCTTTCCCTGCCGCCTTGCCCTGGGTGAGATGATCGAATGCACGCGAGTGCTCGCCGAGGTCTTCGTATTCCTTCGCCAACGCCATATGCAGGTGCGCTTTCCCCAGCGAATTGTTCGCATGTATGGGGATCATCTTCTGCAATCGCTCGACATGATTCGATGCCGCCGTTTGTTTGCGCAGTTGTGACAGCGTCAGGTGCGCCATGCTGAGAGCCGGATCCAGCGCAATGCACGCTTCGAGTTCGCTCTCCGCGTTGTTGATGTCACCGATGGCTACCAGGGCGGTGGCCAGGTTGAAACGGTAGGGTGCATGCCTGGGAGCGAGCCTCGTGGCACGACGAAAGGCCTCGGCAGCGCGCTCATTGGCGTGCGCCTGCGTGTAGACCACGCCCAGCGTGTCGAGCGTCAGTGGATCGTCGGGCAAGAGGGCGAGTGCGCGATCGGCAGCTTCCAGCGCTTCCGACGTTCGCCGCACCATGGTCAGCGCCTTCGCGAACTGCGTGGCGAAATCGGCGCGCGTGGGTTCCCAATGACTGGCCTGGTCCAGGTAACCGAGCGCCGCAGGCATCTGCTGCAGCTCCATGCAGGCGACGCCGGTGATGTAGGAGACACCGGCGTGTCGCGGTGCAAGCGGCAGCAGCTTGGCGGCAACGTCGAGCACCTGTTGCCACTGCCGTTGGTTGAAGGCGGCGACGAGGTATCCGTAGAGCTGGGCTGGATCGGTCATGGGATTCCGGAGCCACGAAGTTCGCCCTGGCATTCTATGCGAGCGGCGCCTGCCCGTCTGGCCTGCTTTCAGGTGCCGATGGAGCCGAAGAGAAGCGCCTCAGCCGCCCGCCAGCATCGCCGCAATCTTGGCCATGTGCGACTCGGCCGTCTCGCGCACCACTTCCTTGTCCGCTTCCGGATCCTTGCCCTGCCAATGCAGGTCGTCCTGCGGCAGTTCGTGCAGGAAGCGGCTGGGCTGGTTGCTGTGCACTTCGCCGTAGCGCTTGGTCTTGGCCGACCAGGACAGCGTGAGCATTTCCTTGGCGCGGGTGATGCCCACGTACATCAGGCGTCGCTCTTCGTCGATGCGGCCCTCGTCGATGGCACCATCGTGCGGCAGCGTGCCCTCCTCGCAGCCCACGATGAAGACGAAGCGGAACTCCAGGCCCTTGGCGGCGTGCAGCGTCATCATGCGCACGGCGTTGCCCGGTTCGTCACGGTCTGCGTGCGTAAGCAGCGCAAGCTGTGCGGCGAGGTCGCCGGTGGTGTTGTCGTTGCGCTGCATGGCGCGAAACCAGTCGGCCAGTTCGCGCAGGTTGCCCAGACGGCGTTCGCGCAGCGTGGCGTCGGTGGTGCTGGCGGCCACATGCGCGGCGTAGCCGGTGCGTTGCAGTACGGTTTCTACCAGGTCGGCCGCGCTCTGGTGGATGGAGGCACTGCGCAGTTCGTCCATCAGTTGCGTGAACGAGGCCAGCGCCGAGGCCGGACGCGGTGACAGCTGGCGCAACACCGCATCGCTGCGCGCGGCTTCCAGCAGCGGGGCGTGACGCGTCTGAGCGATTTCGCCGAGTTTCTCCAGCGTGGTAGCGCCAATCTCGCGCTTGGGCACGTTCACCACGCGCAGGAACGCGGCGTCATCGCTGGGATTGGTGAGCAGGCGGAAGTAGCACAGCAGGTCCTTCACTTCCGCGCGATCGAGAAAACTCAACGCGCCGGAAAGGTGATACGGCACGCGCGCCAGACGCAGTGCCTTTTCCAGTGGACGCGCCTGGAAGTTGCCGCGGTAGAGAATGGCGATGTCGTGCCAGCGCGCCTTGTGCTTTTCCGCGAGCGTGGCGGCAATGGCGGCCACGCGCTCGGCTTCGTGCTCGTTTTCCTTGCACTCGAGCACGCGGATCTGCGCACCTTCCGGGTGTTCGCTCCACAGCTTCTTTTCGTGCAGATGCGGATTGTTGGCAATCAGCTTGTTGGCTGCGCGCAGGATGCGCTTGCCGCAACGGTAGTTCTGCTCCAGCTTGATCACGCGCAGGCTCGGCCAGTCCTTGCCGAGCTGGTCGATATTTTCCGGATTGGCGCCGCGCCAGGCGTAGATCGACTGGTCGTCATCGCCCACGCAAGTGAAGCTGCCGCGCTCGCCGGCCAGGGCCTTGAGCAAGCGATATTGCGCGTCGTTGGTGTCCTGGTACTCGTCCACCAGCAGGTAGCGCAGACGTTCGCGCCACACGGTGCGGCATTCCTCATCGCTTTCGAGGATGCGCAGCGGCAGTCGGATCAAGTCGTCGAAGTCCACCGCGTTGAACGCGTTGAGGCGCGCCTGGTACATCTCGTAGATGGTGGCGGCGTCGAGCTCGCGCGGGCTGCGCGCGGCCGCCAGCGCTTCTTCCGGCGAGAGCCCTGCGTTCTTCGCGCGGCTGACCAAATTGCGGATGCCGAACAGCACGTCGGGCTTGATGCCCTTGGGCGCCAGCTCCTTGATGATGCCCTCGCTGTCGTCCGCGTCGAGTACCGAAAAACCCTTGCGCAGTCCGGCGCGCGCGTGCTCCATCTGCAGGAACTTCAGCCCCAGCGCGTGGAAGGTACACACGGTGAGCGCGGCGGCGTCTTCGCTGGTGATGAGCTTGGCCACGCGCTCGCGCATTTCCTTCGCGGCCTTGTTGGTGAAGGTGATGGCTGCGATGCGCGAGGGCGCGAGTTTCTTGCGGGCGATGAGATAGGCGATCTTCTGCGTGATCACCGACGTCTTGCCGGAGCCCGCGCCTGCCAATACCAGCAGCGGACCGTCACAGTGTTCCACGGCGGCCAATTGTTGGGGATTGAGCATGGGAATCGCGGTCGATGAGCGGCGCCCGATGGTAGCAGAGCGTCCCCGCCCAAAGCAGGTTATGCTGGTCAAACCGCAGGCCGCGGCACGCCGGAACCTGCGCATCACAGGAGCGTGAGATGGACAGGCTGGCGAGTATCAGCGTAGTTGTCCTGGCGCTTGCATGCGCCAGTCATGCAGCGGCGCAGCAGGCGGTCGACTCCACTGACATCAAGCGCAGCACCGAGCTGCTCGGCGGCATGGAGTCGCGCATGTTCGTCGATACCCATAGCGACCTGCGCTATCGCTACAAGGGCATGGAAGCCTATGCGGATGGCCACCATCGCGACGCCTTCCATTATTTCCGCCTGGCGTCCCGCTACGCCGACAAGACCTCGCAGGCGCTGGTGGGCGTGATGTACTGGACCGGCGATGGCGTGGCCAGGGATCGCCCGCTCGGCTACGCATGGATGGACCTTGCGGCCAGTCGCGGTTACCCCGAGCTGCTGCATCAGCGACAGATCTACTGGGATCAGTTGAGCGAGGCGGAACGCGCCAAGGCGCAGGCGTTGCGCCCCACGCTCGACGCCGACTACGGCGACGTGGCCGGTGCCAACCGTGTCACGCTCGAGTTCGGTGCCGGCCGCAGGCAAGTCACCGGCAGCCACGTCGGCTGGGTGGGCACGGTTACCGCGTCCTACGGCGACAACACCGTGGAAGACTTCAGCAAGTTCAACAAGGCACTGCACATGAACACCGCTGAGTACCTGCAGGTGAAGGATGTGCAGTGGGAGTTGCAGATGAACAGTCGCGTCAACGTGGGCGAGCCGGAGCCAGTTGAGCCGCCCCGCACCCATCCCACGCGGCCGGCTGCCTGACCGGAAAAGCAAGGCGGTAGCGGGGCCCCGCATGCTGGCGTCGTGCCGTGATGGCGCGTATACGTGCTGGGCGCGTGTGGTTTTGGCGGTGAGCACGGTGTGCTCGCCAGGCATTGTCGGATCACTATGGAGAGCGTGATATGACCAAGGCAGTCCTGTGCGGTCTTTGTATGGCCATGCTGGCGCTGGCGCCGGGATGGAGCAAGGCGCAAACTGCGGAACCGGCCGCGCATCCGGACGACCTCAAGCAACTCGGTGTGCTGGAGCAGGCGTTGGCCGAGCCCGGCGTGGTCGAGCACCATTCGGATCTCTATTTCCGCAGCCTGGGTGCGGATGCCTACAAGGCGGGCGACAAGAAACGCGCGCTCGAGATGTTCACCGCGGCGGCACGCTACGGCGACAAGCCATCCGAGGCCATGGTGGCCTCGATGTACTGGAACGGCGAGGGCACGGCAGTCGATCATCCACGTGCCTACGCGTGGATGGATCTCGCCGCCGATCGCGGATACCACGACCTGCTGGTACAGCGCGAGCTTTACTGGAGTCGCTTGAGCGCCACCGAGCGCGACGAGGCCATCAAGATAGGCAAGGACGTCTACGACGAATACTCGGACGAGCGGGGCCAGCGACATCTCGAGGCCGAACTGGCCCGCGTCGCGCAGCAGGCCACCGGCAGCCACACGGGCTACGCTGGCAACGGCGCCGTGGTCCACACGCTGGGCGGGCTGGCCGCGGTCACGGGCGGTAGCGTTGTGCACTACGGCTATGACAACAACATCACACAGCTCTCCGGGTATTACAGCAAGGCGGTGTGGTCGGCGGATAACTATCTCCACCTCGAGGACATGCAGTGGCGCCTCAACGGGCCGCTGCAGGGGAACGTCGAAGTGGGTGATCCATTGCAGCTCTCGCCCTCGCCCACGGCGCAGCCGCGAGGCTGAAAAGTTCGCCGCGCGGTGACACATGGCTGGCACCGCGCGGCCATAATGCGGATAGGCCATGGTGTGGGGATGCGATGTGGTAGAGGCGACTTCGGAAGTCCACGATCGGTGCGACGTGGTGGTGATTGGTGGCGGGCCGGCGGGAAGCACGGCGGCCACGTTGTTGGCACGGCGCGGCTACCGCGTCATTGCGCTGGAGAAAGACCACCATCCGCGCTTTCACATCGGTGAATCGTTGCTGCCGATGAACCTGCCGATCTTCGAGCGGCTCGGCGTGATGGACAAGGTGCGTGCGCTGGGCGTGTTCAAGCCGGGTGCCGATTTCGAGGCCGACAACGAGGCCGGCTACATCACCTTCGAGTTCGCGCGCGCGCTGGGGCAGAGTCCGCCGCATGCGTATCAGGTGAGGCGTCAGGATTTCGATCACATGCTCTTCCGTCACGCCGCCGACAACGGCGTCGATGCGCGCGAGGGCCATGAAGTGCGTGCCGTGGAAGAAATTGGCAGGCACGACTGGCGGGTGCAGGTGACCAATGACAAGGGCGAGCCCTATGCCATCCGCGCGCGCTATGTGGTCGACGCCTCGGGTCGCGACGCGTTTCTTTCCAGCAAGAAGAAGCTCAAGCGCAAGAACGACGAGCATCAGAGCGCAGCCATCTTCGGCCACTTCCGCGGCGCGGAGCAGCGCCCCGGCGAGCACGCGGGCAACATCAGCATCTACCGCTTCGATTATGGCTGGATGTGGATGATTCCCTTGCCCGATGGCGTGATGAGCGTGGGCGCCGTGTGCTGGCCCAGCTATCTCAAGCAGCGCCGCGGACGCACCACCGATTTCCTGATGGAAACCCTGCGCCAGAATCCCTCGTTGTGGAAACGCATCGAGCACGCCGAACTGATCGACAACGAAGTGCGTGTCACGGGCAACTACTCGTACGACTCCGCACGCATGGCTGGTCCCGGCTGGGTATTGATCGGCGATGCGTTTGCCTTCCTCGATCCGGTGTTTTCCTCCGGTGTCTATCTGGCCATGAGCGGCGCGGAGCAGGCAGTGGAGGTGGTGGATGCAGCGCTGCGCGATCCCGCGCGCGAGGTGGCCTTGCAACGCCGTCTGGAACGTCGTCAGCGTCGCGGCATGAAACGCTTTGCGTTTTTCATCTACCGTTTCAACGGGCCGATCATGCGCCAGGCCTTCCGTTCGCCGCGCAATACCTTCCAGATCGAGCAAGGCGTGATCTCGATGCTGGCGGGCGACGTGTTCGATTCGTTCAAGGTCTGGAGTCGCATCCTGGCGTTCAAGGGCGTGTACCGCATTCTTTCCCTTCGGAACTGGGGCCGCTGGAGCGCCGATCGCCATGAGCGTCTCGCGCAGGCGCGTTCGCAATTCACCGGCGGCACCACGCCACTGGACAGGGAATAGGCGCTGAAGGCCATCGGACAAACGGGTAACATCAGCGCCCCGCCACAGGAACTGTCATGGCCAAGCTCTATTTCTACTATTCGGCGATGAATGCCGGCAAGACCACGACCTTGCTGCAGAGCGCCTACAATTACCACGAGCGTGGCATGCGCACGCTCATCCTCACGCCGGCGCTGGACAATCGTTACGGCGAGGGCGTGGTGGCTTCGCGCATTGGCCTGAAGGCGAACGCGTTGCGCTTTGGTGGCGAAGAAGACCTGTTCGAATTGGTGCAGCAAGACATCGCCGGTCGCGGCCCGCTGCACTGCGTGTTCGTCGACGAGGCGCAGTTCCTCAGCAAGGCGCAGGCGTGGCAGCTCAGCGATGTGGTGGACAAGCTCAACATTCCCGTGCTGGCGTATGGCCTGCGCACCGATTTCCGCGGCGAATTGTTCGAGGGCAGCCGCTATCTGCTGGCGTGGGCGGACAACCTCGAAGAGATCAAGACCATCTGCCACACCGGCCGCAAGGCCACCATGGTGGTGCGCGTGGATGAACACGGCCGCGCCGTCACCGAAGGCCCACAGGTTGAGATCGGCGGCAACGACCGCTATGTCTCGGTGAGCCGCGCCGAGTTCAAGAACATTACGGAAGGGCACGGCAGGATTGAACTGCAGCAGCCGGTGCTGCCGCTGGGCGAAGGGCATTGAGCCCGTCGCATCCATCTAAGGAATGGTAACGGTATGAGCAAGATCCCCTTTCCCGCCTGGCAGCGTCCGCACTGGCAGCCGAGCAACGAAAACATCCTGTTGCAGTTCTTCGTGTTCGGCAAATTCCAGTCCGGTCGTGCGCCGTCGCTGGACTACGGCAGCGAAGGCCTGCCCGAAGGCGTGGAGATGACCAGCCACAACCACGCACAGCTGCGGCAGTGGGATGGCTATCCGCTGCGCGGCAGCGTGGGCCGCATGTTCAAGGACGATGCGCCCGAAGCCTACCGCCAGGCCATCGATGCACCCGAAGTGCTGGTGATCCGCGGGCAACTGCCCGACAGCGCCGATACCGGCTACCTGCGCGATACGCTGGGCGTGCTTGCCGCGTTGCTCGACGTGGGCGGCGTGGCCATTCTCGATCCGCAAACGCTCAACCTCTACGACGCCGACACTTGGCGCCGCCACTTCCTCGTGCGCGATGGCGCACCGATCCGCAACCACCTGCTGATTCTGCGTGACGCGGAGAAGAACGGGAGTTACTGGATTCATACGCGAGGCATGCGCAAGTTCGGTCGCCCGGACATCAGCATTCGCAATGTGCCCGAATCCGATAGCGATCGCGCGGGTTTGTTGTGCGAGCGGTTGGTGGAACTGGAAGCGTTGGGCGCGCGGTTCGCCGAGGGACAGGAGCTGGAGGCGGATGGGATGTCGCTGGTGGCGCGTTTGGGTGGTGGTCTGGAAGATCCGGATTTCAACAATACGTTTGTTGAGTTTCGTTGGCCGGAGTGATGGTTCGTTTTCCCTCTGCCTTGCGAAGAGAGGGTTAGGGCATTGCCACCTTCATCGTGGTGAGGCGCCAACGTAGCCTCATCGTGTAGATGTGCCGCTTCTTTGCTCGTCATCCCGGCGCACCCCCAAAGGGGGCGAGGGCCGGAAGCGCTTTTCAACAGCGAAGCTGGTCATCCAGTTTCGTCGGTCTTTGGTTGTTGCGATATCGCGATCTGGCTCGCCTGCGGCGGGCTTCCGTTCTTTTGCCGAAGGCCGGGTTACTTTCTCTTGCTTGCCCAAGAGAAAGTAACCACCGAGATGGTGGCAATGCCAAAGAGAAAGGCACCCCGGATGACGCGCCTTCCGTCCGATGGACGGAAGGTACGCGTGCGGGTTGCGGGGTTTTTCGACAGGACGTCCTTGTCCTGTCGAAAAACTGGCCGGCATCCATGCGGCCACCCTGCGGGCTTTCCTCCACCAGCCCGCCGCTGTCATACGGGGACCCCGAAGAGCCAAGAGCAAAAGCTCGTCTTCGCGACGCTTCCGCGAGCACCGGCCCCTCACCCCGGCCCTCTCCCGCAGGGGGAGAGGGAGAAGTGCGGTGCATCGCGTATGACCTTGAAGAGCGAAGCCAAAGCAACGGCCGATGCGAAGCGAGGCTCCGCTTTAAGTCCTCTACGATTCGGGCGCGTTGCGCAACGCTGCGGAGTACCCGCTGTGTGGCCTCCCATGGGTGTCCCGCCACGACCATCCTCAACCGCTCGGGCTTATCCCAACACGATGCTGCGAGCCCTTCGCTCTAAAGGCCATTTTCTTTGGGTTACTTTTCTTTTGGGCAAGCAAAAGAAAAGTGACTCGAGCGGCGGCAGCCGATCGAAACGCCCGCCGCGTAGGCGGCACGCTGGCGGCAGCGTTTTACAAGAGCGAGCAAAGTGATCGCGATAACCAAGTGCAAAATCACTGGATGACCAGCCTTCGGCTGTTGAAAAGCGCCTCCTGCTTTCGCAGGAATGCCGAACTAGAGCAAAAGTCGACGCACGAGGGTTGTCGTTGTGCATGCTCCACGCTTAATGAATAAACAAAAGGCAAACGCCACACCAACCCTACTTCTGACACCTTGCACACCAAAACGTCGACCGCTGCCCCAACACCACCTGCCGCACCGGCGTCCCACACGCCCGACACGCCTCTCCCTCACGCCCATACACCTGCAACTCGCGAAAGAAATACCCCGGCGCACCATCCGGATTGATGAAATCGCGCAACGTCGTGCCGCCGCGCTCGATGGCCCACGCAAGAATGCGCTTCACCTCCGCCGCCAGTCGCGCATAACGCGCCCGTGAAATCGAGCCGGCCGGTTTGCGTGGATCGATGCCCGCCGCGAACAGCGCTTCGCTCGCGTAGATGTTGCCCACGCCGACCACGATCGCGTTGTCCATCAGGAACAGCTTCACCGCCGCCGTGCGCCCGCGCGACAGCCGCCACAGCAGGTCACCGTCGAAATCATCGGTGAGCGGCTCCGGGCCCAATGCTTCCAGCAATTCGTGCGTTTCTCCGGCGGGTTGCCACAGCAGGCAACCGAAGCGACGCGCGTCGGTGAAGCGCAGCACGCGCGGGCCTTCGGTGGCGGTAGGCTCCAGCGCGATGTCCACGTGATCGTGCTTGCCGACCAGTGCATCCGGTGGAAGCACGCGCAGCACGCCCGTCATGCCCAGATGCAGCAAGGCGCTGCCAATCTCGGTGTGCAGCAGCAGATACTTCGCGCGCCGCTCCACCGCATCGATGCGCTGGCCAGGCAGTTGCGTGGTGATCTCCGGCGGAATCGGCCAGCGCAGATCGGGGCGACGCAGGGTCACGCCGGTGACGCGTCGTCCGATCAGGTGCGGGGCAATGCCGCGGCGCGTGGTTTCGACTTCGGGTAATTCGGGCACTGCGTATCTCGGTCAGGGCAGGTGGCGTGGCGTATCGCGATCACGAGGTTGCGCGTCGCGATACGCCGCATCAGGGACGCATCAGCTCCAGTCGTTGTGGAAGCTGCCTTCCTTGTCCACGCGTTCGAAGGTGTGTGCGCCGAAGTAGTCGCGCTGCGCCTGGATCAGGTTGGCGGGCAGGTGTTCGGCGCGGTAGCTGTCGTAGTACGCAATGGCCGACGAGAAGCACGGCACCGGCACGCCAGCCTTCACCGCCGCCGCGACCACCTCACGCAACGCGCCCTGGTATTCGGTGGCGATGTCGCGGAAGTACGGATCGAGCAGCAGGTTCTTCAGCTGCGCGTCGCGTTCGTAGGCGTCGGTGATCTTCTGCAGGAAGCGCGCGCGGATGATGCAGCCGGCGCGGAAGATGCGCGCGATGGTGCCGTACGGCAGGTTCCACTGGTATTCGTCCGACGCGGCGCGCAGCTGCGCGAAGCCCTGCGCGTAGGAGACGATCTTGCTCAGGTACAGCGCGCGGCGCACGGCTTCGATGAAGGCCTTGCGATCGCCATCGAGCTTGCCCGACGCCGGTCCCTTGAGCACCTTGCTGGCTGCCACGCGTTCGTCCTTCAGCGCGGAGAGCAGGCGCGCGAACACCGATTCGGTGATCAGCGGCAGCGGCACGCCCAGATCGAGCGCGCTCTGGCTGGTCCATTTGCCGGTGCCTTTCTGCGCGGCGCGGTCGAGGATGATGTCGACCATCGCCTTGCCGGTGTCCTTGTCCTTCTTGGTGAAGATGTCGGCGGTGATGCTGATGAGGTAGCTGTCGAGCTCGCCCTTGTTCCAGTCGGCGTAGACCTCGGCGAGCTCTTCGTTGGATAGGCCGAGCACGTGATGCAGCACCGCATAGCTTTCGGCGATGAGCTGCATGTCGCCGTACTCGATGCCGTTGTGCACCATCTTCACGTAGTGGCCGGCGCCGTTCGGGCCCATGTAGGCCACGCAGGGCTCGCCATCGGGCGCTCGTGCCGCGATTTCGGTGAGGATGGGGGCCACCAGGTCATACGCTTCGCGCGGACCGCCGGGCATGATCGACGGGCCATGCAGCGCACCTTCTTCGCCGCCGGAGACGCCGGTGCCGATGAAGTGCAGTCCTGCCGCGCTCATCTCACTCTCGCGGCGCATGGTGTCCTTGAAGAAGGTGTTGCCGCCGTCGATGACGATGTCGCCCTTGTCGAGCAGGGGCTTGAGCTGCGCCAGCGTGGCATCGGTGGGTTCGCCGGCCTTCACCATCAGCAGGATGCGGCGCGGCTTTTCCAGCGACGCGACGAAGTCCTCGAGCGTGTACGCGGGCACCAGCTTCTTGCCGGGGTTCTGCGCGACCACTTCGTCCGTGCGCTCGCGGTGTCGGTTGTAGATGGACACGGCGTGGCCGCGACTTTCGATATTCAGGGCCAGGTTGCTGCCCATCACGGCCATGCCCACTACGCCGATCGCCTGCTTGCTCATCTCATCGCTCCTGTCGAGGTTGATTCCCATATGGGGAGTCTGGAAGACGGTGCAAGGTACGCCGGGGCGGGGCAGGAGTGAGTGAAGAAGAGTGAGAAGTGAGAGAAACCCAGGCTCTCTCACTTCTCACTCCTCCCTGCTCACTCCTTGATCTTGGTCGCCTCGCCGGTGGCGCCGCGCGGGGTGTAGCGCACGGAAATCAGCGCCACGCGATCGCCCACCCGCACGTAACGCTGCGGACCCGTCACCGAGGTTTCGCCAAATTCCAGCCGCTGGCCATCCAGCGTGAGCACCGCGACAGGTGTGGCCAGCCCGATCCTGGCGGGATCGAAATCGTGCAGCGGCCGCCAGCTCAGCACCGCGGCGGCGGCCGTATCGGCGAGTTCGCCGAGGCGGCCGTCATCGGCACGCGCAGGTGTGCCATCCGTGCGCCACCAGTGGCCGTCGCGCCGGGCGAAGTGTTCGGTGTTGCCGTTGCCGATGGCGAGTGCCACCGAGTTCACGCTGGCAGGGTCGAGCGCCAGCAGCGTGCCTGTGGCCTGTGCGCGATCCTGTTGCCGCTGCCAGCCGGCCACGACCAGCAAGGCCGCGACGATGCCGGCAAGCCACAGGCGCTGTCGCGTCGCACGCTTCATGCGCGACGCCGGCGCCACACGATGAAGCCGCCGATCACCAGCAGCAACAGCGGCAGCACCACCAGGAAGCCGAGCGTCACGCTGCTCAACTGAGCCTGCGTGATTTGCAGCACGCGATCCGGTGCGCCGCGCGGCGGCAGGTTCACCAGCGCGTCGTCGCCGAGCAGCCAGTCGAAGATGCGCTCGCCCAGCGCGCGGTTGCCGCCGTTGCCGAGGAAGGTGTTGGAGAGGAAATCGCCATCGCCGATCACCACCACGCGCTGTTCGGCCTTGTCGGGACTCGGCGAGAGGCGACTGAGAGCGAAGCCGAAATCCAGCGGACCCTTCAGCTCGCCAGCGCTGGCGTCGTACTGGATGGTCGAGGCCTGCGCGTTGTCGATCGCTTTGAACTCCGTCCAGCTCTGTGCGCTGGAGCGCAGGAACGGCGCCACTTTCCAGTCGGTGCGCGCGCCCATGGCCAGCGCCGATACCTGCGGGAACAACGTGGTCAGCTGGAAGCCGCGCGTGATCGCGTGCTGCGGGTAGTCGCCCAGCGCGAGCATGCGCGGGTCCTTCAAACCGAGTGCCGCGCCCTGGCCGTCGACCAGCACGCCCGGCAGCACGCGGATGCCCAGCGCATCGGCCAGCAGCGCCAGATGCAGATCGTCGTTGGTCGGTTCGCTCAGCCACAGCAAATTGCCGCCGTTGCTCACGTAGTCGGTGAGCGCCTTCACCGCGCCATCGGGCAGCGCGAGTTCGGGACTCGCCAGCACGACCAGGTCGGTGTGCTGCGGCACTGCCGTAACCTGTGCGAAGTTGAGCGGCACGGCGCGCATGCCGCGGCCTTCCATCTGCGTCATGAACATGCCGAGATCCGCGTTGCCCTTGTCGTCGGGCTTGCGTTCGCCGTCGCCGGAAACGAACGCCACGATGCGCTCGCCGCCGCGCGCCAGACGTTCCAGTGCGTTGGTGAGGCTGCGTTCGGACAGCTCATCCAGACGCTGCTCGCGTCCCTGGTAATGCAGGATCAGCGCGCCATCCACGGTGATGCCCAGCTCACGCATCGCGGCCGGGTCTTGCTGCGGATCGACGAAGCGCACGGTGAGGTCGGGCTTCACGCGCGAATAGCGCTCGACGAAACCGGCCACGGTGTGGCGCAGGTCGCCTTGTGGATTGGCGTAGCTGACGATCTCCACCGGACCGTGCAGCGCGGCCAGTACCGCGCGGCTTTCGGGCGACAGGCTGGCGCGCCCGCCAAACGTCCAGTCGCTGACATGATCGTGGCGCGACGTGAGGTAGCCGACGGCGCCCGCGCCCATCAACAGGCCAGCTGCAAATAGCCATCCATTTACATGACGGAAGAAGCGCGCCATCAGCCACGCTCCTTTTCGGCAGCCAGTCGTTGGGTGGCCAACGCAAGCGCCACTACGATGACGAGCAGGAACCACGCCACGTCGGAAAGCGACACGAGCCCGCGCAGCATGTCTTCCAGATGGCCGCTCAACGCCAGCCAGTTGAACACGCCGCTGGTGGCGCCCGCCTTCTGCACGGCGATGTTCATGCCGGCGAGCACCAGGCCAACGGTGAGCGCGATGGTGGCCGCAATGGACGCATGCGATGCGTAGGCCGAACTTGCCACGCCAATGGCGCCCAGCGCGGCGAGCGTGAGCAATGCGCCCAGCGACGCGGCGGCAAGCTTGCCCCAGTCGAGTGTGACGCCGTGTGACAGACTCAACGGCATCGCCAGCGCGAGCGCCAGCCACAGCACCAGCCACAGCATCAGCGCGAGGTATTTGCCCAGCACGATGCGCGAGGCGGGCAGGCCGGCGGCGAACCACAGCGGCAGCGTGCCGTTGCTGCGTTCACCGGCCAGGGAAGACATGGTGAGCAGCGGCACGATCACCAGCGCCAGCTCCACCACGCCGAACGGCAGGATGCCGCCAGTAAGAATGCTGCTGAGCATCGGCACGCCCACCAGGTCGGTGTAGCCCGGGCCGCCGGGCAACGCGGCGAGCTTGATCTGCCCCGCCAGAAACCCGCCGAGCAGCAAGGTGAAGCGCCACGCCAGCTGCGCCAGCGTCAGCGCGGCGAGGACCCAGGCGAGCGGACGAACGAACAGGCGGCGCAGTTCCAACCGCGTCACGGCAAGCACACTCATGCGGCCTGCACCTTGTCGTGGCTGCCGTCGCCGCGCAGGGCGATGTCGAAGAACGTCTGCTCGAGCATCTTGTGATCGCTATCGGTGATGGGGCCGTCGTAGCGCAGCCGCCCTTCGTGCAGGATCGCCACGCAGTCGCAGGCCGCGGTGACCTCGGCGAGCAGATGCGTGGAAAGAATGACGGCGGTGCCGGTGGCCGCCTGTTCGCGGATCACGGCACGCAAGGCGGCCACCTGTACCGGATCGAGCGCGTTGGCCGGTTCGTCCAACACCAGCAGCACCGGTTCGTGCAGCAGCGCGCAGGCCAGGCCCAGGCGTTGGCGCTGGCCCTGCGACAGCACGCCGGCCAATCGACGCGACAACGCGCCAAGTTCCAGGCGCTCGACGATGCGCTGGCGTGCCTTGGCCAGCGCTGCGGCACCGAGACCGCGCAGGCGGCCGTGTGCGTCCAGATGTTCCAGGACGGTCAGTTCCGGCCACAGCGGGGCACGTTCGGGCAGCCAGCCGATGCCGCGTTGCGCCAGTTCCGGGTGCTCCAGAAAGTCCTTCCCATTCAGCTTGATGGTGCCGCTGTCGGGTGTGAGCGCGCCCGCAATCATGGCCAGCGTGGTGCTCTTGCCGGCACCGTTGACGCCCAGCAAACCCAGTACCTGTCCCGCGTCCAGCGTGAGGCTGAGATCGGCGACGGCGGGTCGGCCCGCGCGATGACGGGTTATGTGATCCAGTTGCAATACGGCGGTAGGCGCGGTCATTGCATGATTGTCAGTGCGGCCCCAACTTCATACAACCGGGAGAGGGCGCCAGTGGGCGACACAGCACATTAACCTTGTCGCCTCAAAGGGGTGCGACAATATTTTGCTGGTCCATGCTGGCGGGTACGGAAACCCCTCGTTTAGACTGACTTTTCATACACCTGGGTGTTTCCCATGCTCGATGCAGTACTCAACTTCCTGTCCAACGGCCTGACGCACGCCAGTTGGCTGACCATGCTGGTCTACATGCTGGTCATGACCCAGCTCACCATTTTCACGGTGACGCTGTACCTGCATCGCTGCCAGACCCACCGCGGCGTGGATCTGCACTGGTCCATTTCGCACTTCTTCCGCTTCTGGGGCTGGCTCACCACGGGCATGGTCACCAAGGAGTGGGTGGCGGTGCACCGCAAGCACCACGCCAAGGTCGAGACCGAGGAAGATCCGCACAGCCCGCAGATCTACGGCATCAAGAAGGTCTTCTGGGATGGCGTGTCGCTCTACCGCGACGCCAGCGAAGTGAAGGAAGACCTGGAGAAGTACGGCCGCGGCACGCCGGACGACTGGATCGAGCGCAAGCTCTACGCCGCCCACCCGTACTGGGGCCCGACCCTCATGCTGTTCATCAGCGTCGCGCTGTTCGGCGTGATCGGCGCCGCCCTGTGGGCCGTGCAGATGATCTGGATCCCGTTCTGGGCCGCCGGCTTCGTCAACGGCATCGGCCACTGGTGGGGCTACCGCAACTTCGAAAGCGCCGATACCGCGACCAACCTCATTCCGTGGGGCTTCTGGATCGGTGGCGAAGAGCTGCACAACAACCACCACGCCTTCCCGAGCTCGGCCAAGTTCGCGCTGCGCAAGTGGGAATTCGACATTGGCTGGGCCGCCATCTGCGCCCTGCGCGCCGTGGGTCTGGCCAAGGTGCTGCGCGTGGCGCCGACGCTGGACGTGCGCCCGAACGTGCACCTGCCGGATGCCGAAACGCTCAAGGGCGTGCTCACCCATCGCTTCGCCGCGATGACCGACTACTACCGCAACGTGATCATGCCGACCCTGCGCGACGAAGCGCAGCACGCCGGCGACAGCATCAAGTCGGTGCCGCGCCGCATGCGTCGTGCGTTGGCCGATGGTGGCCGTTGGCTCGACAGCGAAGGCCGCGACCGCATGCAGGCCGTGCTGGCCAAGCGCCCCACGCTGAGCACCGTGTGCGAGTTCCGCAACCGCCTCGCCGCCCTGATGGAGCAGCGCGGTGCGGACCAGGCACTGAAGGGTCTGCAGCAGTGGATCGCCGAAGCCGAGCAGAGCGGTATCCGCGCGCTGCAGGAATTCGCCGGCCGCCTGAAGAGCTACTCGGTCGCCAGCGCCTGATCCAGCTTCACCGTTTCAAAGAAAAAGCCCGCCGCAAGGCGGGCTTTTTTTCTGCGGTTTCCGAAGCGCGCGCGCTCGGTTCTAATCGTCGGCAATCACGGATGAAGAAGGACTAGGCATGGGATTGCGGGTAGTGGTGATCGGATCGACCGGCGTATTCGGCTCGCGGGCCGCACGCCGACTTGCGCACGACGCGCGCTTCGACCTCGTGCTGGCCGGTCGACGACGTCCGGCATTGGAAGCGTTGCGGGACGATATCGGCGATCCATGTGTGCAGGTGGCGGAACTCGATCTGGAGCGCGAGGGCTTTTCCTCCGCGCTCGCAGCACTGCAACCGGCCCTGGTCATCCATACGGCGGGCCCTTTCCAGGGGCAGGATTACCGCGTGGCCGAGGCATGTCTGTCCTGCGGTAGCGACTACATCGATCTCGCCGATGGCAGGACCTTCGTCACCGGCTTCCATCGCCTGGATGAGCAGGCCCGACGGGCCGGTCGCTTGCTGGTGACGGGCGCCTCCAGCGTGCCGGCGTTGAGTTCAGCCGCGGTGGATGCCTTGTTGCCGCGCTTTGCTTCGATCGAGGCCATCGAGCACACCATCAATCCGGGCAATCGCACGCCACGCGGTGATGCCACAATCGCCTCGATCCTGGGTTATTGCGGGCGCCCCTTCAATCTATGGAAGGATGGCCGCTGGCAAGTCGCCCACGGCTGGATGGACAGTCGCGTGCAGTCCTATCCCTTTGGCCGCCGCCGTGTGGGCGTCTGCGATATTCCCGACCTGGCGTTGTTTCCCGAACGCTATGCGCCGGTGCGTAGCGTCGTCTTCCGCGCCGGCCTGGAGCTGGCACCGCTGCAGTGGGCCACCTGGTGCATGGGCGTGCTCGTGCGCATCGGCATCATCCGCGATCTCGCGCGCCATGCGCCCGCACTGCGCCGAATGAGCGAGTGGTTCCTGCGTTTCGGTTCGGACGTGGGCGGCATGACGGTGGAATTGCACGGCAAGGCGCTGGCTGGTCAGTCCTTGCATCTGCGCTGGTGGTTATCCGCCGACGCGGGCGACGGGCCGCAGGTGCCGGTCACACCTGCCGTAGTCCTTGCTCGTCATCTTGCCGATGGTCGCATCACTGCCAAGGGCGCCATACCGTGCATGGGCCTGCTGACGTTGGACGAACTGGTGGAAGGCTTCGACGGGTTTGCGTTGCGCACCGGCGTCGAGGTGGTCAGTCGATGAAACGCCACGCCTGCTCGGGTTCGGGCAGGCGGCACTGCGAGCGCCTGCCGAACAGGTGATAGCGATGGCGCGCGATCCAGCGATAGGCCGGATCACGCAATGGCCTCGGAATCACGCGCAACGCAGTCGCGGTTGCACGCCAGCGGCCACCCAGCTGATGCAGTACGCGCGCGATGGCATCCGTATCGCTGTAACCCTGTCCGCCCTCGACCAGCAGGAAGGAAGCCGGATCGTCGGGAGACAGGCCATGCGCAAGCAGCAGGGCGCGTCCGTGCGTGCCCTGCATCGCCGCCAGCCGGAAGCGTCCCGTTCGATCGTGGCGCAGTATGAAATCCACCCAGCGGCTGCACAGCACGCAGACGCCATCGAAGACGATCACGGGACGATCCAGCTCAGCCGACATGGTCGATCTCCAGCCAGCCACGATAGGCGATCAATGGTCCCAGCAAGGGTAGGTGCACGTCGATGTCGAAGGCATAGCGACCATCGCGTGCCCCGCTGCGCGACAGCACCTGGGCACTGAGCGCGCGTGGCAGCGGCAGGCCCAGCAGTGTCACGCGATGCAGCTGCCAGTCGATCGCATCGCCGTCGCGGCGCAGCGTGAAATGCAGCGCCACGGGGCCCAGTTTTTCTTTCAGCGGTGTCGGCCCGCCTGGATGCAAGGTGGAGCGCATGTGGCCGCGCGCGAAACGGCGGGTCCATCGTTCGTGGGTGGCGTGGCGTTCGATGGTGAGTGCGATGCGTTGGCCGTTGCCGGGTTCCGGCAGCGTCAGCAGACGGCGCAGCAACCTCGCGAACGCGTGGCGGGCGCCGTCCACGTCGGCCTCACCGCTCGCCTGGATCACGCGGCCTTCGGCGTGCATGCGCTGCACCGCCGGCGCGAGACGTGACCAGTCGGCGGTATCGAGCAATACATGGAACAGGGCGGTGGGCGATGACATGCCACAGCATCATCGGGAACACGGTGGGCGAGAGCAAGCATGCGTTGTGCGGTGGGCGTCTGGTTCTTCTTTCGCGCGCGGAACCGGACCCAACAAAAAAACCCGCCTTGCGGCGGGTTCTTCGTGAAAGCGTCAAATAAACCCAACGGGCTTACTTGATCTTGCCTTCCTTGTAGATCACGTGCTTGCGAACCACCGGATCGTACTTCTTGAACTCGAACTTTTCCGGGGTGTTCTTCTTGTTCTTCTGCGTGGTGTAGAAGTGGCCGGTGCCGGCCGAAGAGATCAGGCGGATCTTGTCTTGCTTGCTGTTAGCCATGGCTCAATCCTCAGATCTTTTCGCCGCGGGCGCGCAGGTCGGCGAGGACGGACTCGATGCCGTTCTTGTCGATGGTGCGCAGGGCATGGTTGGAAACGCGCAGCTTCACCCAGCGGTTCTCGCTCGGGACCCAGAAGCGGCGCTCATGCAGGTTCGGCAACCAGCGGCGGCGAGTTTTGTTGTTTGCGTGCGAGACGTTGTTACCAGTCTGCACACCCTTTCCGGTGACTTGGCAAATACGGGCCATGATGACCTCCTGTTAGGCGCCCAAGGGCGCGTTTGCCACCCGTTAGCCAGGACGGCATCGGCCCAGCGGCACAAGGCCACGCGATGCTGGAGATGGTTCTTTTCGCTTCAGCCGTGAGGCCCGCATCGCGTGGCGGACGTGCCCGATAAGTCGGGTCGGCATGGTCGAGCCGGCTATTCTCCCAGAAAAACAGGGTGGTGCGCAATCTTTCGCCAATTTCAGGATCCTGGCGCATGGCAGGGCGCGGGGATGTATGGAACAATCAAGACCTTTGCGTTTTCACGCACCGAACACTTACGAGGAATACCCCATGGCAGACGTCTCCGCCAACGGCCAGCCCGGCCAGCCCCAGCTGGTACTGCAGAAGATCTACATCAAGGACGTGTCCTACGAGGCGCCCAACGCCCCGCAGATCTTCCAGGAAGTCGGTGAAACCGATATGCAGCCGCAAGTTCAGCTGAACCTGGGCCAGAAGTCCGCCGACATGGGCAACGACATGTACGAAGTGGTGCTCAGCCTCACGCTGACCTGCTCGCTGAACGACCGCACCGCCTACCTGGCCGAAGTGCACCAGGCCGGCGTGTTCGGCATTGCCGGTTTCTCGGAAGAAGACCTGGCCGGCATCCTCAACAGCTACTGCCCGAACCTGCTGTTCCCGTACGCCCGCCAGATGCTGTCGTCGCTGGTGCTGGAAGGCGGCTTCCCGCCGTTCCTGCTGCAGCCGATCAACTTCGACGCGCTGTACGCCGAACAGCAGCGCCGCATCCTCGGCGGCAGCGCCGCACCGATGCTCAACAGCTGATCCAAGGCGTTGCTCATGGTTGAGCGTCCGACCCTGGCCGTACTGGGTGCGGGTTCCTGGGGCACCGCCCTGGCGGCCCTGGCCGCCCGCAATCAGGTGCCGACCCGGCTGTGGGGGCGTGATGCCTCCGCGCTGAAGGCAATGGAACAGACCCATTGCAACCAGCGCTACCTGCCCGACGTCGAGCTGCCTGCAGAGCTGGTCTACGAAGCCGATCTGGCCGCCGCCTTGCGCGGCGCCCAGGTGGTGCTGATCGTGGTGCCGAGCCACGCCTTCGCCTCCATGCTGGAGGAGATCGAGCCGTACCTGGAACCCGGCGCCCGCATCGCCTGGGCCACCAAGGGCTTCGAGCCTGGCACCGGCCGTTTCCTGCACGAGCTGGTGGCCGAGCGCTTCCCAGGTCGTCCGGCAGCGGTCGTCACCGGGCCCTCGTTCGCCAAGGAAGTGGCCTCGGGCATGCCCAGCGCCGTCACCGTGCATTCGGATGACGCCGCCTTCGCGCATGACATGGCGCTGATCCTGCACGCGCCCAACTTCCGCGCCTACTCCGGCAGCGACGTGCTTGGTGCGGAACTGGGTGGCGCCATGAAGAACGTGCTGGCGGTGGCCACCGGCGTGGCCGACGGCATGGATCTGGGCCTGAACGCCCGCGCCGGCCTCATCACCCGCGGCATGAACGAAATGCTCCGCCTGGGTATGGCGCTGGGTGCGCGCCCGGAAACGCTGATGGGCCTGGCCGGCCTGGGCGATCTGGTGCTCACCTGTACCGGCGATCTTTCCCGCAACCGTCGTCTTGGCCTCGCGCTGGGCCGCGGCAAGGCCATCGATGAAGCCGTGCGCGAGATCGGCCAGGTGGTGGAAAGCGTGCTCACCGCCGACGAAGTGGCGCGACTTGCTGCCAAGCATGGTCTGGACCTTCCCATCAGCAGCGGCGTGCGCGCCGTGCTTCATGGCGAGGTGACACCGGCCGAAGGGCTCAAGATGCTGATGAGCCGCGAACAGAAGCCTGAATATCCGCATGGCTTGTTTACGCCCGCGGTCTAAGCACTCGGGCCATCGGCGTGCCGGTCACGCTGAACATTTTGCTGACTGAGATAACTCCGGTTGAAAAAACCGGAGCGTGAGACGCGCACATACGCTAGACCCTTGCTAAGCTGAATCTTTTGGTCGCCCTGGACCGAATGCGCATGCAGTCACCGGACGATAAACGGCACGACCGCTTGACCACGCCACGCGACGAGGGCGTCAGCGAACCGCTGCCCGGCGTCTGGCGAAAGCTGCTGGCCTTGCCCGCCCCGATCGTGCCGTCGGAGCCGCTGGTACTGGGCTTCTTCATCGACGTGGTGCCCGAGGAAGGCGTGTTCTACGCGCACGTGGACGTGGCGCCCGTGCTGCTCGCCATGGCCGACCAGGGCCGCTACGTGCGCCCCGCGCCGCTGGACAGCAAACACCTGTCGCAACAGCCACTGCAGCCGCACGAACAACGCCTCGCCGCCACCGTGCTCGGCCTGCCGCAGACGCTGCGCAAGAGCCGCAGTTACGCACGTCTCGCCGGTCACGTGGGCGATGCCTTGCTGGCGGAAATCCTCGACACCACGCCGTGCTTCCTCGGCGGCCTGGCAGGCCTGCGCCTGTCGCGCGGTAAGGGCCACCAGCTCAACTGGCAGTGGCATCTGGAAAACGATGGCAGCCAGCGCCTGCAGCCGTGCATGCCGACCAATCATCGCGTGCTGCGCATCGACGCCCTGTGGTACCTCGACGCCGAGCGCGCGGAGATGGGCCATCTGGATGCGCCGCTGGAAGAAACGGCGTGGCTGGACTTGCCGCCGCTGAAGCACGAATACAGCCAGATCCTGCGCGATGCGCTGCCGAGCAGCCGCCTTTCGCATCGCCTGCCGCTGCCGCAGGTGCTGGGCGAAATGCGTCGCGCAGAACTCGCACCCAAGCCGGTGCTCACGCTGCACGCGCTCACGCGCCACGCACGCCTTGCTGCCGGCACGCCGCCGCTGGCCTATGCGCGCCTCGCGTTCGACTACGCGGGCGAACGTCTGCCCGGTCGCGGCGGCGAGCCGCTGGTGCGGCGCGTGCGCAACGGACACCTGGTCGAAATCACGCGCCGTCGCGCGGAAGAACTCTCCGCGATGGAACAACTGGAACGCGCCGGCCTCACGCCCGGCGTGGATACCGAAGGCCTGCCCTGGGATCTCGCCGACACGCTGCCGGAAGACGCCTGGCTGTTCCCTGGCAAGGGCTACGCGGGTGCGCTGGAAGTGAACACGCCGGCGCGCTGGCTGGCGCTGCGTCCCAAGCTGGAAGCGGAAGGCTTCGTGCTCGACTACGCACCCAGCTTCCCGTTCGAAGTGCTCGAAGGCCCGGTGCGTTGGTACGGCAACGCGGTGGAAGACACCGACGACCACGCCTTCGACCTGGAAATCGGCATCGAAGTGGAAGGCAAGCGCCACAACCTGCTGCCCGCCGTGGCGCAGGCGCTGGCCGACCATCAGTTGAACCTCAGCCCGGTGCCGAACGAGCCGGAAGACGCGGTGTGGTACGCACCCGTCGACGAACGTCGCCGCGTGCCCGTGCGCCTGAAAGAGCTGCGCGGATTGCTGGCGCCGCTGGCCGAATACCTCGAACGCCCGCGCAAGAAACTCCATCTGCCGCGCGTGCAGGCCGGTCGCCTGGAAGAACTGGTGGAAGCGCTGCCCACCGGCGGCGAACTCGTCGCGCCCGATGTGTTGCGTGGCTTCACTGCGCGCCTGCGCGATGCCGCGGAGCGTGCCAGCGATGTGGTGCCCGACGGCCTCACCGTGGAACTGCGCCCCTACCAGCGTGAAGGCCTGCGTTGGCTAAACGCGCTGGCCGAAGCGGGCGTGGGCGGCGTGCTCGCCGACGACATGGGCCTGGGCAAGACGCTGCAGCTCATCACGCACCTGCTCTCGCTGAAGGACAGCGGCGCGCTCACCGAACCGGCGCTGGTGGTCGTGCCCACCAGCCTCATTCCGAACTGGCTCGCCGAAGTGGCGCGTTTTGCACCCGCGCTGCGCGTGCTGGCGCTGCATGGCCCGCAGCGCAGCGGCGACTTCTCGCAGATTGCCACGCACGATCTCATTCTCACCAGCTACGCGCTGCTGCCGCGCGATGTGGTGTCGCTGCGCAAGCAGCCGTTCTCGCTGATCGTGCTCGATGAAGCACAGCAGGTGAAGAACCCGCGCACGCAGGCACGCCGCGCCGTGCTCAGCCTGCGCGCGCCGCGTTGCATCTGCCTCACCGGCACGCCGCTGGAAAATCACCTGGGCGAACTGTGGTCGCAGGTCGACCTGGCCGTGCCCGGCCTGCTCGGCGACGAAGGCGCGTTCCGTCGTCACTACCGCGTGCCGATCGAGCGCCATCGCGACACCGAATGCCAGGATCGCCTCAACCGGCGCCTTGCGCCGTTCATCCTGCGCCGCACGAAGTCGCAGGTGGCGAGCGAGTTGCCGCCCAAGACGGAGATCACGCGCCGCGTGGTGCTCGAAGGCAAGCAGCGCGAACTGTACGAAAGCCTGCGCCTGTCGCTGGCCGAAGAACTGCGCGAGGTGATCTCGCAGCGCGGCATCGCGCACAGCGGCATCGTGGTGCTCGATGCGCTGCTCAAGCTGCGCCAGGTGTGCTGCGACCCGCGACTGGTGAAGCTGGAAGCGGCGCGCGGCGTACGCGATTCGGCGAAGTTCGAGCTGTTGATGGACATGCTGCCCGCGCTGCTCGCCGAGGGCCGCAAGGTGCTGCTGTTCTCGCAGTTCACCGAAATGCTGAAGCTGATCGCGCACGAACTCGATCGCCATCGCATTCCCTACGTCACGCTCACCGGCGAAACGCGCGACCGTGCCGAACCCGTTCGCCAATTCCAGGAAGGCGAAGTACCGCTGTTCCTGCTGTCGCTCAAGGCTGGCGGCGTGGGCCTCAACCTCACCGCGGCCGACACGGTCATCCACTACGACCCGTGGTGGAATCCTGCCGCGGAAGCGCAGGCGTCCGATCGCGCGCATCGCATCGGTCAGGACAAGCCGGTGTTCGTGTTCCGCCTGATCACCGGCGGCACGGTGGAGGAGCGCATCGAGGAGTTGAAGGCGCGCAAGGCGGAGTTGGCGGAGGCGGTGCTGGAGGGTGGTGGCACGCGGGAGAAGTTGAGTTTTGATCAGTCGGATCTGGATGCGTTGTTGGCGCCGGGTTGATCGCTGGTTTTCTTTCTTCTTTAGATCGTCATCCCGGCGCAGGCCGGGATCCAGTGACTTCGATCTCCGACTGTCGCGAATGAAGTGATGGCCTTCGGTTGCCGTGCTCCCGCGACCGGGCCGCCTACGCAGCGGGCGTTTCGAACGGCTGCCGCCGCTCGAGTCACTTTTCTTTTGCTGGCCCAAAAGAAAAGTAACCCAAAGAAAATGGCCTTCAGAGCCAAGGCTCGCAGCATCGTGTTGGGATAAGCCCGAACGCTTGAGTCGCGTTTTGACGGGACACCTTTCTCCGCTACACAGCGGATACTCCGAAGCCTTGCGCAACGCGCCCGAATCGTAGAGGACTTAAAGCGAGGCTCGCTTCGCATCGCTTGAGCATGTGCGTTCCAGCGCTGTTATGGCGAGGGAACGCTGCGAATCACATCGCCGGCCTTGTCCTCAACAACGCATCCACCGCTTGTTGCCACTGCGGCGAACCCAAGGGTGATTGGGGTGCTTCCTGGCCGAGTTTGTGCTGCACGGCGTTGTTCCATTCCGACGAACCGCGGTCGGGGCCGTGGCCGTCGTCGCTGATGTGCAGGCGGTCGTCGACCCATTCGTACCATTGCGGCGAACCCAGCTCGGCATTGTCCGGTGTGTCCTGCGCTATCGCCGTGGCCTTGGGCTGTGGTGGTTTCTGGTCGGGTGGCGGCGACGAGGGAGAGCACGCGGCGAGCAGCGCGAGGGGAAGCAGGGCGAGGAAATGGCGCATGAGCCCTCCGGTGTGCGGATCCACTTCCGAGACTAGCGCAAGCGATGGCGTGGCGATGAATCGCGCCTGAGGACAAACATAAGAAGCGGGTTAAGCGGTGCGAGTGGCGTGCACTCGCACATGCGTAAAAGGTCAGCTGCGCGCGACGACTTCGTCGATGTGCTTGAGCAAGTCGGCCGGATCTTCGTAGACGCGGAATGCGCCGGCATCTTCCAGTTCCTCCTGGCCGTATCCACCCGACAGCAGACCCACGCCGAGCGAACGTGCGCGCTGCGCGGCAAGCATGTCCCAGATGCTGTCGCCGATGACCAGGCTGTAGTGGATGTCCACGCCCAATCGCTGCGCCGCGGTGATGAAGAGATCGGGATCGGGCTTGGCGTGGCGTACCTGGTCACGCGTCACCACCGGCACCTTGGAAGGATCCACGCCGAGCGCTTCGAGGTTGTGCGCAGCCGTGGTCATGCGACCGCTGGTGGCGATGGCCCAGGGAATCTCCGCATCGGTCAGGAAGGCCAGCAGTTCGCGCGCACCGGGCAGCGGGCGCACCGAGCCCTGCGTCGCCTGGCGGTTGTAGGCCTCGGCATGCCAGGTGCGCAGACGCGCGAGTCGTTCCTCGGTGATCTCGATACCGGTTTCGCGCAGCAGGATGTTGGCGAACAGGCCGCCGCTCATGCCGATCTTGCGATGGATGCGCCATACCGAGAGCTCGACGCCTTCGCGGTCGAGCGCTTCCTTCCAGGCCAGCACGTGCTGGTAGACGCTGTCGACCAGCGTGCCATCGAGATCGAACAGGAAAGCAGTATCGGCGCGGCGCATGGGGACATCACTCAACGGGGAGGGCGTTCAAGCGTAGCACTGGCACATGCATCGCTTCGTTGGTGACGTGGGACACGTGGCCTTGTAGGCGCCCCCTCGTGGATGACAGAAATCGTCTTGCGCTTGGCCTAGGATCATTCCGTCGAACACGTGCATCCGCCGGGGGGGCGAGGGGCGCGTGGTGCGGCAGGGCAGTGCGCTGCCCTGCCGCACTGCCGTTATCAAAGAGCTCTGCCCCGGCCGGTGACGCGTGCGACGCACCGATCATCACGCAAGGGGGCATCTCATGAATCGCAAACTTCTACTCATCGTCGTGGCGCTGGCATCCACGGGCGCGGCACATGCGCAAAGCGCCGAAAGCCAACTGTCGTTTACGGGGAGCGTGGTGCAGTCCGCATGCAATCCCGCGCAACCGCTGCCGGGCTCGCATGCCGGCATGGGCAGCTGCGGTACGGGCCGCACGCGGTCGATCTATGCGGAGCAATCCACGTTGGCACCGTATGCGACGGGCATCGCCATGCTCGACTATTTCACCGAACGCAGTGGCGGCACCAAATACATGGTTACGCGCGAATACCGTTGAGCAAGCGCGCCACGGCTGGCGCGCAAGCGTCAGCCGTTCGGCAGCAGGGCTTTGCCGGCGTCGAGCACGGCCAGCGCGGCGGCGCCGAGCAGGCCCGGGTCCGGATGCATCATCGCCACCGTGGGCACCTGTTCCATGGTTTCGCGGAAGCGGCCCTTGGCTTCGAAGCGTTCGCGGAAACCGCCATGCTTCAGCCACGGCAGCAGGATGGGCAGCATGCCGCCGGTGAGATAGACGCCGTCCCAGCCTCCCAGGTTGAGCACGAGATCGCCCGCCACGCTGCCGAAGATGCCGGCCAGCGTTTCCACCGTGCGCACGCACAGCGGATCGCTGCCCGCTTCCGCGCGCGCAGTGATGTCTTCGGGCGTGTATTCCTCCGGCGGCTGGCCGGCGATGTCGGCCAGGGCGAGGTAGAGGTTCACCAGGCCGTTGCCGCAGATCATGCGTTCGTTGGAGACGCGGCCAAAGCGCTCGTTGAGGCGATGCAGGATTTCCACGTCTTCGGTGGTGTGCGCCGCGAACCCGGCATGGCCGCCTTCTGTTTCCAGCACCATCCAGCGACCTTCGCGCCGCATCAGCCCTGCCACGCCAAGGCCTGTGCCGGGGCCCACGACCACGAAGGTCTGTGATTCACGCGTGCCCAGCGCGGGGATCGGTTGCGCACCGACCGACGAGAGCTGGTCGTGCGTGTGCAGCGGCACGGCCATCGCCTGCGCGGCGAAATCGTTGACCAAGTGCACCGCTTCCATGCCCAGCTCCGCCTGCAGCGCATGTGCCGCGACCTGCCACGGATTATTGGTGACCTTCACCGTCTCGCCTTCGCTCACGCGGCCGGCGGCGGCGATGATGGCGCGCGAGGCAGTCAAGCCCGTGTCCTTGAAGTACTGGCGCATGGCCTCGGCCAGCGAGTCGTGATCCTTGACACGGTAGCGGCGCACGCTGTCGTCCATCAACGGGTTGGCGCGGCCCGTATCAGCCAGTGCAAAACGCACGTTGGTGCCGCCGAGGTCAGCAAGCAAGGTCGGGGCGGCACGGGCTGGTGTTCTCATGGACGGTCCTGCACTTGGGGAGACGGTAAGCGTGACTCCCTCGGGCTTTTTCGTCCAGTAGTGCGCTGCAGCGAAACGCCACTTTTTCGCCATTCGCCGCCGCATGGCCGGCCCTCCGGGTGTCCCGATGGGCCTGGCTTGCGACAACGCCGCAGGCGATCGGCTCGCCTGCGGCGGATGCTGCCGATCAGGCGCCCAGATAAGCCGCCGGCGTGGCGCTGAAGCCTGCCTTCACGTACTTGGCGGTGTCGTCGGCAAGCACTTCGGAATCGCCGTGCTCCAGCGCTTCGAGCGCGCGCTTGGCGATGTCGTCCGGGCTGGTCTTGGGCGCATCGACGTGGCTCACCATGTCGGTGTCGATGTAGCCGGCATGGATGCCGAGCACCTGCGTGCCTTGCGCGCGCAATTCATTGCGAAGGCTGTTGGTGAGCGCCCACGCGGCGGCCTTGGAGACCGAATACGCGCTGGTCGTTTCCAGGCTGATCCAGCTCAGTGCGGAGAGCATGTTAACCAGCGCACCGCCGCCGTTCTTCTTCAGCACCGGCGCAAACGCGGCGCTCACGTTGTAGACGCCGTAGAGGTTGGTTTCCATGATGCGGCGCAGGTTGCTGTCGCCATCCTTCGCATCGAGCAGCGGTGTGCCGCCGGTGATGCCGGCGTTGTTGATCACGATGTCGACGTCGGAGGCCAGCGCAGCCGCGGCAGCGACGTCCTGCGGGTTGTTCACGTCCAGCTTCACCGGCACCACGCCGGGCAGTTTGACCGTGGAGGGGTCGCGCGCACCGGCATAAACCTTGCGCGCGCCAGCGGCCAGCAGGGCCTTGGCAAAGGCGAGCCCGAGGCCGCGGTTGGCGCCGGTGACGAGAACGGTAGAGCCTTGGATTTTCATAGCGAATGTCCGGTAAGGGAGAGGGGGAAGCGACGGATCATTTAAAATGACAATCATCATATAACGGACGCCGGGCGGTCTTTCAAGGCTACGACGACCACTTTTCTTCGGATTACGTTCTTCACGCCAGCCTCACAAAAAGTCACTTGCATTTCGCAAGTTACGCTTTATATGATGATCATCATGTAACGCAGCGAGGCTGCCCCGTGCGCCGTACCACCTCCGAAAACATGCAGTGCCCCATCGCCCGCGGACTGGACCGCGTCGGCGAGTGGTGGAGCATGCTGATTCTGCGCGACGCCTTTTACGGGCTGACCCGCTTCGACGATTTCCAGACCAGCCTGGGCATCGCCCCCAACATCCTCAGCCGCCGGCTGGCGACGCTGGTGGAAGCGGGCATGCTCGAACGCCGTCGCTACAGCCAACGTCCGGTGCGCCACGAATACGTGCTTACCGATCGCGGCCGCGATTTCCGCCCGGTGCTGTTGGCGATGATGGCGTGGGGCAGCCGCCACTTTGCTCCAGAAGGCCAGGCCATCGAACTCGTCGACCGGCAGACCGGCCAGCTCGTTGAGCCGGTGCTGGTCGATCGCCACACCGGCGAACCCATCACGCGCGAGCGCCACGAAGTGCGCGCCGGCCCGGCGGCCAGCGAGCGCATGCGTGCGCGCATCGCCTTCCGAATGTCACGGGCACAGGCCCGCCAGACCCTTTCCGATCCCAACCTTCCGGAGTCTCACTCATGAATGCCGTCACCGTTGCCGAGCGCGCGGACAGTCCCGCCGTCCCGGAATCCAAGCCACGCAGCAGGAAGAAACAACTCGCACGCCTTGCCATTGGTGCCGCCGTGGTTGCCGGTGTCGTCTATGGTGGCCACTGGTGGAGCGTCGGGCGCTTCATCGAAGACACCGACGACGCCTACGTCGGCGGCGATGTCACCGTGATCGGCCCCAAGGTGCCGGGTTACATCACGCAGGTGGCGGTGACCGACAATCAGGTGGTGCACGCCGGCGATCTGCTGGTGAAGATCGATGACCGCGATTACCGCGCCGCGTTGGCCAAGGCCGATGGTGCCGTCGCCGCACAGCAGGCGCTGCTCGCCAATCTCGACGCCACCGAAAAACTGCAGGAAGCGGTGATTCGCCAGGCGCAGGCCAGCGTCGTGGCGGCGGACGCGGAAACCCAGCGTTCGCGCGATGATGAAACGCGCTACCGCGATCTTTCCAGCCGCTCGGCCGTGTCCATCGAAAGCGCGCAGCGCGCTGACGCTACCTACAAGACCGCACGCGCCGGTTCGGACAAGGCGCAGGCCGCACTCATCGCCGCGCAGCGCCAGATCGACGTGATCGAATCGCAGAAGCAGCAGGCGCGCGCCGCCCTGCAACAGGCCAAGGCCGAGCAGGACATCGCGCGACTCAACGAGGGTTACACCGAACTGCGCGCGCCGGTCGACGGCGTGGTCGGCAATCGTCGTGCACGTACCGGCGCTTACGCTGCCGCCGGCACGCAGCTGTTGTCGGTGGTGCCGTCGCACGGCCTGTGGGTCGACGCCAACTTCAAGGAAGACCAGCTCGCGCGCATGAGCGCGGGGCAGGCGGTGGAGATTCGCGCCGACGTGATGCCGGGCCGCGTGTTCCACGGTCACCTGGCCAGCCTGGCGCCCGCTACCGGCGCGCAGTTCAGCGTGCTGCCACCGGAGAACGCCACCGGCAACTTCACCAAGGTCGTGCAGCGCGTGCCGGTGCGCGTGGTGCTGGACAGCAAGGACGACGCGCTGGGCGTGCTGCGTCCGGGCCTTTCCGTGGTGGCTGAAGTGGATACGCGCGGCCGGATCGCCTCGCCATGAACGCTGCCGCCGCCAGCGCGCCGCTGAGCGGGCCCATGGATCCGGCCACGCTCGGCATCGCGCAGAAAGTGTTTGCCTTCGCCAGCATGTGCGTGGGCATGTTCATCGCCTTGCTGGACATCCAGATCGTGTCGGCATCGCTGCGTGACATCGGCGGTGGCCTGTCCGCCGGCGCGGATGAAACGGCGTGGGTGCAGACCAGCTACCTCATCGCCGAGATCGTAGTTATTCCACTGTCGGGCTGGCTCTCGCGCGTCATGTCCACGCGCTGGCTGTTCGCCGCCTCGGCGGCCGGTTTCACCGTCACCAGCATGCTCTGCGGCATGGCATGGGACATCAAGAGCATGATCGTGTTCCGCGCGCTGCAGGGTTTCCTGGGCGGCTCGATGATCCCGATGGTGTTCACCACGGCGTTCGTGTTCTTCCAGAACAAGCAGCGCGTCATCGCGGCGGCCACCATCGGCGCCATCGCCTCGCTGGCGCCCACGCTCGGGCCCACGCTGGGTGGCTGGATCACCGATCACTCGTCGTGGCACTGGCTGTTCTTCATCAATCTCGTGCCCGGCATCTTCGTCGCCGTCGCGGTGCCGATGCTGGTCAACATCGACCGGCCGGATCTCTCATTGATTCGTCATGCCGACTACATCGGCATGCTGTTGCTGGCGGTGTTTCTCGGCTGCCTGGAATACACGCTGGAAGAAGGCCCGCGCTGGAATTGGTTCAGCGACCAGGTGATCCTTGCCAATGCGTGGTTGTCGGGCATCGCCGGCGTAGGCTTCATTGCGCGCAGCCTTACCTACGATCATCCGGTGGTGGATCTGCGTGCGTTGCGCGACCGCAATTTTGCGCTGGGTTGCTTCTTCTCCTTCGTCACCGGCATTGGCCTGTTCGCCACCATCTATCTCACGCCGCTGTTCCTCGGCCGCGTGCGTGGCTACAGCGCGCTGCAGATCGGCGAGGCGGTGTTCTCCACCGGCGTGTTCCAGATCCTCACCATCCCGCTGTACACCTTTCTCGCCAAACGCTACGACCTGCGCTGGATCATGATGGCGGGCCTGGCCGTGTTCGCCGTGTCGATGTGGGACTTCGCACCCATCACGCACGACTGGGGCGCGCATGAATTGTTGTTGCCACAAGCATTGCGCGGCATGGCCCAACAGCTGGCGGTGCCGCCGGCGGTCACGCTCACGCTGGGCGGCCTCGCGCCGCAGCGGTTGAAGCTGGCCTCGGGCCTGTTCAACCTGATGCGCAACCTGGGTGGCGCCATCGGCATCGCCGTCTGCGCCACCATCCTCAATGACCGCACCAATCTGCATTTTTACCGGTTGTCCGAACATCTCAACGCCAGCAACGAAGCGATGAACGGCTGGCTGGCGCAGACCACGGGCCACATCGCCGATCTCGGACAGAACCTCGACGACGCCACCGGCGGTTCGCTGCGACAGCTGTGGCTGCTGACCTATCGCGAAGCGCAAACCTTGTCCTACGCCGATGCCTTCCTCGCCATTGGCCTGTGCTTTGTCGTCGCCACGGCGATGGTGCCGCTGATGCGCAAGGTCGCACCGCCGGCCGCACCCTCTGCCGATGCGCACTGAGATTCCTCATCACTTTCCTATCTTCGAGACATCACGATGAACACCTCGATTTCGTCCACTGGCGCGTCACGGTCGTCGTCGCGTCGCTTCTCCCTTCGCATGGGTGCCGTCGCCGCTGCGCTGATTGGCCTGGCCGGTTGCACGGTCGGCCCGAACTACGTGCGCCCCGACGTGAAGACCAACGCGAGCTATGCCAGCCAGACCATGCTGGAAACGCGTAACGCCACGCGCGCCGCGCCCGCGCTCGATGCGTGGTGGCAGGGCTTCGATGATCCGGAGCTCACCCGCATCATCAGTCGCGTGATGACGCAGAACCTCGATCTCGCCGCCGCGATGGCGCGCGTCGACCAGGCCCGTGCAGCTGCGCGCGAAGCCGGTGCGCAGCTGGCGCCGCAGGGCAGCCTCGACGCGCAAGTAGTGCAGCAACATCAATCGACCAAGGGCGCGCTGGGCGAAATCGCCAGTCAGTCTCCCGGCTACACGCGCACGCAGACACTCGAAACGCTGGGCGTGGGCGCCAGCTGGGAACTGGACATCGCCGGCGGCCTTCATCGCGGCGCCGAAGCGGCCGACGCGGAAGCGCAGGCGGCGGAAGCAAACCAGGATGGCGTACGCATTTCGGTCGCCGCCGAAGCGGCGGACAGCTATTTCCAGGTGCGCGGTGCGCAGGAGCGCATCCGTCTTGCACAAGAGCAGATCGACACCGAAAACCGCTTGCTGGAACTGGTGAAGGATCGCCTGGCCGGCGGCCTTGCCACCTCGCGTGAAGTGGCGCAGGCGCAGGCCCTGGTACTGCAGGCCAAGACCACCTTGCCGCCGCTGCGCATCGTGCTCGCGCAACAGCTCAATCGCCTCGACGTGTTGATGGGCGCAGCGCCAGGCACCTATGCCGCCGAACTCAAGGACAGCCCGCAGAACTTCACCGTGCCGGTGATCGCCACCGACGGTGGCCCCGACATGCTGCTGCGTCGCCGCCCCGATGTGATCGCCGCCGAGCGCAAGCTTGCCGCATCCAACGCGCGCATCGGCGTGGCCGTGGCCGAGTACTACCCGAAGGTATCGCTCGGCGGACTGCTCGGTTTCGAAACCCTGCAGAGCGGCTCGCTGTTCTCGTCACAGGCCTTCCAGCCGCAGGCCGTGCTTGGCCTGCACTGGCGCCTGTTCGACTTCGGTCGCGTGGATGCGGAAGTGGCGCAGGCCAAAGGCGCGAATGCCGAAGCGCTGGCGCTGTACCGCCAGTCCATGTTGCGCGCCACGGAAGACGTGGAAAACGCCATCGTCTCGCTTGCCGAACTGGAAACGCAGCACCGCGATCTCACACAGGAAGTGCAGGCGCACGTGCAAGCGCGCGATGCCGCGCAGGATGCCTACAAAGGCGGTGCAGTGAGCCTGATCGAAGTGCTGGACGAAGATCGCCAATTGCTATCGTCACGAGATCAACTGGCACGCGTGCACGCCGACGATGCACGTGCCGCCGTAGCCACGTTCCGCGCGCTGGGCGGCGGCTGGCCGGGCAGCAACGTGCAGGCGAAGGACGTGGCGACGCGCTAAGCGCCGCCGCGAACCCTACTTGTTCGTCACCGGCGTTCCAGCCTGATCCTCGGCATCGGGGCCCGGGCCTTCGGAACCACGCACGCGTGGATCGTAAGTGGTCATCAACGGCTGGCCGGCCGGTGGCAGGTCGCGCAGATGTGCAACGTCCTGTGCGGTCACCGCGCTGCCGCGATTGCCCCAGCTGGAGCGCGCGAAGCTGAGTACCTCGGCGATCTGCTGATTGTTCAGACGCTCGCGGAACGCGGGCATGCTGAATTGCGTGGGTGCATCGCGGCCCGACGGCATGGTGCCGCCGTGTAGCACCAGCCGGATCGCCGAGCCGGCATTCTGGCCGTTGAGTACGGGGTTGCCGGCCAGCGCCGGGAACACCTGACCGTAGCCGTGGCCGTCGGTGCGATGGCAGGTGGCGCAGTTGTCGACATAGAGCTGCGCGCCAGCCACTGCCACGTTGCCGCTCATGAGGGCGGTGCGTGTCGCCTCGTCGTACGTCACCGCCTGTTCCTCGTGTGCGGCAGGCAAGGATTTGAGGAAGTGCGCCACGGCGGCGAGATCGGCATCGCTCATGTACTGCGTGCTGTGTTCCACCACGTCGCTCATGCCGCCGAACACGGCGCTGCGCTCGGTGCGTCCGCTCTTGAGCAGCGTGGCGATGTCATCTTCGCTCACGCTGCCGAGTCCGCTGGCCAGTTCGCCGCGCAAGCTGGGGGCGGCCCAGTTGTCGCTCTCGCCGCCGCTCAGGTAGGCCGTGCCGTCATTCGGGCCCAAGGCTTTTTCGCGCAGCGTAAAGGTGCGTGGCGTGTGGCATGCACCGCAGTGGCCAAGGCCTTCCACCAGATATTGCCCGCGCGCCACGGTCGGATCGCCCGTCGCTGCCGTCTGCACCGGCGTCACCTTGGGCGCGAACATCCAGCGCCAATACGTGAGCGGCCAACGCATCGAAAGCGGCCATGCGATGCCTTCGGCATGGTTGTCCTGCTTCACCGGTTGCACGCCGTGCATGAAATACGCGTACAGCGCCTGGACGTCCTGGTCGCTGACCTTCGCGTAAGACGGGTAGGGCATGGCCGGGTAGAGCGTGTGGCCTTCGGCATCGATGCCGCGGCGCACCGCGCGCTCGAACTGCCCATAGCTGTATTTGCCGATGCCGGTATCCGGATCGGGCGTGATGTTGGTGCTGTAGATGGTGCCGATGGGCGAGGCAATCGCCAGGCCGCCGGCGTACGGTTTGCCACCGGGCGCCGTGTGGCACGCGGCGCAATCGCCAAGACGCGCGAGGTATTCGCCCTGCTTGAGCTGATCGGGCGTGGATTCCGCGGCCTTCGCGGCGGGATCGCCGCCACCGCCCGGAAACAGCATCGCTGCCATCCACGCGATCACCACCAGTACGATCAACACGATGATGACGCGCAACAGGCCGCCACCGCGACGACGAGGCTTGGCGTACGTGTTCATGCCTGCACCAGGGGTCCTGGATTCTTGAGGTAGGTCTCACGGATGGCCTTGACGGACATGTAGGTGAGGCCGCCGATGAGACCGGTCGGGTTGTAGCCCAGGTTCTGCGGAAAGGCCGACGCGCCGGTGACGAACACGTTGTGCACATCCCAGTTCTGCTGGAAGCGATTGAGCGCACTGGTCTCCGGCGACGTACCCTGGATCACGCCGCCCGTGGTGTGCGTGGTCTGGTATTGCCGCACGTCGTAGTGGTCGCCGGGTTTGCGTATCGTCTGCGAGGTCTGCTTCGGCTTCATCGCATCGGCGATTTCCTGCGCGCGATCGGTGAGGAAGCGCGTCATCTTGTATTCGTTGTCGTGCCAGTCGAAGGTGATGCGCAGCAGCGGCTGGCCGAAGGCGTCCTTGTATGTCGGGTCCAGGTCGAGATAGCGGTCGCGATACGACATCACCGAGCCATGCGTCTGCACGCCGGTGGTGTGCAGGTAACTGTCCTTCGCCGCGCGCTTCCACTTTTCGCCCCAGCCCGGCGTGCCCGGCGGCAACAGCAATTGCTGGATCGGTCGCCCGCCCGTCTGTCCGCCCAGAATGTAACCGCCGCCCACGAAACCATGCGGGCCGTGGTCGAAGTGGTCGGAGTTGAATTCGTCGATGATGACGTTGCCGCCGGAACCCGCGCCGATGAACGGATTGATCGCCACGTCCTTGTCGTAGAAGACGGTGACGTTGCTCATCATCTGGTACGCGTAGTTCTTGCCGATCACGCCCTTGCCGGTGTTGGGGTCATACGGCTTGCCGATGCCCGAGAGCAGCATCAACCGCGTGTTGTGCATCTGGAACGCGGCGACGATCACCAGGTCCGCCGGCTGCTCCACCTGCTGGCCTTGCGCGTCGATATAGGTGACGCCGGTGGCACGCTTGCCGCTGGAGTCGAGATTGATCTTCGTCACGTGGCTGTGCGTGCGCAGCTCGAAGTTCGGCTTGCGCATCAACACCGGAAGAATCGTGGTCTGCGGCGATGCCTTCGAATACATGAAGCAACCGAAGCGCTCGCAATAGCCGCACAGGTTGCACGGCCCCAGGCGCACGCCGTGCGGATTGGTGTAAGGCTGCGATGCGTTGGACGACGGTTGCGGGAACGGCTTGTAACCCTTCGAACGCGCCGCATCCGCGAAAAGCTGAGCGCCATAGTTGTTCTTCACCGCGGGGTTCGGATACGCCTTCTTGCGCGGCCCCTCGAACGGATTGCCGCCTTCCTTGATCTCGCCGTTGAGGTTGCCCGCCGTGCCCGAGGTGCCGCACAGGTATTCGAACTGTTCGAGGAACGGCTCCAGTTCGTCGTAAGTCACGCCGTAATCCTGGATCTGCATGTCCGCCGGCATGAACTTGTCGCCGTAGCGCTTGCTGATGTGGCTGTGGAATTCCAGGTCTTCCGGCGAGGGACGATAGTGCTGGCCGTTCCAGTGGATGCCTGCGCCGCCCACGTTGTTGCCGAGCAGGAAGGAACCGTATTGGCGATACGGCACCGCAGTTTCGTTGAGGTTGTGACGTATCGTCACCGTCTCGCGCGCCAGCGGCTGGAACAGTTCGCCGCGAATGCCATAGGCCAGCTCGTCGGCGTTGTGCGGATAGGTGAAGTCGGGCGAGGTGTCGCGATACGCGCCGCGTTCCAGTGCCAGCACTTTCAATCCCGTGTCGACCAGCTCGATGCCCATGATGGCGCCGGTCCAGCCGAAGCCGACGATCACCACGTCGACCGGTTTCATGCGGATCATGACTTCGCCCCTTCGATGGACACCGGACCGAACGGATAGACCTTGCCGGGTTGTTCGACCCAGTCGGCGAAATCGGCGCGTGCGCCGGGAAAGCCGATCATCTTCCAAGCCGCCATCTGTTTGTTGCCTCCGTACATCGGGTCAGCGAAATAGCCTTCCTTGGTATTGGTGAGCAGTTGCGAGAAGAACGTGGTGGCCGGCACGTCGTCGAGCTTGATCTCGCCTTTCTCCAGCTGGTGAAGAATCGCGTCGCGCTGGTCGGGCGGCAGCGCCGCGAAGCTGTTGTTGTGCTGCTTCTTGCACCAGTCGTCGATGGCGGCGATGGCCTTGCGATAGAACTCGCGCGGCGTATAGCGCAACTGGTAGCCGAGCGTGGCCGGCGCATCGGGCACGAACGGGCCCTGCATGTACCACAACGAACCGTGGCCGTAGGCCGCATCCATCTGGCGATCGAGGAACTCCGGCACGCCCGCTTCCACGGCGCTGGGGCCGTCATCGTTGGGTGGAATCAATCGTTCGACGGCGGCATGCAGGAATTCCCATTCCGGCGCCGTGAAATAACGCGGTGTGTAGCTCGCCCCACTCGCTGCGGCCGGCGCGGCCGCCGTGCCGCTTTGCGTCTGCGCTATCGCGGATGTTCCCAGCAGGCTGACCGCAGGTACCGCCACCAGCGACTGTCGCAGGAAGTCGCGACGTGAGGGTGAATTGGGCTTGCTCGACATGACCTTCCCCGTACCAAACGCGCCGTGCGTTCGCACATGCTGACGCGACAGGTGAAATCAAAACGTGAAGGTTCGTTTACAGAATGACGCCACGAAGCCGGCGCGCAGTTTGTCGTTTGACACGCCGTTTGGACGCCCATCCTTCACGGTCCATCGACCGCGCGCATGGCGACAATCCGTATCAGGGTGTCACCGAAAGAACGCAGTGCCGATGGGGTCGGCCGCGATGCGGTTGGAGCGCAGAAGTGTTGCGCGCCTCTTTATGTCTTCGGTCGACAAGCGCATGGTTGCGACTGACATCCGGTCTGCGGGGAGCAGCACCGTTTGGGTCGTGGTACGCGGTGGCAGCGTTGAAGCAACAGGTTTGTCGAAAACGCTCGAAGCGAGGCAGGCCGAACATCTCATGATGGACACTTCCCGCGAGCAACGTCAGCTGCGCCTTTCCATCGGCGTGACCTTCCTGGTCGGCGTGGCCTGCGTGGCCGTGGGCCTGCTGATGCATTCGCAAGCCATTGCCTTCGATGGTTTCTATTCCTTGGTGGACGTGGTGCTCACGGCCGGCTCCCTCGCGGTATCGCACCTGGTCACCAGCGAGGGCAGCCGGCGCTTCCAGTTCGGCTACTGGCATCTGGAACCGCTGGTGCTGGTGTTCAACGCCGCCGTGCTCACTGCCATCTGCAGCTACGGCGGGTTCACCGCGCTGCATGGCTTGCTCACCGGAGGGCATGAACTGGCCTTCGGTTTCGGTGCGATATGGGCAGCGATCGTGGGCGTGGTGAGCCTGTTCATGGCGCTCTACATGCGCCGCGAATCGATCGCCATGGGTTCGGTGCTGTTGCAGCTCGATGCCAAGGGCTGGCTCATCGGCGGCTGCATCAGCGTCGCGGTGCTGGTGGGTTTCGCGCTGGCGGCGGTGATCCAGGGCGGGCCGCTCGATCACTGGACGCGTTACATCGATTCCACCGTGCTGCTGCTGTTGACGCTGGGCTTGTTGCCGTTGCCGCTGGGCAGCCTGTGGGAGGCGCTGCGCGAAGTGCTGCAGCTGGCGCCCGATGCGCTCGACCAGCGCGTGCGCGACGTGATGACGACCCTGGTGCAGGAACGCGGTTACCTCGATTTCACCAGCTACGTGGCGAAGATCGGCCGCATGCGCTTCATCGACATCCACATCCTGGTGGAATCGTCGCGCCCGCTGGGTGACATGGGCGATGTTGATGCCGTGCGCAACGAGATCGCCAGGCGATTGGGCAGCGACATTCGCGTCGAATGGCTCACCATCGTGTTCACCGGCAAGCGCGAGTGGATGTGACGCCGGTCGATCAGGAACGTTTTTGCAGCCAGTCGCCCAACTGCTTCAGCACCTGGCTGCGCGCCGGTTCAGCTTCGTTGAACAGCTCGTGGTAGAGCGAGTCGAAATAGCGTGTGGTGACCTTGTTGCCCGCCCACGTGGCCGACGAAAAATCACGGCTGCCTGATGGATTCACCAGCTTGTCCGCGCCGGCCACCAGCAGCAGCGTGGGAATGGCGAGCTTCGATGCATCCGCCACGGAGGCATCGCCCGCGCGGAAGATGAAATCCGCCAGTCGTGGCGTGATCCAGCCATGGCGCAGCGGATCGGCGCGATAGGTCGGTTCCACCTGCGGATCGTGCGAGAGCTTGTCGAACGGCAGCCCGTTGGGCATCGGCAGGTTGGGCAGCGCCTTGGCCAGCATGGCCGCCAGTTTCTGCCGCCACGCCGGCTCCCACGTGCGCAGGGCAGGGGAGGACAGCACCATCGCCGGCGGTTGCAGTCGGCGGTCCAGCACGGCACGTGCAGCGACCAGGCCGCCCATGCTGTGACCGAGCAGCAACGGCCGCTTCGGCAGCGACTGGGCGTAGTCGTTGTAGACGATGGCCAGGTCTTCGAGCAGGTCGTCCGGATGCGCCAACGCACCGCGCCGGCCCGGCGTCTGGCCGTGGCCGCGCTGGTCGTAGCTGCGCACCGCATGGCCGCGCGTGTGGAACCACTGCGCCATCCGCTGGTAGCGCCCGCTGTGCTCGCCCAGACCATGCACGATCAGCACCGCGTCGTGCGCACGGCTGCTCGGCCAGTCACGCACGAACAGTTGCTGGCCATCGGCCATGGTGAGGAGCTGGGAGCGTTCGCTGCCGTGGTCGCCCGGGTGGTTCACATCGTTCACTCGACGGTAAAGGTCTGCATTCTGCAACAAGCGGCGTGCGTTTGGCGCCTTGCAGGAGGTTCATCGCTGAAGACCGGGCTTGGCGGCTCCGCTCTTAGGCTCGTCATTCCGGCGCAGGCCGGAATGACGAGCTAAAGACCTGCCAGGCACCAAAGAAAAGGGGAGCGGACGGGCCGCTCCCCTTTTTACATCACGCGACAGGCACTCAAGCCGATCGGAACATCAGAAGTCCGCGCGGAACTCCACGCCGATGATGCGCGGGTCGTTGACGAACGCGGTGCGGTTGTTGAAGTCGATCGCACCGGTGATGTACTGCTTGTTGGTGATGTTGCGGCCGTACAGGGCGATTTCGCGCTTGCCGAAATCCCAGTTGTAGCCCACGCGCACGCCGCCCTCGAGCGCAGGCTTGCCGCGGAATTCTTCCGAGTCGTACAGGAAGAAATTCACTTCGCTGCGGTAGCTCCAGTCGGTGTAGATGAAGAACTCGCCGCTCTCGCCGTACGGAATGCCGTAGCGCGCGGTGAAGTTGCCGATCCACTGCGGCGCGTTCGGCAGCGGGTTGCCGTTGACCAGCGCGTTGCCGTCGGCATTGACCGGGTCGAGCACGGTGCAGCCCGAGCCGCACACGGCCACGGCCAGGTTCGGGTCGTCCAGCTTGGTGTGGTTGTAGCTGCCGCCGGCGGTGAGGATGAAGTTCGGCGTCACGTACGCTTCCAAATCGAACTCGGCGCCGTAGCCTTCGGTCTTCTTCGCGTTGATCAGTCGCGTGACGTTGATGTCGCCGCCCACCGCGGTGAGCTGCTGGTTGTGCATGGTGTAGTCGTACACGTCCGCGTTGAAGCGCAGGCGGTTGTCCATGCCGGTGGTCTTCACGCCCAGCTCGTACGAGGTGATCGTCTCGGGCTTGGCCTGCGAAATGAAGTCGGCAAACAGCACGCGACCCTGCACGCTGGGCGCGCGGAAGCCATTGGCGATGCGGCCGTACACGTTGACGTTCGGGTTCAGCTCCCACGTGCCGGTGAGGTCGCCGCTCCAGCGCGCGTCATGCGGGTTGGCGCTGAGCGACAGCGGGCCGCCGCCGATTGGCGACAGAATGCGGTCCACATGGAAGTCGCGCGAATCGTGCGACCAGCGCGTACCGGCACGCACGTCGAAGTCGTCGGTGATGTGATAGTCGGCCGAACCGAACACCGCGTATGCCTTGGTGGTCTGCGCCTGCTGCGCGTAGCCGTCCATTGCATGGTTGTCGAGCGTGGCGTAGTCGTAATTGACGATCGCGATGTTTTCGTAGAAGTAGTACGCGCCCACCTGCCAGTTCAGGCGATCCTGCGGATTGCTGGCCAGGCGCACTTCCTGCGTGATCTGGCGATCGTGCGGCAGCGCATCGGCGGTTTCCGACGAGAACGGAGTGACGTACGGCACCTGGTTCGGGCTGTTCGGAATGGCGATGCCGCCGTCGACGTCGCCCAGGCTGTACGTGGTGGCCTTCTCGAAACCGGTGATCGAGGTGAGCGTGTAATCGCCCAGGTTCCAGGTGAGGTGCAGGTTGCTGCCCCACGAGAACAGATGCTGGCGGTTGCGGCCATCCTGGTACACCACATCGCGATCGAAGCCCGGCGCGAGGCTGTCGCTGCCCAGCGGAATCGCATTGGCGCGGTTGACCATGGCGCTGCCGTCGAGCCAGCGGCCGTGCACGTTGATCAGCGCATTGAAATCCTGCACGTCATACATGGCCTGCAGACGCACGGCGCGGTCGTTGTAGCCGCCGAGGTCGTCCTTCTTGCCGGTGTAGTCGTTGTCGATCCAGCCATCGCGATGCTGCGCCAGCGCCGACACACGGCCCGACCAGTTGCCGCCCAGCGAGCCGCCGAGCGCGGCTTCCGCATTGGCGGTGCCCTTGGTGCCGTAGGAAGCCTTGGCGTAGCCGCTGGTTTCCTGGCTCGGCTTCACCGAGTCGAACTTGATCACGCCGGCCGGCGAGTTGCGGCCGAACATGGTGCCCTGCGGACCGCGCAGCACTTCTACCTGCTGCAGGTCGAACAGCGGGAAGCCCTTGAGGATGGGGTTTTCCTGCACGATGTCGTCGTACACCATCGACACGGGCTGCGACGCGTTGAGGTCGAAGTCGCTGTTGCCCAGGCCGCGGATGTAGAAACGCGGGAACTCACGACCGTAAGACGTTTCGGCGTACACGCTCGGCGCGCGGCCGGCGAGCTGCAGCACGGTATCGCCCGACTGGCCGTAGTTGCTCAATTGCTCCGGGGTGATCACGGTCATGGAGACCGGCACCTTCTGCAGGTTCTCGACGCGCTTTTCGGCGGTCACGTTGATGGTTTCGAGCTGGACGGGCTTGCCGGTCTGACCCTTGGCCGGAGCGGCGGCGGGCGGGTTCGCGTCCTGTGCGAAAGCGGTCGTTCCTACGGCAAGGGCGCTGGCAATGGAAAGGGCGAGCAACGCGAAACGCGTCGGGCTGGCGGCGGTCATTGGATGGTCCCCGGAGATAAGGAAAAGAGCAGGAAAACGCCGCAAGAAATCAGCTGTAGCCGCGGCTTAACGATATTGTCACGTAATTCTGCGAGGGACAGAAGCGAATTTTCTTTCGAACAATTGCCAAAAAGCCTTGACGTCCCCATATCTCAAGCTCTGAGAGCGGCCTGAGCCACACTTAAGTCCATGCCCCTGCACGACTTTCATCCAGCCGTTGCCGCCTGGTTCCAGGGTGCGTTTCCTGAACCGACAGCACCGCAAAAAGCCGCTTGGCCGTCCATACGGTCAGGCCGGCACACGCTGGTGGCCGCGCCCACGGGCTCGGGCAAGACGCTCACGGCCTTTCTTTCCGCCATCGACGCCCTGGTGCGCGAAGGCGTGGCCAACGATGGCGCGCTGCCCGATGCCACCACCGTGGTGTACATCTCGCCGCTGAAGGCGCTCTCCAACGACATCCGCATCAACCTGGAAGCGCCGCTGGAAGGCATTCGCGCGCAACTCGCCGCGATGGGCCTGCCCGACGTGGCCATCCGCACCGCCGTACGTACCGGCGACACGCCGCAGGCTGAGCGCACGTGGATGCGCAAGCAGCCGCCGCACATCCTCGTTACCACGCCCGAATCGCTCTACATCCTGCTTGGCTCGGAGTCGGGCCGCAGCATGTTGTCGAGCACGCGCACGGTGATCGTGGACGAGATTCACGCGCTCGCTTCCAGCAAGCGTGGCGCGCACTTGGCGTTGTCGCTGGAGCGATTGGAGTCGTTGTGCCAGCGGCGGTTGTTGAGGATCGGGTTGTCGGCGACGCAGAAGCCGATTGAGGACGTGGCGAAGTTTCTGGTTGGCAGCCACGCCACACTTCTCCCTCTCCCCGACGGGGAGAGGGCCGGGGTGAGAGGCCAACCTGGCGACACGTCCACAAAGAAGCGCGCTTCGAAAAAGACCGAGGCAAGCTCCGCCCCCTCATCCGACCCTTCGGGCCACCTTCTCCCCTGCGGGGAGAAGGAAAGAGATCGCGTCAACATCATCGACGTCGGCCACGCCCGCGCACGCGACCTCGCCATCGAAGTCCCGCCGGTGCCGCTCGAAGCGGTGATGTCCAACGACTGCTGGGAACTCGTCTACAACCGCCTCGCGCAACTGGTCGAATCGCATCGCACCACGCTCGTCTTCGTCAACACGCGGCGCATGGCCGAGCGCGTGGCGCGCCATCTTTCCGAACGTCTCGGCAAAGAAGCCGTGGCCGCGCACCACGGCAGCCTGGCGAAAGAGCAGCGGCTGGATGCGGAACAGCGCCTCAAGCGCGGCGACCTGCGCGTGCTGGTGGCGACGGCCTCGCTGGAACTCGGCATCGATATCGGCGATGTGGATCTCGTCTGCCAGCTCGCCTCGCCGCGTTCCATTGCGGCTTTCCTCCAGCGCGCGGGCCGCTCGGGCCACGCGGTGAACGGCACGCCGAAAGCGCGCCTGTTTCCCACCTCGCGCGACGACCTGGTGGAATGCGCCGCCTTGCTCGACTGCGTACGCCGCGGCGAACTCGACACCTTGATCCAGCCGCCGCAGCCGCTCGACGTGCTCGCGCAGCAGATCGTGGCGGAAGTGGCCGGGCAGGAATGGAACGAGGACGCGCTGTACGACACGCTGCGTCGCGCCTATCCCTATCGCGACCTTTCGCGCGAACAGTTCGACGCCACCGTGCGCATGCTCGCCGATGGCTTCACCACGCGGAACGGCCCGCGCGCGGCGTACATCCATCGTGATGCCGTGCACAAGCAGCTGCGCGCGCGCCGCAATGCGCGGCTCACCGCGGTCACCTCCGGTGGCGCCATTCCCGACACCGCCGACTATCTCGTGGTGCTGGAGCCGCAGGCCACCATCATCGGCACGGTGAACGAAGACTTCGCCGTGGAAAGTCTCGCCGGCGACGTGTTCCAGCTCGGCAACACCAGTTACCGCATCATCCGCGTGGAACGCGATCGCCTGCGCGTGGAAGACGCGCAAGGCGTGCCGCCCAATATTCCGTTCTGGCTGGGCGAAGCGCCGGGCCGCAGCGCCGAGCTGTCGCACGGCGTATCGCGCCTGCGCGAAGAAATTGCCACGCGCCTGGACGAAGGCGGCGTGCCCGCCGTCATGCACTGGCTGATGCACACGCTGGGCATGAACGAAGCGTCCGCGCAGCAACTGGCCGACTACATGGCTGCCGCGAAGGCCGCGCTCGGCGTGTTGCCCACGCAGGAAGTGCTGGTGTTCGAGCGGTTCTTCGACGAATCGGGTGGCACGCAGCTCATCATCCACACTCCGTGGGGCAGCCGCATCAATCGCGCGTGGGGCCTGGCGCTGCGCAAGCGCTTCTGCCGTCAGTTCAACTTCGAACTGCAGGCGGCGGCCACGGAAGATGCCATCGTGCTGTCGCTCTCCACCAGCCACAGTTTTCCGCTGGAGGAAGTGGCGCGTTACCTGCACTCCAACACCGCCGAGCACGTGCTGGTGCAGGCGCTGCTCGATGCGCCGCTGTTTCCCGCGCGCTGGCGCTGGAATGCCACCACCGCGCTCGCCTTGCCGCGCTTCCAGGGCGGCAAGAAAGTGCCGCCGCCACTTCAGCGTATGAAGAGCGAAGACCTGCTCGCCGCCGTGTTTCCCGATCAGGTCGCGTGTCTGGAAAACATCGTGGGCGAGCGCGAGATTCCCGATCACCCGCTGGTGAACCAGACGTTGCACGACTGCCTGCGCGAAGCGATGGACATCGACGGCCTGCTGCACATCCTGCACGGCCTGGAAGACGGTTCCATCCAGGTGGTGGCGCGTGATCTCGCCGCACCGAGCCCACTCGCCGGCGAGGTACTCAACGCCGCGCCGTACGCGTATCTCGATGACGCGCCGCTGGAAGAACGTCGCACGCAGGCCGTGCAATCGCGCCGCTGGTCCGATCCGGAGAACGCCGACGACCTTGGCCGCCTCGACCCCGACGCCATTGCTTCCGTGCGCGAAGAAGCATGGCCGCAAGTGCGCAGCGTGGATGAAATGCACGAAGCGCTCACCATCCTCGGTGGCGTGACACAAAGCGAAGCGGATGCGAACGACGGTTGGAACATCTGGCTCAACGCCCTCGCAAAAACTCATCGTGCGACGCTCCTAACTCCATCTCCCCGCCGGGGAGAGGGTTGGGGTGAGGGGGCACTCTCGACTCAGTCCAGCCTCAAAGCTAGCGACCAGCACATCTGGACCACCGCCGAATCCCTCCCCAAATGGCAAGCCGCGCACCCGGCCGCCACACTGCACCCACCTATCGACGCCCCCATCGAATACGCCGCGCAAACATGGACGCGCGACGACGCGCTGCTCGAACTTGTGCGCGGCCGCCTCACCGGCTCCGGCCCCATCACCGTCGCCCAGCTCGCCGTGTTCCTGCAGGTTGAATCCAGCGATATCGACCTCGTCCTGCTGCGCCTGCAATCGGAAGGCTATGTGATGCAGGGCCACTTCACGCCCGGCACGCATGAGGTGGAATGGTGCGAACGCCATCTGCTCGCGCGCATCCATCGCTACACCATTGGCAGGCTGCGTCGCGAGATCGAGCCGGTCAGTCGTCGCGACCTGATGCGCTTCCTGTTCGAATGGCAGCACGTGGCGCCCGGCGCGCGCCTCAGCGGCCCCGATGCCTTGCCCGCCGTGCTCACCCAGCTCGAAGGCTTCGAGGCCGCCGCCGGTGCGTGGGAAAGCGAAGTGCTGCCCGCGCGCATCAACGACTACTCCATCACCTGGCTGGACGAACAGATCCGCGCCGGCCGCGTCAGCTGGAGTCGCCTGCGCAGCGGCACGGGCACGGGCGGCCCCGTGCGTGCCACGCCCATTGTGCTGTTGCCGCGCCGCAGCCTGCCCATCTGGACCGCCACCGCGGCCGTTGAAGCCAACGCGCAAGAAGTCATTGTCTCCTCGCGCGCGCAAGCCGTGCTTGATGCGCTGCGCGATCACGGCGCACTGTTCTTCGACGAACTGCTGAGCGACACGCACCTGCTGCGCACCGAACTGGAAGATGCCCTGGGCGAACTCGTCGCCGCCGGCCGCGTGACCGCCGACAGCTTCGCCGGCCTGCGCGCATTGCTCGTGCCGGCCGCCAAACGCGATGCGCATCGCCACCGTCGCCTGCGCCGCCACATGCTCACCGGCATCGAAGACGCCGGCAGATGGTCATTAGTGAGGTCAAACCGCGCCAATCTTCTACCCTCCGGGCGACCCGAAGGTAGTCCCGTGGGAGAGAAGATGCCCGGCAGGGCAGATGAGGGGAGGGTGCTCGAGAAATCCCCGCCTACCCCAAACACAAAAAACGACCCCGACCAACTCGAACACATCGCCCGCAGCCTCCTGCGCCGCTACGGCGTCGTCTTCTGGAAACTGCTAGAACGCGAAGCCCCTTGGCTGCCCAGCTGGCGCGAACTCCTGCGCGTCTACCACCGCCTTGAAGCCCGCGGCGAAATTCGCGGCGGACGCTTCGTCGAAGGCCTGGTCGGCGAACAATTCGCGCTACCCGAAGCCATCGCGCGCCTGCGTGCCGTGCGCCAGCAAGAGCCGCAAGGCGATCTCGTGCTCGTCAGCGGCTCCGACCCACTCAACCTCGTGGGCACCGTATTGGCCGGCAACAAACTGCCCGCCCTCGTCGGCACGCGCGTGCTCTATGAAGATGGCGTAGCCGTTGCCGCATGGGTGGCCAGCAAGCCGCAATGGCTGGTGGAATCCACCACCGAGCAACAACAACACTGGCGCAACGCCTTGCTGCGCCGCGCGGATGCGGATGGTCTAAAAGCAGATGCGCGAGCTGCGGGCTTCTAGCTCGCATTCCGGCGAGGACCGTAATAAAGGCGAGAGCTGTGTTCTCTAGCTCGTCATTCCGGCGGGGGCCGGACAAGCGCGGAGCGCGCAGAACGTCCGAAGGACGGCCCCGAAGGGGCGAGCGGAGCGAGTCATCCAGCGCCTCTACAGTCGGACATGGCGCTTCTTTAGCTCGTCATTCCGGCGCAGGCCGGACAAGCGCGGAGCGCGCAGAACGTCCGAAGGACGGCCCCGAAGGGGCGAGCGAAGCGAGTCATCCAGCGCCTCTATGGTCAGCTGTCGCGAAAAAGTTCCGCCGGGCTCTTAAAAAGCAACCCGATCACTCACTGTAATCCCCGATATAAACCAACAACCCATCCCGCTGCCGAAACTCGCTCCGCCCATTCAACGTGATCGACTGCCCCGCGCGCACCCCATTGGGCAAGTCCACGGCGAACGTCCCGTCAAACAGGATATGCACCGTCGCCGTCCCGTCGCGCTCTTCATAGGCAAGAATCACCTGCCGCCGCGCCGAAAACAGAAAGCTCGAACTCTGCGCCAGGTGACGTAACTCATCGACGCCGAACGTGCGCACGCTCAGCACGCCCGCGGTGTAATTCTCGAACACCACCTCGCGGTGCATCGTCGCCACCATGCCATCGACGTCCATGCGGTTATAGGCAGCCAGGTAACGTTCGATCAGCTCGCGCATGGCGCATCCTTCGGGAAACAGGCGCCAGCCAGGGCGCGACAGCGCAAAGTCTACGTTACCCACGCCTCGCCGCCGAGTTCCCACCCCCAAACCCGCCCAACCCCGTCGACGCCCCCGCCCGACACCGCTACCATGTTCGCCCCAAGCCGGCGCAACGCCGGCACGCAAGGGCCTATAGCTCAACGGTTAGAGCAGGGGACTCATAATCCCTTGGTTCCAGGTTCGAATCCTGGTGGGCCCACCACTTGCTAGTTTCACCAAGTACAAGTTGGTCTGAGGTCACTAAAAAACATTTGACAAACCAATGAGTTGGCGTTGATCTTGGTTTACTTGTGTTCATCTCTACCCAATCAAACCGTGAGTAACTATGTGAGTAACTCGTCCACTTTGGAGAGGTCTTACTCACATGTTGCTTAGTCACGCCAAGCTTCAAACTTTGAAGCCACGTTCGAAGATTTATCGCAAAGCAGATAGTCATGGATTGGCGATCGAAGTCCGTCCAAACGGAACAAAAGTATGGCGTTATCGTTTTCGCGTTCTTGGAAAGCCAAGCATGCTCAGCTTGGGCGAGTATCCAAGTATCTCGCTGTCTGAAGCGAGGCGTCTGCGCGATGAAGCCAAGCAGCAATTGGCCCGTGGCCTAGATCCCGCGATGCAGCGAAGGCTCGCACGCGCTGCTCATGTAGAAAGTGCGGGAAACACCTTTGCCGTCGTGGCACTCGAATGGTTCTCAAAGAACGAATCGAAATGGACTCTCGGTAGCATCAAGCGCACGCGGCGTCTATTTGAGAAGGACCTCTTTCCTTGGTTGGGTGCTTTACCAATCGCTGAGATGAAACCCGCGCAACTGCTCCATGCTCTACGGCGGATTGAGGGGCGTGGCGCATTGGAAACGGCTGCGAGGGCTCGCGCTCTAGTTGGGCAGGTCTTTCGCTACGCCATTGGAACAGGTCGGGCCGAGCGTGATATCTCGCAAGACCTTCGTGGTGCTTTGCAGCCTCATGTAACGGAGCACTTCGCAAGCATCACCGACCCCCGTGACGTGGGTGGATTGTTGCGCGCAATCCACTCCTACAGTGGTCACTTCGGAACCAGGTGCGCATTAATGCTCGCTCCCCTGGTCTTTGTACGCCCGGGAAATTTGCGCAAGGCAGAATGGCAGGAGTTCGATCTCGACGAGGCGCAGTGGCGCATCCCTGCCGAAAAAATGAAATCCAGGCGGCCCCACCTGACGCCGTTATCGACCCAAGCGGTGGCAATCCTCCGAGACCTCCAGTCCCTGACAGGTCGCTCTCGGTACGTCTTCCCGTCGGTACGTACCGGTGATCGCCCGATGAGCGAGAACACCGTCAACGCTGCACTGCGCAGGCTCGGATATACGAAGAACGACATGACCGGGCATGGATTTCGGCACATGGCATCCACTCTTCTTCACGAGCAAGGCTTTCGGCATGAAGCTATTGAACGTCAACTGGCTCATGCTGAGCGTGATGTGGTCAGCGCGACCTACAATTGGGCGCAGTACATGCCTGAGCGCAAGCGCATGATGAAGGCGTGGGCAAACTACTTGGATGGTCTTCGCGGTCAAAGCTAGTTGCTTGATCTGAGCGGGTGAAATTCCGTAAGCATTTGACAAACAATATCTTTTGCGTTGAAAGAGTGCTTGCAAATCTAATTTGGCCTGGATAGGCTCCACGACGTCTGGTCAAGTCCAGGCACTGATAAATCGACATCAACATCGACGACCGGTAGAGGCGTCCAATGGAGTGGAGCATCACGCTTTTATTCGGCCTTCGTTAGGGAGGCTGTACGATGCATCACGAAGTAAATTCCCCGCGCCGTTCCGTAAGGACTCGTGCGATTCCACCTCAAATCCAGCTCGACCAGCCAGGCCGATTAAAGGTCGGCAATCTTCTGGCTTTATTCGCGGTGTCTGCTGCGACGTTCTACGCAGGTTTGAAGACCGGCCGCTATCCGCCGCCGGATGGTCGTGATGGTCGCTCTCCTTACTGGAAGACCTCGACTGTACGTGCGTTTCTTGAATAGCGCGTTCTAGCTCAGCGTTCCTCGAATCCAATCATCACTGACTCGTGTTTTGCACATGAGGCGGGCGGGTACGTCTTTGCCAGCCGCCTGCCTCTGCGGAAGCATCCACTCTGTCGAGATCGCTCGCGAACTCCACCGCTGTGAAGAAAACACATGAGGGTGATGCTGTCATTGCATGGTCGAAGATCGCAGCGAAACATTTTGGAGCATCGCAGCGCCTTCGTGGGCGTTTGCGCACCAAAGGAGAAGCGTCGGCGGACAGAGAGATCGCACGAAATTTCCATTACTGGCTGCACGATGTTATCGCTCCCACCCCAGTGGGCGCACCTACCGAGAAGTAACGTCGCATCTTGCAATCAATTGCAAAAAGGGCAAACCAGTTGGGCCCGGAGGTACGCAACGTGGCAAAGAAGAATGCGAAATCAGGGGATATTGTCGTGGCATACCGGCCTGCCTATTTCAGCTTCGTAAAATGCGTGAAAACCACGTTGCTTCTGTGTCAGCTGGAATACTGGCAGTACAAGAAGGACGGCTGGTTCTGGAAAACGCACGACGAACTGACGCAGGAGATCGGCTTGACGCGAAACGAGTTGGATCGTGCTCGGGGACGCTTACTGGAGCAATCGCTGATTCAGCACCAAGTTCGTGGGCTGCCTGGTCGAAGCCACTACCAAGTGCTATTGCCGAATCTGTATGCCGCCTGGTCAGTTGCAGTCAAGATGCCTGTTTCCAGCCATCCGCATTTCTCAGATGGACGAAAGCTTAGTATCTATAAGCAGCACAACAGTTTGCTGGAAAGCAGCAAACATTTAATCTCTAAGATTTCAGCAGAGATTTCCAAGGAGATTAGCTCAAGCTCGTCCCTGGAAAGCGAAAAGCAAAAAGCGCCAGGGCAGATCAAGAGCCTGGATAGCCCAGAGCAAAAGTCCGCGCCAACACCGAAGCCTGACATCGCTTTGGAGGAAGAAGTGGCCGCTTGCCTCGCCGAATTCCTTTAGTGGCCTGGAGACAGCTCCTGAGGGGCTCAGGGATTGCCTTCCCTCTCACAAGAATCGCGCTCCCAAGACCCTACAAGGTCGCCCACAGGTATCCTGGCGGCTGGTCCACCCATCTATTAGCCTAAGTGCACCCGGCGAGCTGCCCGCACCATCTCTGCAATCAATTGCACGAGTGATCGTCACCGGGCCGCTCTAGGCGAAAGCCATATCCATGCGAAGGCTACAGTTAGTAGGCAACTTCTTTCATTTTCTCAGTGACAGGGACGGAGAGGCATGGTTGGCACTAAAAAGAAAAGGGCGCTGGTGGTATTGGGTGCAGGTGCGTCCGTTGAGTTTGGCATCCCGGCAACGGTTGGTTTCGGTGATCTGATTCGCTCGGCAATTCATGACGACGAATACTGCCAATTTACCGGCGCGTCCGCCGTCTACGACGACGTGCAGGAAAGGCTCCTGTCCTACTACAACGGGAACAAGGGGGAGGCACATTTCGAGCGCGTCTACCATGTAATGCACGAGCTGAGCGTGCTCCGTGTGACACCGGGGGCAGTCGCAAAGTTTCGGCCTGTGATGTATCCATTTCTTGGCGAAGCCGTTTCGTATGAATCAGAGGCACTCAACGCGGCATGCAAGTGCATGTTGGACTTCATTTACAAAAGGGTGTCTGAAGCCTGCAGTAACCCAAGAGTGCCGACGGTCTCGTTAACCGGATTCTTCAGTGACTTGGAAGAACGTTACGTTCCCAGAGTCTACACAACGAACTACGATGACTTCGTAGGTCAAGCTGTCAAAGATCGCTATTTCACTGGTTTCAATCGCGTGCACGATGATCACGCAGACTTCGACGCCGGATCGTTTTGGTCTAGCTGGAACAGTCCAGGACTGTTTCACGTCCATGGCTCTGTCCACATGGGATTCCCGCATCCCTCGACGGAGCATGACATTGGCGACATCGCCTGGTATCCAGATAGGGAAACTGCACGGATGTTCGGCGGATTTTCCGGTTCGGGCATATCCCGAATGGATGGGACCAGGCTGGAGCGCGGGGCAATCATTACCGGCTTGGACAAGCTAGGTCGTTTGCAGCAGTCTCCCTATGCGTTTTACTACGCGGGGTTCAGTCGAGATGCCATGGAGGCCGATCTAATCATTGTGCTAGGGAGCGGCCTGGCAGATCTGCATCTGAACACCGTATTAAAGTCGGCGCGCCGCGCGAAGCCTAACGTGCCAATTCTGTACGTCGGCTTCTGGGGGCCCAAAAAGAATGATTTCCTAAACACCGTTAGGTCGGACGCGAGCGATCGTGAGATCGCGCTACTTCACGATCTTGGCATTGACCTGTGGAGGCTCCGCGAATCGGCCTTCAAGGCAGCCGATGGCTGGACGGTGGATGCGCGCGGAACTGGTGCCGTCTGGGCAGACGGATTCCAGTCATTCCTTTCGAAGCCTGAGGCATTTGAGCTAGCGATGAAGAAAATAGGTGGCCTATAACGCCGATCGAACTCATATGGAAAAGCAATGCGTGATGCCATTGCTTCCCCGAGTCATGCTGGACGCATGTGCCAGTGGCGTGAATGGAGCAATGGACATGGATCTAACGAGCCGCCATTTGCAATCAATTGCAAGCTTCCTTTGTGCTGCAAGTCGAGTGACCGCGCACAGAGGGGGCACGACCAGTGTCCAATGGTTAACGCTTGCGTCCGTCCTGTCGGTTTCGGAGGTTGTTCAGCACTAGAGACGGGAAATCCCGTGACCAAAGTTGTGGTCGGCCTAAGTAGACAGGTTGGAGGACTTCCAACATGTTCGGATATGCCGAGCGAGCAAGAAGGTCTGGCGTCGCACAATAGATGAAGTCATCCCATCGCCCCGACGACGCATGAAGGCAGACTGCCAGCACATCGAACTCCTCGAAGCGATAGGGGCGACTTGGTGTGCCATCGGGCAAGACGCCATTGCGGGTGCGCTGAGTCTCTACGACGTAAACCGGAAGGGGCCCATCCTGTTCCTTGTAAAGCTTGGGTAGCTGCTTCTCTTTACGTTGGCTTTTGACCTGCACACGCACGTCACCGAGCACAGGGTGCGACAGGAGTAGGTCATACGGAGCGTCATTATGAACCGGCGCACTGAACCAATCCGGCAACGATTGGGGAACGACCATCGTGCGAAATATGGCCTCAGCCACGACGCCGCGAACACCGCGTTGGATTAGATCGGGTGCCTGATCGATCGCTTCGAGAATCACCTCCGCAGATGTGCCCCAGTTCCTTTCGAGCGGGTGAATGGCAAGCTGATGGTCCTGGCGCAGGAGCTGAAGAAGTTCTGACCGCTGGCTCGGGCTCATATCAGCCAACAGCTGAGACAATTGATTGCTATCCATTTGTGGGCTTCCGTCCCGCAGGTTTGGCTTCGAACGCTAGTACTTCACTCTTACGCACCAATCGCATGCCAGCGATCTCCAGCACAGCCAGTCGGCCCCGCTTCACAAGGCGCGCGACTGCCTGACGCGAAATTCCTCTTAGGCGGGCGGCTTCTGATTGGCTGATCCAGTCAGAAAGGTCGTGCTGATGGAAATTGGTTGACAATGTTAACCTATTGTCGGCATGCTGTAGGATGAAAGTCATTGTAACCGGACAAGCCATGTCAGCCGAACCCGCCGCTCTCTCGATGCCACTCCTGCCTAAAGTGAAAGGCGCCAAGCCTGCATATAAGACGAAGAACGGCTCCGCCTATGTCGGCGATGCGCTCGAGATTCTTCGCGCCCTGCCAGACGCTTCCGTGAATGCTGTCGTGACGTCGCCGCCGTATGCCTTGGAGTTCAAGAAGAAATACGGCAATGCGCACAAAGCGGACTATGTCAATTGGTTCCTACCCTTTGCTGAAGAAATAAAGCGTGTGCTCACTGACGATGGCAGCTTTGTGCTGAATATCGGTGGCAGCTACAACAAAGGTACGCCGACCCGATCTCTGTACCACTTCAAGCTTTTGCTCGCCTTGGTTGAAGACCTGGGACTACACCTCGCACAGGAGTGCTTCTGGTTCAATCCAGCAAAAATGCCCACCCCAGCGGAATGGGTCAATGTCCGCCGCATGCGGGTCAAAGACAGCATTGAGTATGTCTTCTGGTTGTCCAAAACGCCCTGGCCAAAGGCAAACAACCGCAATGTTCTCCGGCCTTACGGCAAGGACATGGAAAGGTTAGTGAAGAAGGGGCTGAGCAAAACTACCCGCCCCTCTGGACATGCGATCAAGCAGTCGTTCGCCAGCGATAGCGCAGGCGGTGCCATTCCGGCAAACCTGGTCGATGATGACTTGCCCATGGACGTGCTTCGTTTTGGAAATAACGCAGCCAACGATCTCTATACGAAACGATGCAAAGAGGCTGGCATTCCTATTCATCCCGCGCGCTTTCCCGCTGCGCTTCCTGAGTTCTTCATCCAGCTCACGACAGAACCCGGTGATCTAGTGGTGGACCCTTTTGCTGGATCAAACACGACTGGCTTTGTGGCCGAAACGCTCGAGCGCCGTTGGCTCTCGATTGATTCCGTCGAAGAATACCTTCAGGCAAGCACCTTTCGATTTCCGACAATCCCAAAGTTCAACGGCTCGAAAAGCTAGCCAACGCGGAAACCTGCTGCCCCCCTCTGAAAATTCATTCAGGGGCATCGCTTCGGAACGGTCGAGTAAGCTCAATTCGAGTGTCTCTTCTACATACAACCAGCTCAGTACTCGCTTGTAGATGTAGTAAGTTGATGGCACCAAGCGTGTTCAACACACGAACAGTCGTGCAGCGCGCGACGCATCCCCATTGGTGGCAGAAGCTATTTTGCGACATCCTGCCACACTCGATCGCGTTGCTACGCGATGAGACCTCTCACGCAATCGCCAATTTGCATACTTTCGAATAAGGCCGGTAAAGCTCGTAAACACCTTTACAGACGAAGTCACAGTGGCACGCTTCTCTCTCTACCTACGGGAAAGACGCTGTGTCGCGATGTGCTTCAGGCCTTTATGGCCCTCTGCGAGCGCTCGAAGGCGCGCTGATTCAGCAGCTCGTACAGGAAATGCCCCCAAACACCCATCCGTTCGTTGGCACGCCTCTCATACTCGATCGATGGCTGCTTGGCAGTGCGCTACAGAAGTGCATTCGACGTGGCCTGAATGTAGACGCGACTGATGTTGCCATCGTTCTACACGGCCTTGACTCCGAGGTTGCCTGGCGTCGTTTAAGGATCATTGCCATCGAAGACGTTGGTCTGGGCAATATCGAGACCGTAGCAACAATCATGGCCTTAGCAGGCAAGCGGAAGGTTCGACAACTTCTGGGCGATCAGCGTCTTTACGTGTCGCTGGTTCAGGCCTTGTGCGTTGCCCCCAAAGATCGGACCGCCTGCGATTTGTTGTGCTGGATCGAAATGTCGCCCTCTGTCGCTGCAGTCCGGGCTGACATGCTGGATTTCCCTGCGCACTGGGAGTCGATGGCGTTGAATGAAGGTTTGCCGATCTGGCAGCGTGTTGTGGCCGTGCAATTGATTGCAGGGCTCACCTTTCGAACTCGCAGTGGCTATCGGACTGTCACTCGCGCCGATACCCCTGGGTTGTGGCGAGTAGTGGAGGCACTGGACCTGCAGCCAATGGTGGCGTTTGCCAGCCTGAAGGGTACCGCGACCGAGTCGCTTAATGTCGCGCTCCCATTTGCCCAGATTCTGCACCGTCAGGCTAGTATCCGCCCGCTTCGTATGTGTTCGCCGGAGGCGCAGGTCCCGTCTCGAATTGGTGGCCTTATCGCTCCGGCTTTCTGCATGCACACGCGGGTCGGCTTGCGTGCGTTGCGGTTGTTCCTTAGCCAGAAGGCCGATCTGCGCAAACAGCTCCTCCGCGCGGGAGCGACCAACTTGGTCCGAGCGTTGGGCTTTCTGGTGTTCCAAATCGAGAGCGGTTTGCTGGATCGCTTCGAGGACTACGCGCCGCACGTGCGGGTCGAGGCCGAGCGGGCGGAGTTGGCCCACTATGGCATCACCGACGATACCGATGCGGCGACTTTGCGCATGGAGCTGCTGCGCCAATTTTCCGCCATCGATGAGGCCAGGGAGATGGCGTGGACCGAATATCAGCTGGAAGCTCCCTCCTCGGAGGCTCCGTGATGTGCATCGAAAACGGCGGTTTCACCAGTGATAACCCTTCATTCTCGCTAATTATTTGGCGATCGATAGGCAATCCGTCCGGAGGTATTTCTGCAATTGATTGCAGAGCAGTGCCGCCGGTCGCTGTGCAATCAATTGCAAGCGAACGGCCAGTCGCGAACGTCATGCAATCGATCGAAAACGCCTCACGGGCTGCTCCAATCGTGCAATCGATTGCAAACGATCCGCCGCCCGTCGAGGCGCGATACCTTCAAGCGTCCGTGACGGAAGCGACCAGACGAGCCTATCGTCAGGACCTAATGGCCTTTCTGGCCTGGGGCGGTGATATTCCAGCAGTGCCCACTATGATCGCGCGCTACTTGGCCGAGCAAGCCGGTGATCTGTCGCCGGCCACTCTGCAGCGACGGGCTGTTGCCATCGGCAAGGCGCATCGGATGCGTGGGTTGCCGGACCCTACCAAGGACGACCACGTACGCGCCACATTGCGGGGAATCCGGCGGGTCCATGGCAGGCCTCCCAAACAGGCTGCGCCGCTTCTGCGCGAAGACCTGCTGGCCGCGGTGGATGGCCTCCCCGAATCGCTAGTTGGGATCCGGGACCGGGCCTTGCTGTTGATCGGCTTTGCGGGCGGCTTCCGGCGTAGTGAACTCGTAGCGCTCCAGGTGGAGGACGTGGCCTTCGTTGCGGAAGGGCTGCTGCTCACCTTGCGTCGAAGCAAGACCGATCAGGAGGGGCGAGGCCGGCTAATTGGTATTCCCTGGGGCCGCACCCGAGCCTGCCCGGCCTACACCTCCAGCTATACCGTTACCTGGAGCGGCGTGAGTGGCGCCACCAGCTATGACTTGCAGGAGCAGGTCAACGGCGGAGGCTGGACTACTGTCCAAAGCGCTAATGCGTTGAGCTGGGGGGCTTCCGGCAAAGTGCATAACACGACCTATGGCTACATCGCGCGCGGATGTAACGCGGGTGGTTGCGGGCCCTGGAGTGCACCCGCAAGTGTCTACGTGTGGCTCATTCCCGGCACGCCATCGGCACCCTCACTAAGTGTCAGTCCCGGCGGCCATCTCGCCAACGTCACGTCGAGCTGGCCAGCAGTTGCGAATGCTACGCACTACCAGGTGGAAGTGACAGCGCCCGGAGAAGGGGTGCGCGCAATCGTCAATGTGGGTACCAATGGGTACAACTGGACGGCGCACTACTCAGGAGTCGCGAAAGAGAGGGTGACCGCATGCACTAGCTCCGGATGTTCGGGGTGGAGTGGGTATGGGTCAGCGTTGATCAGCGTGAGTCCGTAAATGGAGAGCACAAGGATGAAACGGTCTCTTGCATTGCTTTTGATCCTCTGCGGTATCGGGTGCTCTTCCATCGCGTCCGCCGGCGGCCCGACGGTGACCTATATCTACACGGATGGTCAGGGGTCACCCGTGGCGGAAGCCGACAGCGCAGGCAACGTGACTGCGACCTTCGATTACACCCCCTTCGGAACTACGTTGCTCAGCACTCAGCAGAATGCGCCTGGGTATACCGGTCACGTGGCGGATCCCGATACGTCGTTGACGTACATGCAGGCGCGCTACTACGACTCGAGCATCGGTCAGTTCTTGAGCGTGGATCCGGTGACCCCTTCGGCAGGAAAAGTGGAAGCGCTGGGAACGTACGCATACGCGGAGAACAACCCGGCGACTCGGACCGATCCCGATGGGCGGTGGACGGAACAAAAGGACCTAACCTCGATGGGTTACATAGTCCACTTCACCGATCCACAGCCTTCGGAAGGAGGCAGTGGCGGCAATGGAGGCGACGGTTCAGCTGGTCAAAAGCAAGGGGGGCAGTCTCAAGGCCCGGGGAATTACAACACGCCTTATAACGAGGATTGGTTTGCGAACGTCGATCAAATGGGTAACCCTGGAGGAGGGAATGAGGTTGGCGGTGCAGGCATCACCGCCGGTGTAGCAGGGTTCGGTGTTCTCGCTACTGGAGGCATTGCTTACGATGCGGCGGGGGGGGCTGAGGGCATTTCATCGGGCGCGTCGGCGCTCCGCAAGAACATCACGATCGATGGTCCATCGCCAGGTGCCAGATACATGAACGGCCGAATCGTTGGAGTCAGATGGAAGCAGAGTCAATGGGGAATTCGGTTGGATATTCACCCATTGAAGGGCGACCCCACCAACACTCCGGTTCTTCATTTGAATGTCGGGCCGTTGGGCAGAGGTGAGGCAGGCCACATTATTCTGTTTGACCCACGTTGGTTTGGACAGGGGAAGAAGTAACTATGGCCGCTATGGGACTGAGTGAATTGGCCCAGAAATTGGAACAGCTGGTGTCCGCGGAGCCGAAGTCTTCACAAGAGCTTCAAGGCTGGTACGAGTTGGCGCACGAACTCGAGGATAGTCTTGTTTGCGAAGGCGGGCTTGGCCCGACGGTGCCACATCTCCTGTGGCACTTCCTGTCAGACGCAGATCTTCGAATGAAAGACTCGATGTATGGATCTCTGCAGCACAAGCAAATTTCGATACTCATCAATATACTCAAGCAAGGCAGGATGCCTGACGACCATGAACTTTCTGTTTGAAGCGCGAGTCCCTTTGTAAGCCCCTTGATCGTCTGTGACTACGCCATCGAATCCGTGGACGCTTGATGATGTCCTATAAGGGGCAGTGGATCTATTGACCACTAGCTCGATCAGCTGGTGGCCATCAACCTGCTTTCCGCCCACCAATGTGGACTCCCATCTTCGAGAAGGCTCAGGACTTAGATTCCCGGACGCGGGTCCGTGTGACGGCCGCCTGCCGCCTGCATGCCACCGCTACCGTGCTCTTCAATAGGAGGACTAATCTCTTCTGCGCCGGCCGTTATCGGTTCGACGTAGCGGCGACAGGGACCAGAGCGATCCGCACTTCTTTCTCGCCGAACATCGGCATATACGATCGATGACATGCGCGGACCAACGACAATTGGTGCCGAATCGAGTGCAAAGACATCGGCGGTGCACTCATGGATAGATTTAGAACCGCTCCACCCAAGGCCTGATCTCAATTTCCGATGACCACGCACTCCGATGCTGACAGAGCACATCAACGTAAGTTTGAGCGATAGCGTCGGGATTCAGCGAGGCATCTGAAGGGTCGGCTCGGTTCGATGCACGCACGCTCCCGTCAATGACAAAGTGTGCGACATGAATGCCCTTTGGCATGAGTTCGCGCGCGGCGCTTTGCGCGAGTCCACGCAAAGCGAATTTGCCCATGGCGAAGGGCGCCGAGAGGGCGAATCCTTTGAGGCTGGCAGTTGCGCCTGTAAGAAGGATTGCACCCTTGCTGACGGGCAGCATGCGTTGGGCCGCTTGTTGCACCGCATAGAACGCGCCCATTGCCGTTACGGCCATCGCCTGCTCGACGGCTTTTGGGTCGAGTGACGTAATGGAGCCCTTCAAGTACGCGCTCGCGTTATAGATGACGACTTCGGGCGGTCCGATCAGCGTGTCCGTTTCCCGAAACAGGCGCTCGACGTCTGAGGCATTGGATGCGTCGGCCGAAAGCGCAAATGCCCCCGTTTCTGCGGCAAGTGACTCCAGATTTCCCGCGCGCCGGGAGGCGATAACTACCTCCATGCCGGCGCCACGAAGAGCCCGGGTAAGCGAGGCACTGATGCCTTGACCTGCTCCAATGATCAGCGCGTTCCGGTAGAAATTGGCGCTCATGCGGCCACCGTAGGATGGGTATTAGGAACAAGCGGTGGTTCGAGTGGTTCTTCGGCGACCAGATAGGGATCGGCCTTGAGGGGCAAGATATCACCCAGCCACAGCGCGTCGAAGAGATGGTCGCGACGAGGGTGGCCAGTGTTGGGGTGCACGAGAATCGTCAGGCCACGACGATTCAACATGAGCCAGGGTAGGAATTGGCTGAACTCGGCAGGTGAAAAGGCCACCTGATACATGGGCCTGGCATGGGGCCCGATGGGCATGTCCCACCACCGGCCCATGACGACGGAAAACCGATGCTCGATGTCTTCGCGTAACGTCTTGGCGATCGCGGCCTGCAGCGGACCGTCAAAATAAATATGAGCGTGATAGCTCACGATGCTGTCGATGGATTGGACAGTCATGATGAAGTCTCCCATGGCAGCGGAGCGCGTCGGGCCCGCTCGGGCTCGGTACGTTAGTCCGAAGGGTCAGAGGGCCGACGCAATCGCGTGATTGCGCCGGCGTCATAATTAAGCGACGGTGGTCGCCGGTGCGTCGAAAAGGTCGACCCTGCCGCCTGTGTACAGCGGGCGCGCACTTTCGAGCACGGTGTAGGGAAACGTCGGCGGAAGGGCGCTGACCGCATCCAGGCGTGCGATGTGTTCCGGCGACAGCGTCAACTTTGCGGCGGCCAAGTTGTTGCTCAGCTGAGCGAGCGTGCGCGGGCCAATGATCGGCAACGTGCCCTTGGCGGCAACCCAGGCGATGGCCACTTCGCTATTGGTGACATTGAGCTCGCGACTGACTTCGATAAGCGTGTCGAGGATCGCGGTGCGCTGCGCTGAGTTCTCCGGCTGGAACACGTTGCCACCGAAGCCTTCGCGACGACCTGTTTCGCCCTGACGGTACTTGCCCGTCAGCATGCCGCCGCCGAGCGGGGACCACGACACCATGCCCAGGCCAAGCGCCTTACCGGCGGGCAGAAGCTCCTGTTCGCTGCTGCGCTCAACCAGGCTGTGTTCGAATTGAAGGCCAACGATCGGTGCCGAACCACGCAGCTCGGCGATGGTTACAGCGCGCGACACGCGCCATGCGGGGAAATCCGAGAGGCCGGCATAAATGACTTTGCCAGCACGCACCAAGTCGTCAAACCCGCGCACAATTTCCTCGCCGGGCGTGACGCCGTCGGACATATGAACCCAAAGCAGATCGATGTAGTCGGACTTCAGGCGCTTGAGGCTGTCCTCGACGGAGGTGACCATCGCTTTGCGACTATTGCCCGTGGCCAGGATGCCGCCCTTGCCGCCCCCGGGGGCGGTGTACTTGGTCGCCACGACAAAGTCATCGCGACGACCCACGAGTACATCGCCGATGATCTCTTCCGACTGACCACCCTGGTAGCCATTGGCCGTGTCGATGAAGTTGCCACCCGCGTCGGCGTAGGCGTCGATGATGCGACGGGCCTCGTCGCGTTCCGCGCCGTAACCCCAGCCTGTACCGAAGTTGCCCGCGCCAAGCACGAGCTCCGAAACGCGTAGACCGGTGTTCTCGCCAAACAGTTTGTAACGCATGTTCGATTCTCCATTGAATTTATTAATTGCGGACGCAATTAAAGCGTCGGCCAAGTTATAATTGACTTTGATGGCGAGTGCAACTAAAAATGAGCCGCCCGTGATCTGTGGCGGCTTGGAGTGAACAAATGCGTGTTTCCAAGGAGAAGGCGGCTGAAAACCGGGATGCCCTCCTCGAGGCCGCCAGTCGCCTGTTCCGCTCACGCGGGATCGATGGCGTAGGCGTGGCTGAAATTGCCAAGGCAGCGGGCCTTACTCACGGCGCGCTATATGCCCATTTCAAGTCGAAGGACGAGTTGGCCGCCGCTGCGTTTGAGCACGGATTCGCCGGCAATATGGTCGACACTCAGAAGTGGGCCGACGTCCACAACCCGCAGTTCGAGGACTTCCTGGACGGACTGCTTTCAACTCGCATGCGGGACAGTCTCGAGACGGGCTGCCCGATGGCTGCATCCGCCAGCGAAATCGCACGTCAAGGCAACGCCGTCAGCACGAGCTTCACGCGGTCATTTGAAGAGCAGGTCGGCTGGCTGGAGCGCTCGCTGGAGCCAAGCATTCCTGCTGCGGAGCGACGCCGCCTGGCCGTCGCGGCGGTGGCCGCTGAGATCGGTGCCGTCGCTGTCTCGCGAGCCATCGTCAAGACCGACGCCGCCTTGGCTAATGACGTGCTCGATGCCGTTCGCAGTGCGATGGGCGATGCTCACCAGGTTGCGAAGGTCGGTTTGAAATAGAGGCCTGCTGGCCCCGCCTGGTTGCTTCGTCGGTCGGGCACAGACATCCTCAAGCGCCGCCGCGGGACGCTTCAGCAAGCGTGACTTCCGCCATGCCTCTCTCGGAAGCAGAAGTCGCAAACTTATTCGTAGTTCCTTCTACCCTGTGTGCTTATATGCCTTATGCAGCGTGCGTCGGCTCTCGTCAGTGGTCCGACCTATCAACACACCACTTCTGAGAACCACGACCATTCAATTTAGCGGCCACCGTGAATAGGCGCGGCCAACCTTATGCGTCGCGTAGCAAACCAAATCGGATAAGGCTTTCGGCGGCAGCCACGATAGCTTCCTCACGCGGGCGCGGCGTCCAGCCCAATAGCCGGATGGCTTTTTCACTGGTGGCGTTGAGGCGCAGGCCCAGCAATGGTACGGAACCTTTCAATGCGGGATCTTTGAGTGCACCCAGACGCACCACCCAGTTGGGCAGCGTCCGTGTCGATACCTTCCTGGCGACCGGCCCCATGCGTTCTTTCAAGACTCTCGCCACATCTGCCAGCCACATGCTCTCGCCAGAAACGGCCAGGAAGCGTTCACCTTTCGCCGCTTCATTCGTCATGACGCGTACATGCAGATCAGCGACGTCGCGCACATCCACAAAACCACAATTGATCCTGGGATTCCCGAGCTGGCCATCCAGGAGGCTTTTGATCAGTCGGATGGAATGAGAGTAGTCTGCGCCAAGCACCGGTCCTAACACCGCGACCGGGTTGATCGCGGATAGCTCCAGCCCTGCGCCCTCGCGACGAACGAAGTCCCAGGCTGCGCGCTCCGACAGCGTCTTGGACTTCTGGTACGGCCAGACATTCGTCTTGGTCAGGTCGCTCCAATCGGTTTCATTGAACGGGCGCGTCATGGGCCCATGTCCAGCGCAGATCGCTCCGAACGCCGAGGTCAGCACCACGCGCCGAACCCCGGCGTCACGCGCTGCACGAAGCACCCGCAGATTGCCGTCCACGGCAGGCCTGATCCAATCGTCTTCGCTGGTCTGGTGTCCCGTTGGCGTTGGCGACGCGCCGTGCATGACGTAGACGCAACCGGCGATGGCTTCCGCCCAACCATCGTCTGCGCTCAAGTCGGCAGTGACGAAAGAGAGGCGATCTCCCGGTTCGGCACCACCCGCCTTGAGGTGCTCGCGCACTTCGGCTTCTCGTGCCAGCGAACGCACCGTGGTTCGCACGCGGTAGCCGCGAGACAGCAGTGCCAAAATACAGTGCTGCGCGATGAATCCGGTTCCTCCGGTGACGAGCACCCGTGCGTCGTTGTCGTTCATGCGGTACCTCTAAGAGCGTCGGTTGAACAGGTGTCGCTGCCTTGTCGAGAATGGCGCGGCGAAGAAGGCGAAGGTTAGAGCTGCTCTCTCGGATTCGTAATGCTTCATCGTGCGACTTATTTGCGTGATAGTACGAGCATGAGTGCCGATCCCTTCTCCGACATCCTCCGATTGACCAACGCCGAGTCCCTGATGACCGGCGGCTTCACAGCCGGCGGCACGTGGGCGATCCGTTTTCCCGCGCCGGACAAGATCAAATTCTTCGCCGTCGTGAAGGGCTCTTGCTGGGTATGCATCGATGGTGAAGCGGAGCCGATCCGCTTTGAAACCGGAGACGTAGGTTTGCTGACTGCAAAACGCTCATTCGTTCTGGCGAGCGATCCTGACGTTCCGCCTATCGAGGCGATGAGCGTGTTTTCCCGTGCGAAAACGTCGTCGGCGGCTCTGGGCGACGGAAATGATTTCGGTCACGTCGGTGGCCATGTCTTGCTCGATCCGGCGAGCGGTCGGCTACTGTTGGACGTCCTCCCGCCATGGATTCACGTGCCGGCTGCATCGCCGCAGGCGACGACGTTTCGATGGCTGCTCGATCGATTGGTCGAGGAAAAGACGTCCGACCTGCCCGGAGCCTCGCTCGTCGCAGCGCAACTGGCGCAACTGCTTTTCATCCAGATTCTGCGCGCCCATCTGAAAACCTCGGAGCCCATGGCGGGATGGCTGCGTGCATTGGGAGACCCGCGCATTGCACCAGCGCTCCGATTGATGCACGACGATCCCGCGCGGCCGTGGCAACTTGATGAGCTTGCCAAGGCTTGCGCCATGTCTCGCACGACCTTCGCTTTCCACTTCAAGAAGAGTGCGGGCGTCGCGCCACTGACTTATCTAGCCCAATGGCGAATGCGTCTGGCGGAACGCACGCTTCGAGAAAGAAACACACCCGTCGCGCTTATCGCTCAATCGCTCGGTTACACATCCGAGAGCGCATTCAGTAACGCCTTCAAGCGCATGACCGGCCAGTCGCCCAAGGCATATCGCTATGCCTCGCGGGCTGTAGATCGGCTCTCTTGAACGTGTACGCAATCCTGGCTAAGGCTATCGCCCTGCTCGATCGCTTAGCCGGATACGCGCGCTAATCGTTCCAGTCATCTAGAACTTGTGGTCGATGGTGCGCGGTAGACGGTCATACGCTTGTAGGCGCCACCGCGTACAGATTGTTGGTGAGACTTCGCCGTTTCGGCCCCTGCCGGTCGTCAGTCCCAAGCATGTCGCGAGGTCGCGCTCAATTTATGAGCGCTCCATCAGCCCATTGTTATGGAGGATTGCCGCGTCGAGTCTTAGATTTAGACGCCTGGGCCGGCGCGCTATCTTTCGCGGTGATTTGGTGCTTCTGGCGACGATGCGTGCCATGAGCTAGGCGCCACCTGGACAGCGCGTCCGCGCCGGGTCCTTCCGTGATGGCGAGGTCTCTCGGATGCAGCGGCTTGCCTGTGCGCTTATCAATAAAGCCCCACATCGCCTCCTCGCCAGTCTCTCGATTGACGAATTTGATCGGAGGCGCCGAGGCTCCGGACATTCCCAATTGATCCCCAATTTGGGCCAGAACGGGTATCACGGCCGCAATTTGCCGTCCTTTCTCGGTCAGGAAATATTCGAACCGCTCTGGATTGGTCTGATAGCGCTGCCGTTCGACGAGGGCGTTCGCCTCGAGATGTTTCAGTCGATCGCTAAGCGTCGCATTGGTCACGCCCGAGGACTGGCGAAAGTCGTCGTACCGACTGATGCCGAGAATGAGGTCGCGAAGGATCAGCAATCCCCATCGATCGCCTATGGCGCCCATGACGCCAGCGATCGAACAGACCATTCCCTCAAAACCCTTGGAACGCATGACCCTTTCATCCAGTGACGGGAAACTCCCGCTGCTACTCTCATCATAGGAGTTCGTCTTTGCGGCGACAAATTCCTACACGCTGGAACGAAGGTGCGCCATGTACTACCCGCTTTCATCTGCGGCCCGAATGCCTTCAGGTAACGGGCCCTTGCCCTCGGGTTGAGCCTGAGATACAGTAACTCCAGTTATAAGAGTTAGTCATCTCGAGCCGAGAGAATTCGAGCGAGCTGACAGGCGAACGGACCCATCCAGGCACAGCTATGGCCGGGAATGGTGTGGCCATGCTGTCGAGCGGTCCGACCAAGGCGAGCTCTCATCCCACCGTGGAAACGATCATGTCTTCCCAGGAAATCTCCAAGATCTTCGTCATCGGTGCGACAGGCGCCCAGGGTTTACCCGTGGTGGGCGCCCTCGTTGCCGATAGGAAATATTCCGTGCGCGCGCTTAGCCGCGACGCAACGTCCCGACGCGCAAAGGCGCTGCTTGCACTTGGCAATGTGTCGATCCTGGAGGGAAGCTTCGCTGACGAAGCGGTGCTGCGAGAGGGCTTTCGTGGCTGCGATGGAGCCTTCATCAATATCGATGGATTCAATACAGGCGAGAAGACTGAAATTTACTGGGCCATTCGATGCTACGAGATAGCAATGGAGGAAGGCATCCGGTTCTTCGTCTATGGAAATCTTGACTACGCACTGAAGAAGGCCGGATACGATTCGCGCTTTCGTGCCGGTCACTACGACGGCAAGGGTCGGATAGGCGAATGGATCTTGTCGCAAAACCTGGCGAACAGGGACAGGATGGGAGCGGCGGTGTTTACCACGGGGCCATACATGGAGATGGCCATCTCGGCCATGACGCCGATGACTCCCTCCATCGAAGATGGAATTCTGACCTGGCGCGTGCCACTGGGTGACGGTGCAGTACCCCATGTCGCACTCGAAGACTGTGGGTATTACGCCCGCTGGCTTTTCGACCATCCACAGCGAGCGAATGGCATGGATCTCGAAGTGGCCATCGAGCATGTCGACTACCGAAAGCTTGCCGAAGCGTTCGAAAAAGTAACGGGCCACCCGGCGCGATACATCGATACCGATCTGGACACGTACTGGGGGGGACCGCTCAAGGCGGCCGCCCACCTCCCCGCCGGATATAACGCCGATCCCGCGGATAAGAGCACGATGAGTTTCCGGGATAACTTCACGGCCTTCTGGAACATCTGGAAGCACAGAATTATTCAGCGGGATTACGCCCTGCTGGACGAAATCCACCCTCACCGAATCCGCACCGTGGAAGAGTGGCTCACACGCGAAGACCAACGTGGAAGGGCGCTCGGCATGGGTAGCCTTTGGGAAAGAGTCCAGCCGGAAAACATGTACGCCTCCGCGCCGCTACTCAAGTTAAGTGAAGACAAAAGAAAAGGCGTTCTCTAGCGCCAATCTCCCGGTGGCACCAGCTCGCAGACTCTATCGAACAGCTCGTTCGAATGAAGCGACCTACGACAAGCGAACACTCGCCACTGACCTGGTCGAGGTCTGCGGTCGCTCGCGCACGCCCTACGGCAATGCCCACAGCATTGCTTCTCCCATAAGGAGTCACGACATGAACAGCAAAGCAGAACTGCAGAAACGCAAAGGAACACGCCTGTTGTTGACCGTGCTGACGGCCTGGGGATTGGCCGTGGTTATTGCCTCAGAGACCGGTGTGTACGCTGCCGTGAATCCACGGTTCCTGGCAGTCATCATCGCGCTTGGCATCGTGCTTCCCGTGATCGGGTATGCGCTGTTCAGCGGCTTTCGCGAATACATCCAAGCCCTAGGCCTGCGATCGCTTACGGCGTTTCACGTCTGGCGCATCGCGGCTGCGATGGTTTTCTTCTGGTATGGAGCGCACAACCTTCTGCCGGAAGCCTTTGTTCGAAATGCAGGATGGGGGGACCTTGTTGCCGGCGTCCTCGCGCTCGCTGTGCTGTTGCTCCCCGAGAGCCGCGGCCGGTACCTGACGTTCCATGTCCTGGGCTTTACGGACTTCGTGGTGGCGGTTGGCACCGGCCTCACTTTCTTCCTGCGCAACGACCCGCGGATGTCTGCGATCGAAACGTTGCCGATGGCGCTCATTCCGTTGTACGGCGTGGGCATTTCCGGCGCAAGCCACATCATGGCCTTTGACCTGCTGCGTCGCGGCGCGGTCAGTGGGCACGAAGGGGCGCGGAGCCCTGCTTCGGTTTAGTCACAAGAGCGCTCGATTCCATGGCTCACCGTCGCGACACTTCAAGCAAGGAAACTTTCATGATGCTACGGCGCACTGGTGCAGTAACGACTGCATGGCTTGGTCTCCTCTCCGGCACATGGCTCGCGGGCCCTGTACTTGCACAGTCAACGTCGCATGACGACAGGGAGGCGAGCGTCGCCTCTACACCCTGGGACCAAGGAAAAAATTCCGTCGCCAAGGAGGCGGATGCGTGGTTCGACAACTACACATTCCGCGATGGCGAAGCCATGGCGAGGGTCAAGATTCACTATTCGACCCTGGGCACACCGCACAGGAACAAAAGCGGCGTCATCGACAATGCGGTGCTGGTTCTGCACTGGACTGGCGCGGATAGCCGTGCGCTGCTGAGCCCGTCCTTCATGAAGGCGCTTTTCGACCCTGGTTGCCCTCTCGATGCCAATCGCTACTACCTGATCTTCCCGGACAGCGTGGGTCATGGCGGATCCAGCAAGCCGAGCGACGGTCTAAAGGCCAAGTTTCCCAACTACGATTACGGCGACATCGTCGACCTCCAACACAAACTGGTGACGGAGACGCTTGGCCTCGACCATCTCCATGCCATTCTCGGAATGTCGATGGGCGGCATGAACGCCTGGCAATGGGCCGAGACCTACCCCGATATGGTTGACGGCGTCATGCCCGTGGTCTCCTTGCCGATACCGGTATCTGGCCGCAATCTGCTTTGGCGGCGCATGGTGATCGACTCCATCCGCTCCGACCCGGCGTGGAAAGACGGAAACTACACAGAGACTCCGCGCGGCTGGGTGGTGGGGTACAACATTCTTCGAATGATGATCGATAGTGTGTCCGCACTTCAGCATGAGGTACCCAACGGCGCGGCGGCAGATAAATTCCTGAGCGCCAGCCGCGCCACGGCGGACCATGCCGACGCCAATGACATTCTGTATTCGCTCAAGTCGTCATTTAGCTACGATCCGGAGCCAGGCCTGTCCAGAATCAAGGCGAAGCTCTTCGCACTCAATTTTGACGATGACGAGTTCAACCCCGACAGGCTTCGTATTCTTCAGGGTGTCGTGCCCAAGCTCGCACACGGCCGATACGTCGTTCAACCGGGCACCGCGACCTCGCCGGGTCACTTCACTATGACACAGCCCGGTCTATGGGCGTCGCACGTTGGCGAATTTATGAGCTGGCTCGGCGATTCTCCGTCGGACAAAAAATAGCGTTGCAGGCGCCGATGCGCTGCACTGTTGCTGCAGCGCGACGGTTGATAGTGTCTTTCGCGAAGGTCTTTGAAGTTCCGCAGGCGAGGTCTACCGCCGAAGTCACGATGCGACGTGGGCATCGCGACTCTCGGTGGCTAGCAGTTTCCCGGTCTTCGGACTTCGCCGTCCTTGGGTGGCTCGAAGCGCTGCGTTCGTTGCGATTGGCCTGGGTCGCTGGCTATTTCTTGACGGGAACTGTGGCGGGTGCCACGACAATTGCGGGCATCCTCATCCTAGTTGCCTTGGCTGGGCCTCTTTACACATGGAGATATGTGATCGCACCTGATTCGCATATCGCGACCTTGTACTAGTTGTGGGAACTGTTACGTCCGCTTCCAGCCCACAGCGGACGATCGAAGGAACGAAGGGTGAGCATGGACATCGTTGTTGAATGCGCTGGCCTCGCTAGCGAGGCGTCGTTCTGGCAGGCCTACTTGGATGCAGCCAAGCCCGCGAAGGGCTGTGGCGATGTTCTCTGAGCTTGATGACTATCTGTCCCTCGAGTTTCTGCCGGACTACTGGTACGACGTGGGAACCGGAGTCGCATCCGCAATGCTGATCTGCTTTGACAATGCTGCTTGGGATGCCCTGATAGAGCAGTGCGTATCAAGGCCAGCGGCTTGGCAAGTCCGGTGCGCTGAAATCATGGATCTCGTCCCCCATCCGGCGGCCGAAAAGATTTGTGTGAAACTCATGTCTACCGACAGCGGCGATGTCGTTGTGGCTGCCGCAGATAGCCTTCGCTTCATACCGGGTGCTCATTTCCCTGAGGGCGCTGCTGGACGACTGGGAGCGATATCGGCAGATGGTTCTCCGCCAGTGAGGGCAGTTCTTGCTGAAGTGCTTGCCCGATTCAGCGAGCAATAGACTCCAAAAGGTCCGCTTCTGACCCGGAGCGGACCTAGCATATGCAATGTCTCGGCCTCTGTGAGGCTAGCGACTCGACTCAGGCAGTCGCTACAAATACGTATACGTCGATGGGCGAAATTCGCTTTATGATTGGTAGCCGTCGGCTCGTTTCCACCTGTAAAAAAAACGCTGACTCAGACTCAGTTCGCATGACACGGTATCGGTCCGGAGGCGCACTGCATGGCTCGTGGAGCTTACGGCGAAAGGCTTGGCCGCAGTTTCAATCTTGAAACACCTCCCACGCTAAGCAGCAAGGCGGAGCGTGGAAACATTGTCGTGACCGAGCTGCTGTGCGAACAGCCCGATTTCGGATTCACTGAGCCGATCGCGGCAGAAAGCGCCTATCTCATCGGCTTGCAGATGCGTGGCATCGCCCGTCATGAGCTATGGGAAGACGGGCATTCGATTCCGGTGAAACCAATATCGGCTGGCACCACGCACTTGTATGACCTGGAGTGCAGTCCAGTCTGCTATACCGATCAGCCATTTCACGACCTCTTCTTCTATATTCCGCGCGAGGCTCTTGCGGAACTTGGGGAAGATGGCGCGCCCTCGGTGCGCGACCTACGGTGGCCTCGTGGTGCCTTTCTAGGCGATGAGGTGATACGCCACATTGGTTACGCGCTACTGCCTGCATTAGACGCCCAGCAGCACACCAACCAGACTTTCGTCGACCATATGTTGCTGGCATTGCGCAGCCATTTGGTTGCCACTTATGGCGGAATCCAGGCGGTCAAGATCCTACGTTCGTGCAGCGGCCTGGCGCCTTGGCAAGAGCACCGCACCAAGGAGTTGATGCGGACCCGCTTGGCGGATGGCGTACCACTGGTCGAGCTGGCACGGGCATGTGACCTTTCGCCAAGTACGTTTGTCCGCGCATTCAAGCGAAGCACTGGCATGTCGCCACATCAATGGCTCTTGGCTCGACGCGTCGACCGCGCCGTGGAATTGATGCGTGACCATTCCCGTTCGCTGGCGGATATCGCGCTGGCCTGTGGATTCGCGGATCAAAGCCACTTCACGCGGGTTTTTACCGCGCACATGGGCGTTCGGCCGGGCGTCTATCGAGTCAACATGCCGAGGCCACGTAGTTAACGGGCATCCCGAGCATTTTTTTCCACGCCTGCTTTGATTCTGCAAGACCCTTCCCCTTGATGGCGTGACCATGCTGCGTACACACCCGCATGGAGATGAGCAGTCATGTCACATAGCCCCTCTCGGCCTTCGACACTGCGTCGCCCGATACCCTCTCGTCACCGAACCAGCGCCTGGTTAACGCTGGGCGTGGTAGCTGCTTTCGTCGGAACGGCTATCGCACAGGATACGAGTCCGCCGGGGCCGTCCGCTAAGGAGACGCCCCTCAGCATGGTCAATGCATTACACACGGCGTTTGGTGATCATCATGCCCGCGCGGTACACACCAAAGGCGTCATGCTGGAGGGAACATTCAATCCGTCCCCCGAAGCGCGAACGGTAGCAAAAGAACCCATTTTTACCGGTGGTTCTCTGCCAGTGATCGCGCGATTCTCTCTCTTTGCTGGCGTTCCGGACCTACCCGACAATGCGGACGGCGCCTCGCCGGCAGGCTTTGCGGTAAAGATCAAGGCGTCCGACGGCGACGATTTCGACATCGAATGCAATCAGCACAACGGGTTCATCACCGCCACATTTGACGAGTTCGCAGTATTTCTCCGCGCAGTCGGTGCGAGCGGGCCTGGTGTGCCCCATCCGACGCCCGTCGAAACTTTCGTGGGTTCGCATCCGAGGGTGAAGGCCTTTCTCGACAGCCGCACCTATCCCGCCTCATACGCTCAGGCAACCTACTTTGGAATCAACGCGCTGAAGTTCACCAACGCGCACGGCGAGTCAGTCTATGTGCGCTACCGGATGGTGCCTCACGCGAAAGAGCATTACCTGACGCCAGCTGAGCGCAAAGCGCAGAGTGGAAGCTACTTGCAGGACGAACTCGCTCAGCGTGTAGCCAAAGAACCCGTTGTATTCGATTGGTATGTGCAGATCGCTGGCAAGGGCGACAAGATTGAGGACCCGTCCATTCCTTGGCCGGACAGTCGAAAGCTCGTGAAGCTTGGCACGTTCACGCTATCGCACCCGCCTGCCGATCCCGAGACTGCCCAGCGTCTGTTGTTGTTCTTGCCTGGTCAGCCGCATCCGGGCGTGGAGGCGGCGGACCCGATGCTAATCATGCGGAACACGGCCTATCCGATTTCGTTCGGTCAACGGCAATAAGGCTTACTTCGACAGCAAGAGTGGCAGGCAAAGGAGCATCGATATGCGGCCAACAATCACCACCATTACTACTGAGCACGTCGACCTGCTTTCTAGCAAGGATTACAGTGAAACGGTAAAGGATCTCACCGCCGAACTCGGGAAGGCCTGCACGGAAAAGCTGATGGATCGGCTTGCCTCAAGCCAAACCTGGGAAGCGTACGCCAGCGAGTGCGCGGAATTCGCCGGAAGAAGCAACCTGATCGAGGTGGGCTACCTCAACTGGGGGAGGGTGCTTTCTCTCTCGGGAACACCGATGAAAGCGGCGTGCTTCATCGTTGGTAATCCGCTGACCGCCCAAAAGCTTTTAGGGGCCGGTGGCGCGCAAGTGGGCCTGTATCTTCCGACGAAATTGTTGGTATTCGAAGATGCGGAGGGGGCGGTTCACGTCTCTTATGACAAGTTCTTGCCGATCATGGCGCCTTACGGTGTCGCCGCGCTCAACAAGATCGCGGGGGCGATCGACGTGGTGCTCGACAAACTCGCAACCGCGGCGGTCAACTGACTTCGAAAGGTCTCAGGGGGCTCGACTCGTCCTTTGGAAATCGAGCCCCCGAAAAGAAGTCTTACGGGAAGCTTCCCGGCGAGGTCATTTCGTCTCGCCTATCGCTAATGCCCACTTTCGACTGCGGCTTCAGCCGGTCAACGCAACACCCCGGCGAAACCGATGGGGCGGCGCCTCGACGATCAATGCATTGCTGGCCAACCCGTGAATCGATCCCGCTATACCGCTAAGTCCGGCTGGCCGCCGGAACTAGGGAGCTTTCAGTTTTCTTCTTGTAACCCAATGATTTGATTTCAAAGTAACGTCCCAACCCGTCCTTTGCTGAAACAACGCCGGGGTGTTGCGTTGACCCATTGAGACCACAACCCAAGGCGGACATGCCTGCTATTACCTCGCGCCGGCCTATCTCAGCACATCTCGATGCACTGCGAGAAATTCACCCACCAGACCGGCCACCGTATCCGGTTGATCGATCGTGGCGAAATGCGTGGAGTCGAGGATGTGAATCTCCGCCTGCGGCGCATCGCGCTTATAGGCAAACGCGCCCGGCGTGGTGAAGAACTTGTCCTTGTTACCCCAAAGGACAAGGACAGGAACGTTCAATCGCTTGAGGAATGTTTGCCACGCGGGATAACGCCTCACGTTATTGCCATAGTCGAACCAGAGGTCGTTTCGTGCGTCGATCACTCCAGGCCGCTGCACTGCGGCGGTCATTTGTGCCAGCGCGTCTGGGCCAGCATGGTCTTCATCATCCCTGTCAGAAGAGTTCGGGTAAGCGAGGGATCGCACATATGCGGCGCGGCGGCAGTCCACGGCGGCGTTGCGATGGTCCCAGTGCTGCCGCAGCTCTCCCTGCGGATCCTGTGCGGTAGGAAAGCCATCGAGGTGAATCACGCCGTTCTGGATCATCACGGAGGTGATGGCCTCTGGATGCAGGGTCATCAAACGGAAGCCCACGGGAACGCCGTAGTCCTGCATGTAAAGGCCGTAGCGCGTGATGTTGCGCGCTTTTAGGAAGTCTTCCACGGTCTGTGCAAGGTGATCGAACGTATAGGCGTAGCGCAGGTGATCCGGTGCATCCGAGTAGCCGAAGGACGGGTAGTCCATGGCAATGACGTGAAGATGGTTGTTACTGGCCAGCGTTTCCATCACCTTGACGTACATAAGGGAGGAAAGCGGATTCCCGTGAAGGAACACCACTGTCGGATCGGCAGGGTCCCCGCCCTCGCGGTAGAAGATCTGCATGCCGTCGACAGATTGCCAACCTTCCTGCAAGGGTTTGGCTTGCGATGATGGCGCCAAAGCGCATAGCAGGAAGAAAGAAAGAAGGGCGGAAAGTCGCATATAGTCTCCATCTGGCACGTCGGAAAGGCATGGCTTGGAAGCGCCATGCGCACGTGGCTGCCTCACGACAAGGCGGCCCAAGTATTGGGGCGGCGCGTGCCGACGTGAATCAATATTTCCTCAAGCATCGTTGAACGCTCGTCAACCTTGGACATGCCATGTCTTTCGCCCTGCCTCCCATGCACACGCTCCGGACCTTTGAAAGCGTTAGCCGTTTGCGGAGCTTTACCGGGGCCGCGGAGGAACTGCATCTGACCGTCAGTGCCGTCAGTCATCAGATGCGAGCATTGGAGGCGTTCTACGGGACCAGGCTGCTCCTGAGAAGCCATCGCGACGTTGCCCTAACCAGGGCCGGCGAAATACTGCGAGAGGTGGTCGCCGAGTTTCTTGAGAGGCTTTCTTTGGCCGGCCGATCGCTGCGTAGTCGACCGACCAATCGACTTTCGGTCAGTGCGCCACCTTCCCTTGTGAGTCGATGGCTGATGCCCAAGCTGGCCGGCTTTCTGCGCGCCCATCCCGGCGTGGACTTCAAGCTGCACGCGACGACGGACTTGATAGACCTGGAAGCTGACGAAGTGGATTTCGCCATCCGCTACGGCAATGGGCACTGGCCTGGTCTTAACTGCGAAGCACTCTTTGACGAGGTTGTTTTCCCAGTCGCATCGCCGGCTTTCCTTGAAGCGCGCCGGGTCCGTGGGCTGAATGAAGTGACACAAGACATGCTCCTGCGCGACGATTTCTGCAGCTGGAGCCATTGGTTGGAGCGGGTTGGCATTTCCCATGCGATGAATCCGTCGGGCCCGCTCTACAGTGAATCTTCGCTACTACTGCAAGCAGCGGAGGCGAGCCAGGGAATTGCACTGGGGCGTAGCGTGCTGGTGGAAGATGCGCTCTCCTCTGGAAAGCTCGCTCGTATTGATGCTCAATCGGTGAAAGTCGGAGGCAGCTACTATCTAGTGCACTCATCGTCCGCGCCAATCACTCCTGCGATGGACTCGTTTCGATCGTGGTTGATGGCAGAGGCGACTGGATAGGCGTGGAAATATTCGCCGCCGACCCGGAGTAAACGCCAGCGTTGCCCACCACACTCCATCAAACCGTTGCCAAGTCACGCCGAGACTCACCCCCTACTTCTCTAATGGGTTCGACCATTACATCTCCATGGTGCTGGGCTCTCCATTCCGCTTAGCCTCTCTTGTGACATCAGGCAGTTGGGCTACGAACTATGGTGTTTTGTCTACATCGCCATGCTGGTCCACCAGATCGTGCTAATAGTGAGCATCGAGACCGATCCGTTTACGACTGGGTTCCGCGGTTCGGGAGAAGGGCGTGCACACTTTTTTGTGTAAATGGTGATTAGGTTCGTCTATTGCTGAACACGCACCTCTATTGCTCAGATCGAGAGAGCTTCGGCTTCGTCGTGGCATACACGAATGGAACAATATTTGCCTTCGCCGCTGGCATGTCGTCGATATCTCTAAGGCTTCCGTTGAGCTACGCGAGCACAGTCCTCGATGGCGGAGCCGAGCGCGCGCCATCGGCCTGTGACGAGTGGCTTGCGTTCAAGTTATTCGGCCAGTCCGGATGGGACGGGCGACTCGCAGGTTGGTTTCAGATTGGGAAGTATCCGCTGCCGACCCAAAGCGGACGTCGTCCCACCCGAATAAGCGTCGTCTAAATCTCACTAGTGAGGCCCGCTGCGGTGAGGGGGTGGGCAGGCTGCTGCTGCGTGGAACCAGAGGGTGTCGGATCGAACACAAGAGTCAGAGCAACCCCTGACCCGAGCGCGGTATCCAGAGCCAGCTCGCTGCCGAGCCGAGCTGCACGTTGGCGTAGACTGACGAGCCCGACGCCGCTTTCCCGGTCGAGGTGCGGGCGAGTGGGGTCGAAACCACGGCCGTTGTCGCGTACATCGACATGCAGCTGCGCATCGACATATCGCACGGTGACGTCGACGTGGCTGGCGCCGCTGTGTTTGAGCACGTTGGTCAATGATTCTTGCAACAGGCGCAGCAGGTCGAGGCTGCGTGCAGGACCCAGGCGAAGCCCGCCGAGGCTTTCCATCTGCCAACGGCTATCGATGCCGGCCAGCTCCAAGCGTTGGCTCCAGCGATGGCGTAGCGGAGCCAGCAGACCGGAAAGGTCGGTGTCCTGTGCATGGGTGGTGGTGTCGATCACCAGGCGCAGATCGTCGCGCAACTCCTTCAGCGCAGCGACAGTGCGCACTGCATCGGGCGACGGTGGCGATTGCTCTAGTATGGCGATGGCGCCGAGCAGGCTGCCGCCAAAACCGTCATGTAAATCGCGCACCAAGTTCAGACGCTCGCCGATGCGGGTATTGCTCAGGGCCAGATCGTGCTCTCGGGCCAGCGTCTGGGTGAGCTGGCGGGTGGCCGTCTCGACTTCAAGCTGCAGCTCGGCGTTGAAACCCTCCACGCGACGCATGGCCACGGCAAAGCGATACGCCAGGACGAAGCCCATGCCGATCAAGGTGAGTGGCGAAGTGAACGCAAGCAGATAGACGCTGCTGCGGATTAATCCGTAGAACAGCAGAAAATCATGTATCGACGTTAGTACCTGCACCAGCATGCACGCGGCCAGCACCAATCGATCCGCGCGAGGGCGACGCAGGGCGTGCCAGAGGTAGGCGAGCGTGGCGGTGTAGTAAATGATGCCGCCAACGATTGCCCACCAGCTGCGATTCGGGCCCATGGCCTCCGGCATCAGCAGCGCAGCGATGATGGAGAGCAGCGAAACGGCCAGTAGGATGCCTTCGAGACGCGGCAGGCGGCGTTCGCGATAGCGAAGCAGGAACACCATGAAGGTGACGCCTGCGGAGAAATACAAGGCGATATTGAACGCTTGCCAGGCGTGCGTGCTGGCAAATGGCCAGATGTTGGTGGCAACGTAGTTCCAGTTGTAGCCGGCAGACAGCAACGTGCTGAAAGCGAACCAGCCGAAGACCGTGTCCTTGCGGCGCAGCAGCCAAAGCATCAAAAACAGCGAGCCCAGCACCATCCCTACTGCCTGGTCGAACACCTGCACGTTGTGCCGCCAGAACACACCCTGCTCAAAGCGCGCCCGCACCGCATCGGGCGTACCCACCGCTACCGTTCCGAAGCCGGGTTGATAGGCGGCCAGGCCGGAGACGCGCACCAGCAGCGTGTTTTCTCCGGGATGCAGCAGTGGTCGGTCGAGCAGGAAATACTGCGGCGAGGTCCAGCTGCGGGATAGTGGCTCGGTGAGGTGCGCGTCGCGATGGATCAGACTGCCGTTGATATAGACAGCGTCGGCCAGACATACGTAGTCGACCAGCAGGCCCACGGGCATCTCGTCATCGGCCTGGTTCCATCGCAGCCGATACCACACCACGCCATCGTGATGCGGCCAGCGCGCATCCCAGAAGTCGATCAGTTTGACCGGTGTCCAGCCGGTGGTCGGCGGGGCCTTGCTGTCCCAGTCGGCGCGTACGGCTTCTGCCTGATTTATAACTCGGAGCGTGGCGGTGGCGGACGGCTGCTGCGAGCACGCGGCCAGCGACACCAACAAACCGATGCCCAGCCAGAGACGAAAGCGGTTCAATGCAGCAGACCCAATACCTTGGCTTCGAACACGGCGGCGGTGCGGGAGCCGACGGCCAGTTTGCGGTAGATGCTCTTGGTGTAGCTCTCGATGGTGAAGCGTGACAGGCCGGTCAGTCCGGCGATCTCTCGATTGCTGAAACCACGCGCCACTAGCCGAAGGATCTCGGACTCGCGTTCCGACAACGTCTCGCCCGTCGTGGAGGCCGTAGGCGGCGCGGGCGCCGCCGGCTCATCCGCGGCGCCCAGAAGCGCCAGGATGCGTCGGGCGACGAAGGGATCGATGGGTGCGCCACCGCGCTGGATAGCCTGCAGTGCTAGTGCCAGCTCGGCATCCTCGCGCTCTTTCAGCAAGTAACCGATGGCTCCCGCACGCAGGGCACTCAACACGGTTTCCTCATCCCCCCATCCGGAGATGACCACCGCGGGCACGTGCGGACGATGGGTACGCAGCCAGGAGATCAGCTCGATGCCGTTGCCGTCGGGCAGGCCGATGTCGACCAGGACCAAGCGGATGGCGTCGTTCTCCAGGCACAGCTTCGCCTCGGCAAGGCTGCCAGCGAAGACGGGCGGCACGGCAGCACCCGGCTGGCCGGCGAGCAGCCGTCCCAGGCGCAGCTGCATGGCCGGATCGTCTTCGACGACCAGCGCCGGGCTCAAAGCAATAGCTTCCCCTGTCGTCCCCATCATCGCGATTCGTACCCCCGTGGACGCAATTATGCGCTAACAGCGTGGCAACTTCGGGTCGGGAGCGAATTCCGCCCATAGACGGAATCTGGCTGAGCTGCAAGGACTCATACCCCCTGAAATCGGGGATACCCCCTCTGTTTGCCGTATGCCTAACTGATCGCACTTAAAAAATGCGGGGCAGGGGAGACAACGCGATGTGCAGCACGAGGCCACGGCGATTTTGGCGTGGGCTATCCAAGCTCGCGCTGTTGGGCGTGATCGCCTTGCCAGCCCTCGCGCAAGCGTCGCCCGGCTGCCAGGCGCTCAATGGGCAAAGTGGCACCATTCTCGGCCACGGATACTTGCAGCTGCTGACCAATAACGAGCAGGTCAACCAGGGGGATTACGTAACGCTGACCTCGTCCGGCACGGTCTTGTACCTCAGCTCCTTCCTGCTGATGACCACCAATGCCAATACCGTCTCCGGCGCAGAGACGGGCTCGGGGGCGAGTGCCGATAACCTCACCAATCAGCTCAGCAGTTCCGCGACGTACAGCATTACTTGCCGATCCGCCGGCGCCACCATATCGAGTGTCAGCCCGGCTTCGGCGACGGTTGGCAGCTCCACGACCATTTCAGGCTCCGGTTTCTGGGGGGCTACGCAGGTACTTTTCGGTGCGATGCCCGCCGCCTCATTTTCCGTCAACTACGGTTCCGGCAACCCGATCATCAACGCGGTGGTGCCCAACGGCTCGGGTACGGTGACGATGACGGTGGTCACCGATGCGGGTACTTATAGCGGCGGGTCGTTTACGTTTGCCGCACCCACGGCCGGCCCCTCAAGCGCCAACGTGGCATTCAACAGCAGCAACAACGCCATTCCCTTGAATATCAACGGCAATCCCACGGCTGTGGCGGTGGCCAGCGCGCCTACCCATGGCGTGGCAACTGCCAGGGGAACGACGATCGCGTATTCACCGGCCGCCGGCTACTCGGGACCGGACAGCTTTACCTACACGGCCACCAATGCCGCCGGCACATCGTCCCCAGCGACCGTAACGATCACCGTCAGCTCACCGGCGGCGCCTACGGCGGCAGCCGTTTCGGCAACGACCCCCTACAACACGGCAACCAACATCAATCTGGCGAGCGCCATCACCGGAACCAACATTGCGGCCGTGACCATCGCCAGTGCGCCGGCGCACGGCACGGCGAGCGTCTCGGGTGAAACGGTCACCTATACGCCATCGGCGACGTTCTACGGCGGCACGGATAGTTTCACCTACACCGCAACGAATCCTGGAGGAACCTCCGCGCCGGCAACCGTCACCGTGACCGTCAACGCGGTGGGCATCCCCACGGTTTCAGCCACCTCGGTCACGGCGCACTACAACACGCCAACAAATATCAATCTGGCGACTGCCATCGCCGGAGTCAATATCACAGCGGTCAACATCGCCAGCGCACCCGCGCATGGCACGGCGACCGTCTCGGGTGAAACGGTGACTTACACACCGTCGGCAACGTTTTACGGCGGCACGGACAGCTTCACCTACACCGCGACCAACCCGGGCGGCACATCGGTACCGGCGGCCATTACGGTCAACGTGGGCGCCCTTCCCGTAGCCACCGCCGCCGCGAAGTCGGCAACGACGCCGTATAACACCGCGACGACCATCGACCTTACCAGCGCCATCTCAGGCACTGGCGTCACTGGCGTCCTTATCGCAAGTTCGCCGGCGCGCGGTACGGTGAGCGCGTCGGGTGAGACCGTGACCTACACACCCTCCTCCACGTTCTACGGCGGCACCGACAGCTTTACCTATACCGCGGTCAACCCGGGCGGCCATTCAGCACCTGCAACCGTCACGATTACGGTTACGCCACTGAGCACGCCAGTCGCGGCGGCACTCTCCGTCGTCACCACGAAGGCAACGCCCGTACTCATCGAAGCCGCCGCGGTGGCAACTGGCCCGCAACCCTTGACCGGTGCAACGGTGGCGACACAGCCTACGCATGGCACGGCCACGGCTAGTGGCGAACAGATCGTCTACACACCGGCCGCAGGCTTCGTGGGGACAGATACGTTCAACTATCAGTTGAGCAACCATTTCGGTACCTCGGCGCCGGGCACTATCACGGTCATGGTCACCGCCTCTGGCAGTGCCGCCGGACTGAGCCAAACGGTTTCCACGCAACCCGGTAGCTCCGTGTCGGTGAATCTTGCCGCAGTAGCGCCTGACACCTATACGTCATCCGCATTGCTCGGATTGTCACCCGCCGATGCAGGCACTACGACGCTGAGCCAACCGACCACGCTGACGTTTACGCCCGCGTCGACGTTCCGAGGCTTGGTGCATATCACAGCCGTACTCAGGGGAACCGCTGGGGAACCGCAGGTGATCGACGTGCTCGTGCTGGTCAGCAGCCAGCCCGATCCCTCGCGCAATCCGGATGCGCTCGGCCTGATCAATGCCCAGACCATGCAAGCCAAGCGTTTTGCAGAGAACCAGCTACGCAACATCCAAAGTCGGCTGGACAGTTTGCATGATGGAAATGCAGTGGTCGCCTTCAGCAACAACGTATCGATCAGCCTTAATGGCAAGCCAATGCAGGCACCGACGAGCGTGGCTGCAAATGCGAAGAGCGCGGGGGCAACCGGCACGGCCCTGCCTATTGGTCTGCGCCCCGGCATGGGTGCCGCCGAGAGCAGTGATGACACATCTGCCCCGGTAGGTACGGCGCCCCAAGGTAGCGCCCCCAAAAATCAGATACCTACTCCATCGGATCTTGGCGTGTGGATCAACGGCGCGGCGAATTTCGGCTCTTTCGATGCCTACCGGCGCGCTGCCGGATTTGATTCCGACAACATCGCGGTGAACACCGGTGTGGACCAGCGCATCGGCGAGCACGCCCTGGTCGGCTTCAGCTTCGGCTATAACCATGACCATAGCGATGTCGGCAACGATGGCACGCGCAGCGTCGCACAGGGTTACAGCGCTGCCATCTACGGTAGCTACCAGCCGACATCGCACGTCTATATCGATGGCGTTCTGGGTGGCGGCGGACTGCGTTTTGATAGCCGGCGTTACGCTGACGGTAGCGGCACCGCCCTCGCAGGCCATCGCAACGGCGACCAGTGGTTCGCCTCGCTCACGGCAAGCTACGCATACAAGGCGGGCACATGGGCCGTGTCGCCCTACGGGCGACTGGCATGGTCGCTGTCGTCACTCAACGGTTACGCGGAAAGCGGCGATGCCGTCGAAGCCTTGAACTACGGCACCCAGACGGTGCGCACCTCGCAGGTGCTCTTGGGGGTACGTGCGAGCGGCAAGATGGCCTGGAACGATAACCTGTTCATGCCACACGTACGCCTGGAAGTCGGCCACGATTTCCAGGGTACCAGCAATACCACCTTGGGCTACGCCTTCGTGCCGACAGCGGGCTCCTGGAATGTGTTGACGAACCCTTATTCCGCCAACGGCACCAGTGTGCAGGCGGGCGTTGGGGGTGACTTGCAGCTTCTGGACGATCTGTTGATAACCACGGAGTATCAATACCTGCTGATGCCGCATGCCCACGACCAGAGCATACGAGTAGGAGTGCGCAAACAATTTTAGGCATCACCTCTCCCCCAGACTTTGTCTGCGATACCTGATCCCATTTGGCACCGCGAAGTCACCTTCGGTGGGCCAATTTATGGTTTAGCCGCGTGGCCAATTTATGCTTTAACGAACAGAAGTGAACCCGACCCCGTTCGCCCGTTCGCCGGGTTGGTTTTTTTGACCAGCCCCCGGGCCTCGCCTGTGCCCGGCCGCGGCCTTACCTTGCCCTACGGGTGCGCTGCAATGAGCGCTCCTGGCGTGCTCGGCGGCTACGACAGCCAATCGGTTGAACGCCGCGGGGCCACCTCAAAACGGTGGAAGTGGGCGCGTGTGATGGCGATAGCCAAGTGGTTGGCCCTCTGGCTTAGCGCTCGTTGCCCCAAGCGCGTTCAATCTCATCCATTACCGAATGCATCAACTCGGCTGGCGACATCAGCGACGCCTCACAAATACGCCCGTGGCGAAGTCCGCGAAAGACGCTGCCTATATGGTATGTCGCCGACCAGCGGACACTGTCGTTGGCCGCAGGCACAAAATCTGCCGTATAGGACATGCCACCACCACTCATTCCACATACGGCCATGCTGGTCATTGATCGGTCCTCCGTTGACTGGGCTCATTGACCGTACTCGCCTATTGGCCTTGAGGTGTGAATATCTTCAGCGGCCGGGACAAGCGATCGGTTTCGAGCGCACGTGCCGTCGCCTCACCGTCACGTAACAACTACAAGCGCATGCTGCTCTGGCGCCAGGAAGAAATCTCCTCCTTGGCAGGCGTCTCAGCCTCGCGGTCCTCTCCCTAACGCCATCTGAGTATTTCTCCGATCTGTATCGGAGTTGCGGCTTCGTCCGCTCTGGATCCGCAAGGCGGGTCCCCACTAAAGGCAAATACTCATGTCCGACAATAACGATTCCAACGTTTCCAACGTCAAGGGCAAGAACCTCGTCGATACTGCCGCTGCCAATGGCAGCTTCAATACGCTGGGCAAAGCGCTCGAAGCGGCCGAGCTCACCCACGTGCTGACGGGCACCGGTCCGTACACGGTTTTTGCGCCGACCGATGAGGCGTTCGAGAAGCTGCCCAAGGACACCTTGAACAACTGGCTCAAGCCGGAAAACAAGGCCGAATTGATCTCCGTGCTTAAGTATCACGTGCTGCCAGGTCGCTCTTCGGCGGTCGATGTAGCGAAGCTCACTTCGCCCAAGATGATGCAAGGTCAAACCGCGGCGATCACCATGGATGGCGACTCGCTTCGCATTGGCAATGCCACCATCACGAAGTCGGACATCACCTCGAGCAATGGCGTTATCCATGCGATTGACGCAGTCAACGTGCCAACCAAACAGTAACTGACCGAAGCTTGTGGCGGACCTAACCGCCACAAGTCCTGGCAGGTATCCGAAGGGCTGATGCACGCGTCGCAGCTGCAAACCACACGCCACGGGGAATGCCATCGCTATGACGGGTCGACCATCATAACCATCTGCAGGGTCACCTGTGCTTCCAAGCCGCCGGCATGGCTGGCAGGAAGCCGAAACTTGAGGTAACACCAATGCCCAGCCATTTTCGCTTTTCCTCGCGCCCCTCGCGGTTGGCCGCGTTAGCTCACTCCATCGGCGAGGTGCTTCGTCACATGCTGGGTGAACCACACGCGCAGCTTTCTCCTGTGATGTCCCACCGGCAACAGCTTGCCGCTGCCGTGGAAGCCGCACGAAGACTCAAACGTGGTGTTAGGCGATGATCCACAATGCCTTCGCAAGATTGGGGTTTTTCTTCCGGCCGTTTCGGCGCGGCGCATATCAGCACGCGCCATCTATCGAAGAGTTGTACGTGATACGCCTCGATTCGCGCTCGCGAATAGCCCGCTGGTGGAGGAAATTCCTGTTGTCGCTTTCGGAGATCAAGAGGCGATAGCAACCAATGGCGCTCACTCGATCGCAGCTTGTCGACGGCCTTATCGCTCTGGATGCAGAGCTGCTGAGGCTCGAGACAAATGGTGAGCCCGAGGAAGCCTTGCAGCTGGCGTTCGAGCGAATGGTCAACACATCAACCCGCACCGTAGGACCGCGAGACCGCCCCTGGTGGTGGCGCCAGCTCTACTGCGCCATGGACCGGCGTGCGGTTCGAAGGAAAGGGCTGACAGAGATGACTCGCGATGACCCAGCCTGACCCGACCCAGGAAGGCCGGTTGCGCTACGCCGCGACCGATGGCTTTTTCGATATCGCCGCATTCTTTTTGATGCGCAAAGGCCAATCTCACTTAGTCCCTTGTCGATGCAGGCTAAGCTGCAACCGGCCTTGCCTGGGCCGATGCGGCTGCCAAGCATGCGCTTGGCGTTCCGCGGCCGAGGGGCCGGAGCGAACAAGTTATCTCTTGAGGCATTAAGGGCAGAGCGAGCCTTCAAAAGACGTGCTCGGGAGCGCTTCGGTGGGACTCGCCTGGAGCTAAGACCGTCATATCGTCTATGCAGCATGCTTAGCTAGCGGAGTTGCAGGGGTTGCGACTTCTCGTTAATGGCTTCAGCCACTTTCGAGGGGCTTGTATAAGCATAGGCCGCGGACAATTTGTCTGCTCGATCATAGCTTGACATGTAGCGGGATACCGAACGGGATACGGATCTAGTTATTGGAGTTATAAAGATATGACAATCAATAACATATATCTTCGTTATGGGGATTGGTGGGCCCGCCATTACCGACCGTCGATCTCGGAAGTGAACCCGACCCCGTTCGCCGCCGCCATCAATCAGTGGCCACACGTTCGCTAGGGCGCAGGCGTTCTCAACCCCTAAACGGGCAACTGCCTATTCGCGGAACTAACGTGGGGCAGTTTTGGTTGGAACGTATTGCATCGTCCACCTTGGTTCGGTGCCCGGCGTGTATTCGTTCCCAACCCACGGCGTGCCGCAAATGTGCAGATAGGCATACGGGGTGCCGGCGAACATGATCCAAGCGCCGGCATCCCGCACAGTCGTGGGAAGGCCGCAGTGCTTGGCATCAAAGGGCCAAAGCACCATCCAGTGCGGTCCAATGGGAATGGCCGGGCTGGTCTTGTCGTGGACGGAATCGTTGCTGTGCTGCGTGGCTCCGCAGAGCATGTAGCAAAGGCCTGGCGTTTTGATGGTAGGGGCAGGGCGGCCCGCCAAAATGTCATTGAACCACTGCAGCGCCAACGCATCGGCGCACATGGGTGGGTCCCCCACTTTGTTTTCATTGCCCGGCGTGCAGACCCAACCGTTACTGCCCTGGCGAAGCACGGTCATGTTGCCGCGATGATCCATTTCCGCCACGGTTGCATCGCTCGTGATTTCCCGAGGCCCGGCGCGCATGGCGCGGGCAATCTTTACCGCTTTTTCGAGCTCAGCCTCAGAACTCGAAGGAGCAACCTGGCCTGCCAAAGCGACCGCGGCGTTGCTATAGCTTCCAGAGCCGGCGCCATTCTGAGCCGCCGCTCGCCCAGACAATATGGCCATCGCGGAGCCGAAGAAAGCGAGTTGGCCAATCGCTTCACGCCTTGATTTAGAGGCGCATTCGTTATCCATGAGACCGTCTCGATCAATCATGTCGGCTCCTTGTGAGATGGGGGCTATCGCAGGGTGTTAACCAGCACAGACTTTGCCGTCGCTGCAGAATCAATCTTCGGGCCGGCGATCGCTCACTGCGATGGGACAGATCCCTTCTTCGCAGCAAGCGAGGACGTATCGTCCCGCACACAGAATGGGCCGCCCCTTCGAACGCTATAAACCTCCGGAAGCGGTCCGCATTGTCTGAAAGGGGACGTGATCAAATCGTCTTGAGCGCGGGTCGGAGAACGATCGCTGATTTGGTGAAAGCGATGGGCGACAAGGGGGCCACGACATGGATGCCCGCCTTTTCGAAATGCCATCAGCACGGGCCTCACCTCATCGGCACGCATGGCGAAGTCGCGGTTGATGGCAGCCAGTTCGTCACTGCTACTGAAGGCCGCCCAGGAGATCAAACTCATCGATGCACCAAGCGTTGTACCGTGCCTCTCGCCTTCCATGCCGATCGTGACCTTGGCGACGTCACCGGTCACCGGTCACCGGCACTGGGTGACCGACGATCTTGGCGATGGCGATGGCGATGGCGATGGCATCATGGCACCGGGTGATGGCGATTCCGCCAAAGCCCTCGGCCGGTTGCGGATGAGCGGCGCGCACGGCCTCGATGGCATCCCACACGGCCTTCCCGCCCGCCGCCAACGACGTCGGCGAGCCATCGCCGCCGATGTGCATGAAATAGACCTTGGTCGTGTCGGCCCTCACACGCAGTCTCTACCTTGAGACGAGCTTGGTAATCCCGATCCCGGGCCTCGTCGCTTGGATGGGCACCCTTGACCCAGGCGGGGGCTGAGTGCCCATCCATTGCCCCGACCCGATTGGCCAAATTATGTGAGATCGCGCACAGGTACGCGATCTCACGCGTATTGCTTGTGGATGTATTTCCTTGCCTGGCCGGCCTTACAGGCCGTTGCTTTCGGGCTAGTCCAATGCCCTTCCGGTCAAAAGCGGATATGTACCCGGTCGGTCCAGCTGTGAGCTAGCGTCAGCTCATTAGTTCTTGCTCTATGCAAACGGCAGCTTCGTTGCAATCAGCTGGTTGAGATCAAGCTGCTGAGCGGCCCTTGGTGCGTAATGAAAGACCCTGAGCATCCATGATCGTCGCAAGGCGTTCCCTGATAGCTTCGGGGCGGTTCTTCCCTGTTAGCGTACCGAACCTTGGGGATACGTTAATGACCTCGAAGTTTCCGCCACCTGCCCACATAGTTCCCTCAGTGACGCCTCCCACGTCGCTGCCATCGACTACTCGCTGCAGTCTTGGCAGCAGAAAATCCAGAACGGTTTGAGGATTGCGCTCGGCGACAATCCAGCGGCGACGCATTTTATGAGCGACCGCCGCAGTTGTTCCGCTTCCGCCGAAAATGTCCACCACTAGCTCACCGGGATTAGTCGCAATATGGATGATCCGCTCTAGAAGAGATTCAGGCTTAGGCGTGTCGAACACTTCCAGTTCTGGAAACATCGCCAACAAGTGGCGCTTTGCGTCGTCATTCGTTCCCGTGTCTGTTGCGCCCCAAACCGTGAAAGGTACAAGCCCTCGGAGCTGGTGTGCGAATAACTTAAGTCGTGGCGAGCCATCGCCTCCCTTTGGGAACCAGATGCGGCTGTCTGCAAGTAAGTCGAGGTAGGTTTGTTCAGTCGCGTACCAAGAGCGTCCCCGAGGCGGACGAAGGACCTGTCCAGTCGGCGTAACTATGTCGTACTGCTGCGCTTTGCGATAACCGGGAGCTGTGAAGGGAGCATCCGTCCAAGGCCCGCGCGGGTCATCGTCCCTGTTTCGAAGGCGTGCCTCTTCCTTGACTAGAAGATTTCGCGAGGTCTTCCACTTCTTTGGTCCGCTTGGCGCGTATACCAAAATCGTATCGTGGTTCGAAGAGAATGCTGCACGAGAGTCGCGAGTGGTCTTCTTTTGCCACACAACTGAAGCAACAAAAGCGCTTTCACCGAAGACCTCATCCATGACCGCTCGGGCACGATGAATCTCTGCATCATCGAGGTGCACCCAAATGCTCGCATCTTCCGCAAGAAGGGGGCGCAGTGCCGCGAGTCGGTCACGCATCATGCTCAGCCACATCGGCCGTTGCATGGTGTCGTTATATTGACGGAAATTCACTTGCGTATTGAAGGGGGGGTCGATGTAAACCAGTCGAATCCCACCGTTTAAGACAGTCGTTTCTGCCGCCAATACGTCTAGGACGTCAAGTCCGTCGCCGATAGCGAGTACATTTGCTCGAACATTTAGCGAGCGCGTTGTAAGTCGCTGAAACGAGAGAGGCTTAGATAGCCTACGATCAGTTGGTTGTACCCACTCATAGTCACCCGCACCAGATGCCCGCAGGGACAAATCCTTGTTGGGCCACACTAGTTGGACGTCAGACATACGAACCTCGATACCGGGGCGACGGGCCACGACGAACGCCGGGATCCTGCTGCTTCATAAGATATCATGAGGTAACGAGAGACAAGCCAAGGGTTTAAGAAGATCATGAAGTTGGCCGCTGTAGGTATGCCACCCGACCAGTCGCGTGTCGCGAAGCCGGACCCAGCGCACATCAGACCTTTCATTAGGTGGGTAGGGGGCAAGTCGAGATTGCTACCTCGCATTCTCCCTCACGTTCCTGCCAACATTGGAAATTACTATGAGCCGTTCCTCGGCGGCGGCGCAGTTTTCCTTGCTTGCGCGCCTCGCGTGGCCGGTCGATCACATTTGGCAGACCTTAATGAACATCTGATCGCTGCTTGGACTGCGATGAGAAATCATCACGCCGAACTAAGTCCGCTCTTAGATTGGTATTTGTCGAAAGACTCCAAGGAATTCTACTACCTAGTTCGTTCGGAGGTTCCAGCCGGTCTCGTCGAGAGGGCGGCTCGTTTCCTCTACCTAAATGGTGTTTCCTGGAACCACCTCTGGCGTGAGAATTCCAAGACCGGCGCGATGAATGTGCCTTGGGGAGACCGAAAGTTCAAAGGAATTGATAGCGAAACGATGAAGGTCATCGGTAAAGTTCTCGCGCGCGCGGACATCGTTGCTACCGATTTCCGTGAAATACTCAAAGGTGCCAAGAAGGGAGACTTCGTTTACCTCGATCCACCTTATCTACCTATATACAGCCGCCCAGACGTTGAGAAAGAGCCTACGGCAAAGTTCAACAAATACACGGCCAAGACTTTTGAGATGGCCGATCTTGTTGACCTCGCCGAGATCTGCGCGGCGCTCACTAAGCAGGGTGTGCGATGGGTGATGTCCAATAGAGATACCGCATCGGTTCGTGACCTTTTTCCTGACGCGGAGATCATTCACTTTACGACACATCGATCTCTAGCCGCACAGAGTCGGCGCGAAGTCGAGGCGCACCAGTCGCCTGAAGCGATCATTGTAGGGAGAGTTTAATGGTTGCTCGGCCAGTCGAATGGGTATTAGTTGTCTACTACGGTCCCGAGGCGCACCGCGCTACCTATGGCCGACAAGTACGCAGCACTCGATATACCAAGGACTACATTCAGCTTTCTCGCAAGAAGGACTTTCTGGAGACCGTAACGAATCTGTTTTCAGTTGATACGGACACGGCGGCCTCCGTACCGCTCACATACCAATGGCCAGCGGGAGCTGCTCCAGGGGAGTTTGTGTTCCACTCCGGAGATCGACCGCATCTCAAGTGGGAAACGAGTCTCGGCGCACCGAAAGTCTGGAAGATGGTACTTTCCCCTAGCGATACCACTGCCGAGACGATTCCTGGTAATCCTTCTTATCTAGAGTTTGAAGACGCAGAAAAAGAGTTTGCGTCGATTCGCGATCGTGGAGCCGGGCAGCCATATCTGATGGCTATCAAGCTTCGGGATGAGCCGAGGACGTTGCATCTACGTGCCTATCTAAAAGAACCAGGCGATGGCTATGCATGGGCAGATCTCGAACTCGTTCCGAAAGACATCCAAGACCTGGCTGCCAAGACATCTCAGCAGTCTGCGCTTGCGTGGTCTCTTTCCCAGAGTGGCGGGATTGCGCCCAGTGAGGAGATCGATGGGGCTCTAAAGCGAATGGTCGCACCTAATGATCCCTTTGAGGTGATCGACGCGTTGGATGCTGAGGCTGGACGAGCACTCACTAAGTACCTTCAGCACCCCGGCCATGGTCTATTCTTTGATCCCGCGCGAAATCACGACGGATGGCTGCAGCCTGCTCCCCTATCTTCGGAGGTCGCAGCATCTCTTGATGACTTCTTGCGAATATTGGAAGTGCGCTTTCCTGCGACGTCTCAAGGGGACGCCGCTGCCGAGTTACTTGAAACAGATCCAGCTGAAGTTATCAGTTTCAGAGAACAGATAACTAAAAGTAATTACGAGGTCTCCGATTCAACAGCGACAGTCAAGACGCGAGGTAGTGCACAGAAAGCATTCGCGGGTGAAGTCAAGGCCAACTACGGATATCGATGCGCGATCACTGGCGTTAAAACTAAGGAATTTCTAGTTGCATCCCACATTGTTCCCTGGAGCGAAGACCAAACTATTCGGCTCGATCCGTCGAATGGCATCTGTCTATCGCTGCTCGTGGATCGAGCGTTTGAGATTGGATGTCTGATGATCGAAAGCGATCTCACGATTCGAATCGATTGGGACAGGGTGGGCGACGATCAGGTACTTCGAAGCGAGCTGGAGCCGTACGACGGAATAAAGTTGCGTGCGCCTAAGAGAGAGGTTCCGAACCCAACGTACCTTCAAAGACGGCGTGATCTAATTGCACTAAAGAAATAACCTCGAGTTTTTATTTAGATGCATTTACGCATTTTTGCGAAGCAATTAATAAGTCTATGAAATACGCGAATAAACGCGGCAGAACTGGAGGAAGTGCTTTTTCTGTCGATATGCGTGGGATGGTCACGCTGATTCCGGCTTAGGCATTATTTATCTATTGGGCTGATCATGACTAAAACTTTGAATGCTGAAGTGCCCGTCTGGGGCATCCATGCCGGTCGTACAGGTGATGCCGATTTGCTATTCCTTAAGCAGGACTGCATTGCCATCGGGTGGAATGCAATGGGTGATCTGTCCAAGCTGACTGCCGAGCGCGAAGCATTCAAACAACGCTACATTCAGACTTATCCGAATGCGAAAAAGGGCGGCATCGCAACTGTGTCAGGTGTACCGTACAGGTTTCTGCATGAGATGAAGATCGGCGACCTCATCGCGTATCCATCCAAGCAGGACAAACACATCCATATCGGCCGGGTGGAGGGGGAGTATCGTTACGACCCGAGTGGCGAAGCGGGGTACCCTCATCGGCGCAAGGTTAAATGGCTTCGACGGATACCTCGCCTGGATTTTTCCCAGGGTGCGCTGTACGAGATTGGCTCGGCATTGAGCCTGTTCTTGGTCAAGAACTACGCCGATGAGTTTCGGGCGGCGCTTGATGGCAGGCGTGCTTCAGTGGTCAAGGTGGATCAGGACGCCTCCGTGGCCGCGGTGACAGAGGACATCGAAGACACCACGCGCGATTTTGTTCTCAAGCGCTTGGCGCAAGATCTGAAAGGCTTGCCTTTAGAGGGATTTGTCGCCCACCTGCTGCAGTGCATGGGCTACCACGCGCGTTTGACCCGGAAGAACGAGCCTAGCGTGGACATAATTGCTCATAAGGATCACCTTGGCATCGAGCCTCCGATCATCAAGGTGCAGGTGAAGAGCAGCCCTGGCACGGCAACGGATAAGGACGTATCCGCGCTGTATGGCAAGCTCTCAGCTGGAGAGTATGGCTTGTTTGTCACGCTCGGGACTTTTAGCCCATCCTCTCGCACCTTCGAGCAGAGCAAGTCCAACTTGCGCCTTATCGATGGCGATGAGTTGGTGGAGCTAATCTTCGCCCACTACGAGGAGTTCGACTCGCGCCACAAGGGGCTGTTGCCGTTGCAGAGGATCTATGTGCCGCAGGTGCTGGAGGCCGATTGAGCAATTGAAATCTGGGGCTTAGGTTGTTTTGGGTGGCACGTCCGTCAAGACTGGCAAAACCAAAACTGGCACGTCGGTTTTCGACCTAGGTCTTTGTTTCTCGCATGGCGTTTAGGCATCGTCAGGTGCCGTACGACACTTGGCGTTGAACACTAGAGCTATCGAGTCGCTCCCGACACGTAGGCGACTGCTTGACACAGTTTTTCTTCGAAGGAGCCGACAAACACGACGGCGACATTTAGTGCGATCTTGTCGTCCTCGAAGAGGGCTTGATACTGAGATTGGTGGTGAGCAAGGGTTCCCATGCCGTCCTTGGAACTCCACTCAGCGATTTCATTCCATAGTGCAGAAGCCTGCCTGGCGGCCTGTTCCATGGAGGCTTGGTGACGTGACAACTCTTCCAAGTCGCGATGCACCAGCATTTGCGCCGCCTTCGGCGAAGATTCTGCTTTGGCCTTCAGGGCGTCCAAGCGCGTCAATGCGTTTTCGAAACTGGCCTTGGACTGCAGAAAGAACGTGAGCATTCGTGAGCGTTCGCGTTCGAACGAAATGTCCATTTGCTCTTTATAGCCATGGCGCGCGTGGTCAAGGGATCGGTGAGATATCCAAGCTGACCATGCTGCAGCAAGAAAACTAAGCACGCTTACTGCTAGTGCGAGAATGGAAAGCCACGTTGAAGCGGTCCACGTCTGCATCTTAGGTATCCCCAACCCGTTGATATAGAGCGCTGTATCGACGCCAAGCTCGTCCTGGACCTGTGAGCAGGTACTGACACTCAGTCTGGCCAGCGGTTGCGCACCAGCCACGCTCCGCTAGGCGGACGTCCGCCCCGTCTAATCCTGACAGACGCTCCGTGTGCTGGTTGTTAGCTTCGTCTAGCCATTCGCGTAGTCGAATTTTTTTACGTCATCGCGAATGACCATGACCCCCGAGTCATGAAGCGCGGGCCGTGAGTGCAGCAACACCCACGACCCGCTGACCATCGCCAACTGTCTAAGAGTTGATCATGGCTACCCGCGATCATACGGCACGCTTTTGCCGGTCAGTTCCCGCTGACGTTCCCCTCACTGGCTCGCCCGACGACCTTCGTCCCCGAAGCGTCACGCCGTCCGAAGCCTCCCCTCGAAGCACTCGCGCGACCATCGCCCTGGCGGTGCTCACGCTGACGCGCCTGCGTCACGACAGTGAGCAAGCGCGCGAGGCGCAGGCCCGGGGATTCCCCGTCAGATCGTTGATGTGGCCGCTTTCCGAGGTGGAAACCACTCGCCTCGGCATCGCGGTTCAATGCCTGCAGCAGTACGCCAGGTTGCTTGGCCTCGCGCCCCGAGCGAGCTGTCCACCCGGCCATTGATCACCCCCGGCGGCGCACCGTTCTGCATGGCGGTGCGTCGCCACCTGATGATCACTCACGTAGGCACTAGGCATTCACTGACACGAATGTCTGTAAGCGCGCGCCTGTTCCAGAGGCGTGCCGGACAGGGGAAGGAAGCCCATGGAACTGATTCAACTGGCGCCGCGCCTGGACGTGGATGCGTCGCAGCGTTTGCGTTCTCCCGGGGAAGTGCTGCTGCACGACTACATGCGCACGGAGGGAATGAACCCTGCGCAGCTCGCGCGTCGCACCGGCATCCCCGCAACGCATATCAAAGGCTTCCTTGCCGGCGACCGAGCCATCACCGCAAGACACGCGATACGGCTTGCCAGCGCGCTGGATACATCGGCGCTCTATTGGCTGGTGTTGCAGGCGCGCTATGACCTGGCGCGCGAGGTGCAAGGCACCGCGGGAAGCGGCCGCCTGACTGCGGGCGCCGGCGTACCCCCCGATACCCGTTAGCCGCTTTTGACGGCCGCCCTGGCGATTCGCCAACCACCCTCTCATCACAAAAGGAATTGATCATGGCTAGGCCGGATCAGCAGGTATGCACGTGTCCCTCGCTCGCATCGCACACGCTCGCGCCGCACGCTGTGCGAAGTGCGTTTGCTCACGAAGCAGAGCCGCCCATGGTGGCTGCGGGCGCGCTGCGTCGCCGCCGTTCCACCTTGGCCATGGCCTTGCTGGGTTTGTGTACAGCGAGCGTGTCGCCGGGCGTTAGCGCCGATGTGCAGGAGTCCGGGCGCAGCGCTGAAACGGAAACCACGCAGGCCGGTGGTGATCAGAAGCCCGCCGCGAAGAAACTGGAAGCGGTGACGGTCACCGGTTCGCTGATTCCGCAGGTCGAGATCGAAACCGCCGCGCCGTTGATCGTGATCTCCGGCGACACGCTGCAGGCGCGTGGTTTCTCGACGGTGGCCGAGGCGCTGAAGCAATCTTCGGTGTCCACCGGCAGCGTGCAGGGCGCGCAGACCTCCGCCTCGTTCACGCAGGGCGCGGAAACGCTCAGCCTGTTCGGCATGCCACCGGGTTTCACCAAATACCTGATCGATGGCCGGCCGATGGGCAATTTCCCCGCGCTGTACAACGGGCGGGACGTGTTCAACAACTTGTCCGGCATCCCGATGCAGTTGGTCGATCGCATCGAGATTCTGCCGGGTGCGCAGTCGTCGTTGTACGGCTCGGATGCCATTGCCGGCGTGATCAACGTGGTGCTGAAGAAGCATGTCGATGGCGGCATGCTGGACGCGCGCTACGGCTTCTATCAGGAGGGCGGCGGTATAAGCCGGCGGCTGAGTTTCAGCGACGGTTTCCAGCGTGGCCGCTTCAACCTGATGGGTGGGCTGCAATATGAAAACGTCGACCCGATCTGGGGCTATCAGCGCGACCTTACCCGCCGACGCAATACCGACGGCACGGGCCCGTCGATTGCCAGCGCGGATTATCTGCTGGTAAGCGGCACCACCGGGCGCTACATCAACGTGGAGAAGGTGGACTCCAGCGCATGCAGTCGCGTGACGGAACAGTTCGACGGCACCACCGGCTATCGCGTGCGCTCGCCCAACGGAAGTTACTGTGGCTCGTTCTATTCGCCGGGATACCGCACGCTTGCGAACGGTACCGAGAACGCGCAGTTGTATACGCACGCCACCTATGACGCGAACGACCACGTGCAGTTGTACGGCGACCTGCTCTACAACTACAACGAAACCCGTAACGCGGCGGGCTCCAATTACACGTGGTGGGGTAGCAGCAGCAAGTACCGTTACTTCTACGACACGAAGTTGCGCGACTACGTGCAGATCCAGCGCGCGTTCTCGCCGGAGGACATGGGCGGTTACGATTCCATCATGAGCACCTCCGTGGAGAACGCGTACATGCTGACGCTGGGTGCGCAAGGGCGCCTGGGCTCCAGCGCGTGGGACTACGACGTGGGCTTCACGCACTCGGACGACCAGCTCAATCAGCGCGGCTTTGCGCGCTGGACCGACCCCATCAACGACTACTTCGCCAAGCACGTGCTGGGCCCCGACCTGGGGCCGGACCCGCGCGGCCGTGGTTATCGCAGCTTTGCGCCCGACTACGCCGCGTTCTACACCGTGATGCCGGTTGCCGACTTCCGCAGTTTCACCGGCTACACCAGCAGCCTCAGCAAGACCTGGGACAACATGCTGCGCGGCCAGCTCACCAACGCCTCGCTGTTCGCCTTGCCGGGTGGCGACGCGGGTATGGCCGCGGTGCTTGAAGCCGGCAACCAAGGTTGGGATTACACACCGGACGCACGCCTGATGAACGGCGGCGTGTGGGGTTCGACGGCGGTGCAGGGCGCGGGTCACCGTTCGCGTTACGCAGGCACGGTGGAATTGCGCGCGCCGGTGTGGCGTCAGCTCACCGTGGATGCCTCGGCGCGCTATGACGACTACAAGGTGGCCGGGAAGCAGGTGGACAAGGCCACTTGGAACCTTGGCCTGGAATATCGGCCCATCGAAACCCTGCTGCTGCGTGGCAAGGTGGGCACGGCGTTCAAGGCGCCGACGTTGTCCGATCAGTTCCAGGGTTTGAGCGGCTTCTACAGCAGCGCCACCGATTACTACAATTGCGCCGCACTGGGCTACCGCGGTCCCAACATCGACAAGTGCCCGGCCCGTTACGCCAGCGTGCAGTACTTCGGCCAACAAGCGGGCAATCCGGCGCTGAAGCCAATCGAGGCGAAGGCATGGAGTTACGGCGTGGTGTGGTCACCGTTGTCGCGCCTGTCTGCCAGCGTCGACTACCTGCACTGGAACGTGCAGGGTGAAGTGCAGAACCAGAGCGTGGACTCGTTGCTCAACGACGAGATGCTGTGTCGGCTTGGCCAGCGTGACATCAACTCACCGTCGTGCCGTGCCGCCCTGGCGCAGATCACGCGAAGTGCCGGCGTGGCGGGCAATGGCACGATCGGTGATATCACGTCGATCTATCGCAGCAAGGTCAATGTCTCGCGCCGCATCATCAACGCGCTGGTGGCGGATTTCCGCTACGGCTTCGGCATCGGGCGCTATGGCGACCTGAGCTTTACCGCCACCTACACCGACATGCTCAAGCACGACTATCAGCCCTATGCCGGCGATCCGATGGTGGACCGGTTGCGCGACCCCACGTGGAGCACCGATTTCAAGACGCGCGCCAACGCCTCGGCCAACTGGCATCTCGGCGAGTGGTCGGCAACGCTCTACGCCAACCGCTACGGCAAGACGCCCAACTACCTCGCCTCCAACAATGGCTATGCGTATCCCGGCGCGGGAACGTTGGCGCCGTGGATACGCTACAACGCCAGCGTGTCGTACCAGCCCATGCCTAGCCTGCAGCTCTCACTGCAGGTCAACAACTTGTTCAATGCCATGCCGCCACGCGATGGCAGCTATCCCGGCACCTCCGGCGCGCCGTACAACTCAAGCAACTACGACGTGTATGGCCGAGCCTATTACCTGCAGGCGACCTATCGCTTTGGTGAGCGCAGGCAATAGCGGTATTCGGTTGGGAGGCCCCGGCGTTTCGTTCTCTCAGGCAATCAAATGCTTCCGAAGGAATTGAACGGTTCTCTGCTTGGCGAGCGAAGCGTCGGCGGCGTTGTAGTGGTTCCCGCCCGGTCTGGCGAAGGCATGCTGCCGGTCCGGGTACAGCTCAATCTCCACGGAAGGAGATCCGGCCAGTGCAGCCTGGATCTTCTTTCGCGCTGCGGGCCCCATGTATTCGTCGTTTCCGGCGAGATGCATGAGGAGAGGACCGTTCACGCGCCGGAGTTCGTCGGCGTATTTGTCGGTGCCACTGCCGTAATAGGAGACCGCCGCGTCGACGTGGTAACGAGCAGACATGAGTATGGCGAGCAGACCACCCAGGCAGAACCCCATGACTCCTACCTTGTCCGTCGAGGAAAAGGGCCGCGCTGCTTTTACCGTGGCATGAACGTCATCGAGCGCCCGGTCGATATCAAGCAGCTCGCAGAGTTCGAAAGCCTGCCTCGCTTCCGCCTCGATGCGGTCGGACAGTTCTATGCCTGGCGCCACTCGCCAATACAGATCCGGGCACACAATCAGGAAACCTTCCCTGGCCATCTCGCCGGCGATGGTTCGGATGCTCGCATTGACGCCGAAAACCTCCTGAAGCAGAACGACCACCGGTCCGCTACCCGATTTGGGTTTGGCAACATAGGCCGAAAACGTGCCGTCTGAAACCGTGATCGTCAGCGTTCTGTCCATGAGCCTTCCGCCGCTAATTGAATCGCCGTTCGTTGCCCCTTTGCGAAGGGTCAGGGCTCCCCGCGGGGCGACTTCAGGTCATTGACGCTCGGCAGTTGCGCAAACGTGTGCGCGCGAAGCTCGTTGGAACAGACCGATACCGTCACAGGCTGTCCGCGCAGCATGCGCTTGACGATCGGGATGGCTTGCTCACCCACCAGGATGCCAACGAGACCCACCAGCGCCACCATGGGCGGCGCGGGCGATCGAACGTCGAGCACGCCATAGATGAGCCCGACCAGGAGCCCCACGCCTAACGAGATCACGTAGATCTTCATGGGTTGTCCTCTACCAATGCATCACGGCGCTACGCGAACAGGGTCGCGCAGGGACGGCTGGCTGGAACCGCCGCCATCCATCGGCGCAGCGACGGGTGCGTCAAGATCCGCGCCAACACGGAGGCAGTCTGGTCCCCACCCACACCATCGTATTGTTCGAATCGCCGATGATTGGACAAAGGCCCTGAGTTTCTCTTGGTGCGCCAGGGCCGGGAAACGTAGCGGCATTCGGGGATGGAGCCATCCGTCTTTGCGCTAATTGAGTACCGAGTTGTGCCGCAGCCTCTCCACCAGCATGTCCAGGAAGAGTTTGACCTTCGCCGACACGTGGCGCCCTTCGGGCACCAGCACATGGATCGGAAGCGGCGGCCCCTCGAATTCGGAAAGAACCTGTTGCAGGCGGCCTTCGACAAGCGGCGTGGCGATCTTGTAAACCATGATCTTGGTGAGTCCCCAGCCCGCCATCGTGGCAGCAATACACGAGTCATCGTTGCTGCATAAAAGCCTTGGAGTAATCGTCACGGCCGTATCGGGATGACAGAACTCCCAATCCTGCGGAGACCAGGCGTCAGCCACCGCGATGGCGTTGTGGCCGTGCAGCTCGGACGGTGTCATGGGGATGCCATGCGCGGCGAAGTAGGAGGGGGATCCGCAGACAATGCTCCGCACGGAACCCACGCGGATGGCGCGGTAGTCGGAATCGGGAAGGTGGCCGATTCGCACGGAGACATCGATCTCCTCGGCCACCAGATCCGTCACGCGGTTCGTGAAAAGCGCGTGACCGACGACGCGGCGGTGCAGTTGAAGGAAGTCCAGGAGAATCGGCAGCACGTAGAGCTGGCCGAACAATTCGGGAGCCGTGACCGTCAGCTTGCCCGACGGTGTCGAGTATGCCGAGGCGGCGGAGGATTCGGACGCCTCGATGTCAGCCAGGATGCGCCGGCAATCCTGCAGGTAACGCACTCCCGCTTCGGTAATTTTCAATGCGCGGGTCGTGCGGACAAAAAGGCGCGTTCCGATTTGCTCTTCAAGATAGGTGATGGCCCGCGTGACGGCCGACGCACTCATGAACAAGGTTCTCGCCGCTTCGGCCAGGCTGTCGCATTCGGCGACCTTTACAAAGATCTTCATCGCTGCATAGCGATCCATTGGGCCACTCCCTCCGGTTAGTGTGATCTCTGCGTCAAAGCGAACTTTCTTCTCTTTGCTTCGGGCGGCGGCCCCTCTCTCTCGCGAGGCTGACGTGTCGGGAGAGAGGTCTGTCAACCGGCATGTATCGGAAAAATCGACACCTTAGTGCTATCCGCCACGTCGTTCGTTCTTGCAATAACACTGTATCTCCGACGGAGCGATCCTTGCACTAGTTGACGCGAAGCATTGCCAAAAGAACGCATTCTCTTGGCGGCGGGAATGGCTCAGAATCTCCCTTCTTCCCTTCCAGTTCCGCTTCATGGAAAGCGTGGTTTCGCGTCTGGGGCGCGATAGTCACAAGGACGTGGCACTGTCGTCGGGCTCGATGAGCGCGCTGTTCTCAGGAACTCAACGCGCCCATGACCAGGTTCCACGGTTGGCTTTGCTCATGTGATCAGGGGATGAAGCTCCGCCATTGATTGGGGTGCGCCGTGTCCACTGAAGAAATACTCTTGATGAGCTTGTCGATGCAGTCCGAAGCCGCGGATGGCGGCTCGTGCTCAGGTATTGCTGTTGCCTCGCAGCGCTGCAGCATTACCCACGATCGCGTCGAGTCACCCAACGATGTCATGTGCACCGCGCAGCCGCATCGGACGATGCTCACGGCGCTGGTCTATCTCGAAGACTATATAGGCCACGACATGTGGTGCGATTCACGACGCATCGTCCTGCCGTTCCAATCCGAAGGGATGGTGGGGATCTACGATCGATCGCACCGTTGGCACAGTGTCATTCGTCGCCCGCTCCATTGTGTGCAATTCCATTTTCCCAAATCACGCCTCGACCGGATGATGGGTGGCACAGAAGGGAAGGGCGTCGTGCTCCTGGACGGGCTGCCGGCGCGACTGTCGCTTTTCGATCCTCTCCTGAAATATCTCGCACTGGCCAGCCTTCCACTCATGCAGGGGCGAGGGCAGTCGAACACGTCCTACGCCGAGCAGGTGATGGATGCTGTCATTGGTCATGTCGCGCGGACGTACTGCCGACTGTCCGCCAAATCGACCTTCGACCGCGATCGGTTGGTGCCATGGCAGATCCGGAAGATCAACACGCTTGTCTCATCGAACATCGAGGGAAGACTCACCGTCGATGAATTGGCGACGGTGTGCGCGCTGTCACCCAGCCACTTCACCTATCTGTTCAAGAACACGACGGGGTGTACGCCACATCAATGGTTGCTCAATCGACGAATCGAACTGGCCAAGCGGCTTCTGGTCCACACGGATGAGCCACTGGCCAGCATAGCGTCTGCCTCCGGCTTCTCGGACCAAAGCCACTTTACGCGCGTCTTCTCAAGACGCATGAAAGCAAGCCCTTCCGCATGGCGACGCGCGGAGGGCGCGCGCGTGGAAAGTGTTCCCGTGGATGGCCGGTCTCCGCCTCTGGTGGCGCTTGGATAGCAGGCCTGCAAGCTCGCCAGACGTTTCGGCAAATGGCCGTCGTTTGTCCAATCGCTTAGCGGCGGTATTTCTTAAGGTGTGGTGGCGAACGCCAGCTGGATAAGCCAGGCGGACCACCTGCGAAGCACCCATCCACGCGCCTGCCGCGACATGTAGTGCGGCGGCGTACGCACTTCAGGAGTCATACCGATGAAGTCCCATGCGATGTCATCCACTCGGCGCAGCTTTGTGGTCAGCAGTCTTGCCGCTGCCGCGGCTGCTGCAGCATTGCCCACCAGGGCCACCGCCGGCAGTCCGGGCGGTTCTGGGGCCGGCGCAGCCACGCCAGCAAAACGAACCGTGGTGACGCAGGACGGCACCCGGATCTTCTACAAGGAATGGGGTACGGGCCAGCCCGTCGTGTTCTCCCATGGTTGGCCGTTGATGGCCGATGCCTGGGACAACCAGATGTTTCTCATGGCCTCGCACGGATTCCACGCGGTTGCCCATGACCGGCGAGGCCACGGCCGCTCCGATCAGCCGTGGTCGGGCAATGACCTGAGCACGTACGCTGACGATCTGGCCGCCGTGATCGAGACGCTCGATCTGAAGAACATCATCCTGATCGGCCATTCTACCGGCGGTGGCGAGGTCACGCGGTACATTGGCCGCCACGGAACCAAGCGTGTGGCCAAGCTCGTGCTCATTGGGGCCATCCCGCCACTGATGCTGAAAACACCCGCCAATCCGGGCGGACTTCCCATTACGGTGTTCGACGAAATCCGCGCGGGTGTGATGAATGATCGCTCGCAGTACTACAAGGATCTCAGTGCGCCTTTCTACGGCGCCAACCGGCAGGGATCGAAGGTTTCGCAGGGCGTGCGGGACAGCTTCTGGCTGTGGTCCATGCAGGCGGGGCTCAAGGGTTCGTACGACTGCGTCAAGGCCTTCTCCGAAACCGACCTGACGGAAGACCTCAAGAAGATCGATGTGCCCACGCTCATCATCCACGGCGACGACGATCAGATCGTGCCCATCGGCGACTCGGCGATGCTCTCCTCCAAGATCGTGAAGAACGCGACGCTCAAGGTGTACGAAGGCGCACCGCATGGCCTCTTCGCCACACACACCGAACGACTCAACAAGGATCTGCTCGCTTTCGCAACGGCATGAGCGGCGCCGCCATCACCTGACCGCCGTGACTTGGCCATGGCGTGGAGTCTTCCCATGAGCAACGAGAAACCAGTGCCGGTAACGCATCATCGATTCTGGAAGATCGATGGGCTGAACATCTTTTATCGAGAGGCAGGCTCCAGGGACAACCCGTGTGTGCTCCTGCTTCACGGGTTTCCCACTTCTTCGCACATGTTCCGCAACCTGATTCCTGCACTGGCGGACAGCTATCACGTGGTGGCGCCCGATTATCCGGGGTATGGGCAAAGTGACATGCCGGATCGCAAGGCATTTACCTATTCCTTCGATCGATACGCGGAGATTGTCGACAAGCTCCTCTCCGAGCTCGACATCAAGCGTTATGCCATGTACGTGATGGACTATGGCGCGCCTGTGGGTTGGCGCCTTGCACTGAAACATCCGGAGCAGGTGACCGGGCTCATCATCCAAAACGGTAACGCGTACGACGAGGGCCTGAAGGAATTCTGGGACCCCATCAAGAAGTACTGGGCAGAACGTACTGACGAGAACGCCAAGCCACTGCTGAAGCTGTTCACGCTCGAAACCACCAAGTTCCAATACACGGATGGTGTCGATGACGTCACACGCGTGTCCCCGGACAACTGGGTGCATGACCAGGCGCTGCTGGATCGACCGGGCAACTCGGATATCCAGCTCGACATGATGTACGACTACCGGACCAACCTGCCGCTCTATCCCAAGGTGCAGGAATACCTTCGGAAGCACCAGCCGCCATCAATCATCGTCTGGGGAGAGCGTGACTTCATTTTTCCGGCGGATGGTGCGCATCCCTACAAAAGAGACCTCAAGGACCTGGACTTCCACCTGATTCCCACCGGCCATTTCGCGCTCGAGGACAAGGCGGACGTCATCGTTCCACTGATTCGTGACTTCCTGGCCAGGCGAGTGAAGAAGTAGCGGGCGAAACACGTGTGTTCAAACGAGCCGGAGAACGACCATGTTGACGAGCAGCCGTTGGCAGAAACGCGCGACAGGGCTTGCGGTACTTGCGGCCACTCTTTCGCTGGGCCTCGCCTGCGCACCCGCAAAAGCGCAGGTGCCGGAGATAAGCCCCGTGACAAAGATCAACGAGGCGGCGGCGAAGCCCGACATCGTCCTTACGCCGCTGCGGGGAAATCTCACGGTGGTCTCGGGTTCGGGCGGCAACATCACGGTGCTCACCGGTGCCGACGGGAAGTTCATGGTCGATGGCGGCATTTCGCTTTCCAAAGATGCCATCCAGGCCGCGCTCAACAAGATCAGCAACGCACCACTGAAGTATCTCGTCGATACGCACTACCACTGGGACCACACTGACGGTAATCCCTGGCTGCATGAGGCAGGCGCCACCATCATCGCCACGCCGAACACCGTCAAGCATCTTTCAACCTCCACCCGGGTGGACGACTGGAAATACACGTTCAAGCCGATGGTGCCTCAAGGCATGCCGTCGGTCGTGATCAACGGTCCGAAAACGTATGACTTCGACGGCGAAAGCATTCTCCTGACCCCTGTCGAGCCATCGCATACCGACAGCGACCTGTACGTCTACTTCAAGAAAGCGGATGTGGTGGTTCTCGGTGACCTGTTCTGGAACGGCGTCTACCCGTTCATCGACAACGAACAAGGCGGCAGCATCGACGGCATGATCAAGGTCGACAACCAGATTCTTGCCGTGATCACCGACAAGACCATTGTCGTTCCCGGTCACGGCCCTGTCGGCAACCGAAAGGATCTGGTGGCGTTTCGGGACATGTTGGTGAACATCCGCAACAACGTGGCGGCGCTCAAGAAGCAGGGAAAGTCGCTGAGCGACGTTGTCGCGGCGAAACCCACGGCCGCGTTCGATGCGCGGTTTGGTCAGTTCGTCATTGGGCCGGATTTCTTCACCAAGATTGCCTATGACGGCATCAAGTGACGGGAGTGTCGCCCGCCATCGGCCCACATGGATCGATGCATGGCGCAGCCGTCTGCGAAGCAAAGTGTTAGCAGACATCAAGTGATGACCGGGAGCGAGATGGTGTCAGCAGTGCAGTGGCATGTGGGTGAAAAGGCCATGCAGCACACGATAGGTGCTGATGTCGTCTTTGCCGGCCTGGAAAGCCGCATCTTCCATACGCAGCTCAGCGAGCAACAACGCGGCTTCTTCTCCCAGCTAAGCCTGCTGGTCGTCGGGTCGGTGGATGAAAATGGATTTCCATGGGTCACGTTGGTGTCGGGAGACACGGGTTTTGTCTCATCGCCCAATATCCGCACTCTTCGCATTGGCGCCATGGTTTCCGAAGCCGATCCCGCACAAACGGGGCTTCGTCTTGGTGCGTCGGTGGCCGTGCTTGGCATCGATTTTGAGGCGAGGCGGCGATACCGCGTCAATGGCGAGGTGGTCGCCTCAACACCTTCGCAGCTTGACGTTCGAGCCGCGCAGGTGTTCGGTAACTGCCCCAAGTACATCAAGCAGAGACACCTCGTGGGCATGGCGCCGTCCGCATCGGCCCATGAAAACCCCGAGGTGTTGAATGGGCTCGATGACGAGGCGCGAAACCTTGTCGAGCGCGCCGAGACATTTTTCGTTGCCTCGTACGTTGATTTGAAGGAATCAGGACGACAAGTCGATGTGTCTCATCGTGGCGGGCCGGCAGGCTTTGTTGCGGTGGGCAAAGACGGCTCACTTACCGTGCCGGATTATCCGGGCAATCGGTTCTTCAACACATTGGGCAACTTCGCGGTGAACCCGACAGCCGGCCTGACCTTCGTCGACTTCGAAAACGGTACGTTACTCCAGCTCACTGGAAGCGTGGACATCATCCTGGATGGCCCGGATATCGATGCCTATCCAGGAGCCGAACGCCTGTGGAGATTCTTGCCAAGAAGCATCATCCGGAGACGTTCGGCGATTGCATTCCAGTGAATCGGCATGAGCATTCGTCCAAGCCCTTGGGTTTGGATGAACCCGCGACGTGGCTCTCAACCAAGCTCAACGGCAAACGGAGGAAACTCGAAAAACTTTATTGATAGCGCGTGTAGACCTCGGTAATCCAACTCACGAAGACCCGCACTTTCGCGCTCAGCTGACGGCTCGGCGGATAAGCGATATAGACGTCCAGAGGCTCAGGACGCCAAGGCTCCAGTATCGGGATCAGCTCGCCACGATCGATGGCGGGGCGCACCATGAAATCCAGCGTGTGGATAAGACCCAGGCCCGCCAATGCCGATGCGAGATGCGCGTTGCTCTCGTTGACGATGACGCTGGTGCGAGGCTCGATCTGGAAGGGCTGCCCTCGATCCCGAAAGTGCAGGGGCTGCACGATGCGGGTAAGCGCGGAGAAATAGCCCGCAACGGGATAGTTTCCGTTGAGCAGCTCGCTGGGATGATCGGGTGTGCCGTAGCGCGCGAGATAGGCCGGGCTCGCACAGGTCGTCCAGCCAAGCTTGCCGATGCGACGGGTGATCAGCGAGAGATCGCGGGCGGTGCTTCGTATGGCGCAATCGATGTTTTCGCCGATGACGTCCACCACGCGATCGGTCACGCCGATCTCCACGTGGATGTCCGGATAGCGTTCGCGGAACTCGGGCAGCGCGGGAATGAGGATGCCGCTGGCGGTGGAGCCGCCGGTATCCACGCGCAGGCTGCCTCGGGGATTGGCCTGGGTGCGGCCCAGGGTGGATTCGACATCGTCCAGCTCGGCCAGCAGTTGACGCATGCGTTCGTAATAAGCCGTTCCCTCGTGGGTGACCTGCACACGGCGCGTGCTTCGCTCAAGCAGCGGAACGCCAAGGTGGGTTTCCAGCGATCGGATCCACTTGCTGACCGTGGCATTGGGCATCTTCAGTGACTGGGCGGCGCGGTTGAAGGCGCCCGTCTCGACCACGCGGCAGAAGACTCGTATGGCTTGTAGATGATCCATGGCGACACCCGATGTTTGATCAGATTATCCATGGACATGAATAAAGAAAACACGAAAGTCCTATTTATACACAGAGAGTCAGACCCATAAACAGGGCTCACGGGGCGCAAACAGCCCATTGGAGAGCACATGAATACCCTCGATCACAGCAAGATCAACGCCGCACGCCATGCCGGCAAAGTGGCCCTCGTCACCGGCGGCAGCTCGGGCATTGGACTGGCAGCTGCGAAGCGGCTGGCCCTGGAAGGGGCCAAGGTCTATATCACCGGTCGCCGTCAAAGCGAGCTCGATGCGGCCATTGCGGAGATTGGCCATCACGCCACAGCCATCCAGGGCGACGTGGCGAAGAACGCCGATCTGGATCGCGTATTCGAGCAGATCGGGGCGGCCGAAGGACGGCTCGATATCCTCATGGCAAACGCCGGTGGCGGCGAATTCGTGCCACTGGGTGAGATCACCGAGGCGCAGTTCCACAAGTACTTCGACATCAATGTCAAAGGCACGTTGTTTACGGTGCAGAAGGCGCTGCCGTTGATGAAGTCGGGCGCCTCGATCGTGATCACGGGTTCGATCGCTTCCGTCAAGGGGTTCCCCGCGTTTGGCGTGTACGCGGCGACCAAGGCCGCGTTGCGCTCGTTCGTGAGAACGTGGTCCGTCGACCTGAAAGGCCGCGGCATCCGCGTCAACATCGTCGCGCCGGGCACCGTGGTGACGCCTGCGTACAAGACGGAATTGGGTTTCAACGACGAGCAGATCGAACAGTTCGTGGCGCAAGTGGCCGACATCTCGCCGCTCGGCCGCGCGGGTTCGGCAGACGAAATCGCCAGCGCCATGTCGTTTCTCGCCTCTGATGAAGCCAGCTTCATCACGGCCACGGAACTCGTCGTTGATGGCGGTCAGGCGCAGATCTGAATCGCGCGTGTGTCGCCCATCAAGAATGCGCCGTCCGATTCGGGCGGCGCAGTCTCTTCGTGATTGGCTCCAGCGGACACGCGTTCCCGCCACTCAAAGAGGAAACGCAATGAGCACGACACTGTGTGGAAAGGTGGCGTTGATCAGGTGAGGAGGCCAAGCGATGTGACATCGCGCGGAAGCTTGGTGACCCGTTTCATCGCTTGGGCCCACCTGATCGCACACTCAGCCCCCGCCCGGGTCAAGCGTGCCTATCCAGGCGACGAGGCCCAGGATCAGGATCGCCAGGCTCGTCTCCAGGTGGAGACTGTGCTTAAGGGCGGACACGGCAGCGGTGGCATCGTTGTCGCGTTGGGCCTTTTCCAGGGCTGGTGCGAGTCGAAAGCGATTGGCCGCAGCCAGTGCGAGCATGCTCGCAAACAGGGCCAGTTTCGCCAGCAGAAGGCGGCCGTACAGGGTTTCGATCAGACCGGACAAGGTCGGGCCCACGATGAGGATGTAGTTGACTATGCCGCTGGCGATAAGCACCGCCACGATCAGCGTGCCCCATCGGGCAAACCCGGTCGCGGCGCTCGACAACAGGGCGACCGTGTTCTGATCGGCGTGGCGCGATGCGGCCCGCGAGACGAGCGTCAGAGCCACCAGCGCGCCCACCCAGCCCCCAGCGGCCAATAGGTGGGCAATATCGGCACCGAGATGGAACCAGGCCAACGGCCCCTCGCTCATCACGCCATGGCCTGTCCATGCGAGGGTCGCCAGGGCGACCGCGCCGAGTACCGAAGCCACTGCCGCGCGATTGCGCGCATCGCCACTCGATGTCGCTGTAAACCACAGCGACACCGCGAGGAGTGCAACGCGGAGGTCCCACGTCATTCCCACGGCGGTCTGTGTCAGCAACATCTGCACTACGCCCCAAGCAGCAGTTGCGTCGCTGCTTCCGCTCATGGCTTGCGCCATCGCCCAGAGCGCGGAACCCGACGCCAAAAGGCTCACCACTATCGCCGCAGCGGCTACGCGCAGGGTTCGACGGGCGAAGGGCAGGGCCGACTGCTGCAGGATAAACACGGGCAAACCAAAGGCCAGCATGAGGCCGAGATAGAGCGCGAGGCGACTGAGCACCAGCAAGCCATCGAACATCGCCAGATCACTTCACGTGGAAGCTGAAGGAGCCTTTCGCGGCATGCGTATCGCTGGATACCACGTGCCAGTCCACCCGATACGTTCCGGAACTGAGCGGCCGAGCCGGCGTCATCACCAACGACTTGGCGTCCGATGAGGGCACGGTCTTCACCTCGATCTTCACCGGCTCCATAGTCATGCCAGGCATCTCCGTCATCATCAAATTCGCACCGGAGAGCTGCGTCATCAGTGCTTCGGAGAACGACATTTCGATCGTCCCTGGCGCGCTGACATCGGCATGGTCGGCAGGCGTGGTGACAACGAGCTTGGGGTGGGCGAACGCAGCGCCACTGGCGAGCAACGCCACTGCAGCAAGAAACCGAAGCGTAAAGGAACGGAAGTGCGACATGACTGATTCCTGGCGTGATGAAGCGGGTTGGTGTTAACGGTTAAGGCGCCAAATCTGCTGACATCGCTGGCTCGAGCAAGACGAAACAGCGGGTTGCAAAAAGGAGCGCACCGGATGACGTGGCAAGAGGGCGCAACGGGTTCGGATGACCGCAGCGTTCGCCACGAGTGAGGGTCATCGCGTCACTCTATCGCCAGCTGCTGTGCTGGCTCAACGCTGGACCCGCCTCCAGCGTGGCCAGAGAGCAGACTCGGCAATCCGTTGTGCGGGAGAAGTCTCGATGAAAACGCGCGACCATTTCATAGGGGGTCGATGCGCGCCCCGGCCAGTGTTGGCGGCGACAGCGTTGTCGCTCGTTCGCTTAACCGCCGGAATGCCTGCAAATGAAAGTGTCGAAATCAACACAGAACATGTCAGGCCTATCAGCTAGACCTCAGCAAGGCCCGCGGCTCTCACCTGGTGGCATTCCTGGGCACTTCCATGGTGCTGCCGCCATATGCTGCTTTGAAGAGGCTGGTTTTGCTCTAAACGCGCTTGGCGCTCGGCATGATGGCTCGAGCGAATCGTAAGGCCCAGGAAGGCCGGAGAATTTCACCTGCATCAAGTTTGTGCACTTCAGGTCGATTCGGTAGCTTTACGGTCCACGCGATTTCGTAGCCTAAGGCGTTCGATGGAAAACTCTCGCCAACCTCCCTCTGCCAAGTCCGGCCCGCGCCTCGCGGGCTCGCAGGGGACGCAGCTGTTTTCCCGTAGCGAGCTGAGCCAGTGGGCCGCCGAGGCAAGTCCTGCATCTCATGGGCACGCCAGCGAGCGTGAACCGGTGCTGCAGGGTACGAGTGCCGGGCTTGAGGACCGCCGCATCTCTCTGCGCTCTGGCAGGCAAACCATCGGTCGCCGCGACGACAATGACATCGTGGTGAATGAGCCGAGCGTTTCTTCGGCACATGCGTGGATCATCAACCAGCAAGGGCACTACGTGGTGATGAATACGCTGTCCACCAATGGCACGTTCGTCAATGACCGGCGCGTCCACGAGGCAACCATCAAGCACGGCGACCGCATCCGCTTCGGTCAGGTGGAATTCGTCTTGCTCACGCGCGAACCAGGTACGCAGAAGCGCGCCGGCCGCGTTGTGCTGGCGAGCCTGCTTGCATTGGCAGGGTTGGCCGCGCTGCTGTGGTGGTGGTTGTCCTGATCGCCATGAACCAATCCGAGCTACCTCGCCACATTGGCCGCTACCGCATCGACGGCATCCTGGGCGAAGGCGCCATGGCGGTGGTCTATGCCGGGTTCGATCCCGGGATCAATCGCCCGGTAGCCATCAAATGCCTTCATCGGGATGGCGTGCCAGACGCCGGCTCCGATCGCCGCTTGCTGCTTGAAGCGCGGGCATCGGGGCAACTGGTGCACCCCAATATCGTCACCATCTTCGACACCGGCGAGACCGAAGACGGGCGTCCGTATATCGCCATGGAACGCCTGCCGGGCGACACACTGGCCAGCCTGGTCGCACGCGAAGGCCTGCCACCGTTGTCCATGGCCATTGAGCTGGCCTCGCAGGTGGCGGCGGCGCTCGATCATGCCCATAGCCAGGGCATCATCCATCAGGACGTGAAGCCCGAGAACATCATGCTCGCGGACGGCTGGCACTACGCCAAGCTCAGTGACTTCGGCATGGCCGAACGACGCGTACGACAAAAGGGGCTAGTCGGAAACCAGCACATCGGCGGCACGCCTGCGTACATGGCTCCTGAGCGCCTGCGTGGCGAAATGGCAGATGAGCGCAGCGACCTGTTCTCTTTGGGCGTGGTGCTCTACTGGCTGATCACCGGCAAGCTGCCCTGGCCGGACATGCCGAACATAAAGCAGTTGATCGGCGAGCGGCACCGCCATCCACATCCCGTGATCGCGCCGCTGGATCCCGCAGCCCCGACGCTGTTGACGGACGTGGTCAGCACCTTGTTGGCACCTACGGTGGAAGCGCGCTATCAATCCGGCGCAGAAGTCATCAACGATCTGCGCATGGCACGCCGCGAATACGAGCGCTCCCATGAAACTCCCATGGCCGCGCGCATCATCTCCTTGCGCCTGCGCTGGATCGGCACGCTGGGTGCCATCCTATGCCTGGTGTTGTTGTTGGGCCTGGCTGGAATCTATGCCAAGCAAGGCATCGCGGTGAACGGTCTGGCCACCGATTTCGGCAGTTCGCTAGGCCGAATCGTGGCCAGCGAATCGGCGGAGAACCTGCTGCTGGGTGATGAAGCGGCCACCCGAGCGCTGGTGCAGGACGTCGCGCGCAACCAGCAGATCCATTACCTCGCCATCGCCAATCGCGAAGGCCAGGTGGTGGCCAGCACGCGAGTGTCGGACAGGGGCCAGGCGCTTGCCGATGCCGGGGCCTCCCAGCCTCTGACTTCCTCGCCGGGAGTGAAGCGGTACATCGGTCACGCCATCGGGCTGGACGACATGATGGTGTTCGACGTACCCATCCGTTACCAAGACAAGACGGTTGGGGAGCTGCGTCTTGGCGTCAGCAATGCGCCATTGGTCGCCGCGCAGCGAACCACGTTGGGCGTCATCATCGCCGTATTGCTGGTGACGCTACTGGCATTAGCAGGCGCGGCCTACTGGCTGTTCCGCCAGCCCCTGGCCTTGATGGCCATGCTCAGCGATGCACTCATGCGCGTGGCACGGGGCGATTACCAGCATCGCATTCGCCTCGCGCGTCGCGACGAACTCGGACAGCTTTTCGCTTCATTCAACGTGATGAGCAGTGCGCTGGAGTCGCGTCACCCCGCGGATGCCGCATCCCGGCGCGGTCCATCGGCGGAATCGGCCGGACAGCCGACGCTGGTCGTATCACCGCCGACGGAATGATCCCGCCATTCGACCCGTCCGTGCTTCAGATCTGCTTGAGTCGCCCCTGTAGCTCCAACGCACGAGCGCGGTAGATCACCGCGCGCTCGTAACCAGGATCGACCGCCAGGATGCGATCCCAAAGTGCAATGGCCTGGTCGAGCTTCTGGTCGCGATAGAGCACCACCGCGCGCTCGTGATACGAAGCCAGCAATTGCGCGCGCAGGGCAGGATCACCCGCGGGCTTCACATGGGGGTTCAGCACAAGCGCTTCATCAAGACGAGCGAGCGCTTGATCCTTCTGTCCCTGCTTGAGTAGAGCCGTACTCTCTTCCTGCAATCGCTGCGCCTTCGCTGTCGCCGACTCATGGGATGGTGCGGCATCCGCCGACGTTGCCGGCGTAACCACCATGGTCGCGATGTCCTTGGTGCTGCTTCGCACCGGTGTCCCGGCCGACGATGTGCCACGTGAGGTCGTCACCGGAAGGCGGAGCACCTCACCCGCTCGAAGCGTAGAAGGATTGGTCGAGCCGGCATAACGCGCCAGCACGAGGAATTGATTGGAATCACCAAGATCGCGCGCGGCCAGCGTGCTGTAACTGTCGCCCGGCTGCACGACGTAATTGCGCGACGCCGCACCAAGTGCCACCTTCGGATTGACGGTGAGCTGCCGCAACAGGCCCTGCGCGGCGCGGTCGTTCGGATACTTGGCCAGATACCGGCGCAACTGTTGCTCGCCTTCGGCATATCGGCCATGCATCAGATAGGTGCCGGTGATGGTGTTCAAATTCAGCGGTGAATCGTTGTCGGGCGCAGGAGAAGCTTGCGTGTCGCTGGCCGTCGTGGTGCCGCCGCCAAAGGCGTTGCCTACCTTGGACTTCAGCGCCCCCACCTGGCTGCAACCGGCCACGCCGATGGCCACGATGAGACAGAAAACGCGCGCCGCACATCGCGCCATGTGTGGCCTGGAACGAACCTTGACGATCAAACTCATACCTCGTTCTGCATGGTGGCCTGCGCATTGTCGCGCTGTCGGCCAGAAAACATGGCCCGCCACAGGGTGGGCAGGAATCCGCCGAATCGCGGACGCACGAAGATCAGAGAGACGTTGTCGCCGCCGGCTCCTCCTCGTTCGACTGCCAGGTGAATGGCCTCGCGCACAGCCTCTTGTTGATCTCGGCGCTGCGCAAAACGCCCGAGTTCCTCGTCCTTAAGCTGCGTCCACGCGCCGTCGCTGCACAATACGAATGCGGAACCGCGGCGCAGGTCGCCGCTACCATGTTCCACCTCCAGCGCATCGGCACCGCCCAGGCCACGCAACAGTTGTTGCTGATCGACATGCGTGGCCAGTTCATGCTCGGATATTTCGCCTCGCCGGTACTTCAGCTGCGCCAAGCTGTGATCCTCGGTGCGCCCCATGCAGCGGCGCCCATGGAAACGGTACAGCCGACTATCTCCAACGTGGGCCCAAGCGATGCGCTCGCCTTTGATCAATAAGGCGACGATGGTGGAATGGGGCGCCCCGTTGACGAGGCCCTGCCGGCGGCGGCAAAGCTCGGCATGAGCGGCCTGGCAGAGCGACTCCAGAAACAAAGAGGTCGGTTGGCGACGCCACGTTCCCTGCTCCCAGAGGCGGCGCGCGATTTCAATGACTCCCTGGGAAGCAAGCTCGCCTGCACCATCGCCACCCATGCCGTCAGCCAGCACCAGCAAATAGGTTTGCGTTTCCGGATCATGAAGACAGACCAGGTCGTCCTGCTGCGTATCGCGGCCGCCTTGCGCGCGACCGGCAGCGACGCTGGGAAGCGCATGGAATTCGATCGAGTTGTCCACCCGCCCCCCTGAGATCGTACCCCGGGCATCATCCCGTTAGTTCGATGCACGCCGATGCGCCACGCCTGCCCGTGGTCGAAGCGTACCTCTCAACGTGCGTACGACAAAGCCATCCCAGTGGCAGTGCTCAACAAACCCGCACTTTCGTGATCCGTCTCACCAAAAGACCTGGATCGGGCGAGCCTTCTCGCCGGCATTTCGCTAGAACGACGGGTGCGCGGGCCAACGGGTGCCCTTGGATGTTGGTCAGCCCTGATAACCACCGCTGATCGCGCGGGGGAGGGAAGAAAGGGTCCCGTGTGAGACCCTTCTTCTTTTACGCAGTTGTCCGCCACGGCGTCGTTCGAAACACACAAACGTCGCTTGGATCAATCACAGCCCCGCGGCGATATCGATGACCACGCCGCTGGAGATCAGCGTCAGATAGAACTGGCCGCCATCCGCACGCACCCAGCGATATCCCGGATCCGGACGACGCAGGTGATACCGCTCGTAGTCGGTCACGTAATACTCGTGGCTGTAGTAGCGATCCGGCAGTCGATCACCTTTCTTGTACCAGCCGTTGTGCTTGCCGTTGTCGTGACGACCTTCGTCCTTGGGATTGTGGCTGCGATCATGATCGCCGTCGTCGCCATGACCACTGTTGTCATTGCCGTGCCCATGGTCCTGAGGCGAGGCGACGATCGTTCCGCTACCAGCAAGCAAGGCGGCGGCCATAGCGAACGAGAGTAGGCGCTTCATACGAGCTCCGGGATTGGCGTCGAAGGATTCGACAGTGTCGCCGAGCGTTTGCTGGTGCGACACCGCGACACCATCGCATAGAACTGCGGGCCGTGGCGCATGCAGCGAAACGTAGCGTTAAGCCTGCAGCGGATTTTCTTGTTCATCTGACGAGTGACGAACATACAGCCTGATGCAAGAAAACCCTTGTTTTATGGGGTGTAGCGCACAAAACAAAGGCATATCTAACTCGCTGCTGAAGCGTTTGTTCCTGTTTCCTGAATTTGCGGTCTCACGCTCTTTTCTTGCGTCCTGCACTCGGCCAGTATCCGCCGCCGAGGCCGTTCGGTGAGCATGATGCATGCTGCACCACCGCATGGCAGATGCGGAGTTCATCTGAAGCCCCAGGGCGCCTCGAAGGGAAACGATTCATTACCTTCAAGGGGCAGTCCATGAAAAATCGTGTGCATGTACTTACCGCGTTGAGCTTCGCCATTGGCCTGTCCATGAGCAGTGCTTGGGCGATGGCCGATACCGTGCCAGTCACTCAAGCCGCGCCGACGAGCGGACAGGAAAGCGTCAAACTGGCCAACAGCTATACCGACTTCGCCGGTTCCAATGGCAATGCGCAGGCGTTGGTCAATGGTTTGCGTAGCGGTTCCACCATCGTGCTCGTTACGCCAGCGACGGCGACCACACCAGCGGTGCAAACCTCCTTCACGCCCAGCACCGGTCATCTCGGCTATGGCAACGTGAACATCGCGCTGTCGCTGGCCCAGGCCGAACTCACCGCTGCAGGCATCACGCAGCCCACGGCCGCACAGATCGAAGCGGCATTGAATGGCGGCGCCGTCGCCGGTCCCAAGGGTCCCGTGCAGTTCACCGGCGTGCTTGCATTGCGTGCTGAAGGCCAGGGTTGGGGCAATATCGCCAAAACGCTCGGCTTCAAATTGGGCGACATCATGAGCGCCACCAAGGCGCACGGGCCGGTGCCCGACAGTGCGGACATCGCGCACGGCGAGAAGGTCGACAAGGCCAGCCACGCCGACAAGGCAGACAAGGTCGCCAAGGTCGACCGCCCCGACAAGGCCGATCGCCCTGACAAGCCGGATCATCCGGACAAGCCCGAAAAGCCTGAGAAACCCGAGCGTCCCGACAAGCCCGAACGCGGCGGTCGCTGATCACAACAACAACCCCGATACGTGTGGAGGCCCTCCATGGGCCTCCCGCACTTCTTTTGCTACGCCCTAGGAAAAATGCATGAATCTCAAGAACACCAGCACGCTTTGCGCCATGGGCGTACTGGGCCTGATGGCACAGGCGGCCCACGCTGACGACAGCTCCACGATCAAGGTGGGCGCCGGCATCGACTACACCACCGGCAAGTACGGTACTTCGGAAACCACCGACATCACGCAGGTGCCGGTGACGTTCGGTTACGACATCGATCGCTGGTCGTTCAAGCTCGCGGTGCCATACATCCACGTGTCGGGTGCGGACAACGTCATTCCCGGCGTGGGTCCGGTGAAGAACACCAATCCGAAAGGGCGTGGCCACGGCAAGGGCAATGGGCAGGGCGGCGTCACGCCACCACCCGAAACAACCGGCTCTGCGTCGGGACTGGGCGACATCACGGCCGCGGCGACCTATGAGGCTTACAGCAATCGCGAGTCGCAGTTCGGCATTGATCTCACCGGCAAGATCAAGTTCGGAACGGCCGATGCGAACAAAGGCCTGGGCACCGGCAAGAACGACTACAGTTTCAGCGCCGACATGTACAAGGGCTTCGGTGCATGGACGGTGTTCGGCGGCGTGAGCTACACCTGGCTGGGCAGCTCGCAATACATCCAGCTCAACGACGTGTTCGGCGCCAACGCAGGCGTGGCCTATAAGCTCGATACCCACAGCAGTTTCGGCGCGTATTACGACTACCGCGAAAAGGCCTCGGACACGAGCTTCGCGCGCAATGAACTCACCGGCTACTACGCGTACAAGTTCGCCAGCGGCTGGAAAGCCCAGGCCTATGTAACCAAGGGCTTCACCGATGGCAGTCCGGATTGGGGCGTGGGCGCAACCGTGGTCTACGCGTTCTAAATCGGATCAGCGGCCTGGTGGGTACGGCGCCACCAGGCCAATGTTCCGCGAGTGTCTGCCAAGAACGTGATGCGGATAGTTCGCTCGATCCGCGCGGCCGAAGGTCGACTATCTTCGTGATGTTGCCGGTGGTCCCGCCACCAACGGCAAGCCCAAATTCTTCGTTGATCCCGGCCAAGGTTCTACGCAATCAGAGCAACCTGATGCCCAAGGGACGAACAGCCCAGGCGAACAGCGCGAAGCACACGATGGTGATGATGGCGCTCAGTCCTATCGCCGGCCAGAAACCAAACCGCGCGAAGAGCCGAGGAAAGGCCAGGAACATCGGCAACGTAGGTACCACATACCAGAATGTGTACCAGGCGTGGTTGGCGATCTTCTCTGCCGGCTGCTTCTCGATGTAGAGCCATGTGAGTGCGAGCAGGGTCACCAGCGGCAGTGAGGCAAGCAGCGCACCCAGGCGGTCGCTGCGTTTGGCCACCTCGGAAACCGCCACGACGATCGCTGCGGTGATGACATATTTGGTGATGAGCCACGGCATGATCTGTCTCCGGCAGTTATCGCAGGTAGCTTCGAAGCACCGCCATGACGGGCTCCAGGTCGCGCATAGCCTTCGGGTTGCTGGCGGCCACATGTTCGCGCAGATGGTCTTCCAGCAGCTGGCTCATCAGCCCCTGCACGGCGCCGCGAATCGATGCCGCCTGTTGAAGGATGGCGTCGCAACCTTCATCCGATGCCAGCGCTTTTTCCAGGGATGCCACTTGCCCGCTGATGCGACGCACGCGCGTGATCAATGATTTCTTGTTTTGAACGGTGTGAGACATGGCGATCTCCTGATGTCGAGCATAGTATAGGGGGGTATAGTTCATTGAGGAACGCCCATGGCCCACCCAGACCCCGCGCCGTTCCAGCACTCGCATCAGTTCAACGAAGGCAACCCGCTTGCCGAGAAGAACACCCTGCGGGCCGTGATCATCACGGCAGCGATGATGGTGGTGGAGATTGTCGGCGGCTATGCACTGAACTCGATGGCCCTTCTGGCAGACGGCTGGCACATGAGTTCCCATGCGCTCGCCCTGGGCGTATCCGCGGGCGCTTACGCGCTTGCCCGCCGATTGGCGACGGACCGGCGCTTTGCCTTTGGCACCTGGAAAATCGAAATTCTGGGTGGATACAGCAGCGCGTTGTTGTTGGGCGTGGTGGCCGTACTGATGCTCGTGCAGTCCGTCGAGCATCTGATCCATCCCGCACCCATTCACTACAGCCAGGCCATTCCGATCGCGGTGGTCGGTCTCCTGGTGAACCTGCTCTGCGCATGGCTACTCAGGGATGGTCACTCGCACAGTCATGGGCACGCTCACGACCATGGGCATGGGCATGCGCATGCCCATGCCCATGGCGGGCACGATCATCACCACGATCATCACCACGATCTGAATCTGCGCTCGGCCTATCTGCATGTGGTGGCCGATGCAGCAACATCGGTACTGGCCATCCTGGCGCTGGTGGGCGGCAAGTACTTCCACATCGCCTGGCTGGACCCCGTGATGGGTATTGTGGGTTCCATCCTGGTGGCGCAGTGGGCGGTCAGTCTGATCAAGCAGTCAGGCCGGATCTTGCTCGATGCGGATATGGATGCGCCGGTCGTGGAGGAGGTTCGCGACGTGGTCGCCGAGAAGCTACCGGGCACAGCGATCAGCGATTTGCATGTCTGGCGCGTCGGCAAGGGGCGCTACGCCTGCATTCTGGGCCTGGTGACCGATCAACCGTTGACCGCCGGCGTGGTTCGCGCCCATTTGGCCGTCCATGAGGAGTTGGTCCATGTCACGGTGGAGATCACCCGAACGGACGCGCCGACGATGATTTTCCTGCCGCATCGTCGACAGGCATGACGCGCCATCCGGGTCACGCGTTATTGCTTGGAGCTGCATGGCTGGTGATGGCAACAAGCGCCCGATGGAATGGACAGTGAGCTATCCCGATCCCTAATGGGCGCGGCAACCCTGTCAGATGAAATCCAACATGGCCAAGGCAACACGCAGCGGCGAGATAAAAGCCTTGGAAAGAACCGAGCCTGTCGTGACCTGAGGCGAACACAGAGTCCGCCTCGGGCTCCATGCCGGCGTCGATCTATTTGGTCCTCACGATGTCGTCAGGCTTCCACGTCTGATCGAAGAACGCCTGTTCCGGCGAATAGAGCCGGAAGATGACGAAGTAGCCCTTGCCGGGAACGGTGCGCAGCCAGTTCTTCTCCTTGCCGGCGGGTGCCGTCGGGCCGAAGTAGAGATCAAGCGAACCGTCGGCGTTCACGACTGGCTTGTCCATTTGATTGAGCGATGGGAACGGCCGCCCGTTGTCGAGTCCGGACGCGGTGGTGGCGTCGTAGACGGTCGCGGACCAGAAGTTCTTCGCGGGGATATTGGGCGGTACGTGCAGCGAATAGGAATGACCGCCATCGAGGAAGTTGCCGTCCTTGTCACGGAAGGTCACGGGATACTTCGCGCCCATCTCGACAAGGTTCTTCACCATGCCTGGGCTGGAAGAATAGGCGCTGGTGAAGTAGCCGGAGCGCTGTTCCAGATTGGTGTACGTGTGGCTTGCCTGGAAGGCGGTGTCTTCGCCAGCGAACACGTTGATCCATTGCCTGTCCGGGTAGTACTTGCCGCCAGGCTCGTTCACCAGCATGGTGCTGATCACCACCTTGCTGATCTTGAAGCCCGTTTTCGCAGCCTTGTCGAGCAGCGCCCGCTGGTCGGCCGATGGCGAGAACGGCTTGCCCTTCTCGATGCCGATGGTGTGCAGGAAGCCGCGCATGTCCATATCGGCTGGGTCTACGTACTCGCTCTCGATGAAGCGCGACATCATGTCGAAGTAACTGGCGTCGTGTGGAAAGAGCAGGTCGGCGGGTTTGGCGTTCGCATCCGGAAACTGCATGGGCTTGGCGTCGGCCTTATGGCCGAGCGGGTAGATGCGGGTCGCGAGGATTTCCTCGTTGGGTTTGGACAGGTCGCCAGGGTCTTTGAAGAACGCGCGCCAGAACAGGAACACGTTGTAGGTGCGCGAGCGGTACACGAATGCTCCCGCGGGAATGCTGCCCTTTGCCGGCTCGCCCTTGTAGTCAGGAGGCAGCAGCACATAGGTGCCGCCCTTGCCTTTATCAGGGCCTGCGAACCCGACATCGCCTACCCAGGTATGGCCTTCGATGGTCGGCCCGGTAAGCGGTCGCTGGAAGAAATCGTCGAACATGCCTTGCACGCCCTGCGCGACCTCCACCACCAATGGACCGTCCTTGTGCAGGTCGAGATAGCCCATGGCGTAGACGACATCGGAATTGGGTGTAGTGACCAGCGTCGATGCCTTGATGCGCTCTTTCCATGTTGGAAGGACGTTGTACCCCGCACCGAACACCTTCTCCGAGCCTTCCTTCATCGCCCACATGTTGATGGCGGGAAGTGCCCAGATATAGGCCTGGGTGGCGCGCTGGAATATCAGTTCCTGTTGAAGCGTTCGCGCCGTCTCCGCTGTGGGAAAGTCTTTGTCGAAAGCGGAGTTGGCGAGTGCCTGGTAGCGAGCATCTTGGGCATGAGCCGAAGCCCCTAACGCCATAAGGGCAACGACGAGTGAGGTGTTTGCAAACCGTTTCATGGTGCGATCCCGGCCAGCGCGATGGTTGGGCTAGCGTCGCGGGGCGCGCGGAACCGTGCAACGGAGTTTCTACCCAATGCGTGCACGTAGAACTACGTGGCTCGGGGCTGAGTTTGCGGTGCGCAGGAAGATGCGCCTCAGGCCCAAAGCAGGCCCGTTTTCGCAGGAATGGACGAGGCAATCAGGTCTAGCTCACATGCTTGATAACCGGTGGCTTCCAGCTGCCGTCAAGGATGGGTTGCTTACCCCAATAGGCGCGGATGTATAGCGAAATCGTGCCGTTCGGCGACGGGAGCCAGTTGTTCTCCTTGTCGCCGCCTGGAGATTTCGGGCCCACGTAGATAGTCAGTGAACCGTCGGCGTTGCGCTTGAGATTCTTGTTCTTCGTGCCCAGCGAATAGCGATGGAGCGGGTTTTCACTGAACAAGTGTTTGTCGTTGTACAGAGTGAGCGACCAGAACCCGTTGACTGGCGGCTCCTGGCCAGCGGCAAAGGTCACCTGGTAGTTGTTGTTGCCGTCGAGCTGTTTTCCATCGCCATCTACGTCTGTATAGAAGTACTGGGTCTCGTTGGGTCGGTTGTCGAACATGTTCGACTTGGCCGTTCCTGTGCGATTGAAATAATCAAGACCGGACTCCGCGTTGTGTACGGAGCGATTCCAGTTGTTCCCAGCGGGCTTTCCGTTGTGTCGCCAATCGAAGAAAGGCTTGATGGCGTCCTTTTCGGTGTCCTGCGCCACCTGGATAAGAAGCTTCTTGATCGCAGGGTCCTTGTCGGCGGCAACGAGCAAGGCGCGGAATTGGCCATACATGGCCTCCTCGCCAGGCAGGGGCGGGACAATGTCGAGCGCCTGCCCAAATTCATCAAAAAATTTCTCGGGCACAACCCACTGCGTTTCGCCGCTGCCGCTCGCTTCCGGATTGGTCAACGACGGCAGTTTGCTCCAATCCGCTGTCTTCATCTTGCCGTCGAACTCGGATAGGGGATACGCAATCACCTGGTTGATGACCGGTTGAATCGCCTGGCGATCTTCCGGCGTGTCGTCCATAAAAGCGCGAGGGATGGCGTTGGCCAACTCGGTGGGGCTATGGACAACCTCGGTAATGCCCTTGGGTACCGTGCCTTTCCAGTTCGGACCGACAAGCAGATAAAAGCCCGGCTTCGTGCCGTAGGGTTTGCCGAGGTGACCAAACTGATTGGTCCGCGCGTCGTACAGCGCATAGACCCAGAATCGACTGCCGAAGTCGGGGACCTGGATGACGACGGGTTGCTTGTCGAGCGCAAAAAACCCCAGGCCGTAGACGACATCCTGGTTGGGGCAGGTTACAAAGGTTTCGCTGGGCTTGATGTAGTCGTGCAACATGGCGATGTGGCCCTGAGGGGCCACGGGAATCACGCCGTTCATGAGCGCAGGCTGGGGCGCCTGCGTGATCATGGTCCGTCGATTCATCATGTTGATGATCGGCCAACCCCACACGTACGCCCATTGCGCCACGGTGCGGACGTATCCGTCGTGCATGATGGCGCCGTCGTCAGGCATCTGCAGTGCTGTCTTGGATGACTCGGTTGTGGAATGCGACACAGCTGATTTCTGATCCGCAAGAACACTCGTGGAACCGAGCATCATCAGAGCCGACATGGTCAATGCGCTCTTAGCGAACCGTTTCATGGTCGTCGTCCTGGCGGTGAGGTCGACATAGCGTCCCCGCATTAGGAAGGCGTCGCTACAGAAGCACTACCGATGATCGATGCGTAGAACTACTCAAGTTCGGATTCGCCGGCGCAAGCCCTTTGATTCCCTAGCGGCGCGGATCAGGTGCGGACCTGCAGGCCTACTGTCTACGATGCGTCGAGGGGACGTGTGCTTGGTCATGGGGCCTGTTTCTTGGGCTCGGGAAACGTCCACGAGCCGTCCAGGATCGCCGCGCGCGGACGATAGAGTCGAACCGTATAGTTCCAACCCGGGGTAATCGGCAGGCAGTTGGGAACCTTGCTGTCGCAATGACCGAGCTGGATGGCAACGGAACCGTCGGCTCCTTTCTTGGCCGTCACGTTGTTTATCGTGTACGCATCCAGATTGTTTTTCTCAAAGTAACCCTTGGCGTTGTACACGCTGATCGACCAGAACGCGTCGACGGGAACATCCTTGACGACCAAATGATATACCGTCTTGCCGTCGTTCTCCGAAGGAGTGACGTTGAGGTAAGTAGCGTCCCTTTCCGGATTGCCGCCCCATCCCGTCGCCGTGCCGATAAGGTGCATCACGGGATCGACCTCTCCCTTCTTTCCGAAGGCGCCTTTGAAGCTCGGCGCCGTAGCGCCCAACGCTTCCAGGGCGTCGCGCACTTTCTTCTGACTCGTCGTATCCCATGCTGGTACTTCGAACGTGCCCGGCTTTGCCTGCGTGATCTTGATGGCGTCTTGAAGTGCGCCAACCGCCTGCACGTCCTTTGGATCGGCGGGATCGACAAACGTGCGCACGCCAATCAATACGTAGCGGGTACCCGCATCATCCTTGGTGATCTTGTGCTGGCCAGGGCCATACCAGACGCCCACGACATAGTGATCCTCATTGATGAGCATCAGCGACATGAAGCGCTTGCCGGCATCGGGCAGCGTGATGCTTATCGGCCCCGCATCGAGATCGAACACACCCGCGGAGTAGAGCGTGTCTCGGTTGGCACGCACCACCGCCTGATGGTCGATGGGCATCAACTCTCGATAGTGATGTAGCTTGCCTATGCCGCCCGCAATCTTGATGGCACTGGCGAAGTAGCTATCCGTTTCCGCGCGGACAAAGTTTGCCGGAGTGACGCGCAGATCCTTCGATGCATCAGTTTGCGCCATGGCAATCTGCCCGATCAGAACCAACGCGACGGCGACAAAGAATGTGGGCTGCTTCATGGTATGTCTCCGACGTGGCTGAAAGAACCAAAGCTATGGTGTACGCAAGATTCGCTGACGCAAACGCTGCTCGCATCGGTACATCTACGACCAATGTCTACGATGAAATACGTAAGAGGGCAGCTCAAACATATGTTTGGCATACGGCCGGCTTAGACGAAGGTCTTGTGTCTTCCGCCAGCAAGGAAGCAGTGATTGGCGGCCCGCCGTATGCGGCGAGTCGAGCTGTGATCAAGCTCGAGTAGGCAGCGCATTCGCCCTTCTTGAGTGCGGATAGAAATGCCAAGTCGCCACCGGTCGTTGATACAGGACAAATCCCATTCGGTTTTGTCGATTCAGATCGAAGGTCGACCCGCCTGATACATCTCGCATTTAGCTGACAGCGCGTGAGCGCCATGTAGCCGCACTCGCGACGGCGTTTGCCTACTTAGCTGTGGCCGTGGTGTTTTGCGCGGATACAAGTCCGTCGGGAGACGGCTTGGTACATCGATCGGTGAATTGAACTTCGCCGCCGCCGACACGGCGTTGATGAATCTCTTTCGTCCTGAATTAGAACGCGCAATTTGCTGGATTTAACGTCATTTATTTATTTGGGTCCTCAGGGTTACCTAGGTCCGTGGGTAGCTTGTGGACTACTGCCAAGAAGGACTCCGCCGATGTCCACGGCGCTGCGAGTTCCGGATCATTTGTAACGTCGATTTAAGGGATTTATTCCTTTCGACGGTACGCCTCACCCCGCAAGGGGCGTCGGATCGCGAGGCCTGCAACTCAACGTTCCAGCTGATCCCTGGAAAGAAGACTTTAACCTTAGGGAAAAACCATGAAGAAGACTCTTTTTTCGGCCGCTCTCGCTGCTGCGTTCGGCCTCGTCGCCATGCAGGCTTCTGCCTCGGACGGCCAGATCAATTTCACCGGTAAGGTCACGGCCTCCAACTGCATCGTAACCGGTGGTGCAGGCACGGGTGGCGAGACCAAGAACATTTCCGTCAAGCTGGACCCCGTCAGCACGGCCGCGTTCGCTGCAGCCGGCGATACCGCCATGGACCACACGTTCACGCTGAAGTTCGGTGGTACGGGCAGCACCGGTTGCACCAACGGCACTGTAGTCTCGCTGAACTTTGACGCGACCGTCACCCCGAGCGGCTTTGCTAGCAGCATGGTCAACACGGCCACCGGTAACCTCAAGAATGTCACCGGCGCGGGCAATGCCACCAATGTCGAAGTGGGCCTCACGACCACCTCGGGTCAGAAGATCAACCTGTCCACCAACAGCAACACGCCGCAGGCCACCATCAATTCGGGTGGCACGGCATCGATCGACTACGTCGCTCACTACGTTGCTACCGGCGGCCTGCCCACCGCGGGCAATGTGTCCACCGCTGTGATGTACACCGTGGCTTACAACTGATCGATCGCTTTTAGATCGTGATGCGGCGGGCCGGCTTCGCCGGCCCGCCAACCGAACGCCCAATCCGAAGCTTTTGTTTTGAGAAACTTCATGAAGAATTTCGCCCGTGTTGCTTGCGCGCTCGCCCTCATTGTTGGGAGTGTTGGTAGCGCCTATGCAAGCATTCAGATCAATGGCACCCGTGTCATCTATCTCGCAGATCAGCGCGAAGTCAGCCTCAGCATGGTCAACAACAGCAGCGAGCCGGTACTGCTGCAATCGTGGGTGGACGAAGGCAATCCCAAGGATAGTCCCGAAACTTCCAAGGCTCCCTTCCTCCTCACGCCACCGATGACGCGTGTCGATCCATCCAAAGGGCAAACCCTGCGTGTCATGTTTACGGGTACCGGCTTGCCACAGGATCGCGAATCCGTGTTCTGGCTCAACGTGTTGGAAATTCCCACCAAGCCAAAAACGAAAGAAACCGCATCCAGTAACTACCTCCAGTTCGCCATCCGTTCCCGCATGAAGATCTTCTATCGGCCCAAGGGCCTCGCGGGCAATTCGTTTGACGCCATCGACAAGGTCAATTGGCGGGTGGAGAAGGAGGGCAACGGTTATGTCGCCGAGTGCAATAACCCCACGCCGTACTTCATCTCCTTTGGATCGGTGAACTTCAAGGGTGTCGAAGTCGAAAAGACCCTTGAGGCAAAGGGCGGCATGTGTCCACCCATGGGTAGTGAGAAGTTTCCGCTCAAGGGCGCTGTAGATGCCGCCATGGGCAAATTGACCGTGCAGGTCATCAATGATTATGGCGGCTTTGACGTACATGAGGTGAGCTTCACGCGATAAGCAAAGCGCGTAACGCGCCGCGTTACAGCGCAAGTCGCGGACTCAGCGCCGCATCTCCCAACACGTTGTCTTGACCACTCCTTGCATCAGGCATGGGGTAGGGGTTTCGCAGCCTAATTTCGATGTTTTTTGATTCGGTGGACGGAGTTTCCATCGGTTACTTCTGGATAAGACTTATGCCAACACCCAGCTTCGACGCGCATTCTTCTCGTTTCAGGCAAGCCGACGGTTTGCAGCGAAAGCAGCTGGCCATGCTGGTTATGGCTGCACTCGGCGTTGCGCCCACCTTGGCGTGGAGCGCTTCGCCTGCGGCAGTCGATCCGGCAGCGGCAATTGATCCCGCCGCGTCACTCGACCCTGCAGCGCCGGCTGATCCAAGCGGTGGCTCGGTGGAATTCAATGGCGCATTCACCGGCAATAGCCAGAAGGTAGACCTGTCGCGCTACGAAAAGGGCAACCCGGTTCTGCCTGGTCGCTATCGCGTCGATCTCTACGTGAACGAGGTTCGCCTGTCCACGCAGGACGTGACATTCCGCAGCGTGGAAGGCAGTGACATCGCGCAGCCATGCTTTACCTACGACGATATCCTCCACATGAGCGTGGATGTCGCCAAGCTCGATCCGGCGGTCTTCAACAAAGCCAACAGCTGCATCAAGGCGTCCGATATCAGTCCGGACGCGTTCGCCAAGATGGATATGGGCTCGTTGCATCTCAACGTGTCCGTTCCGCAGGTGGCCTTGCTGAGCCATGCGCGCGGCTATGTGAGTCCGGAGCTGTGGGATCAAGGCGAAACCGCCTTCCTGATGGGCTACAGCTTTAACGCCTATTCCACCAATACCAGCTACGACGGCGTTCGCGGTGAAGGCGCAGGCCAGGCCATCACGGCCGATGGCAACGCCATCAGTGTAGGAAACAGCAACTACTACAAGCAAAACCCGGATGGCACGTACTCACCAAGCCCCACTGGTACGTACATGCTGGGCACCAACGGCAGTTTCACTCCGGTGAAGTACAACAGCTTTACGCCGTGGAGCAAGGGTTCCCATTCCAACGACATCAACGCCTACCTCGGCCTCAACCTTGGCCTCAATATCGGCGGCTGGCGCCTGCGTTCGCAGGAAACCATCCAATGGGACCAGAACACGGGGCGCACGTACTACCACAATATCAATACCACAGCGTCCCACGACATCACGCCGTGGAAGGCGCAGCTCACCGTTGGCGATAGCTTTACGCAGGGCGTGATATTTGACAGTACGTCGTTCCGTGGCCTCACCATTTACAGCGACGACCGCATGCTGCCCGATTCGCAGCAGGGCTATGCGCCGGTCATTCGCGGCGTTGCCAATACGCAAGCGCGCGTCGAAATTCGCCAGAACAGCAACCTGCTCTACGAAACCACCGTAGCTCCGGGACCGTTCAAGATCGACGACTTGTACGCCACCGGTTACGGCGGCGATATCGTCGTCACCGTCTACGAGGCCGATGGCAGCACGCATACGTTTGCCGTGCCCTATGCAGCCGTGCCCATGTCGCTGCGCCCGGGCGTTAGTCGCTGGGCGATCACCGACGGCCAGATCCGCGACGAATCGCTGGTCAATGGCAACCCGTACTTTGTCGAAGGTACCTATCAGCGGGGCATCAACAACTGGTTGACGCTGTACGGCGGCGTGCAGTCAACCTACCGAGCGCTCTACAAGTCTTACCTCGGTGGTGCTGCTGTCACCACGGAGGCGGGTGCGTTCGGTTTCGACATCACCAATTCGCACACCGCGTTCCAAGGCGCTGGTCAATCCTTGTCGGGTTACAGCGCCCGTTTGAGCTACGCGAAGACGTTGCCCACATACGGTACTACATTCGCGGTCGCCACTTACCGCTACTCCAACACCAACTTCCTGTCACTGGATGAAGCCATCCAGGCGCAGGATCGGCTGACCACCTACCGCTCCCACAACATCGACGTGGGCGCGCCGTACCGCTCCAAGC
>Ga0209148_1000146_pt1 | contig 160734 bp, 167 predicted proteins | sample AraplaCol_mMF_r2_2_FD_184288 | JGI IMG/M metagenome (GOLD analysis project Ga0209148, IMG submission 184288) | Arabidopsis root microbial communities from North Carolina, USA - plate scrape CL_Col_mMF_r2 (SPAdes) (version 2) | ecosystem: Host-associated > Plants > Roots > Endosphere | place...
AGGCGCGGTCGGCGGCTTCGGCGCGCACGTGCTCACCTTCGCATCCGACGAAGGCCTGCTCGATGCCGGGCTCAAGCTGCGCACGCTGCGCCTGCCCGACCGCTACCAAGACCAGGACAAGCCCGAACGCCAATATGCCGAAGCCGGCCTCGATGCCGACGGCATCGTCGCCACCATCCTCTCCGCCCTTCGGCATAATGACCTGGGGGTCGGCGCCGCCGGATAAGGCGGCGCGGGCCATACTATCCGGCCTTGAGCGGAATCCTTACTGCGCGGTCTTGCCCGGCTTCGTATAGGGGATGAATTGCCCCAGCCCGACGAAGCCGCGCTCCATCCGCGTCATCCGGTCGAGCAGCTTGATCTGGTCGAGCTTGCACAGTTCCGATCCGTAGACGAACTGCACCGGCACATCGTCCTCGCGCAGCATTTCCGCGCCGCGCGGGCGATTGACCCAGATCGTTCCGCCCATGCCGCGATAGACGATCGCGGTGCGATCGACGATATTCTGCCCCTCTATCTGGCTGAGCGAGACGCAATCAACCGGCTTGCCCGGCACGCGCCCCGCCAGTTGCGCGGTGAGATCGGCCTCGCCCCGTTCCCGTACGGGCTGGCGCGCAAGCGCGGCCGATCCGGCGGCGAGACTCGCCCCAATCAGGCAGAGCGGCAGGATTCGCATCGTCATCATCCTTATTCTCGTCCGGGCTTTCCATATGCTCCGGCGCCTGAACCGCGCCTGAGCGCCCGTGCCGGAAATAGCTTTCCGGCGCGGCAACCATGCCCGGGGCAGGTTCCTCAACCTCTCGCTGATAATTAACCATTGAGCAGTATTTGTGATAAGCAAATCTGCTGAAAACGGTTCCGCGGCGCTTTTCGGCTTGCCAGAGTCCTTAAGAATAGCCTTAACAATCTGTTTATAATCTTGTGGATAAGTGCCAAAGTGGCTTCGATGCTCGCCCTGATGCTCCCTTTCGGACTCGCCTTCGGCGGCCTCGCGGCCATTGGCGCGTTCGCGGGCGTAGCCGCCGCCCTGCTCTGGCGCCGTCAGGCTGCGCCGCGGCAGCCCAACTATGCCGCGGAAAAAGGAACCGCGCTGCCCCCCGCCATCGCATCGCTCGCTGACGATCTGCACGAGGCGGTCGCGCGCAACGAATTCTTCCTCGTCCACCAGCCCAAGATGCGCGCCCGCTCGGGCGAGGTGCACGCGGTCGAGACGCTGATCCGCTGGCGCCACCCGATCCGCGGCCTGATCGGCCCCAACGATTTCATCGCACTCGCCGAAGAGCGCGGCGAGATGCGCCGCATCACCGAATGGGTGATTCGCCAGAGCATCGTCGAGCAAGCGAGCCTTGCCGCCTGCGGCCATAACGTCACCTTCAATGTCAATATTTCGGCGCGCGTCCTGCCAGACCGCGATTTCGCCGAATGGGCGCTGGCGACCGTGAGCGCCGCGTCGGGGCCGATCGGGTTCGAGATCACCGAAACCGCGATGATCGCCGATCCGGAAGGCGCGCTGCGCAACCTTCACCTCTTCGCCGATGCGGGCATCAAGATCGCGATCGACGATTATGGCGCCGGCCTGTCGTCGTTGGCCTACCTCAAGCAGCTTCCCGCGCATGAGCTCAAGATCGACCGGATGTTCATTTCGGGCCTGTCGTCGAGCCATCGCGATCCGCTGCTGGTGCGCTCCACGATCGACCTCGCGCATGCGCTCGACATGGAGGTCACCGCCGAGGGCGTCGATTCGCCCGCGGCGCTCGCTTTGCTGAAAGTGATGGGCTGCGACGTGATCCAGGGATTCCTGATCGCTATGCCGATGGCGTTGGGCGACCTGCGGTCGTTCCTCGATGCGCGCGAGGATGCGACACCGGAAGCATCCTTGGGATTCAATTGGTTAGGCCGTGGTGGGCGGGCGAGCTGAGTGCAGTGCAGCGCTTGTTCGAACCACGTCCGCTGATTGGTTAACAACGCATTAATAATACTTGATAAAGAGTAAATATCCCGGTAACTATCTCCTCGATACAGCGGCGTTGTGCCTGCTGGACGCGACGGAGACGTTATGTTCAAGGCAACCAAGGTTCTCACCATCACCGCCAGCTTGGCGATGGGTGTAGCCGCAGCAACGCCGGCTTTCGCGTACGAGCAGATTCGTCCGGTCAAGCCCGCTTACGAGCAGATCCGTCCGGTTAACCCGGCCTATGAGCAGATTCGTCCGGTCAAGCCCGCTTACGAGCAGATCCGCCCCGTGAAGCCCGGTTATGAGCAGATCCGTCCGGTTAATCCGGCCTAAAAGCTCTCCGATTTTCGAGAAAGGCCGGCCAAGCCGGCCTTTTTTTTGCCCGGCGTGCGGCATGGCAGAAACGTTTCGAGCGGGTTCCAGATTGCCATGTCCGCACCGAAAGCGTTAATCTCGATGGCTTAGAGCCCTGGGGAGTGACGGGTGGCATCGCGATGATCCGGCTCTTGGCCGTTCTGCTTATTCTTGGCTGGGCTAGCCAAGGATATGCCGCGCCGCCTTTACCTTTTGACCAGCGGGTTGCTGCGGTTCGTAGTGAAATCCTAGTCGACCCGAAACGCGCGCTCATCGACGCACAGGCCATGCCCAGTGCCTTTCCTGCGGCCGAAGGGCAGCAGGCACACATCGCGGCAACCGCAGCCTGGCTGCAGGCAGAAGCCCTGCTCAGTCTCAATCGCCCTGCCGCAGCACTCTCTGTCGTACATGATGCGTTGAACAAGCTCGGCTCCGCCAGCGGCGAAGAAGATATTCGCGGCGAATTGATTCTCGCGCGAGGTGGGGCTGCAAAAGCGCTCGGGCGCGTTGAAGATGCCCTGCGCGACAATCAGCTCGCCTATCGGATATTCGTGCATGCCCAAGACGCGCGGGGGCAAGCCAAGGCGCTGCATTATATCGGGTCGCTCTATCTTGACGGCGGCGATCCCGCCACGGCGCTGCGCTATTTCGGCCAATCGATCGAGGCCTTCTCCTCCGATCCCGCGCTTCTTCTTTCCGCGCAGAATAATCGTGCGATCGCTTTCTCCCAGCTCGGTCGATTCACTCAAGCGGTCACCGCCTATCAGGCAGCTTTGACCTACGTGCCTCATGATGCGCCAACCCAATCGCTCATCTTGCGCAATATGGCCCGCGCTCAAGCTGAAGCTGGGCAGGTCGACGCCGCCCAAATCAGCCTTTCGCGAGCCTTTGCCTTATCCGGCCCCGGCGTTGCCGGCGGCGACCGCCCGGCACTCTATGGCGTCGCGGCATTCATCGCCTTTCGCCAACATCAACTCGACCGCGCCGCGGTCTGGATCGACCGTGCTCTAGCGAGCGCATCGACAACCGATCCGGAAACACAACTCGACCTGCATCATACCGCATATGACATCTATCGCGCGCACGGCGACAACGCGAAGGCCCTGGCGGAGCTCGAATCGTTTCGTAAGTTGGACGACCAGCAACGCGCCGTCGCGATGTCTGCAAGTGCCGCTCTGCTCAATGCGCGCTTCAATTTTACCAATCAGGAATTGCGCATCAACAATCTGCGCAACGAACAGGCGGTGGCGGCCGCCCGTTTCCGTAACCGTATGCAGCTGGCCTTGCTGTCGGCCGCTGCCGTGATCTCCACCCTACTTCTGATCGGCTTCCTCTCGATCCGGCGCAGCCGCAACCAGGTGCGCGATGCGAACAAATCGCTGCTGACCACCAATGTCGCGCTGGAGAAGGCGCTTGCCGCCAAGACCGAATTCCTCGCCACCACCAGCCATGAAATCCGCACGCCGCTCAACGGCATCCTCGGCATGACGCAGGTGATCCTGGCAGGGCGTCAGCTCGATCCCATGTTGCGGGGCCGGATCGAGCTGGTCCAGGGTGCGGGCGAGACGATGAAGGCGCTGGTCGACGACATTCTCGACGTCGCCAAGATGGAAACGGGCGAGCTGCGCATCCAGGCCGCCGAAATGGATTTGAAGCGGCTGCTGGAGGATGCGGTCACGGTCTGGACCGGCCAGGCCGAGACCAAGCGGATCGGAATCGAGTTCGATCTGGACCATTGTCCCGGCAAGATCATCGCCGACGAGGTCCGCCTGCGCCAGATCATCTTCAATCTCATGTCCAACGCGATCAAGTTCACCGATCGCGGGCAGGTGCGGCTCGCCGCGCTTGCCGAGCCGGACGAGGAGAAGGAGACCGAGCAATTGGTGATCCGCGTCGCCGACAGCGGTATCGGCATCCCGCAGGACCGGATGGAGGAGATTTTCGAATCCTTCCGCCAGGTCGATGGCGGCGTCACCCGCCGCCATGGCGGCACGGGCCTTGGCCTCGCCATCTGCCGCAACCTTGCGCGCGCGATGGGCGGCGACGTGACCGCGATTTCGACATTGGGGGCGGGATCGACCTTCACCTTGACCCTGCCACTCGAGCGCGGGGCGGCCGACGTCGCTCCCGCGGACCGCGTCCCCGCGACGAGCCTCCCCGCCGCGCATCTGTTGATGATCGAGCCCAATCCGCTCGGCCAGGGCATCATGCGCGCCTTGCTGGCGGGCGAATGCGCGAGCGTGCAATTTGTGACCGAGGTTCCGCAGGCGCTCGAAGCGCTCGACACGGGAACGATCGATCATGTGCTGGCCGAAGGGACGGCGCTCGGGCTGGACGCGGCCGGCGCGGGGGCGCTGGCGGCGGCCTGCGCCGCGGCCAAGGCGCGCTTCACCCTGCTGTGGCGCGAGCCTTCGCCCGCGCTGCTTGAGGAATTTGCTAAGGAGGGCGTGATACATGTGGTTGCCAAGCCGATCACCGCGCCCGATCTTCTCTCCGAAATGAATAGAGTCTATGGCGAACCCATTGCGAGCCGGAACATTGCGGCATGACGTGGGGCGGGGCGGAGAAGCGGTGAGATGAACATATTGTTCGTCGAGGACGACGCGATGAATCGCCGTGTCGTGCGCGACATGCTTACGGTCGCTGGCGCGACCATGGACGAGGCGCATGACGCCGAGAGCGGGCTGCAGATGATCGATGCGCACGAATATGACATCGTGCTGATGGACCTGCGCATGCCCGGCATGGACGGCCTGACCGCGATCAAGCACATCCGCGCGCGCACCGACGAGAAAGCGAGCGTACCCGTGATCGTCGTCACCGCCGACACCGCGCTCGACATCTGCCGCGACTGTATCGACCAGGGCGCAGACGAGGTGATCCTGAAACCTGTCGCGATGAACAAGTTGTTCGACGCGATCGGCCGGCTGATCGCACGCGGCAACAGCCGGATGATGCTGAATTAGGTTTTTGTTGGTGCGCTCCGGCATCCGCCGAAGCTTGCTGCGCGGTATGTTCCAGCGCAGCTGGAACGGCCAATCAGCGAATCGGAATCGACCAGACCTTCCCCGCGCCGCGTTCGGTGAACCAGAGCATATCGCCTGACGGCTCCACGCCGGTCGGCGCGTTCAGCCCATCCTTGAGCACCTCGACGTGCGCGACGTCGCCCTGGATTGTCAGGGCATCCACCTTGCCTGCCGCATTCTCCGCCAGAAACAGCTTTCCCTTCGCGGCTCGCATGCCGTCCGGTCCCTTGACCGGGGCGTCCATCCAGATATCCACCGGCGTACCCGGCTTGCCCGCGGCGTCGATCGGAATGCGGTAGAGCTTGTTGAAGAAGACGTTGTTCACATAGAGGAAGCCATCCAGGAAGGTGATGCCGTCCACGCCCATTAGCTGGCGATTTTCCAGAAACAATTCAGGCACCTGCGCCCCAGCTGGCAGCCGGTAGATTCTCGCGTTGACGGTGTCGGAAATATAGAGCGCTTTGTCCGGGCCGACGCTCAGATCGTTGCAGACCGCATTGTCGCCCGGCAGGGCCCAGCGCAGTTTTTCCGTGCCCGATTCCAGATCGAAGCCGCGCAGGCTGCTGTGGCGGACAGCCGGCGTCGTGCCGGGCACGGGCGTCAACTGGCACGCCCAGAGCGTGCCGGTCGCGGGATCGGCGAGCTGACCGAAGAAGAACGTCTCCGGCGCCTCTCCGCTGGCGTCGACGAAGCGCTCGGCGGCGGCCGAGCCTTTTCTGACCAGATAGACGTAAGGCGAGCTGGCGCTGCCCGCGATCACGGCGCCATCCGGCCGCACCGTCAGGCTTTCCGGCCGGGAGCCTTCGTCGTGGATGAGGATTGTGGCAGGCGCCGCGGCCTCCGCCGAAACCCCAAATAAGGCCATCGCCAGGACTGCCATGCGGAAAATCATTCTTCGTCCCCCCATATCCTTGTCTGGACGCTTCTGGGTATCGTGAAAGGCGGATCGGCGGGAGGGGACCGCCGCTCGGCGAAGAAGCCCCTCAGCTGTCCCGCGGCCTCCTCCGCGCCGATTCCCGGATAGACTTCGGGCCGGTGGTGACAGGTCGGCTGATGGAAGAAGCGCGGGCCGTGCGCGACCGCGCCGCCCTTGGGATCGTCCGCGGCATAATAAAGGCGGGCGATTCGCGCATGCGCGATCGCGCCCGCGCACATCGCGCAGGGCTCGAGCGTCACCCAAAGATCGAGCCCGTCGAGTCGCGATTGGCCGAGCGATTCGGCCGCGCGGCGAATCGCGACCATCTCGGCATGCGCGGTGGGATCGTTGCCGGCGAGCATCATATTGGCCGAGGTCGCGATGACCTCGTCGCCGCGTGCGATCACCGCGCCGACGGGAACCTCGCCTTGCCTGGCCGCTTCGGCGGCAAGGTCGAGCGCGCGGCGCATCGGCAAGGGCAGCGGAAAGGGCATCGCCTTCCCTTAGCCGGGCGACGGCTCAGGCGCGAGCGAACAGCGTCGGGCGCAGCACCACCGCCAGCGCGAATAATATCCCAGGAACCCAGAACAGGATGGTGAGCAAAGTGCCGGCCCAGAATTCGGGCCCGAGCCCGCGCGCCAGGAAAATACCGAGCGGCGGCAACAGGATAGCCGCAACCACCGCCGCCACGCCGGTCCGCGCGGCCATCTTACTGCGCCTTGTGGACCGCGACGGTGGGCACTTTCACGGTCTTGTCGACCGTATCGACCTTTGGCACGGCGACGGTCTTGTTCGCCGTCCCGACATCGACGCTACCGACGTCCGCTTTCACGGTCGGCGCATGCCCGCCCTCGACCTTGACGGTGGGCAGCGATCCCGAATTACCATGCAGGTTCACGAAACCGGTCGCGACGGCGATGATCGCGATGACCACGATGATGGCCAGAATGGTGACGACGGCGCGCATCTTATCTCTCCCATAGTGGGCAGCTAACGTGCTTCCGCGTGCGGGGTTGCATCGGGCGGAGGAGGGCTTCGCCGTGCGGGATGCGGCGCCGGGGCGGGTGCTGCGCGGCCAAACCGCGCATTTATCCCCATCAAACTTGACGAAACGGCGGGCTGGCGCTATCGGCCCGCTCTTTCCAGAACCATCGATTTCGGGATTTTGAGCGCATGGCGCGTATTTGCGAGCTGACCGGCAAGGGCCGGCAGGTGGGCCACAATGTGAGCCACGCCAACAACAAGACCAAGCGGACCTTTCTGCCCAACCTGCAGAATGTCACGCTCATTTCGGACAAGCTCGGCAAGGGCGTGAAGCTGCGCGTCTCGACGCACGGGCTGCGTTCGGTCGAGCATGTCGGCGGTCTCGACAATTGGCTGCTCAAGTCCAAGTCCGAGACGCTCTCGCTGCGCGCGCGCCGCCTGAAGCGTGAGATCGAGAAGGCGTCGCAGGCCGCCTGAGGTGTTCGACGAAGCGGGCCGCAACGCCCGCTTTTGCCCGACACTCCAAATACTGCAGCCAAAGTGAACCTTGGCTAACAGGCCCATTCAGTCGCGACTCAGCGGCTCTCCCACATAGAAGCTCGCACGGCGGACGTATCGCCATGCGTGGAGGAGAGTGGAATGGCGTTTCGGACGCTTGCGCTGGTGCTGGCCGCTTCGTTCGCGGCTGGCTTACTGATACCTGCCGCGGGGAGCGCACAGAGCGGCCCTACCGCTCTCCAATCTTATTCGGGCCAGGGTTATGGCTATGCGGCGGATCGGCCGCGTGATCGTAACGCCTATCCCCGTACGGGCCCGGGCCGCGATGGCTATGCCCGCGACGCCGTTTATGAAGACAAGCCGCCGTCACGACGCCCGGCCGATCGCGAGCGGCGCGAACAATGCGATCGGGCCAGCGCGGGGTCTTTGCTTGGCGCCATCGCCGGCGGCCTGCTCGGCGATAGCGCAAGCGGCGGCCGTGGCGGTCGCAGCGGCCCACTGAGGGGTCATGACGCGGACCGCGACTGCGACTGAACTCACCATGACGATGGCAGAATCGGACCGTCAGTCCGCGTCGAACAGGCCCGCCAATTGCTCGACCATCGTGCCGCCCAATTGTTCGGCATCCATGATCGTGACCGCCTTCTGATAATAACGCGCCACGTCATGGCCGATGCCGATCGCGACCAGCTCGACCGGCGAGCGATTCTCGATCCAGGCGATCACCTGGCGCAGATGCTTCTCCAGATAGGAGCCGCTGTTCACCGACAGCGTCGAATCGTCGACGGGCGCGCCGTCGGAGATCACCATCAAGATCCGCCGCTCCTCCTGCCGCGCGATCAGGCGGTGATGCGCCCATAAAAGCGCCTCGCCGTCGATATTCTCCTTGAGCAGCCCCTCGCGCATCATCAGCCCGAGGCTCTTGCGCGCGCGGCGGTAGGGATCGTCGGCGCGCTTGTAGACGATGTGGCGCAGGTCGTTGAGCCGGCCGGGCGAGGGCGGCCGCGCCGCCTGCAGCCACGCTTCGCGCGATTGCCCGCCCTTCCACGCACGCGTGGTGAAGCCCAATATCTCGACCTTGACCCCGCAGCGCTCGAGCGTGCGCGCCAGGATATCGGCCGAAATCGCCGCGATCGAGATCGGGCGCCCGCGCATCGATCCCGAATTGTCGATCAGCAAGGTCACGACCGTGTCGCGGAAATCGGTGTCGCGCTCGATCTTGTAGGATAGCGAGTGCGCCGGGCTCACCACCACGCGCGCGAGCCGCGCCGCGTCGAGCAGCCCTTCCTCCTGGTCGAACTCCCAGGAGCGGTTCTGCTGTGCCATCAGCCGGCGCTGGAGCCGGTTGGCAAGCTTGGTCACCGCGCCCTGGAGATGGACGAGCTGCTGATCGAGATAGGCGCGCAGCCGCGTCAGCTCTTCCTCATCGCACAATTCGGTCGCGGTGATCACCTCGTCAAACCGCGTCGTATAGGCCTTGTAGTCGAGGAAGCCGGGTATATCGGCCATCGGACGGTTGGGGCGGACGGGCTGCATCCCCTCCTCGCCATCCTCGCCTTCCTGGCCTTCGCCTTCGAACTCGCCCTCCTGCGATTCGCGCGTTTCGCCTGTCTCGTCGGTGTCGGAGGAGGATTCGGAGCGCACGTCCATCTGGCCGTCGGTCTGGCCGCCGGGCTGGTCCTGATCGCCTTCCTCGCCCTCGTCGCCTTGCTCGGGCTCCTCGCCCCCGTCATCCGACGAATCCTCGGGTTCGGTCGCTTCGGGCTGCGCCTCGACCAGTTCGAGATCCTCGAGCAGCCGCGTCGCCAGCCGCGCGAACGCGCCCTGATCGTCGAGCGTGAGCCCGAGCGCATCGAGGTCCGCGCCCGCTTTCTCCTCGATCCAGTCGCGCACCAGCGCGAGCCCGCCCTCGGCAATGACGGGGGTCTTCTCGCCGGTCAGCCGTTCGCGCACGATCAGGCCCAGCGCGGAGGCGAGCGGAACCTCGGCGCGGTTGCGCGCGCGCGTCAGCGGATCCGATCGCAGCCGCAATTCGAGCGCGTGCCCCAGATTGGCGCGCACGCCCGCCATGCCGCGCGATCCCAACGCCTCGACCCGCGCCTGCTCGACCGCGTCGAACACCGCGCGCGCATTGGCGTCGGCGGGTGCGTTGCGTGCGTGGAGCTTGGGATTATGGTGCCGCTCGCGCAGCGCGAAACCGTCCGCGAAGCCGCGCGCCTCGGCCACCTGCTCGCGCGGCAGGTTGCGGCCCGGCATTGGCACGCGCAATTGCTTGAGCGACGCCGAGGGCGCCTCGGTGGTGAAGCTCAGTTCGAGCTCGGGCTCGTGCGCCATCGCGCGCGCCGCGCCCGCAAGCACGGCCCGCAGCGCATCGAGGGGCGACTGCTCGGCCATCAGGCCTTGCCGACGATACTTTCGGGCAGGTCTTTGCCGAATACGCGCTGATAATATTCGGCGACCAGCGGCCGCTCCGCCTCGTCGCATTTGTTGAGGAAGGACAGGCGGAAGGCAAAGCCCAGATCGCCGAGGATCAGCGCATTCTGCGCCCACGAAATCACCGTGCGCGGGCTCATCACGGTCGAGATGTCTCCCGCCATGAAGCCCTGGCGGGTCAGCTCGGCGACCTTGACCATATTGTCGACGGTCTGCTTGCCGTCGGGCTTGTCATATTCGCCCGATTTGGCGAGCACGATCTGTGCCTCGGTCGCCGCCGGCAGGTAATTGAGCGTGACCACGATGTTCCAGCGATCCATCTGGCCCTGATTGATCTGCTGGGTGCCGTGATAGAGACCGGTCGTGTCGCCCAGACCGATCGTGTTGGAGGTCGCGAACAGGCGAAAATAAGGGTTGGGGCGGATCACCCGATTCTGGTCGAGCAGGGTCAGTTTGCCCTCGGTCTCCAGCACGCGCTGGATCACGAACATCACGTCGGGCCGGCCCGCATCATATTCGTCGAACACCAAAGCCGACGGCGTCTGCAGCGCCCAAGGCAATAGCCCTTCGCGGAATTCGGTGACCTGCTGGCCATCGCGCAGCACGATCGCGTCACGCCCGACCAGGTCGATCCGGCTGATATGCGCGTCGAGATTGATGCGGATCATCGGCCAGTTGAGCCGCGCCGCGACCTGTTCGATGTGCGAGCTCTTGCCGGTGCCGTGATAACCCTGGATCATCACGCGCCGGTTGAAGGCGAAGCCCGCGCAGATGGCGAGCGTGGTGTCCGGATCGAACACATAGGCCGGATCGAGATCCGGCACGCGCTCGTCGGCCTCCGAGAAAGCGGGCACTTCCATGTCGGAATCGATCCCGAACAGGTCGCGCACCTTCTTCATCTGGTCGGGCGCCGACATCACGGTGTCGGAACGGCTGTCGGGCTGGATGTTGGACAGGTCGGCCATCGTTAGTCTCGGTAACTCCGGACGTAGGGGGAAGGACTCGGAACGGCGACTAGTCCCTCGTCGCCGCTATCGCAACCGATGAGGGTCTGCCGTGGATCCCGGCATGTCGCGGGCGACGCTTTCCTAAGCCCGCGGGCAGTCCACCTTGGGCGGCAGCGGGAACAGGGTGACAAAGCGCTCCGCCAGTGCATGGTCGCCCTCGACCTTGATCGCGCCCGCCGCCTCCATCGCAGCGAGCGGCTGGCCACCATAGACCACCGCCGCGATTAGGCTGGCATCCGCGGTGGATATCGAAAGATCGGGATGTTCGGCCTCCCGGCGCACGATGTCGAGCCGACCGTCATGGAGACGTGCGGTGAAAGGATCGGGGCCGATGCGGAAGCCGATCCGCGCATCGATATCCGCGGCGCGTGCGCGATCGATCATGGTGCGGAACGACATCATCAGCGAAGCACCGCTCAACGGCAGGCGCGGATCGTGCAACGGCGAGCGCACCGCCCACTGCCCCAACGCCGCGAGCGGCACCTCGCTCTCATAACCCCAATCGGTCAACTCATAGACCTGGACCGAGGCCGGCGGCGGCAATTTGCGGCGGATCAGCACGCCGTTCGCCTCGAGGCTTTCCAGCCGCTGCGTCAGCACGTTGGCGCTGATGCCCGGCAGGCCGCGCTTGATTTCGCCGAATCGGCGCGGGCCGAACATCAGCTCGCGCAGGATCAGCGGCACCCAGCGTTCGCCCACCAATTCGAGCGCCAGCGCCATGCCGCACGCATCGTCATAGAGGCGGCGCGGGAGCGTCGGCGGACCAGCCTCGTTCGACTCAGTTACTTTTTCTAACTCCATGGTTGTTTTTTATAACCAATAGGCGCATCCAATGCAAGCCAAGTGATTCGCACGGAGGAAGGAAGGACCATGGAACGCCAGATCTTCATCAATCTGCCGGTGACCAGCGTGGTCGCATCGTCGGCTTTCTATGCCGCGCTCGGCGCCGAGCGGGACGAGCGCTTCTGCGATGGATCGACCGCCATGATGCGCTTTACCGACACGATCACGGTGATGCTGCTGGAGCATGACCGCTTCGCGGGCTTCACCCCCAAGCAGATCGCCGATGCCCGCACGCACAGCGAAATCCTGCTGTGCCTGTCCTGCGCGGACCGCGCTGAAGTCGATAAACTGACCCGGACCGCCAGCTGGGCGGGCGGACGTGCCGACCCAAGCCCGTCACAGGATTATGGTTTCATGTACGGGCGCAGCTTCGAGGATCCCGACGGCCATATCTGGGAGGCAGTGTGGATGGATGTCGATGCGGCCATGGCCGCACGCCGACAGACCCAGGACGCCTGAACGAACACGTCAAACGCACAGGGACGAGGACAAGACGATGAGCAATCTCCCCACCATAACCGCGTTCGTCTGGGTGCCCGATTTCGCCAGGAGCCACGTGCGCGACATGCGCGTGCGGTGGGCGCTGGAAGAGGTTGGCCAACCCTATCAGGTGCGGTTGCTGGACAATGTGACTTCGAAGGCCGCCGAGCATCGCAGCCTCCAGCCCTTCGGCCAGGTGCCGACCTATGAGGAAGAGGGGATCCGGCTGTTCGAATCGGGCGCGATCCTGCTGCACATCGCGCGCAAATATCCCGGCCTCCTGCCGGCCGATCCGGCGGGCCGCGCGCATGCCGAGCAATGGGTGTTCGCGGCAATGACCTCGGTCGAGCCCGCCGTGCAGGACCTTGCCATGGTCAACGTGTTCGAGCGCGACCAGCCCTGGGCCAACGACCGGCGCCCTTTGAGCGAGAAGCGCGTCCATAGCCGGCTTCAGGATCTCTCCAACCGGCTCGGCGACAAGCCTTATCTGGAAGGCGAATTCACCGCGGGCGACCTGATGATGGCGTGCGTGCTGCACGGCCTTCCGGGCAGCGAGCTGCTCGACCCCTATCCCAATCTCACCGCCTATCTCGCGCGCTGCCACGCGCGTCCCGCCTACCAGCGGGCATTGGCCGCGCACATGGCGGACTTCACCGATCAGCCGCCGATCGCGGCCTGAGCCTGCGTTAGACTTTTGAACCGAGCCTGATTCACGTTTTCGGCGAAAGCGCGAAGCGCCTCCACCGAAAACGATCAGGCTCCAAGGGAGAGATATCATGGCTTATATCGACGGATTCGTGGCCCCGGTCCTGCCGGGCAAACGCGAGGCTTATGCGGACATGGCGCGCGATGCCGCCAAAATCTTCCTGGAGCATGGCGCGATCCAATTGGTCGAAGCGTTGAGCGACGACGTGCCGCACGGCAAGGTCACCGATTTCTATCGCGCGGTCGCGGCCAAGGACGATGAATCGGTCAATTTCTCGTGGATCGTCTGGCCCTCCAGAGAGGCGCGCGATGCCGGCATGGCCAAGGTCATGGCCGACGAGCGGATGAAACCGGGCGCCAAGGAAATGCCTTTCGACATGCAGCGCATCATCTTCGGCGGGTTCGAAGTGGTGCTGGACACCCACGCCGGCTGACGCCCGCACAAAATGGGAGAGAAATGATGACCGACACTTTCGTGTGGTACGAACTCTGCACCAGCGATCTGGACGGCGCGAAGGCCTTCTATGGCAAGCTGTTCGGCTGGACCACTAGCCGGTTCGAGGGCACGGGCGACGAAGCGCCCGAATATCATATCCTGGAAATGGCCGGAAAGGGCGTTGGCGGCATGATGCCGCTTCCCGAGGGCATGCCCAAGCCATTCTGGCTCGGCTATGTCGGAGTCGCCGACGCGGATGCCGCGATCGAGAAGGCCCAGGCGGCCGGCGCGACCGTGCACCGCGTGATGGACATTCCGACTGTCGGTAAGATCGGGCTGGTCAGCGACCCGCAGGGCGTGGGCTATGCGCTGATCCAGGGCTATAGCGACCGCAAGAGCGAGGCTTTCGACAAGACCAAGCCCGGCCATGGCAATTGGAACGAGCTCTACACGACCGATCTCGCCGCCGCGTTCGATTATTATGCGGGCCAATATGGCTGGACCAAGGGCCAGGCCATGCCGATGGGCGAAATGGGCGACTATCAGCTCTTCCAGGCCGACGGTGTCGATATCGGCGGCATGATGAAGGCGCCTGCCGGTGCCCCGCCGGCCTGGCTTTTCTACTTCGGCGCATCCGATATCGACGAGGCGGTTGCCACGATCAACGCCAATGGCGGCTCTGTCCGCCACGGTCCGGTCGAAGTGCCTGGCGGCGCCTGGATCGCGCAGGCGGTCGATCCGCAAGGCGCGGCCTTCGCCGTCGTCGGCCCGCGCAAGTGATCGGGTGAAGCATGGCGACCGCCGCACTTCGCCGCACGCCGGCAACGGCGCGCATGGCGGTCGCCGGCTGGATTTCGGGCGGGATCGCGATCCTGCTGACCGCCCTGCTCGGTGCCGCAACCGCTGCCCAGCTCCGCCTTGCCGCTGCCTTGCTCGGCCATGCCTGGTTCGGTCCGGGCCTGCGTGCCTGGTTCCGTTGATACGAAACGAAGGAGAGAGACAATGACCCGCATCACCCCCTGCCTCTGGTATGATGGCAATGCCGAGGAGGCCGCCAAACTCTACGCCTCGATCTTCCCCGATTCGTCGGTCGACGCGGTCCACCGCTCGCCCACCGACTATCCCAACGGCAAAGCGGGCGACGTGCTCACGGTGGACTTCACCGTGCTCGGCATGAAGTTCTTAGGGTTGAATGGCGGCCCGATGTTCAAGTTCGACGAGGCGGTCTCCTTCATCGTCCACACCAAGGACCAGGCGGAAACCGACCGCTATTGGGACGCGATCCTCGCGAGTGGCGGCACGCCGAGCGCATGCGGCTGGATCAGCGACAGGTTCGGCCTGCGATGGCAGATCACGCCGCAGCGGCTGCTCGACATGATGACCAGCACGGACAAGGCTGCATCCAAGCGCGCGATGGAGGCGATGATGGGCATGGTGAAGATCGACATCGCTGCGCTCGAGCGCGCCTTCAGCGGCGAAGAGCAGGTCGATGCGTAAGATCGTCGGCGGGGTCTTCCAGTCGCTCGACGGCGTGATGCAGGCGCCGGGCGGGCCGACCGAGGATTGGACGCAGGGCTTCACGCTGGGGGGCTGGTCGACCGGCTTCTGGGACGGTTCGATGGGCGAGGCGATGGGCGGGCTGTTCGGCGCGCCCTTCGACCTGCTGCTCGGCCGCAAGACCTACGAGATTTTCGCCGCGCACTGGCCCTATGTCGGCGCGGACGATCCGATCGGCCCGCTGTTCGACAAGGCCCAAAAATATGTGCTGACGCGCGGCGACGAGAGGCTCGACTGGGTCAACAGCCACCGGCTCGGCAGCATCGCCGGGGTCGCCGCGCTCAAGCAAGGCGACGGCCCCGATCTGCTGATCCAGGGCAGCACCACGCTCTATCCCCAGCTGCTCGCGTCGGGTCTGGTCGACACTCTCTTCCTGATGACCTTTCCGGTCGTGCTGGGCCAGGGCAAGCGCCTGTTCGGACCGGGCACGCCCGCCGGCGCGTGGAAGATGCTCGACCATCAGGTTTCTTCAACCGGCGTCGTGATCGCGCGCTACGAACCCGCGGGCGCGGTCCTGATCGGCAGCTTCCAGATGAAGGAGCCGAGCGAGGCGGAGCAGCGCCGGCAGGAGCGAATGAAGCGCGAGGGCTGAGCTGGCGCGAGCTTTCAGAGCCGGGCGAACAGCAACGTAATGTAGGCGAGTATTACGACTGCCACGACGGGCGCGATCAAAGCATGGAGCCAGTTCTTGCGGATTGCCAAGGCGAGAATGGCGATCGCGGCGAGCACGCCATGAAAGGCCAGGTTGGCGGCGCCCGGCAGATGCCCGCCCAACAGAACATCCTTGGTGATGCTTGCCGCCAGCATCGCCAGCAGGAGCAGGTAGAAGACCGTGACGTGTTGGCGGTAATGGTCCTCGAGGCTGACTTTCTCGCCATGGGGAAAGTCGGGCAGCACCAGTCCCGCCATCATATAGAGCAGCACGGTCTGTCCCAGCAGGACCGCGAACAGAAGGAAGGTCCAATGCTGCAGATGGGCGAGGCCGAAGCTCGCCCACCAGGTCTGGGTCGCGATGACGAGCAGGATGCCTGACCAGATGAGCGTCGGCCCGTGCAAGGCCACGCGACGCCGCGCCAGCACGGCCGCCCGATAGCCCGACAATATCTGGGTCATCGACAGGCCGATGATGATCGAGAACAGCACCGACAGATAGGCAAAGGCGTCCACGATCCGCTCCCCCGGTTGGCGAGCGGAAGTCTAGTTCAATTATGGCCGCGAAAACAGGCCAGCCGCCTTACGCGAAGGCCTCGGCCTTCTTGAGCAAAGTATAAGCGTCGATCACGTCCTGCAGCTTCTTCTCGTGGCTGCGGTCGCCGCCATTGCGGTCGGGATGGTAGCGGCGGACCAGTTCCGAATAACGCTGGCGCAGGCCGCGGCGATCGATGTCGGCGTCGAGGCCCATCACCCGGAGCGCGCGGCGTTCGGGATCGCTCAAGGGCCTGCCGTCCTGGCGCGCGGCATGGCGCCCGGTGCCGAAGCGCGCCTGGATCGCGTCCAAGGGATCGAGGAAGTCGGACCAGCGCGGCGTTCCGCCCGCGCCGGGCGAGAAAGCGCGCGTCTCGCGCTCCCAGCCAGCATAAGGGCGCTGCTGCGCAGTGATCTCCTCGGCGCTCATGCCGTTGAAGAAATTGTAGCGCGCGTTGAATTCGCGGACATGATCGAGGCACAGGAAGCGCCATTCGCCGGGCCCGTTGAAACCCGATCGCGCGCCCTGTTCGGCCGGGGCGCGGAACTCGCCCGGCGCGTCGCACCCCGGCTCGCTGCACTGGCGCTCGCCCGGCACGCGCCCATGGAAACGTGGCTGTCTTGGCCTGGCATCTGCCACGCATGATTCTCCCGCAAACCTCGCTATATAAGAGCGATGAGTGAAACTCCCACCGGGCCGATCGCGGCCGAAATCGAAAAAAGGCTGCGCGCCGGCCTGTCTCCGGAACGGCTGAACGTGATCGACGATTCGGCGAAGCATCGCGGCCATGCCGGGCATGATCCGCGCGGCGAGAGCCACTTCACCGTCGATATCGTATCGTCCGCCTTTTCGGGCAAGTCCCGCGTCGCGCGGCACCGCATGGTCAATCAGGCGCTGGCGCCTTTGCTCGCCGAGCGGGTCCATGCGCTGGCGATCGTCGCGAAGGCGCCCGACGAGGCGTGAAGCCTCGCGTAATCGCCTTTTGATCTAAATTACCATCAAACAGCCATTAACCGGGACCGGACCCGTGCCTGAAGCGTTGGCCCTGCATGACCGAACGCGACGTGGAGAGCATGATGCTGCGCTTGCTGTGCGAGAGAGCGGAGCAACGGCTCGAACAAGCATGGGCGGCAAGCGAGGTCGCCCACCGTACCATCCAATTGCCCGATGGCTCATATTATTGGGCCAAGGAAGATGAGGCGGTTCGGCCGCTGTAGCACGGCGCCCGCCGTCAGCCGCATCAAGGCCGCGAAAGCCTCCACCCCGCATCGGCGGGCGGGGGCACGAATATGGGCGCGTTGCCGACCATATTCGAACACCCCTCCACCGACTTCCAAAGGAGAATGACGTTGCAGACGCGCATGCTTGGAACCAGCGGCCTTCAAGTCTCCGCGCTCGGCCTCGGCTGCATGGGCATGAGCTTTGCCTATGGCATCGCGCCCGACCCTCGCGAGATGACGGCGCTCCTGCATGCGGCGGTCGAACGCGGCGTGACCTTCTTCGACACGGCGGAAGTCTATGGCCCCTTCGCCAATGAGGAATTGCTGGGCGAGGCATTCGCCCCGATCCGCGACAAGGTCGTGATCGCGACCAAGTTCGGCTTCAGGATCGAGGACGGCCAGAATGTCGGGACCGATAGCCGGCCCGCGCATATCCGCGACGTTGCCGACGCCAGCCTCAAGCGGCTCAAGACTGACGTGATTGATCTCTTCTATCAGCATCGCGTCGATCCCGACGTGCCGATCGAGGATGTCGCGGGCACGGTCGGCGACCTGATCCGCGAGGGCAAGGTCAGGCATTTCGGGCTATCCGAGGCCGGCGTCTCGACCATCCGCCGCGCGCATGCGGTCCAGCCCGTCACGGCGCTGCAGAGCGAATATAGCCTGTGGTGGCGCGAGCCGGAGGCGGAGATATTGCCGGCGCTGGAGGAATTGGGGATCGGATTCGTGCCGTTCAGCCCGCTCGGCCGCGGTTTCCTCACCGGCAAGATCGACGCGGACACCAAGTTCGAGGATGGCGACTTCCGCAACATGCTGCCGCGTTTCAGCGCGGATGCGCGCGCCGCCAACCACCGCCTGGTCGAGCTGATCGGTGCCATCGCGAGGCGCAAGCATGCCACGCCCGCGCAGATCGCGCTCGCCTGGCTGCTTGCGCAAAAGCCCTGGATCGTGCCGATCCCCGGCACCACCAAGCTCAGCCGGCTGGAAGAGAATATCCGGGCCGCGTCGATCGACCTCGGCGCCGACGATCTCGCCGACATCACGCGCGCGGCCGACAGCGTGACGATCGAAGGCGCGCGCTATCCCGCCGCGACCCAGTCGTTGATCAACCGCTGAACGCGCGCCGCACCCTTCACAGCTGTATCGTGCGCGCTTAGGAATCGGCCAAGGGGGAACTATGCCGATCCTATTTTTCGTTCTCGCGGCTACCGCCGCAAGGCCGCATGCCGTGCCTGACACATCGACGCGCGACGGGCTGATCGCAAGCTACACCGCGATGTTCACGCACATAGATACGGACGGCGACGGCAAGGTCAGCCGCGCCGAATGGGAGACGATGGTCGATGCCTCGCCCATGCTCCAGTCACCGGGCCTGTCCGAAGCCAACCGCGCCAATCTGCGCGCGGCGCTGATGGCGGGCTTCGAGCGGAATGATTCGGACAAAGACGGCTTCCTTACGCTCGACGAGCTGATGGCCAAGCCGCTCGTCCGCTTCGCCTGCCTCGACACCAACCATGACGCCAGGGTCTCACAAGCCGAGATGGAGGCGAACATGGACCGCTGTTCCGCGCCATCGGGAGCTGGCAAGTAGGGCGAGGCCTTGCCGACGAGCCGTTATCCTTGGCCGGGCGCCAGCGCATCCCTATCTGTGTCGTGGCAAAACAGGAGGCCCTCATGGACAAGCATGATCTCGACCGGCTTACGCAGGACGGCAGCGTTCCGCAGGATGTGTACCGGATCATGCGCGACGCCATTCAGAAGACCGCCGAGCAAAAAGGCCGGCTATACGAGGACGGACACGAGGCCCATTATATGGCCTTGGCCGCCGCCCTGTCGCTGAAGGCCGCCGGCTACTCGATCGAGAAGGCGAAGGCAGAAGCCTGACGCTTCGTTCCGGTTGCCCCTCATGGCCATCGCGCCTAAAGCCCGCGCGCTATGGCCAAGCCGATCATCATCGCCGTTCCCAAGGGGCGCATCCTCGCCGAGGTGATGCCTTTGTTCGCGCGCGCGGGGATCGTGCCCGAGGCGGCGTTCGCGGACGAGGATAGCCGCGCGCTGCGTTTCGCGACCAACCGGCCCGATATCGGCCTGATCCGCGTGCGCGCGTTCGACGTCGCCACCTTCGTCGCGCATGGCGCGGCGCAGCTCGGCATCGTCGGATCGGACGTGCTGATGGAGTTCGATTATTCGGAGCTCTACGCCCCGGTCGATCTCGGCATCGGCCATTGCCGCATCTCGGTCGCCGAGCCCGCCGACATGGCCGCGAAGGACGATCCACGCGGCTGGAGCCACGTCCGCGTCGCGACCAAATATCCCAACGTCACGCGCCGCCATTTCGAAGCGCGCGGCGTGCAGGCCGAATGCGTCAAATTGAACGGCGCGATGGAGATCGCCCCGGTGCTCGGCCTGTCGAGCCGGATCGTCGACCTCGTCTCCTCGGGGCGCACGCTCGCCGAAAATGGTCTGGTCGAGGTCGAGACGATTGCCCAGGTCTCCGCGCGGCTGATCGTCAACCGCGCCGCCTTCAAGACGCGCGCAAAGGAGGTTCTGCCCTTGGTGGAGGCCTTTCGTGAGGCGACGGGGGCGAGCCGTGCGGCTTGAGGCGACATGCCTCCCCTCCCGCAGGCGGGATTGACGGCATGATACGTCTCTCCAGCAGCGATTCCGAATTTGATTTGGCCTTCACCGCGCTCGTCAACGCGCGGCGCGAAGCTGACGCAGACGTGTCGCGCGATGTCGCCGCGATCGTTGCCAGGGTACGCGCCGAAGGTGATTCGGCGCTCCGGGATTATACCAGCCGCTTCGATCGCCATGATCTCGAGGCGTCGGGCTGGGAGATCGGCAAGGACGAGCGCCGGGCCGCGCTCGCCAATCTCGATCCCGAATTGCGCAAGGCGATCGAATTGGCGGCGGAGCGCATTGCCGCCTATCACGCGGGGCAGAAGCCCGAAGATCGCGACCATGTCGACGCCAACGGGATTCGCCTCGGCGCGCGCTGGAATGCGGTCGAGGCGGCCGGCCTATATGTGCCGGGCGGCCGCGCGGCTTACCCTTCCACCGTACTGATGAACACCATCCCCGCGCGCGTTGCAGGCGTCGAGCGACTGGTGATGGTCACGCCCACGCCCGATGGCGAGGTCAATGACCTGGTGCTCGCCGCCGCCGAGATCGCGGGCGTGGACGAGGTGTGGCGCGTCGGCGGGGCGCAGGCGATCGCCGCGCTCGCTTACGGCACCGATCATATCAGGCCGGTCGACGTGATCGTCGGGCCCGGCAATGCCTGGGTGGCGGAGGCCAAGCGCCAGCTTTACGGCGTGGTCGGGATCGACATGGTCGCGGGCCCGTCCGAAATCGTGGTGGTCGCGGACGGCAAGAACGACCCCGCCTGGATCGCAGCCGACCTGCTCAGCCAGGCGGAGCATGACCCGACCAGCCAGTCGATCCTGTTCACCGACGATGCGGCCTTCGCCGCTGCTGTCGCAGCCGCTGTCGAAGCCCAGCTGGGCGAACTCGCCACCGGCGAGACCTCGCGCATCGCGTGGGAGGCCAATGGCGCGATTATCGTCACGCCGTCGCTCGAGGCGGCGATGCCTTTGGTCGATCGGCTCGCGCCCGAGCATCTCGAGCTCGCGGTCGACGACCCGCAGATTTTGTTCGACCAGGTCCGCCATGCCGGATCGGTCTTTCTCGGCCGCTACACGCCCGAGGCGATTGGAGATTATGTTGCCGGCCCCAACCATGTCCTTCCCACCGGCCGGCGCGCAAGGTTCGCGTCGGGGCTTTCGGTGCTCGATTTCATGAAGCGCACCAGCTTCATCGCTTGCACGCCCGATAGCCTCGCCGCGATCGGCCCAGCGGCGATCGTCTTGGCCCATGCCGAGGGGCTGCCGGCCCATGCCGCATCGGTGGAGGTGCGGCTGTGACGCGCGGTCCCCGCTCGCAATCGCGCTCCGCCGCGCGCCTCGCCGCTGTGCAGGCGCTGTATCAGCAGGAGATGGAGGGCACGACTTTGCCCCGCCTGCTCGACGAATTCCATCAGCATCGGCTCGGCAAGACGATCGAGGATGTCGAATATGCCGATGCCGAGGTGGCGTTCTTCGACGATGTGGTGCGCGGCGTGGATGCGCGGCGCGACGAGATCGACGCGAAGATCAGCGCGCGCTTGAGCGCGGGCTGGAACCTCGCGCGCCTCGACCGCCCGATGCGCGCGATCCTGCGCGCGGGCACCTACGAGCTGCTGGCGCGCGCGGACGTGCCGACCAAGAGCGTGATCAGCGAATATGTCGATGTCGCGGATGCCTTCTACGACAAGCGCGAGACGGGGTTCGTGAACGGGCTGCTGGATGCGGTGGCGAGGGATGTGAGGCCTTAGATAGTCACGCGCGCGGATGCGTGAGGCTGCACCCGACCCGATTTCCGAATTGCTTCGACCTTCATTCTGCTTAAGCTCGTGTCAGCAGGGGGGAAGAAGACCATGTCCGCTACTGGATGGCTGATCGGCACGGTACTGGGCGTTGCTGGTCGCGGCGGCAATCGTCTGCGCCTGCGTAAGCCTGGCCAAAAGCAAGGGTCGTAACCCCGTCAAATGGGGGATTGGCGGATTTATCTTCGGCTTACTAGCTCTGCTAATCTTGGCGTTGATACCGAGTGTGCGGAGCGAATCAGCTTAACGAGTAACGTTACGCAGCCAATGGCGCCCTGGGCTCGAGCCGTTCGGCGCTGACCACCGCCTCCGCCGCGCGCAAGGCCGCGACGATGCGCATCAAATGCCCGACATCGTGCACTTCGATCGTCACGACGAAGGTGTGGAAGCTCTCGTCGCGCTCGGCCAAGTTGATGTTGACGATGTTGGCGCCCTGCGCGCCCAATATGCCCGCCATCACGCCCAATGAGCCCGGCTGGTTGCGCACGATTACCGACAGGCGCGCGGTGCCGCCGTCGCTGCCATCGCCCCAGGCGAGATCGACCCAATCCTCCTCGGGCGCCTCGAGCAAGACCGGGCATTCGATCACATGCACGCAGACCGGCGCATCGGGGTGGCGCACGCCGACGATGCGGTCGCCCGGAACCGGCGTGCAGCAGGATGCGAGCGTGAAGGCGACGCCGGGGGTGAGGCCCTTCATCGAGATCACGCTCTGCTGGCTCGGATGGACGTTGGTGCCCGCCTGACCGGATGAGCCCGGCATCAGCGCGTCCATCACCTGCGCATCGGTGAGCGTGCCGCGCGCGATATTCTCCATGAAGCGGTCGGCGTCGGGCAGCTTGAGCCGTTTCACCGCCTGGTCGAGCGCGTCGGGCTTGAGGCTGGTCGGCATGCGCGCGACGATCGCGTCGTAGAAGCGCCGGCCGAGCGCGATATTCTCGGCATGTTCCTTCTGCCGCACGAAGCGGCGAATCTTGGCGCGCGCCTTGCCGGTCGCGGCAAAGCCCATCCACGCCGGCTGCGGTTCCTGCGCCTTGGAGCGCAATATCTGCACCTGGTCGCCATTCTGGATCACCGTGCGCAGCGGCACGACACGGCCGTTGATCTTGGCGCCGACCGTCTGGTCGCCCAGATCGGTATGGACCGCATAAGCGAAATCGATCGGGGTCGCGCCCTTGGGCAGCTGGATCAATTCGCCCTGTGGGGTGAAGGCGAAGATGCGATCCTGATACATCGCCATGCGCGTATGTTCGAGTAGCTCTTCCGGGCTCGCCGCATGGTCGAGGATCTCGACGAGGTCGCGAATCCAGCGCGAATTGACGTCGGGCTGGATCACGCCGCCCGTCTTGTAAGCCCAGTGCGCCGCCACGCCGAACTCGGCCTCGGCGTGCATTTTGGCGGTGCGGATCTGGACTTCGATCCGGACCTGCTCGTGATGGATGATCGTAGTGTGGAGCGAACGATAGCCGTTGCGCTTGGGCGTCGAGATATAATCCTTGAACCGACCGGGCACCATCGGCCAGCGTTCGTGCAGCAGGCCGAGCGCGCGATAGCATTGCTCGACATCGTCAACGAGCACGCGGAACGCCATGATGTCGGACAGCTGTTCGAAGCTGATGTGGCGCTCGGTCATCTTGCGCCAGATCGAGTAGGGATGCTTCTCGCGCCCCTCGACATCGGCCTTGATGCCCTTTTGCGCGAGCATCAGCCTTATGCCCGAGGAGATGCGCGCGACCTGGTCGCCGCCGCCTTGCTTGAGCTGCTCGAGCCGCTTGGTGATCGAATCATAGGCATCGGGCTCAAGCTCGGCGAAGGCGAGGCTCTGCATCTCCTTCATGAATTCGTACATGCCGATCCGCTCGGCGAGCGGCGCATAGATATCCATCGTCTCGCGCGCAATGCGGCGGCGCTTCTCCTCCGACGGAATGAATTTGAGTGTCCGCATATTGTGCAGCCGGTCGGCGAGCTTGACCAGCAGCACGCGGATGTCGTCGGACATTGCGAGCAGGAATTTGCGCAGATTCTCGGCCGCGCGCTCATTGTCGCTCTGCGCCTCGATCTTGCTGAGCTTGGTGACGCCGTCGACCAGCCGCGCCACCGACGGTCCGAACGTCTTTTCGATCTGCTCGGGCGTGGCGAGCGTATCCTCGACCGTGTCGTGGAGAATCGCGGTCGCGATCGTCTCATCGTCGAGATGGAGGTCTGTCAGGATGCCTGCCACCTCGATCGGATGGCTGAAATAGGGGTCGCCATTGGCGCGCTTCTGGCTGCCATGCGCCGCCATCGAGAAGACATAGGCGCGATTGAGCAAAGCCTCATCGGCTTCGGGATCGTAACCGAGAACCCGGTCGACCAGCTCATATTGGCGCAGCATGCGTGCAAGATGGGGTGCCGAGGGGCCTTTAGGCAAGCCGAAGCCGTCCTGTTGAACCACAAAGCGTCCTATTGGGACAAAAGCGCCACAATCAAGAATGCGAATAATTCGCAATAAGGTTGACGCTGCGAACGACTCGCATTAGCGGGCTTGCGAGACGATAAAGCGAAAAAGGGATATCGATGATCGCGAGCGCCGCACCCCGCACCGATTGGACCAGGCCCGCTTTCCTGGCGCTGTCCTGCGTGGGCTTCGTGTCATCCGCCCACGCTGCAACCGACGCGCCGGCCAATGACAGCGACGCGGCCGACGCCGAGCATGAGACCGTCACCGTCACCGGCCAGCGGCAGGAGCAATCGGGCAACGTGAAGCTGACCAAGCCGGTGATCGACACGCCGCGCTCGATCACCGTGCTGGGCGAGCAGCTGATCAAGGATACGGGCTCGCAAAACCTGGTCGATGCGTTGCGCACCGTGCCCGGCATCACCTTCGGCGCGGCCGAGGGCGGCAATCCGATCGGCGACCGCCCCTTCATCCGCGGCTTCGACAGCCAGGGTTCGACCTATCTCGACGGCGTGCGCGACATCGGCGCGCAGACGCGCGAAGTGTTCGCGGTCGAGCAGGTCGAGGTGATCAAGGGATCGGACAGCGTGCTCGGCGGGCGCGGCTCGGCCGGCGGCACGATCGACATCGTCTCCAAGCTGCCCAAGGCGTCCGATTTCGCGCGCGGCGACGCGAGCTTCGGCAATGCCGCCTACAAGCGCGCGACGTTCGACCTGAACAAGCAGATCGGCCCGACCGCCGCCTTCCGCATCGAGGGCATGTGGCACGACCAGAATGTCGCGGGCCGCGACGCTATCTGGCAGAAGCGCTGGGGCATCGCGCCCAGTTTCACGATCGGGCTCGGCACGCCGACGCGGCTGACCGCTTCTTATTACCACGTGCACACGAACGAGCTGCCCGACAGTGGCCTACCCTACACCTATGTCTGCTCGGCAACCGTCTGCAACGCGCCCGCGGGCAGCTTCGTGCTGTCCGAGCCGGTGCATCATGTCACCACGCTCGGCGGCCAAAGCTTTGACGTACCTTATTCCACCTTTTACGGGCTCAAGAACCGCGATTTCCGCAAGTCGAACACCGATCAGGCGACCTTGCGCTTCGAACATGATTTCGCGCCCGGCATCACGATCCGCAACACCGCGCGCTTCAGCCACACCTGGCAGGGCTATATCTTCCTCCTGCCCGACGATTCGAACGGCAATATCGTAGGCACCACCGCGACCAACGCCACCGTCAACGGCGTCACCCAATATACCAATGGCGGCTATGTCTGGCGGCGCGGCAATACGCGCGTGGGCAGCACCAACAGCATGATCGACCAGCTCGATCTCTCGGCCAAGTTCGACACCGGCCGGCTCCGGCACAGCATCGCCGCCGGGCTCGAACTGTCGAGCGAGGATGCGAGCCGCGGCACCTATGTCGAAGCGACCGGATCGACGATCAGCCCGCGCTGCAACAGCAATACGGTCGTGCGCTTCTATTGCGCGCCGCTGGTGAATCCCAACGCCAACGATCCATGGGTCAATTACACCAGCGACACGTCGACCGTACCAACGCCGATCACGCGCTCGCCCGATTGGCAGAATACCGACAATAAGGGCCTGACCCGCGCCGCCTATCTGTTCGATTCGATCACGTTCGACGACTGGCTGATCGCCAATCTGGGTGCGCGGTACGACATCTTCACCTCGGACGTGCGCCCGCCGCAGGCCAGCATCACCGCCCCCGTGATCGACCTCAAGCGCACCGACAAGGATTGGAGCTGGCAGGCGGGCCTGGTCGCCAAGCCGTCGCACGACACCAGCCTCTACGTCTCCTACGCGACCTCGGTCACGCCGCCCAACAGCCTGCTCGGCGAAGGGCAGGAACAGAATTCGCTCGGCACGACGGTTACGCCCCTGCTCGACCAGTTGAAGCCGGAGAAGACGCGCTCACTCGAAGCCGGGATCAAGGCCGAATTGCTCCACGACCAGCTGATGCTGACCGGCGCGATATTCCGCACCGAGAGCAAGAATAGCCGCGTTTCGATCGACGCCAATACGGTCGCCTTCATCGGCGAGAAGCGCGTCACCGGCTTCGAGATCGGCTTCAACGGCAAGCTCGCCAAGGGCTGGACTTTGTTCGGCGGCTATTCCTATCTCGACGCGAAGATCCGTGAGGCGGGCTTCACCGCTTTGACCGCGGCGGCGGTGCCGGGCCAGGCCGCGAAGATCGTCTATGTGCCGTCGGTCAACACCGGAAAGCGCTTCCCGCAGACTGCGAAGAACAGCTTCACCGCCTGGTCCACCTACGAGACGCACGGTTTCACTATCGGCGGCGGCGCTTTCTATACGAGCCGCGTCTATGGCGGCTATTCGGACAACCGCTCCGCGACGCAGAACGGAGCGGGTGTCGTGACGATCAACCCCGCGACCAGCGTGATTGCGCGCTCAATTCCCGGTTATTGGCGCCTCGATGCGCGTGCGGCGTACCGGCTGACCGATCATGTCCAGCTGAGCGTCAACGCGCAGAACCTGACCGACAAGCGCTATTTCAGCCAGGCTTACACCAGCCATTATGCGACCGTGGCACCGGGCCGGACCGTGTTCGGCACGCTGAGCTTCGAGTATTGATGCCGGCGATCGAAGCGCTGAACGCTCTCGACGCGCAGGAGCTCGCCCGGCGCCTGTCCGGCCCGCGCGACGAGGTGGCGGCGTTTGTCCGGACGGCGGCCGAAGCGGGATCGGCGGAGGCGCAGGCGCGGCTCGGGCAGATGCTGCTCGACGGCGACGGCGTGGCGCAGGACGCGGGCCAGGCCTTCGCCTGGTTCGAACGCGCCGCGCGCGCGGGCCATCTGGACGCGGCCAATATGGTCGGCCGCTGCTATGATCTCGGCTGGGGCGTCGCCGTGGACAAGAGCGCCGCGGCGGCCTGGTTCCGCCAAGCGGCGGCGCGCGGGCTGACCTGGGCGAAGTATAATTACGCGACCCTGCTCGCGCTCGGACAGGGTGTGCCGGAGGACAAGCCGACCGCCTTGGCGCTGTTCGAGGAGGCTGCGGCCGAAGGCAATGCCAAGGCGCATAATTTCGTCGGCAGCTTCCACGAGGATGGCTGGGTGACCGAGTGCGACATGGCCGAGGCCGCGCGCCGCTACCGGCTCGCGGCGGAGGGCGGCGATTTCCGGGGACAGTTCAACCATGGTCGAATGCTTGCCCTGGCGGGCGAGACCGAGCAGGCGCTGCACTGGATGTCGCTGGCGTGGGAGAATGGCAATGTGCGGTTCCGTGCGCAGATGATCGATTATCTTACCCGGCAAAGCGAGTCGTTCCAGCTGGCGGTTGTTAGATCCTCCCCGAGGATTTCATGATCGTCATTCCCGGCCTCCTCGGCGCCGACCAACTCCGCGACGTCCGCGCACGGCTCGATGCGGCGAACTGGATCGACGGCAATGCCACGTCGGGCCATCAATCCGCGCACGTCAAGCGCAACCGCCAGCTGGCGGAGGATGACCCCGAGGCGAGGGGGCTGGGCACTGTCATCCTCGACGCGCTCGCCGCCTCGCCTCTGTTCGTGGCCTCCGCGCTGCCGCTCAAGATCTACCCGCCCTTGTTCAACCACTATGGCGAGGGCGAGGGTTTCGGGGACCATGTCGATAGCGCGATCCGCATCCGCGCGGGCAGCGATTTCCGCATCCGCAGCGATCTGTCCGCCACGCTCTTCCTGAGCGACCCGGATGAGTATGACGGGGGCGAGCTGGTCACGGAAGGCCATCCGCCGGTGCGGCTGCCAGCAGGCGACATGATCCTCTATCCCGCCTCGACGGTGCATCAAGTGACGCCGGTCACGCGCGGCGCGCGGCGGGCGAGCTTCTTCTGGATCCAGTCGATGGTGCGGGATTTAAGCGCGCGGACGATGCTGTTCGATCTCGACCGCTCGATCCAGGAGCTGACCGCGACCGCAGGCCCCGACGCGCCCGCGCTGGTTCGCCTGACCGGCCTCTATCACAATCTGCTGCGCCGCTGGGCGGAGCTGTAGTGCGATTTCTCCCTCTCCGTTCGCACTGAGCCTGTCGACGACAGGCTCAGTGCGAACGGAGAGGGCTTCTGAGTTGGGATATCTAACGTGACCAAGGTTCAGCTGCGTAACGCCTGGTTCCAGGTGCATAAATGGGTCGGGCTGCTGCTCGCGATCATCCTGATCCCGCTGTCGCTCACGGGGTCTATGTTGGTGTGGGACGAGCCGCTCGACCGCTTGCTCGAGCCCAGCCATTATACCGCTGCGGGCCCCGCCGCTTTGCCCGCCACCGCCTATGTCGAGACCGCACGCCATGCGCTCCCCGCCGGCAGCAGCATCGTCAGCGTGCGGATCGGCGAAGGTCCGGTGATGATTTCCGCCACCCCACCCAGGCCGAGCGCGATGCGTGGACCTCCGCTTCGCCTCGCCGCTTGGATCGATCCGGCGACCGGCAGGCTGATCGATAGCGGCCTTACCATTTCGCCTTTGCTGCGCTGGGCGCATATCTTTCACGGCAGCCTGCAGATTCCGGGCGCAGGCCGCGCCATCGTCGGCTGGCTCGGCGTAGCGATGGCGCTCTCATCGCTTACCGGAATCTGGCTGTGGTGGCCGCTGACAGGCAGCCTGACGGGCGGTTTTCGCTGGCGCCGTCAGCCCGCGCTCGACGCCAACCTGCACCATCTGGTCGGCTTCTGGATCGCGCTGCCGCTCTTCCTTCTTTCGCTGACCGGCGTGATCATCGCCTGGCCGCAGATGATCGGCCGCACCACCAACAGCATGACGCGTCCGATGCAGACGCCGCTCCAGACAACGCATCTCACGGTCGATCAGGCAATCGCCGCCGCCGGTACCGAGGGCACGATCACGGTCACCTGGCCGACCGACAAGGAGCCGAACTGGACGATCGCGGCCGGCCGTGGGCGCGTGGTTTCGGTCGACGATGCGACGGGTGCCGCACACGCCGCGCCAGGCCGCGAACGGGTGCGGCCTTTCTACCGGCGCCTCCATGACGGAACTGGAATGGGGGTCGTCTGGCAGCTGGCGATCTTCCTCGGCGGCATCGCCCCTGCCCTGCTCGGCACGACCGGAATCCTCATGTGGCTGCGCACCCGCGGCTGGCGCGCCAGCGTCGCCCAGCGCAGGAAAGCGGCGGCAACGGATTAACCCCGGCTGCATGCAGGGTTGTCGGCAGGTTCAGGCAAATATCGGTAAAAACACGATTAGCGGTCGTCGGTGTGCCCTAAGAACATCGGCGGCCGCGCCCTCCTCGCCTAGATTCGTTCGCCGCTCAGCCGCTGGCAAACCATGTCGAGCTGGTCGAGCGTGGCGTAGGTGATCGTGACCGTGCCGCCCTTGGCGCCGTATGCGATCCCGACCTTGAGGCCGAGCTGGTCGCGCAATTGCCGTTCGAGCATCGCGACATCGGCATTGCCGGCGGGTGCCTCGCTTTGCGGCGGGTGCGCCCGCTTCGCCTTGCCGCCGCGCGCCAGCTCCTCGGTTTCGCGCACTGACAGGCCGCGGCGGATCACCTCGTCCGCCAGCGCCGCCGGATCGGCCGCGCCGATCAGCGCGCGCGCATGGCCCATACTGAGCTTGCCGTTGACCACCGCGTCGCGCACGCTTTCGGGCAGGTCGAGCAGGCGCAGCAGGTTGGCGACATGGCTGCGCGACTTGCCGACCAATAGGGCGATCGCTTCCTGCTTATGCCCATAATCTGTTGCAAGTCTTTGATAAGCAAAGGCTTCTTCGATGGCATTGAGGTCCTGCCGCTGGATATTCTCGATGATCGCCAGTTCGAACGTCTCGGCGTCGTTGAGATGGCGGACGATCACCGGCACTTCGTGCAACTGCGCGCGCTGAGCGGCACGCCAGCGGCGCTCGCCCGCGACGATCTGGTAATAACCGGCGTCGCCTGGACGCACGACGATCGGCTGGATCAGCCCGCGCTGCTTGAGCGACTGCGCCAGCTCGTCGATCGAGGCGTCGTCGAAATGGCGGCGCGGCTGGTGCAGATTGGGCGCGAGGCTGCTCACGCTCATCATCTGGATGCCCGCCGGGCGCTGCGCCTCGCCCGCGATCGGCTGCTCGCGCGCCACTTCGCCCAGGAGGGACGAAAGACCACGGCCGAGCCCGCGTTTGACTTCGCTCATCGTCGTTCCTTCGAACTCAGGCCGCCGCAGCGGGCATCGGCAGGCGGCCGATCATCTCGCTGGCGAGCGCGATATAGGCTTCGGAGCCGGGGCAGCGCTGGTCATAGACCAAGGCCGGCAGCCCGTGGCTCGGTGCCTCGGACAGGCGCACATTGCGCGGCACGGCGGTCTTGAAGACGAGGTCGCCGACTACGGCGCGCACATCCTCCGCCACCTGTTCGGACAGGCGGTTGCGGCGGTCATACATGGTGAGCGCAATGCCGAGGATCGAAAGATCCGGATTGAAGCGCGCACGCACGCGATCGACGGTTTGCAGCAACTGGCTCATCCCTTCGAGCGCGAAGAATTCGCACTGGAGCGGGACGAGCAGGCTGCGTGCGGCAACCAAAGCGTTGATCGTGAGCAGGCCGAGCGAGGGCGGGCAGTCGATCAGGCAGACGTCCCAGCGCCCCTCAAGCCCCGCCAGCGCCTGGTCGAGCCGGCTGGTGCGATCGGGCAGATCGGCCAGCTCGACCTCGGCCGCCGCCAAATCCTGCGTCGCCGCCACCACGTCAAGACGCGGCACGCGCGTCGCGATCACCGCGTCCGACAGCTCGCAATCGCCGACGAGCACCTGATAGATAGACTTGCCTCTAGCCGAACGCTCGACCCCCAGCCCCGTCGAAGCATTGCCTTGCGGATCGAAGTCGATCAGCAGCACGCGGAACCCGGTCGCCGCAAGCGCGGTGGCGAGATTGATCGCGGTGGTGGTCTTGCCGACACCACCCTTCTGGTTCGCGATGGCGATGCGGATCATCGTCGTGTCTTCCCCGGGGTGACGCCGCTCGCGACGATGATCGCCGCTTCGGAATCGGTGACGCTCGGAACGAGCCGGAAGTCACCCTGCCATGAAGCACGCGCCGCTTCCAGTTCCTCCGCCGCGCTTTTGCCCTTGGGCAGCACCCAGCGGGTATTTTTGTCGGAAAATGGGACGGCGATCGAGAGGAGCTTGGGCAAAGGCGCGAAGGCCCGGGCGCTGATGACGTCGAAGCGGCGGTGCCGCATCGCCTCCACTCGGCTGCCGATGACTTCGGTGCGATAGGCCACCCCCGCGATCTTGGCCGCCTCGCGCAGGAAGGCAATCCGCTTGGTGCGCGATTCGACCAGGGTGACATGGCCGTTGCCGAGGATTGCGGCGATAAGGCCGGGAAAGCCGGCACCGGACCCGAGATCGAGCCATGTTTTCCAGCCGACGGCGTGATCCAGCAATTGGGCTGAATCCACCACATGTCGCGCCCACATGGCGTCCAATGTCGAGGCGGAGATAAGGTTCTGGCGCGTCGCCTCCTCCTTGAGGAAGGCGAGGAAGGCCTCGACCCGCTCGAATGTTTCACGTGAAACATTACGCGCCTCCAGCCAGGCGCGGGCCTCGTCCTCGGTCATGCGGCGCGCCGCTGTGCGGCGATGAGGATGGCAGCGAGAGCGGCGGGCGTGATCCCGCGGATCCGCGACGCGGCGGCGAGATCGGCGGGGCGCGCCGCTTCGAGCCGCTCGACCATCTCGTTAGAGAGGCCGCCAATCGCGCGATAGCTCGCAATCGCATCCAGGCGCGTGTGGGCGTCGTCCTTCAGCCGCGCCACCTCGGCGCGCTGGCGTTCGAGATAAGGCGCGTAGCGGGCGTCGTCGATCGCCTCCGCCAGCACGTCTTCGGGCGAATGTTCCACGTGAAACATCAGCTCCGCCGTGACATCCTCGCCCTGCCGAACGCGGTCGGCGAGCGTGACGCCCGAAATGCGGCGTTCCAATATGGTGTGGACTTCAGCGAGCTGCGCCGCGCGCATTTCGATCAGCCCCCGGCGCTCCGCCCCCACCGCCCCGCTCGCAATCGCGGCGGCGCCGAGGCGCGTCGCGGCATTGTCCGCCCGGAGCCGGAGCCGATATTCGGCGCGCGCGGTGAGCATGCGATAGGGCTCGGTCACGCCCTGGAGCGTGAGATCGTCGACCATCACGCCGATGTAGGAATCGGCGCGGTCGAACAGGACGGGCGCAAGGTCGCAGGCATAGGCCGCGGCGTTGAGGCCCGCGACCAGGCCTTGCGCCCCCGCTTCCTCATAACCGGTCGTGCCGTTGATCTGGCCCGCGCAGTAGAGGCCGGGGATCGCGCGCAGGCCGAGCGCGGAGGTCAGGCTGCGCGGATCGACATAATCATATTCCACGGCATAGCCGGGCTTGACGATCTGGGTCTGTTCGAGCCCGGGGATGGTCGCGATCATCCGCTGCTGCACATCGACCGGCAGCGAGGTGGAGATGCCGTTGGGATAGACGAGGTAATCGTCCAGCCCTTCGGGCTCTAGGAAGATCTGATGGCCGTCGCGGTCGCCGAAGCGGACGACCTTGTCCTCCACCGACGGGCAGTAACGCGGCCCCGTCCCCTCGATCGCTCCGCTGAAGAGAGGTGAACGGTCGAGCCCGGCGCGGATCGCATCATGCGTCGCGGGGGTGGTGCGCGTGATCGCGCATTCGAGCTGTGGCAGCGCACGATTGGCAGTGAGCGCGGACAGCGTCCAGGGCTCGACATCGGAGGGCTGCCGTTCGAGGCGCGCCCAGTCGATCGTCCGCCCGTCGAGACGCGGCGGCGTGCCGGTCTTAAGCCGCCCCATCGGCAGAGCGAGTTCGCGTAATTGCGCCGCGAGCGAGATAGCGGCCCCTTCCCCCGTCCGGCCGCCCACCTGCTGCTCCTGGCCGCAATGGAGCTTGCCGCCGAGGAAGGTTCCGGTCGCGAGGATCACCGCGCGCGCGGACAGGCGGGTGCCATCGCTCAGGACCAAACCGGCGATCTTCCCCTGTTCTACGTGGAGCGCATCGGCGGACCCAGCGATGACCTGGAGGTTCGGGGTCGCCGCGATCAACCGCTGCGTCGCCGCGCGAAACCTTTTGCGATCGGCCTGGACGCGCGGACCATGCACCGCGGAGCCCTTGCTGCGGTTGAGCATGCGGTGGTGGATCGCGGCGGCATCGGCGGCGCGCGCCATCAGCCCGTCGAACACGTCCAGCTCGCGGACGAGATGGCCCTTCCCTACCCCGCCTATCGCCGGGTTGCACGACATCGCGCCGATCTGATGGGGGTCCATCGTGACGAGCGCGACGCGCGCGCCTCGGCGCGCCGCGGCTGCCGCCGACTCGCAGCCGGCATGGCCGCCGCCAATCACGATGACATCAAAGTCGCGCATGACGGCCCGCTATGGTCAGGCGGCGCGGAGAGTCAAATGTTCCACGTGAAACATTTTCACTTGCCGATGCAGAAGCGCCCGAACAGCGCATCGAGCATATCCTCGACGCCGGCACGGCCGGTGATCCGGTCGAGCGCGATTCGCGCCTGACGCAGATGCTCGGCGACAAAGAGGATGTCGCTTTGCCGTTCCGCCGTCCTGAGTTCTTCGACTGCCTCGCTGATCCGCTCGCGATGCCGTGCATTGAGCGCGATGCCATCCGCCGGCGGCAGCAGGTCCCGCACGCGCGATTCGAGCAGATCGCGCAATGCCACCAGGCCCTCCCCCGTCACGGTTGAGGTCGCCACGTCGGCGACTTCGATGCCGACCTTTGCCAGATCGGCCTTGGGCCGCACCACGATCGAACGCTCGCGGTCGGGGCACGAGTCGGGCGGGCCAAGCCACAGGATCAGGTCGGCGGAATCGATCGCGACGCGCGCACGCGCCATGCCGATCTGCTCTATTTGTCCGCCGCCCTCACGCAGCCCCGCGCTGTCGATCAGCAGGCAAGGCATATCGGCGATCGACAGCGGAATCTCGATCAAATCTCGCGTAGTGCCCGCCACGGGCGATGCGATTGCCGCATCACGTCCAGCTAAGGTATTGATAAGGCTAGACTTACCGGCATTGGTCGGGCCCGCAACCACGATCCGCACGCCATCGCGTAAACGCTCGGCGGGCGGCTGCCGCAAGGCGGCTTCCATCTCGGCTTCCATCAGCGCCATTCCGGCAAGGTCGGCCGGCGCGAGTGCGGGAACATCATCCTCATCCTCGGCGAATTCGATCGCCGCCTCGACGCGCGCGGCCAGACCAAGCAACCGCTCGCGCCAGCCGCCGACCAGATTGCCAAGCCCTCCCTCCGCCTGGCGCAGCGCCTGGCGCCGCTGCGCCTCGGTCTCGGCCGCAAGGAGATCGGCGAGGCCTTCCGCCTGTGCCAGATCGAGTTTGCCGTTGGAGAAGGCCCTGCGGGTGAATTCGCCGGGTTCGGCCATGCGCAGGCCCGGCACTTCGCCCAGCGCTGCAAGTACCGCCGCGACCACGGCACGGCCGCCATGAAGGTGGAATTCGGCGATATCCTCGCCGGTCGCGGTGCCCGGGCCCGGTAGCCACAGGATCAGCGCGCGGTCGAGCGTCTCGCCCTGCCAGCGCAACGTCGCGCTCACTGCGCGGCGCGGCCCTGGAAGTCTTCCGGCAATCTTTTCAAGCGCTTCGGAAGCATCCGGCCCGCTCACGCGGACCACCGCGATCCCCGCCGGCAAGGCGCCGCTCGACAGCGCGAAGATTGTGTCGCGCGCCACTTTATCCATCGTCAGGATTTGGGCGAGGTCGTACCCGTCATCTGGTCGACCATCTGACGCCAGGCATTCATTCCCATCTCGCCCATGCCGCCCCACGAGCGCATCATATTCTCGAGCATGTCCGGGGTGATGCCGTTGGTCATCGCCTCCTTCATCTTGTCGAGATAGAGGTCGTGGATCGGCGCCATATCGGGCAAGCCCATGAAGCGGCGCGCCTCTTCGGGCGTGCAATCGATGTTCATGGTGATGTTCATCGGCTGCCTTTTTTCCCCATTATTCGTTCCCCAGCCGACTTTGGTAAAGCATGGAGGCAAAGCCGTCCATGCCACGGCAAAAAGGGGCAAAATATGGGTGGGTGGATCGCGCTAAACGCACTCGACGGGGAGGGCAGCTTCGATGCCTGGCTGGCGCGGCCGGAGGGCGGAGCCAAAGCGGCGATCGTCGTCATCCAGGAGGTTTTCGGAGTGAATCCCGGCATCCGCCGCAAAGCGGACGGCTGGGCGGCGAAGGGCTATCTCGCGATCGCGCCCGACATGTTCTGGCGCTTCGCCCCGCATTACGAGGCGGATCCGGACGTGCAGGAGGACGTCGACGAGGCGATGCGGCTGCGGCACCAGTTCGACTTCGACAAGGCGGCCAGGGATGTCGAGGTTGCGATCCGGCATGCGCGAGCGCTGGGCGCGGAAAAGGTCGGCGTGGTCGGCTTCTGCGCGGGTGGCAGCGTCGCCTATCTCGCGGCGACCCGCACCGATGCCGACGCCTGCGTCGGCTATTATGGCCGCGTGATCGCTGATTATCTGAACGAGACTCATGCCATCGCGCGGCCCTTGCTGCTGCATTTCGGCGAGGCTGACCCGTCGATCCCGGCCGAGCTGCGGGCGCAGGTGAAGCAGGCGTTGGGCGCCAATCCGCGCGTTACGATCCATGAGTATGAGGGTGCGGGGCATGGCTTTGCGGCGACATCGGGCAAGCGGAGGAATGAGGTAGCTGCTGCGCTGGCGGACGCGCGGACGGAGGCGTTTTTCGCCGAACATCTGGCCTAGCAAAAGACGCTCCCCACGAAATTATAGGGAGGATTTTCGGCTCACGTAAATAAGAAGAGGATTACCGCCAGGCCGAGATAAGCCACTCAGCGATAGCGGCCGATCACGCGCGCGACAGGTTGGCGGCGACGCCTATCGGCACCATCAGCAGAAGCGGATGGATATACAGTACCGACAAAAAAGCGCCGCCAGACCCGAGGTCCAGCGGCGCCTTTTCTTTTACGGGACGCGAATCAGGCGAAGCTGACGCTTGCCTTGCGGCGGCTGCGGAGCGCGCCACCGACCAGGCCGAAACCGCCCAGCATCATCGCCCAGCTCGCCGGTTCGGGAACCGCGCCATTGACGTCGAGGCGCACGACGGTGCCCGTGTTGAAGTTCAGCCCATTCCAGTTCACCCAGATATGGTCCGCGTCGAACGAGATGCGCGACATGTCGAGGCCGCCCATGTTGCTGACCGGATCGATCGTCACGCTGGTGAAAGAATCGATCGTGCCATTCAGATCATAGATTTCGAACCCGTTGAAGCTGGCCGGCGTCCAGTTCGAATCGAATGCGAAATTGTCCGTGGTGATGGTATGATCCGTCGCCGACGTGGTGAAATATCCAAAGCCGTTTTCGGGCGTGCTCGTCGAGAAAGACGAGGAATAATAAAGGCTTCCCGCATCCGGGAATAGATAGTTAAATCCCAAGGTTCCCTGGGACAGCTGAGCATTGGCCGTGCCAGCAGCCATTACCGCGGCACCGACAAGCAAGATCTTCTTAATGTTACGCATTTTCTCTCCCCCACTATAAAGACTCGGCCTTCCGATATCTTTAATACAGAATTAACCCGCAAGGCGCACCTAAATAATGGGTTAACATCTGGAGGCGCATCCGGAAGGATCGGCGATTCCGCTCAAGTGAATAAGGTAATCACGCCGACTTTCTCGTTGATCCAGCCTTCATAGATCATCTTGAGCGCCACGAAGAGGATCACCGCGAGGCCGAGATAAGCGATCCAGCGGTAGCGGCCGATCACGCGCGCGAGCAGGTTGGCGGCGACGCCCATCAGCACCACCGACAGAAGCAGGCCGATGATCAGGATGCCGGGATGCGCATGCGCGGCGCCCGCGACTGCGAGCACATTGTCGAGGCTCATCGACACGTCGGCGATCGCGACCGCCCAGGCGGCGGCCGCGAAGCTCTTGGCGGGCTTGAGCCCGTCCGTACCATGCCCGCTTTGGCCGCCGCGCAATTCGCGCCACATTTTCCACGCCACCCACAAGAGCAGCAGCCCGCCCGCAAAGGTCAGGCCGACGATCTGGAGCAATTGCGTGACGGCGAGCGCGAAGACGATGCGCAGCACGAGCGCGGCGATGATGCCGATCATGATCACGCGCTTGCGCTGTGCGGGCGAGAGGCCCGCCGCGATCGCACCGACCACGATCGCATTGTCGCCCGCGAGCATGACGTCGATCATCAGCACCTGGATGAAGGCGGACAAGGCCGCGGGCGAACCCAGGTTGGAGAAATCGGTGACGATGTTGTGGAGGAGCGCTTGCATCGGGCGGGTCTAAAGCCTGATCGCGCCTAGTGAAAGTGCCCCGCGCCTCGGCTGGTCAGATCCCGGCGGTTTCGGCCGTCTCGATCAGCGACTCGCCGAAATAGCTCATATCGGGCCGCAACTCGTAGAAAGGCGTGAGCAGATCCTGCACGCGGTCGAACCGGTCCGATTTTTGAAAGCCGTCGCGATCGCTGGCGATATCGTCCCACAGCACGCGCAGAAGATAAAAGCCGACGGCCTCGCTCGCGGGCCGCACTTCGATTCCCCGAAAACCAGGCGAGGCGGCGATCAACGGGATCGCCTCGCGCAGCGCTGCCTCGAAACCGTCCGAAACGCCCTCGCATATGCGCAAAATGGCGTGCTGGACGATCACCTACTGATTCATCGAATCGAAGAAGTCCTCGTTCGTCTTGGAATCCTTCATCTTGTCGAGCAGGAACTCCATCGCATCGGTCGTGCCCATCTGCATCAGGATGCGGCGCAGCACCCACATCTTGCTGAGCTTGCCCTTGTCGATGAGCAATTCTTCCTTGCGCGTCCCCGACTTGCCGACGTCCATCGCCGGGAAGATGCGCTTGTCGGCGACCTTGCGGTCGAGCACGATTTCCGAGTTGCCGGTGCCCTTGAACTCTTCGAAGATAACCTCGTCCATGCGGCTGCCAGTGTCGATCAGCGCGGTGGCGATGATCGAGAGCGAACCGCCTTCCTCGATGTTACGCGCGGCGCCGAAGAAGCGCTTCGGGCGCTGCAGCGCATTGGCGTCGACACCGCCGGTCAGCACCTTGCCCGAGCTGGGCACGACGGTGTTGTAGGCGCGGCCGAGACGCGTGATCGAATCGAGCAGGATCACGACGTCCTTCTTGTGCTCGACCAGGCGCTTGGCCTTCTCGATCACCATTTCGGCGACCTGGACGTGGCGCGTCGCGGGCTCGTCGAAGGTCGAGGATACGACCTCGCCCTTCACCGAACGCTGCATGTCGGTGACTTCCTCCGGCCGCTCGTCGATCAGCAGCACGATCAGGAAGACCTCGGGATGGTTGTCGGTAATGGCTTTCGCCATATTCTGCAGCATCACCGTCTTGCCGACGCGCGGCGGTGCCACGATCAGGGTGCGCTGGCCCTTGCCCTGCGGGCTGATCAGATCGATCACGCGCGCCGACTTGTCCTTGACGGTCGGATCGAGCGGATCGAGCGTCAGCTTCGATTCGGGATAAAGCGGCGTAAGGTTGTCGAAATTGACGCGATGGCGGACAACCGCGGGATCGTCGAAATTGACCTGGAGCAGCTTGGTCAGCGCGAAATAGCGCTCGCCGTCCTTGGGATCGCGAATCTCGCCCTCGACCGTATCGCCGGTTCGCAGGCCGAACTTACGGACCTGATTGGGGCTGACATAAATATCATCCGGACCGGCGAGGAAATTCGCCTCGGGCGAACGCAGGAAGCCGAATCCGTCGGGCAGAACCTCGATCGTACCCACGCCCAGGATCGTCTCGCCTTCCTCGGCCTCGGCCTTGAGGATGCCGAACATCAGGTCCTGTTTGCGCATCGTCGACGCGCCCTCGACACCGCGCTCTTCGGCCATCGCGACCAGCTCGGCGGGGGATTTCTTCTTGAGGTCCTTGAGATGCATTTAGGGCGTTTCCGGGTGTGTTTTGGGGAAAGGAACGGCGCAACGAAAGCGACTGTTCGGGAGATGGGGTGAAGATTCGGAAGTCCCGCAAGGAATGCGGTCCGGTCAGGGGCTAGCGGTAAAAGCCGCCGCGGCCATCGTCAAGCGGGAGATGGGGCCGAACCCGGTCCGGTTCAAGGCGGATCGGCTTATTTGGGTTTTGCCGGAGCCTCAGCCGCCTGCAGCATCTTCTGCACGATGTTGGAGGCCCGATCCATGTCGGCGGTGCGGCCCGCCAATTCCGATCCGCAATATTCGCCTTCCTTGTCGAGATTCTCGGTCTTGAGCCGGGTCACGACATCGGGAATCAGCTTCGCGGCATCCAGATGCGGAAATTCGGCGTTCACGCGGCCAAGCCAATAGAGCGTGCCAGCCTGCCCTATCTGCCGATTCTCGGCCGATTCCGCTTCATTGATGGCAAGCAGGTTCGACTGGATCAGGCAGCGTATCGACAATTCCTTGTCGGCGGACGCCGGCAAGGGGGTCGGCTCGTAGGACGGCGGCGGAGTCGCAGCCGCAGCCAGCAAGGCGAGCGCGGTCAGAATGGCTTGAGCACCACGAGAATGACGATGGCGGCGGTCGCGATACCGGGAACCTCGTTCATGATGCGCAGCGCCCTACCCGAGACGGGACGTTCGCCGCGCGCGAGCTTCTTGCCATAGCCGACCATGTAGCCGTGATAGGCGGAGAGGCCCAGCACGATCGCCAGCTTGGCCATCAGCCAGCCGCTGGTCCACCAATGGCCGACCGTCGCGAGCGTGATCCCGAGGATCCAGACCAGGATCATCGACGGCGTGATGATGATGTTGCGGAGCTTGCGCTCGCGATCGATCCAGCGCCGTTCCTCCTGGCTGCCGGGCGTCGATTCCTGATGGTAGACGTAGTAACGCGGCAGCAGGAACAGCCCCGCGATCCAGAAGATCACGAAGATGATATGTCCGGCCTTGATCCAGAGATAGGTCAAATCGAGGATATATCCCAGGCTGGGAAGGCTCATGCTCGTACCATAGCGAGCAATTTCTCCACGTGCACCACCGGCGTGTCCGGCAGGATGCCATGGCCCAGATTGAAGATATGCGGGCGCTTTGAGAAGGCGCTACGGATTCGGTTCACCGCATTTTCAAGGCCTGTGCCACCGGCGAGCAAGGCCAAGGGATCGAGATTCCCCTGCACCGGCAGGCTTTTGGGCAGGTTTTCGTCCACCCACGCCGGATCCATCGTCTCGTCGATTCCGAGCGCATCGACCCCGGTTTCGCGCGCATAGACTGGCAATTTCTCGCCAATACCCTTGGGAAAACCGATGATCGGCGTGCCGGGACGCCGCGCACGCAGCTGTTCGACGATCGCGCGGTTGGGTCCTGCGACCCAGCGCTGGAATTCGTCCGGCGCGAGGCTGCCCGCCCAGCTGTCGAACAGCTGCACCGCTTCGGCGCCTGCATCGATCTGGCCGACCAGATAATCGACGGTCATCGCGACGATCGCGTCGCTCAGCTTCTGGAATGCGGCCGGATCGCTATACGCAAGCCGCCTGGCGGGATTCTGGTCCTTCGTGCCCAAGCCCGCGACCATGTAGGTCGCGACCGTCCAGGGCGAACCTGCGAAGCCGAGCATGGTCACGGCCGGCGGCAGGTCCGCCACCACGCGCCGCACCGTCTCGTAAATGGGATCGAGCATGGTGGGATCCGGCGCGAGGGCGGAGAAGTCGCCATCGAGCAAAGGCGGCGCAAGACGCGGGCCTTCACCGGTCTCGAACCACAGCTGCTGACCCATGGCATGGGGGATCACCAGTATATCCGAAAACAGGATCGCGCCATCGAAGCCGAAGCGGCGGATCGGCTGCAACGTGATCTCCGCCGCGGCGACAGGATCGTAGCAGAGTTCGAGGAAACCGCCCTTCTCGGCCCGCAAAGCGCGATATTCGGGGAGATAGCGCCCCGCCTGGCGCATAAGCCAGATCGGCGGCGGATCATGACGCTCGCCCCTCAACACGGACAGCAGGGGACGGTCCTTCTTTCCGCGGGGGGCCTTTTCCCGGGCGATTGGGCCCACGCTTTTTTCCAAATTACCGGACAGGACGTGCATCCCTTTATCTAATCTAAGAGTTTGAAAAAGACTCTGTGAGAGTCAGTAGGACGCCCGAAAGCGGGGCTTATTGGGCTCAAGCGAATTTGCCAACAGGTTGACACCGGTCCGACTCGCGGAAACCCGCCGAGTCCCGCCTATCTTTCCCGATATCCACAGGCATGTGGATGAAAGGAATCCACTGTGGATGATCGTGTCGATGCATTTCGCAAGTCGGGCACGCCCTGATCGCCTTTGATTGACCCACGATCCTGCGCTAGCGCTCTCCCCATGGTTTTCCACAGGCCTTTTCCGAAGAAAATCGGTCGAATCTGATGCGTCTGCACCTGCATCTCCTGTCGGATTCGACCGGCGAAACGCTGGAGGTGATCGCCAAGGCGGGCGTCGCCCAGTTCGACGGAGTCGAGGTCATAAAGCATTTCTGGCCGATGGTGCGCTCCGAGGGCCATCTCGACCGGGTATTGTCCGAAATCCTCCAGCGGCCGGGGCTGATCATCTACACTTTGGTCAATTCGGACGTGCGGCGCAGTCTGGAGCAACGCTGCCGGCTGGCGGGCCTGCCGCATGTCGCCGCGCTCGACCCGGTGTTCGAGGCGCTCGAACGCATGCTCGGGCAGGAGCAGAAAGCGCGACCCGGCCGCCAGCATGCCCTCGACGCGGCCTATTTCGCGCGCGTCGACGCGATCCAGTTCACGATCGCGCATGACGACGGCATCGCGCCAGAGGATTGGGAGGAGGCCGACATATTGCTCGCGGGCGTGTCGCGCTCGTCCAAGACGCCGACCAGCATCTATCTCGCCAATCGCGGCTACAAGGTCGCCAATATCCCGCTCGTGCTGGAATCGCCGCCGCCGAAGCAATTGTTCGAGGTGACGCATCCCCTGATCGTCGGCCTCACCACCAGTCCTGACAGGCTGATCCAGATCCGCCGCAACCGCCTGCTGTCGCTCAACCAGGCGCCTGAGACGGCTTATGTCGACCAGGATGCGGTGGCACAGGAGCTGGCCAGCGCCCGGCGCATCTTCGCGGATCGCGGCTGGCCGGTGATCGACGTCACGCGCCGATCGATCGAGGAGACCGCCGCCGCGATCATCAACCTCAAGGGCGCGCGCGAGAGCAAGGCCGAGGCGGACGCCGAGGCATGATCATCCTCGCGTCGCAATCCGCCTCGCGCAAGGCGATGCTGGAGGCCGCGGGCGTCGCGTTCACCGCCGAGGCCGCCGGCGTGGACGAGGAGGCGGTCAAGGCGGCGATGATCGCCGAAGGCACGGACGCACGACGGCTGGCGGATGCGCTCGCCGAACTGAAGGCGATCAAGGTTTCGCGCCGTCATCCGACGGCATTGGTGCTGGGTTGTGATTCGACCGTGGCGGCCGAGGACGGGACGCTGATCGACAAAGCCGAATCGCGCGAGGATTCGCGGACGCAACTGCAGGGCCTCCGCGGCAAGACGCACAGACTGACCAGCGCGGCGGTGGTGGCATTGGGAGGCGAGCCGATCTGGCGGCATGTCGACACGGCGAAGCTGACGATGCGGCCTTTTTCGGATGCGTTCCTTGAATCCTATCTGGACGCGGAATGGCCGGCGATCGGGGGCTGCGTCGGCGGGTATCGGTTGGAAGGGCTAGGGGTGCAGTTGTTCAGCCGGATCGATGGCGACCATTTCACGATTCTTGGGCTGCCTCTGTTGCCGTTGCTGGACTGGCTGCGCGTGCGGGGGGGATTGGCGGTATGATTCTCCCCGATCGTCATGCCAGCGGAAGCTGGCATCCATCTCCGGCGTTTCTCGCCAGCTTGACGGTCAGGAGATGGACCCCAGCTTTCGCTGGGGTGACGGGGAAGAGCTGGGGTGACGGCGGGACGTGCGAATGACCCGCCCCTATGCCGAGGTGATCGGCGATCCGATCGCGCATTCCAAGTCGCCGGTGATGCACGGGTTTTGGCTGGAGCAGCTGGGAATTGAAGCGGAGTATCGTCGCGCGCACGTCCGGCCCGACGAACTGGGGTCCTTCATCGCGCGCCGCAGCACCGATCCGGACTGGCGCGGCTGCAATGTCACGATCCCGCATAAGCAGGCGGTGATGCCCTTGCTCGACCGGATCGATCCGGTCGCAGCGGCGATCGGGGCGGTCAATACGATCGTAATGCGCGACGGCGTACTCGTCGGCCATAATACGGATGCGCCGGGTTTCCTCGAGCCGCTCCGGCCGCGCCTGGCCGAACGCCATTTGCTGCGCACCGCGCGCATCCTCGGTACGGGCGGCGCGGCGCGCGCGATCGCGCATGCTTTGTGGGACGAAGGCTTCACTTTGATCGTCGCGGGGCGCGATTCCGCCAAGGCGCAGGAGATCGTCGCGCCGTTCGATCCCGGCTTCGTCCATGTCTGCACGCTCGATACCTTTGCGCAGCCGATCGATTTCGACTGGGGCGAGGCGGGTGAGCGGCTCGATCTGCTGGTCAACGCGACCTCGCTCGGCATGACCGGCCAACCGCCGCTCGACCTGGATTTCTCCAACGTTCCGCCTGGCGCGATCATCTATGATGCGGTGTATGCGCCCCTGGTGACGCCCCTGCTCGCCGAAGCCCGGGAGCGCGGCCATCCCACGATCGATGGCCTGTCGATGCTGATCGGCCAGGGCCGGATCGCGTTCGAGCACTTTTTCGGGCGGCCGGCGCCGTCGGACGCCGAAAGCGATACCGAGCTGCGGCGACGGATGACCGCATGAGCCCGATCCTATGAGCCTGGTGCTCGGCCTGACCGGATCGATCGGCATGGGCAAGAGCACGGTCGCCGCCATGTTTCGCAAGCAGGGCGTGCCGGTGTTCGATGCCGATGCCGAGGTACGCCGGATGCAGGGGCCCAGCGGATTGCTGCTGTCCGCGATCGAGAAACTTTACCCCGGCACGACCGGCCCGCAGGGCGTGGATCGGTCCGCGCTGGGCAAAAAGGTGCTCGGCGACACATCCGCGCTCCGCCGGCTCGAGAGGCTGATTCATCCCGAGGTCGAGAAGAAGCGCCGGGCCTTCCTGCGGCGGCATCGCGCCAAGCCTCTGGTCGTGGTGGACGTGCCCTTATTGCTCGAAAAAGGCGGCTGGCGGCGTGTCGACCTGATCGCGGTCGTGTCTGCGCCCGCCTGGAAACAGCGCGCGCGCGTGATGGCGCGGCCGGGAATGAGCTGGTCCAGACTCGGTCAGGTGCGCGCCCTCCAGCTGGGCGACGCGGCCAAGCGGCGGCGCGCCGATTTCGTGATTCCGACCGGCGGCAGCCTTCTGGAAACGCGCGATGCGGTCCGGCGCATCATCGCGGCTTGCATGGGCAGCGACAGAGGCAGATAGATAATCGCATGCGCGAAATTGTGTTCGACACTGAAACAACGGGCCTCAGTCCGAACGACGGCCATCGTCTGGTCGAGATCGGCTGTGTCGAGATCGTCAACCGCTGCGAAACCGGCCGCAATTTCCACGCTTATATCAATCCCGAACGCGGCATGCCGAGCGAGGCGGAAGCGGTGCACGGCCTATCCTCGATATTTCTGTCGGACAAGCCGCGCTTCCACGAGGTGGTGCAGGATCTGATTGAATTCCTCGGTGACGCGCCTCTGGTCGCGCACAACGCCAATTTCGATTTCGCCTTCCTCAATTGGGAGCTGCAGAATTGCGGATATGAGCCGATCTGCATGTCGCGCATGGTGGATACGCTCGCGATCGCGCGCACCCGCCATCCCGGCGCCAAACATAGCCTGGACGCGCTCTGCACGCGCTTCGGCGTCGATCGCAGCCAGCGCGTCAAGCATGGCGCGCTGCTCGATGCCGAGCTCCTGACCCAGGTCTATGTCGAATTGTGCGGCGGGCGTCAGATCGGTCTGATGCTCGCCGAAGATGTTGCGTCCGAATCGACGGCCGATCCGGCGATGGCGACGATTGCGGCCACGCCGCGGATCGCCCGCCCCGCGCGGCCACATGCCGCAAATGAAGCGGAACTGGCGCGCCATGCCGCATTTATCCAGAAGCTTGTCGATCCGTTGTGGGAATTGCCGCCCTCGGCGGGTTGACGGGGCCGGACAGCGGGTCTTTTAGGCACCGCTCCCGGCATCAGGCCGAGAAGGAGATGTCAGAATGGATATCCGGGTTTCCGGTCATCAGGTCGATACGGGCGATTCGCTTCGCACCCACGTGAACGATCGGATGCAATCACTCGCCGAGAAATATTTCTCGCGCTCCATCTCCGCCCATGTGACCTTCGGTTCGGGTCCGCATGGCTTCTTCACCTGCGACATTGTCGCGCATGTGATGCAGGGGGTCATTCTCAAGGGATCGGGCCAGGGGACGGAGGCGCATCCCGCTTTCGATCAGGCCGCCGATCGAATCGAGACCCAGCTGCGGCGCTATATGCGCCGATTGAAGGACCGCTATTCAACCCAGGCGCTGCCCGGCGAGATCGGGGCGGACGCGGGTTATACCGTGTTCCAGAGCGCGGCCGAGGAAGAGGAGCTGAATGGCGACCACCCTCCCGTGATCGCTGAAACGCGCGTCGATGTGCCGGAAACGAGCGTGTCGGACGCGGTGATGATGCTCGACCTGCGCAACACCAATGCCCTCTTGTTCAAAAATTCCGGCACCGGGGCGTTCAATATGGTGTATCGGCGCGGCGACGGCACGATCGGCTGGGTGGAACCGCAGCGCGCCGCCTGAATTAGGCGCGGGTCTCATGACCACAAGTCGGCGGAATAGTTGAGAAAAATGGACGACCTTTCGGATCTGATAAGCCCCGACGCCGCGTTGACCGGCGTCGCGGTTCCCAACAAGAAAGCCTTGCTTCAGCAACTCGCCGCGGCGGCGGCGAGCCTGACCGGCCTGGAGGCGCGCATCATCGTCGAGCGTCTGCTCGAGCGCGAACGGCTCGGCTCGACCGGATTCGGCGGGGGCGTGGCGATCCCGCACGGCAAGCTGGATGGCATCGACCATGTCGTCGGCCTGGTTGCGAAGCTCGCCCAGCCGATCGATTTCCAGGCGATCGACGGCATGCCGGTCGATCTGGTCTTCCTTCTGCTGTCGCCACCCGATGCGGGCGTGGAGCATCTCAAGGCGCTGGCGCGTGTCAGCCGCAAGCTCAGGGACCGCAATTTCGTCGCCAAGGCGCGGGGTGCGGGCTCGCCCGACGCGCTCTATGCCTTGTTCGCACACGCCGACACGCGCGACGCCGCCTGACATGCCGCCCCGGCTCGCCGCCGGGATGCTCGTTTCCGTCCTGATCCGCCGCGCCGAGGAAAAGGGCGGCAGCGGCATGGTGCTCGCGCGGGGCGATGCCACCGCCGGCGCGCTCCTGATCCAGTTGGCCGAACAGGGCCGGCCCGGCCCGCTGCTCGAGCGGCGGCTCGACCCGGAGGGCCAGTATCGCTGGTCGCCGACTGGCCCCGACGAGGACAGCGAGCGCGGCGACTATATCGCACGACGCCGGCGCAGCGATCCCGATCTGTGGGTGATCGAACTCGACCTTCCTGACGCGATGGCGCTGGTCGAGGCCGTCGCCGGCTGACCAGCCGCCGGCGGGTTCCCGTTCTTGCGGCGAAGCGAGCGACGGGATTCGCGGCACGCGTCGTTTGACCTGCGTCATAACGAAGGCGGATCGCTCGGCACGGCCATTGGGACGCGTGCCAGGCCCCGCCGTCAAGCCGCGGAGACTAGCCGATGCTCGCGACCCGCCGACACGCACAGACTGCCGCGTTCCTTTTCGCCGTGAGCGCCCCCGCGCCCGTCTTCGCGTACATGGCGCCCGATATCGGCCTTGGCGCGCTGGGCGCGGCGCTGGGCGTGACCGCTTCGCTGCTGCTCGTGCTGGTTTCGCTGGCTTGGTATCCGCTCAAGCGGCTCAATCGGCGGATGCGCGCGCGGACGGTGCGCCCCGGCCCTGCGCCCGATCCCACTATAAGGCGAGGTGCAGGAACCGGCTGAATTCATTGAGCCGATAATCCGAGAATGGACCGCCTTCGACGAAGCCGCGCCGCCAATATAATGCCAGCGCGGGCTCGAACGCGGGACCGCGGCCCGTCTCCAGGCTCAGCCGATGCACGCCGCGCGCGCGGGCGGTGGCAATGACATGATCGAGCAAAGCGGCAGCGGCACCGCGCCGTAGGAAATCAGGGTGGGTGCGCATCGACTTCACCTCCGCCTGGTCCTCGTCCAACATCTTCAGTGCGCCGATCGCGGCAAGGCGGTCTCCGTCCCAAGCGCCCCACAAAGTCACCACGGGATCCTGAAGACCGGAGAGGTCCAGCGCGAACACGCATTCGGGCGGGGAGGCCGAATACATGCCGCGCAGGTGCAGCTCGAGCAGGTCGCGAGTCTGGACGCCCGACAAATCATCTTCGCGGATCGTGAATCGCATGGCAGCCCCTTTGCCGCCACTAGGCAGGAAGGCCGATCCACCTCAAGGGGGGTGTGAAACGCGGCGGCGGACGTTAAGCGCCTAAAGATGCACAATTCGGAAAAGCCGGTCGGACGAATGCGCGGGTTCCGACGCGGCCGTATCTTGCTACGGCGGCGTGGCCCGCTCGCTCCGGTCTGGCGGCGCCGTGCGGCGATCTTTGGCGGCGCCTGCGCGATCGGGCTGATCGCGCTCGGTTTCGCCTGGGCGGCGGATCGCGCGAGCGAAGCATTCCTCGCGCTCGATGCGCGTGTCTGGTGGTTGCCCCTGCTGCTGACGCCGGCAGGTTATGTCCTGATCGTATGGCTCACCAACGCCTTCGCGCCCGCCGCGCGCGGATCGGGCATACCCCAGATCATCGCCGCCAAACGCAATCCGGACAATGCGACATCGGCACTCGCATCGGCGCGTACCTCGATCCTGAAGGCTTTCCTTACCGCCGCCGCGCTTGCATGCGGCGCCACCGTCGGACGCGAAGGCCCGACCGTGCAATTGGGCGCCACCGTGATGGCCTATGCCCACAAATTCGCGCGTGTGCCGGTGCGCGCATCGGTGCTGGTCGCGGGCGCGGCGGCAGGTGTCGCGGCGGCGTTCAACACGCCGCTCGCCGGCGTCGCATTCGCGATTGAGGAACTGGCCGCCGCCTACGAGCAACGCATGACGCTGCTGGTGATGAGTGCGGTGCTCATCGCGGGCATGATCGCGCAGGGGGTTGCGGGCGATTATGTCTATTTCGGCATCGTCGGCGAGACGCTGCCGTTGCGCGCGGTGTTGATGCTGGCGCCGATCGCAGGCGTGTTTGGCGGACTGAGCGGCGGGCTTTTCGCGCGGCTTACCCTATGGCTGGCACGCGGCGGAGCGCGGCGTATTTCGGGCGGACGACCCTTGCTGTTCGCGGGCGCGTGCGGTTTCGTCGTCGCCGTGCTGGGTGTCGCCACCGGCATGACCTGGGGCACCGGCTACAGCGCGGCGCATGCGATACTCGACGGCAGTCATGCGCCGCTCTGGTTCGGCCCCGCCAAGTTCGCGACCACGCTGCTGACGGCGGGCGCGGGGCTGCCGGGCGGCATCTTCTCGCCCAGCCTCGCGACTGGAGCGGGCCTCGGCAATCTGGTCCATGCCTTGTTCCCGAATCAGCCGTCGGGTGCGGTCGTGCTGCTGGGGATGGCCGCCTATTTCACCGGCGCCGTGCGCGCGCCACTGACCGCGGTGATTATCATGTCGGAAACGACCGGCAGCCGGGGACTGATGCTGCCGCTCCTCGCATCCGCGCTGATCGCGGAAGCCACCGCGCCTTTGATCTGCCGCGAGCGGCTTTATCATGCGTTGGCGGCGGGCTTTCTGCCCACCATCGCCAAGACGGAGTAAGCTTTCCTCCGTTCCCCACTTGTTCTATTCTTGCCGAATCATGGCGAGCCTGCCCGATTGCTTCGAGGATTCCCCACTGATCGCGGGCGATGTCGCGCGCGGCGTGTCGCGGCTGTTCTGGCGGCAGGGCCTGGTCGGGATTTGCGAGGTGCCGCTCGGCAATGGCCGGCGCGCGGACATCATGGCGATCGACGCCAAGGGCACGATCACGATCGTCGAGATCAAATGCTCGCGTAGCGACCTGCGCGGCGACGCCAAATGGCACGAATATCTCGATTATTGCGATCATTTCTGTTGGGCGGTGCCCGCTGGATTCGACTTGGGACCGTTCGAGGAGGATCATTTCCGCCCCGATATAGCCGGGCTGATCGTCGCGGACCGTTACGATGCGGAGGTGCTGCGCGCGCCCGCCTTGCGCCCGCTCAACGCGGCGCGACGCAAGGTAGAGACGTTACGCTTCGCCCGGCGAGCGGCGACGCGAATCCTGGGCTCGCTCGATCCGGGGCTGCAGGGGCTGGATTAAAGGCCGAGGAGACCGGATCAGAAGCCCCCCAGCACCGGGCCCGACACCGCCTTCTTGGCCGGCGCCTTCGCGTCTTGCAGCACCTTGAGGATCGGGGCGAGCCGCGGATCCTGCTTCGCATAATCGAGCGCGCTCTTGCCCGCGATCGTGTCCTGGATCTTGGGATCGGCGCCGCCATCCACCAGCAGGTGGACCGCGTCCATATCCCGGCGGTGCACCGCAAGGATCAGCGGCGTTTCGCCATTATTGTTGGTCGCGTTCACCCGCGCCTTCATGCCGATCAGATAGGTGAGCGCGGTCTGGTCGCCGACCAAAGCCGCATCGTGGAGCGGGGTATTGCCCTCGCGGTCCTTGATCTCCGTATTGGCGCCCTTGTTGAGCAGGAAGCCGACCCAATTGTCGGCATGCGTCTTGACCGAGATGTGGAGCGCGGTCTCGCCTGTGCTGGGATCGCGCGTGTTGAGCACCGGTGCGCCGGGTTTGCTTAGATATTTCATCGCCTCGTCGCCGTCGCCGTCGCGCACTGCTTTGAGAAAATTGAAACTGTCCGAGAATTGCGCCATTGCCGGCACGGCACAGGCGAGCATGATCCCGCACAGCATCGCCCTGGAAACGCCGCTCTTCAGTCCCATATCGAAGCTCCCCGATAGCGCAGCCGCGCTTGTCAGCGGCCCCATAGCAAAGCAAGGCTAAGCGCACCATGAACAACACATTGGCAAGCCTGGTTTTCGCGGCGGCGCTGGCTTTGTCCGCCTGCCATCCCAAGCCCGCGGAAAAGCCGCCGCTGGAGGGCGCCGCAATCGGGGGCAGCTTCACGCTCACGGATCAGGACGGCAAGCCTTTCTCGAGCGACGGCCTCAAGGGCAAGTATCGCATCGTCTATTTCGGCTACACTTTCTGCCCAGACGCCTGCCCGACCGACATGGCGGTGCTGGGCAAGGCGATGCGCCAGCTCGACGCCAAGGACCCGGCGACATCGGCGAAGATCCAGCCCTTGTTCGTCACGGTCGATCCCGCGCGCGATACGCCCGCCATACTCAAGCAATTCACGTCCGCTTTCTACCCGCGCCTGATCGGACTGACCGGTAGCGATGCGCAGATCGCGGCGGTCGCCAAGCAATTCGCGATCTCCTACCGCAAGGAGCCCGCGCCAAAGGGGGCGTCCGGCTATCTGATGGATCATCCGCGCGTGGCCTATCTGTTCGATCCGGACGGCAAGCCGATCGAGATGTTGCCGGTTGACGCCAATGCGGATGCGGTCGTGGCCGAGCTGGAGAAATGGGTCCGGTGAGCCGATTCTGGGAAACCAAGCCGCTCGACAAATTGAGCCGGGACGAATGGGAATCGCTTTGCGACGGGTGCGGCAAATGCTGCCTGCATAAATTGGAGGATGAGGAGACGGGCGAGGTCTTCCCGACCAATGTCGCCTGCCGCCTGCTCGACCGGCGCGAGAGCCGCTGCACCGATTATGCGAACCGCAAGACCTATGTGCCCGATTGCGTGCGGCTCAACCCGAAGAAATTGCACGAACTGGAATGGCTGCCCTCGACCTGTGCTTACCGGCTGGTGGCGGCGGGCGAGCCGCTCCCCGAATGGCATCACCTGATCAGCGGCAGCCGCGAAACGGTGCACGAAGCCGGCATGTCGACGCGCGGCTGGACCGTGTCGGAGGACGAGGCCGGCGAGCTCGAATATCACCTTGTCGACCGCGAGCTCTGACCTAACTTTTTCGGGTGGCGGCCATGTCCGCCAGTTGACCGTGCGCCGCTCGGCTTTGGCGCGGCGGATGCGGCTCGCGGTCGATCCGCGCGACGGCGCGGTCAAGCTCACCTTGCCGCGCCGCGCTGCCCTGGGCCCCGCGCTCAAATGGGCGGAGAGCCAGCGCGCCTGGGTCGAACGCGCGCTTGCCAAATTGCCCGCCGAGGAGGCGCTGGGGCCGGGCAGCGTAATCCCGTTCGAGGGCGGGGAGCTGACGGTCGAATGGCGGTCCGGCGGATCGCGCACGGTCAAGCGCGAGGGCGACAGGCTAGTCGTCGGCGGGCCGGAGGAGATGGTGAAGGCGCGCTTATTGCGCTGGCTGCGTGCCGAGGCGGCCCGCACGCTGGAAGCGGAGACGCGATCGGTCGCCGCGCGCGCCGGCGTAACGGTCGGGCGCGTGCGCGTCGGCGATCCGCGCTCGCGCTGGGGGAGCTGCTCGTCGAGCGGGGACATCGCCTATAGCTGGCGGCTGATCCTGATGCCCCCCGCCGTGCGCGAGGCGACCGTGGTCCATGAGGTGGCGCACCGGCTGCACATGCATCACGGCCCTGAATTCCATGAGGAGGTCGAACGCCTGCTCGGCCGCGCGCCCAAGGCCGAGCGCGCCTGGCTCAAGGTGCATGGCGCGGCAATGCATCGGGTCGGGCGGTAGGCGTGTGACCGTCACCCAGCGGACGCTGGGGCGACGATCAGGGATGGGGCTGCGTCTGGCCCTGCTTCGGCTTGTCCTTGAGCACCGTGTCGAGCCATTTCTGGTCGATCTGCGGCGGGCGATCATTCTGCGAACGATCGGTCTGCGGACGTTCATAAGGCAGCCTCGGTGCGGGGGCGGCCGCCGGCTGGCGGCGCGGCGCCGGTGGCGGCACGGGCTGGGAAGATTCCGGCGCCGGCGCGGTGTCGTCGGCGGCGTCCGGAGTCTGCATGTCCTGCGGGGCCGTCTGGTTGTCGCCGCCCAGACTTTGATCGGGATCGCCGTAATAGGCCTCCTCGTCGGGCTCGAGCTGCCATTCGGGGAGCGTCACCTCGGTCTGGAAATTCTGAACTGGACGCGTGCGCAGCGCGACCTGCATCATCTGCGAGAAAGCATGCGCCGGGCCGCGGCTGCCATAGAGACCGGGCAGCGTCTTGGCATCGTCGCGGCCCATCCACACGCCCGTAGTCAGGCCCGAGGAGAAGCCCAGGAACCAGCCGTCCTTGTTCGACGAGGTCGTGCCGGTCTTGCCCGCGACCGGGCGGCCGATCTGCGCGGCGCGCGCGGTGCCGGTATTGACCGCGGTCTGGAGCAAATCGGTCATTTCCGCCGCCACCGCGGGCGGCACCAGCACGCGCGGTTCTTCCGGCGCATGTTGGTAGAGGACAGTCCCGTCGGTCGTGCTGACCTTGGTGATGCCGTAAGGCGTGACCGCGACGCCGTTGTTCGAGATCTCAGCGAAGGCCCGCGTCATCTCAATCAGGCGCACGTCGGAAGTACCCAGCACCATCGAAGGATGCGTGTTGATCGGCGTGGTGATGCCGAAGCGTTTGGCCATATTGGCGACGGTATCGAAACCGACCTTTTGGCCGAGCTGCGCCGCGACGGTGTTGATGGAAAAGGCGAACGCATTGCGCACGTCGATTTGGCCGAGGAATTTGCGCGAATCGTTGCGCGGGCTCCAGCCGTCGATCGTGACGGGCTCATCGACGACCGGATCGCCCGGCTTTACCCCCGATTCGAGCGCGGCGAGGTAGACGAATAATTTGAAGGCGGAGCCGGGCTGGCGTACCGCCTGCGTCGCGCGATTGTAGATCGAACTGACATAATCGGTGCCGCCGACCATGGCGCGGATCGCGCCGTCATTCTCCATCGAGACCAGCGCGCCCTGCGCGCCCGCCGGCACATTCTGGCGGACCGCATTGTCGGCGGCCTGCTGCATGCGCGGATCGAGCGTGGTCCACACGTCGAGCGGGGCATTCTGCTCGTCGACCAACGTGTCGAGCTGCGCCAGCGCCCAGTCGGTGAAATAGCGCACGCTATTCTGCTTCGGCTCGGGCGCGAAAGTGACCTGCTCGAGATGGACGGCATCCTTCTGCGCGGGCGTGATCGTACCGGCATCGACCATCACCTCGAGCACGACATTGGCGCGGTCGCGCGCGGCCTGCGCGTCGGCGGAGGGCGAATAATGCGACGGCGCCTTGAGCAGGCCCGCGACGATCGCCGCCTCGGCCAGGCTCATATGGTCGGCGGGATGACCGAAGAATTTTCGGCTGGCGGCATCGACGCCGTAGGCGCCTCCACCGAAATACATGCGGTTGAGATAGAGCTCCAATATCTGCTGCTTGGAATATTTGCGCTCCATCGCAAGCGCGAGGATGATCTCGCGGAACTTGCGGCCGACATTATAGGCCTGCGTCAGGAACAGGTTGCGCGCGAGCTGCTGCGTGATGGTCGATGCGCCCTGCAGGCGCCGGCCATTATCGTGGAGGCGCTTGGCGACATAGAGCATGCGCGCCATGCCGATCGGATCGACGCCGAAATGGCTGTAGAAGCGCCGATCCTCGACCGAGACGATCGCGTCGCGCATCACGGGCGGAATGCGGTCGTACGGCAGCCAGTCGCCGTAACTCGGGCCGAGCGAAACGAGCAGGGTGCCGTCGGCGGCGTGGACGCGGACGGTCTGGCCATTGGGCTTCTGCATCAGCGAATTGAACGCGGGCAGGCTCGCCATCGTCACCAGCACGGCGATGATCAATGCGACCAGTGCGCCCAGAAAGCCGAAAAGGCCGACGCGGAAGATCATCCGGCCGGTCCGGCGGGCGCGCCCGGGCGCGGAAGGACTTTGGGGAGCGGCCATGCGGGAAGCGTTCGATTATCGCTTAACACGCTGTATCACAACCCCACTACACCCTTGTCGCCATCGGTTCGGCGCAAGTGTTCGGACCTCAGGCAACCGTGACGGCGATGGCGAAGCGGCGTTCGGCGCCGGGCGCGACCTCGATCATAAAGGGCTTGGCCCGGAAATCGCCATCGTAGCCGACCGGGTCGGCCAGCCCCTGCCACGGTTCGATGCAGAGGAAAGGCGCGCCCGGCTTGGTCCATATCCCCAGCAGCGGCATTTCGGGGAAATCGACCTGGAGCATGCGCCCGCCCGGCACGCCGAAGCGCACGCCGCGCGAGCGAAGCTGGTCGAAAATCAGCGCATCCGCGACGAACAGATCATCGTGAACGGCCAAGATATCGCCCTCGACCGGGGTCGGGCGCGCTTCGGGCAGGACGAGGCCGCTGACTGTATCGATCCGGCGGATCGGCGCGGGCTCGGCCTCTGCGAAGACCACCCGATGGTCGGCGCGCGCGCCACCCCACGGCAGGGGCCAGCGGAATGCCGGGTGGAAACCGAAACTGGCGGGGAGAGCGACGTCGCCCGGATTGGCCAGCACCGCCTCGCTATGCAGCGTCGCACCTTCGATCCGATGGTGCACGTCGAGCCGGAACTCGAACGGATATCGCGCGCGCGTCGCTGCGTCGGCTTCAAGCCGGAAGGTCGCGCGATCGGGCTGCTGGTCGATCAGCGTGAACAGGCTCTTCCGCGCGAAGCCGTGTTTGGCCATTTCATACGTCTGGCCATCGATATGGATGCGGTCGTCCTTCACCGCGCCGACGATCGGGAACAGGAAGGGCGCGCGGCCCGTCCAATATTCGGGCGGGCCGTCGGACAGCAAATCGCGACCGGCCTCGTCGCGCAGCACGCGCATCTCCGCGCCCAATGTGCTGAACTCGGCGCTGAGCGCGTCGGTGGCGATGCGGATCGTGTCGGTCATGGAGGGTCTTTAGCCGCAGCAGCGCCGCACAGGCCAGAGCCGTTCGCGCCCGAAGGAACGGTCGGCGTCCCGGATCGCTTTTCCCGCAAAGGATTTGCGAAGGCTGCTAAACCTGGCTGAACCAGACTTCGCACGCTTGGACGGACAAAGGGAGGTGCAGGATGGCAGATAAGGTCAAAACCGCCCATTATCACGGTCCCGCCGGGGGCTTCGGATCGCTCAAGGGTATCGCCAGCATCTACGGCACCGAATGGAACCGGCCCGAGATTGCCGCGACTTTGATGCGGCAGAACAAACCCGACGGCTTCGCCTGCGTCTCCTGCGCCTGGGGCAAGCCCGCCAAGCCGCATCCGTTCGAATTCTGCGAAAACGGCGCGAAGGCGACCTTGTGGGAATTGACCTCCAAGCGCTGCACGCCGGACTTCTTCGCGCAACACACGCTCGCCGAATTGCGCGGCTGGAAGGATTATGACCTGGAGATTCAGGGCCGGCTCACCCACCCGATGCGCTACGACCCGGCGACCGATAAATATATGGTGTGCGAATGGGAGGAAGCCTTCGCCGCGATCGGCGCCGAGCTGAAGGCGATCGATCCCAAGAGCGCCGTCTTCTACGCCTCGGGCAGGGCGAGCCTCGAGACGTCCTATCTCTATGCCTTGTTCGCGCGGCTCTACGGCCACAACAACCTGCCCGACAGTTCCAACATGTGTCACGAGACGACTTCGGTCGCGCTCAAGAAATTGATCGGCGCGCCGGTCGGCACCTGCACGTTCGAGGATTTCGAACATTGCGACGCGATGTTCTTCTTCGGCCAGAATACCGGCTCGAACAGTCCGCGTTTCCTGCACGACCTGCAGCGGGCGGTGCAGCGCGGCTGCAGGATCGTGACTTTCAATCCGGTCAAGGAGCCGGGGCTGGTCAAGTTCATCAATCCGCAGAATCCGGTGCAGATGGTGACGCAGCAGGCGACGCCAATCTCCTGCCAATATCATCAGGTCAAGGCGGGCGGCGACATCGCGGCCCTGGTCGGCCTCGCCAAGCATGTGCTCGCCGCCGAGGACGCGAAATGGGCAGCGGAGAAGGTCCATGTGCTCGATGTCGATTTCATCGAGCAGCATACGAACGGTTTCGCTGCGTTCGCCGAAAAAGTGCGCGCGATCGGCTGGGACGAGATCGAAGCCGAATCGGGGCTGACGCGCGCGGCGCTCGGGGAAGCGGCACAGGTCTATATCGAGGCCGACAATGCGATCGGCATCTACGGCATGGGCCTGACCCAGCATTTCCACGGCTTCGACAACCTCGCGATGTTCGTGAATCTGATGCTGATGCGCGGCAATATCGGCCGGCTGGGCGCGGGCATTTCGCCCGTGCGCGGCCATTCGAACGTGCAGGGGCAGCGCACGGTGGGCATTTCGGAAAAGCCCGAACTCGTCCCGAACGACCGGCTGAAGGCCTTGTTCGGCTTCGATCCGCCGATGGAAGAGGGCACGACCACGGTCAAAGCCTGCCAGGGCGTGATCGACGGCACGATCCACGCCTTCCTCAGCCTGGGCGGCAATTTCCTGCGCGCGGTGCCCGATCAGGAGCGCGTCGCGGCGGCGTGGCCCAATTTGCGGCTGACCGTGCAGATCGCGACCAAGCTCAACCGCAGCCATCTCGTCACGGGCAAGACCGCGTACCTCCTGCCCTGTCTCGGCCGGATCGAGCTGGATGTGCAGACCGGCGGCGAACAGGTGGTGACGATGGAGGATTCGCTGTCTTGCATCCACGGCTCGCGCGGCAAGCACACGCCCGCCAGTCCGCACCTCCGCTCCGAGCTGGCGATCGTGTGCGGCATCGCCAAGGCGACGCTGCCGCCCAATCCCAACGTCCATTGGGACGAATGGACCGGCGACTATTCCAAGGTGCGGTCGCTGATCGAGCAGACCTACCCCGAGATGTTCCACGATTTCGAAGCGCGCATGTTCCAGCCTGGCGGCTTCTACAAAGGCAATAGCGCGCGCGAGCGGATCTGGAAGACGGAGAGCGGCAAGGCCGAATTCACCACGCCCGAGCGGCTGTCGGCGATGGGCGTAAAGGAGGCCAAGGGGCGCTACCGGCTGATCACGTTGCGCTCGAACGATCAGTTCAACACCACCATATACGGCTATAATGATCGCTTCCGCGGCATCCACGGCACGCGCCACGTCTTGCTGATCAATCCCAAGGAGATGGCGGCGGCGGGGCTGAAGCCCGGGCAGATCGTCAAGCTGGTCGGCGATGCCGAGGATAATGTGGCACGCGAGGTCGATGGGCTGAGGGTGACACCGTTCGACCTGCCCGACGGCTGCCTTGGCGGCTATTATCCCGAGCTGAATCCGCTGATCCCGCTCTGGTACCACGACCAGCAATCGAAGACGCCGGCCGCGAAAGGCGTTCCCGTCCGCATCGCGACCGGCTAACCTTCGCGGAGTGGACGGCAGCAGCCTTTTCGATTTCCGGCGGATCGACGCGGATGGCGGCGCGCAGGCCGTCCGGCGTGCGGTTGCGCGCGAGCTGCCTGTGGCGATCGAGTTTAACGGCATCGGCTATGCGGTGCTGATGGCGACGCCCGCCGATCTCGTCGATCTCGCTTATGGCTTCGCGCTGGCGGAGCGGCTGATCGACCGTACGGCGGATGTGATCGACGTCGATCAGCATGAGACGCCGCAAGGCATGATCCTGCGCGTCCAGCTCAGCGAAACCTGTGCGCCGCGCATCGCCGATCGGGTGCGCCACCGCACCACCGAATCCGCGTGCGGCCTGTGCGGAATCGAGAATCTGGATCAGGCGCTCAGGCCTTTGCCCCGGGCGGCCTCCCCCCCCTCGCGCGCGCAGGGTGCGGCGTTGTTCCGCGCGCTCGCCGACCTGCCCGCGCATCAGCCGCTCAACCGCGCCACAGGTACGGTTCACGCGGCGGCCGCCTGCGCTGCCGACGGCGCGGTCCGGCTGGCGCGCGAGGACGTTGGTCGGCACAACGCCTTCGACAAATTGGTCGGGGCGATGCTGCGTGGGGGGCTCGGCTGGGACGGCGGCTTCGCGCTCCTTTCCTCGCGCTGCTCGTACGAACTCGTCGAGAAAGCCGTGCTTGCCGGCTGCCCGATGCTCGCCGCCATCTCGGCGCCCACCGGCCTGGCGGTCGAGCGCGCGGCGGCGGCCGGCCTTGCGCTGCGCGTGTTGCTGCGCGATGATGCGGTGCTGGCTTATGGCTGATCGCATGCCGCGCCCCAGCGTCGACGAGGCGCTCGCGATCATCCGGGACAGCCTGGCGCCGCTCGGCACGGAAACGATCGCGACGGGCGCGGCGTTCGGGCGCGTGACCGCGACGCCGCTGCACGCGCGCCGCGATGTGCCGGGCTTTCCGATGTCGGCGATGGACGGGTTCGCGCTGGCGAGCGCGGCCGCGCGGGACGCGACCGATGCCGCACCTGCCGCCTTCCGGCTGGTCGCGCCAGTCTACGCCGGAAGCTGGCCCGCGCCGCTCGAGCCGGGTACCGCGGCGCCGATCGCGACCGGCGCGCCGGTGCCCGTAGGTGCCGATGCGGTCCTGGTACGCGAACAGGCGGAGATCGAGGGGGATCGCCTGCTCCTCCGCCGTCCCCTGGAACCGTGGCGCAACGTCCGGCAGGCCGGCGAGGACATGGTTGCGGGCCGTGAGATCCTTGGCGCGGGAACCATGATCTCGCCCCAGGCGGTGGGGGCGCTTGCCGCCTTCGGGATCGACCGGCTGGAGGTGCGGCATCCGCCACGGATCGGGCTGATCTCGACCGGTTCGGAATTAAGCGGGGTCGGCGAGACGATCGGGGATGCGGGCCTGATCGACAGCAACGGACCGATGATCGCGGCCTGCGCGCAGGCTTTAGGGCTGCCCTCGATCTTTCTCGGCCGCGCGGTGGATCAAGCGGCGGCGATCGACCTTCTGCTCGACGGATCGGGCGCATGCGATCTGGTGTTATCCACAGGGGGCGTTTCGGCGGGCGATCTCGATCTCGTGCGCGGCCGGCTCGAGGCGCGGCGCGCGCAGATCTTGTTCCATGGCGTGCGGATGCGGCCGGGCAAGCCGATATTGTTCGCGCTGCTCGCCGACGGCCGGCCTTATTTCGGCCTGCCCGGCAATCCAGTGGCGGCCTTGGTCAGCTTCCGCTTCTTCGTCGTGCACGCGCTGCGGCGGATGCTGGGGCTCGCGCCCGAACAAGGCGAGCGCGTCTCCTGCAACGCGGAGCCGCGCGAGGGAACGACCCTGATCCTGCGCGGCCGGCGCACCGCCGATCCGGCGGAAGTCGATTGCACGCTTGACCAGCGCTCGCATGTGCTGAGCTCGACCCTGCTCGCCGATTGCTGGGTCAAGCTGGCGGAAGGCGGAGCGACGGCGGAAGCCTTTCCGATCGTCGCGCGGCTTTAACCGATCTCGGCGAAGACCCAGTCGCGGAAGGCGGCGATCTTGGGTTCGGCAACACGATCGCGCGCGCAGACGAACCAGAAGCCGAAGCTGCTTTCGATCTCGACCGCGAACGGGCGCACCAGCCGGCCCGCCGCGATATCCTCGTCGATTAGCGGGGTCAGGCCGAGCGCGAAGCCCTGGCTGGCGACCGCCGCCGACAGCGCCATGTGGCTGTTGCTGAACAATATGCCTTCGTTCCCGATATCGCGGGGAGCGCCGGCTTCGGTGAACCAGGCGCTCCATGTCGGTAGCCCCGGCGCGACCAAAGCGGATTCGTCGTGGAGCAGCAAGGCGGTGTCGATCCTGGCCGGATCGCCGCCGATCTGTGCCGCCAAAGCAGGGCTGCAGACCGGGGATGCGGTCGCGCGCGCGATCAATTCGCAATGCAGATCGGGATAGTCGCCGTCGCCATAGCGCAGCCCGATATCGATCCCGTCCCGCTCGAAATCGGCGCGGCGGTCCGCGCCCATCATGCGAACTTGGATGTGCGGGTGACGTGCGCGAAACCGCGCGAGCCGCGGCGCGACCCATTTGGACGCGAAGCTCGGCATCGCGCTCACCTGGAGCGAACCGGCATGGACCTTTGCGACCTGGCCCAGCAGCCGTTCCATCTCGACGAACAAGGCGGTGAGGCGCGGCGCGAGCGCCTCGCCGGTGGTAGACAAGGCGATCGAGCGGTGGCCGCGCAGGAATAACGGCGCCCCGACCCATTCCTCCAGCCGGCGGACCTGCACGCTGACCGCGGCCGCGGTGACGCACAATTCCTCGGCCGCGGCGGCGAAGCTCAGATGACGAGCCGCCGCATCGAAGCTGCGCAGCGCGTTCAGCGGCAAAGATCGGTTGGCGCTTGCCATTGCCCTGCAGCCTATTGGCCAACTTTTATTCGCTCAAGCGCCGAAAACTTGTCGTTTGAGCCCAGCGATGCAGCCCGTCATCCTTGTGCGACCCGAACAAGAATGGTGCGAGAGATGAAAAGAGGCTTGTTTTTCCTGCTGGGCGGTTTGGCGCTGGCATGCGCCGCACCGGCAAGTGCCGAGGCCGACGGCGCGCACGATTTCGATTTCAACCTTGGCCGTTGGCACACCGAGATCACGCGGCTGGTCCATCCTTTCTCGGGATCGGACGAGACGATCGCGCTTCAGGGCACCGTCACGGTGCGCCCCGTCTGGAACGGGCGCGCCGAACTTGAGGAAATCGAGGCCGACGGCCCCAACGGCCATTGGGAGGGGATGACGCTCTTCCTCTACAATCCCAAGGCGCGGCAATGGAGCCAGAGTTATTATAACGCCGCCGATCCCACACCCAATGCGCCTTTGATCGGCGAATTCCGCGACGGACGCGGCGACCTCTATACGCAGGAAATCTATGCCGGCCGCGCGATCCTGGTGCGGGGCAGCTGGTTCGAGATCACCCCCTACGCGCATCGTTTCGAGGAATCCTTTTCGCAGGATGGCGGACGGAGCTGGGTGACCGTGTTCAAGGCGCGGCTGACGAGGATCAAGGCATGATTGGACGGACACTCTTGGGCGCATGTGCGACGCTCCTGCTCGCGTCATCGGGTGCGGCACAGGCTCCACGCGACGGGGCGCATGATTTCGACTTCGATCTCGGGGTCTGGAAGACCCACATCGTCCGGCGCGTGCATCCGCTAAGCGGATCGAACGAGACGATGGAGCTGAGCGGGACGGTCACCGTCCGCAAACTGTGGGACGGCCGCGCCCAGGTGGAGGAGATCGAGGCGGATGGCCCGAAAGGCCATTGGGAGGGGATGACCATCTTCCTCTACGATCCCGAAGCCCGCCAATGGAGCATGAACTTCGCCAACAGCGCGGCGGGCAAATTCTCCACGCCGATGATCGGGAGCTTCGCGAAGGGACGCGGCGAGCTGTACGGGCCGGACAGGCTCGACGGGCGGGCGATCCTCGTGCGCGCGGTCTGGTCGGACTTCAGCCCCACGTCCCATACCTACCAGGAGTCTTATTCGGCCGACGGCGGCAGGACGTGGGAGGTCGCCTTCACCGCGACCAAGACCAAGGCATGATCATGCGCAAAAGCATCTTCGGCCTGCCGCTTTATGCGGGCCTGTTCGTCCGCCTCACACGTCCAGGTTGGCGACGTTCAGCGCATTTTCCTGGATGAATTCACGGCGTGGTTCGACCACGTCGCCCATCAGGCGCGTGAAGATCTCGTCGGCGACGTCGGCCTGGCTGACCTCGACCTTGAGCATCGACCGATTGGCGGGATCGAGCGTGGTTTCCCACAATTGCTCGGCATTCATCTCGCCTAGCCCCTTGTAGCGCGCGATCGCGGTGCCCTTGCGGCCTGCCGCCAGCACGGCCTCCAGCAGCTCGGACGGGCGCGTGATCCGCTTGACCGCCTTGCTGTCGACGACGGGCGCGGCCTCTTCGCCGTCCTCGGCCGCGGCTTCTTCCGCGGGGGCCTGTCCCACCGGAATGAGGCGGCCGACCGCCGCGTAGCTTTCCGCCTGCTCGATCGCGAGGCCATGCATCTTGCGCGCTTCGGCCGAGTGGACGAACGCCGCATCGACGACATGATGGTCGGTTACGCCGCGCCACAGGCGCCGCGCATGATAGCCGCCCTCAGGTGTCGCCTCGACCTCCCACTTGGCTTCGGGGTCAGCGCGGCCGAGCCAGCCGGCGACGCGGTCCGCGACCGCATTGCCGTCGCGCAGCTCGGGATCGAGCGCGCCGCCGAGCGCGAGCGCCTCGACCAGGTCGGGCGCGTAGCGGCGCGGCACATAGGCCATCAGCCGCGCCATGCGCTGCGCATGTTCGACCATCTGGCGCAGATCGTTGCCCGACCTTTGCACGCCACCGCTGTCGAGTATGACCGCGGCGAGGCCGTTGTCGAGCAGATAGGCGTCGAGCGCATTCTGGTCCTTGAGATAGGTTTCCGAGCGGCTCTTGGTGACTTTGAACAGAGGCGGCTGGGCGATGTAGAGATGTCCGCGCTCGATAATCTCCGGCATATGCCGATAGAAGAAGGTCAGCAGCAGGGTGCGGATATGCGCGCCGTCGACGTCGGCGTCCGTCATGATGACGATCTTGTGGTAGCGCAGTTTCTCGATGTTGAAATCGTCGCGGCCGATGCCCGTGCCCATCGCCTGGATGAGCGTGCCGACCTCTTTGGACGAGAGCATGCGGTCGAAGCGCGCGCGCTCGACGTTCAATATCTTGCCCTTCAAGGGCAGGATCGCCTGCGTGTTGCGGTCGCGGCCCTGCTTGGCCGAGCCGCCGGCCGAGTCACCCTCGACCAGATAGAGTTCGGACTTGGCGGGATCGCGCTCCTGGCAGTCGGCGAGCTTGCCCGGGAGCGAGGCGATTCCCATCACGCTCTTGCGACTGGCCTCGCGCGCCTTGCGCGCGGCCTCGCGCGCGGCGGCGGCGTCGATGATCTTCTGGATGATCGAGCGCGCATGCGGGGGATTCTCTTCCAGCCATTCCGCCAGCTTGTCCGCCATCAGGCTTTCGAGCGGCTGGCGCACCTCGGATGAGACGAGTTTGTCCTTGGTTTGCGAACCGAACTTCGGATCGGGCAATTTGACCGAGACGATCGCGGTCAATCCCTCGCGCATGTCGTCGCCGGTCAGGCTGACCTTCTCGCGCTTCATCATGCCCGATTTCTCGGCATAATTGTTGAGCGTGCGCGTCAGCGCCGCGCGGAAGGCGGCGAGGTGCGTGCCGCCGTCGCGCTGCGGGATATTGTTCGTGAAGCAGAGCGTCTGCTCGTAATAAGAGTCATTCCACTCGAGCGCGACGTCGATGCCGATATCGTCGCGCTGGCCGTGCACCGAGATCGGATCGGGGAAGAGCGGCGTCTTGGCGCGATCGAGATATTTGACGAAGGCCGCGATGCCGCCCTCGTAGAAAAGCTCATGCTCGACCCGCTCGGCATGGCGCGCATCGACCAGGAAGATGCGCACGCCCGAATTGAGGAAAGCCAGCTCGCGATAGCGATGCTCGAGCTTCTCGAAATCGAATTCGGTGATCTTGAAGGTGGCGGGCGAGGGCAGGAAGGTGACTTTGGTGCCCTTCTTGCCGGGTGGCGCGGTGCCGACCAGCTTGAGCGGCTCGACCGCATCGCCATGGGCGAAGCGCATATAATGCTCCTCACCGTCGCGCCAGATCGTCAGATCGAGGAACTCCGATAGCGCGTTGACGACAGATACACCCACGCCATGCAGGCCGCCCGAGACCTTGTAGGCATTGTCGTCGGAGGTATTCTCGAACTTACCGCCGGCATGGAGCTGGGTCATGATGACCTCGGCCGCCGACACGCCTTCCTCGGGATGGATCCCAGTCGGGATGCCGCGGCCATTATCCTCGACCGAGACCGAACCGTCCGGATTGAGCGTGATCACGATCTTGTCGCAATGCCCCGCCAGCGCCTCGTCGATCGCATTGTCCGACACCTCGAACACCATATGGTGGAGGCCCGAACCGTCGTCGGTATCGCCGATATACATGCCGGGGCGCTTGCGCACCGCGTCGAGGCCCTTCAGCACCTTGATGGACGAGGCGCCGTATGCGTTTTCTTCGGGGGTAGTTGCCATAGTGAGGATATAGGGATTCGGGCGGCGAAACCCAAGCAAAATGGGCTTTCATCCACAGGGGATTGCCTTGGTGAATTTGCGGTCGCCCTTGGCCCGCCGCCCCAGCGAAAGCTGGGGCCTACCTCCCTACTGGATCGCCGGCCGTAATCTCAGGAGATGGGTGCCAGCTTTCGCTGGCAGGACGGCGTTATTTGCTGATCCGATCGAGGAATTCGTCGATCCGCGCGAGCAGCGGCAGGCGCCGCGCATCGACTTCGCGTAATATCTCATGCCCGCCGCCGTCGATGATCGTCAGCTCGGCATTGGGCAATATCCGGGCGGTATGCTCGATCGCGCCGACATCGACGATCGGATCCTCCCGCGCGGCGGTCAGCAGGATCGGGGTGTGAATCGCGGCGAGCGCCGCGTCGGTCAGCCGCGCGATCGAGGCGAAAGCGGCGCGGACCCAGCTCCAGCTCGGCACGCCCGAGGCGAGTTCGGGCCGGGTCGCTTTCCACCACATCTTGTCGGCGCGGCGATCGGGGCAGGAGGTCATGCGCCCGCCGACATCGCCGATATCGCGGCGCGAGATGCGGCGGTCGGACAGGCCGATCGCCGTCGCACAGCGGACGAGCCCGCCGACCAGCCAGGACGGCACGCCCTTGACGCGGATCCCGATCATCGCCGAGCTCAGCACGACGGCGTCGATCCCCCGGGGGCGCTCGGCGAGCAGCCGCAGCGTCAGATGCGCGCCCATCGAATGCGCGACGATGACATGGGGCCCGGGCGTCTCCGCCGTCCAATGATCGACGAAACCGGCGAGATCGGCGACGAGGACATCGAAATCGCTCTGGTGGCAGATCAGGGGATCGGCCAGCAGCCGGCCCGACCCGCCCTGGCCGCGCCAGTCGAAGCCGGCGACATTCCAGCCCGCCCGATGCCAATGGATCAAAACTTCGAGATATTTCTCAATGAAGTCGCCGCGCCCGGTCAGGAACAACAGGCTGCCCCGCGCCGTCCCAGCTTGCGGCCAGGAAAAGCTGCGCAGCGGCCAATCGTCGCGGGCGCGCCACTCCGCGAAGCGCATGCCTTCGGGAATGTGACGGCGAGGATTGGCCAGTGGCGCGTTCATTCTATCCCTTGCGCGGAGACGGTCAGGCGCGTCGCCGGTCCGCCCGCATCCGCGAACAGGCCCGGTTCGGTGCCCGTCATCCAATTCTGCCCACCCGCCTCTTGCAGGCGGCTGAACAAGGCGGCGCGGCGCGACGGATCGAGATGCGCGGCGACCTCGTCGAGCAACAGGATCGGGCGCGCGCCGCGGCCCTCCGCGATCAGATCGGCGTGCGCGAGCACGATGCCGAGCAGCAAGGCCTTCTGCTCCCCGGTCGAACAGAGTTCGGCGGGCATCGCCTTGTCGAGATGCGTGACGCCCAGATCGGAACGGTGCGGCCCCGCCAGCGCGCGCGCCGCCGCGGCGTCGCGTCCGCGCCCGGCGCGTAGCTCCGCGGCGAGCGCGGCTTGCGCGTCGCCGGCCGCCGGCGTCCAGCCGGTCAGCGCGACGCCGGCGCGCGCGAACGGACCCTGCGGCTGGGTCGCAAGCCGATCGCCGAGCGCGGCGACGGTGCGCGCGCGGGCCTCGGCGATCGCCGCGCCATGCTCGGCCATCCCCGCCTCCAGCGCCGCGAGCCACGCAGGGTCGGCGCTGTCAGGTTCAGCCAGCAATTTGTTGCGCGCGCGCGTCGCGGCTTCGTAGCGGGTCGAATGCTGGGCATGACCCGGCTCGCGTGCCAGCACCAGCCGATCGAGGAAGCGCCGCCGCCCGCTTGCGCTTTCGAGGAACAGCCGGTCCATCGCCGGGGTCAGCCACAGCACCGACAGCCATTCGCTGAGCTTGTTCGCCGATGCCTCCGCGCCGTTGATCCGCACCTGCCGCCGTTCGGGCGCGGCGGCGAGCGTGCCGGTGCCCAGATCGACATCGTCGCCCAGCCGCGCGCCGACCGCGAATCCGCCCGGCCCGTTGGCGCGCGCCATGTCCGTCAGCGTCGCGCCGCGCAGGCCCCGGCCCGGAGTCAGCAGCGACACGGCCTCAAGGATGTTGGTCTTGCCCGCGCCATTCTCGCCGGTGAGGATAACGAAGCCGGGCCCCGGCATGATCAGCGCCTCCGCATGATTGCGGAAATCCTTGAGCGCAAGGCGGGTCAGCGCGGCCATATGCCCTCGCTAGCCGCTGCTAGGCGGGCGGCCTAGCCCCGCGCGAGGAAGTTTCGCCAGACCGGATCCGGTTCCCAGATCGCGTCCAGATCGGGCCTCGCCTGCGCTTCGGTCCAGCCGAGCCGCTCGATCCGGTAACGGTAGAGGAAGGCCGATACGCGCATATTGGCCGCGCAATGGACGTGGACCGGCGCATCGCCCAGCCCGTCCATCGCCGTGGCGAAAGCCTCGAAATCCGCTTCGGTGGGCGCCGTGAACTCCACCGGGATGTGAATGTAGCGCAGGCCGAGCGCCGCCAGCGTCGCCGCCTCGTCGGGGAGAGCGCGCGGGCTGGTCGAAAGCGCGAGGTTGATCACCGTCTCGACGCCCGCGTCGTGGAGGATCGCGAATTGCGCCTCGTCGGGCTGACCGGACGTGGTCAGCGCCGGCGAGAGTCGCCGGAAATTGTAGATGCCGGATTCGTCGGGCGTCACACTCGCATCGGCATCAGCACGTAGAGCGCGGGTGCTTTGTCATTCTCGCGGATCAGGGTCGGCGCGGCCGCGTCCGCCAGATGCACCTCGACCAGGTCGCCGTCGATCTGGCCCAGGATGTCGAGCAGATAGCGTGCGTTGAAGCCGATATCGAAGCTGGTCGAGGCATAGTCGCCGGGCACTTCCTCGGCCGCGGTGCCGTTCTCCGGGCTGGTGACCGAGAGTGTGATCTTGTCCTTGTCGAGGCTCATCTTGACCGCGCGCGTCTTCTCGCTGGCAATGGTGGCGACGCGGTCGACGCCTTCCTCGAAGCTGCGCGGGTCGATCTTGAGCAATTTGTCGTTCGCGGTCGGGATGACGCGCGAATAATCGGGGAAGGTGCCGTCGATCAGCTTCGACGTCAGGATCGCGGTGCCGAGCCCGAAGCGGATCTTGGTCGGCGACAGCGACACCTCGACCGAACCGTCGACCTCGTCGAGCAGCTTCCTGAGCTCGCCCACGCATTTGCGCGGAATGATCACGTCGGGCATGCCCTCCGCGCCGTCCGGGCGCGGCACGGTGACGCGCGCGAGGCGATGGCCGTCGGTGGCGGCAGCCTTCAGCACCGGCGTCGTATCGTCCGACACATGCAGGAAAATGCCGTTCAGATAATAACGCGTCTCTTCGGTCGAGATGGCGAAACGCGTCTTGTCGATGATCTGCTTCAGCGTCTCGGCCGGCAGATCGAACCGCGTCGGCAGCTCGCCTTCGGCGATCACGGGGAAATCCTCGCGCGGCAGGGTCTGCAGATTGAAGCGCGCGCGCCCGCCGATCACCTGCATCTTGCCTTCGGACGCGGACAATTCGACCTGGCTGCCTTCGCCCAGCTTGCGGACGATATCGAACAAGGTGTGCGCGGCGACCGTGGTCGCGCCTGGTGTGTCGACCGCCGCCTCGATCGTCTCGACCACCTGCAGGTCCAGATCGGTCGCCATCAGCCGCAGGCCGCCTTCGGCCGCCTCGATCAGCACGTTGGACAATATCGGGATCGTATTGCGCCGCTCAACGACGGACTGGATATGCCCCAGCGCCTTGAGCAAGATCGCTCGTTCGATCGTCGCCTTCATTGTGTCCCCCGGCTCCCGGCAGAAAATTTTGGGAAGCCACTATAACGTGGCGTTCGGGGCTGGCCAGAGGGGAAGCCCATGAAAAAGGGGCCGGACATCGGCCCGGCCCCTCCTTTCTGTGGATAAGCGTCAGAAGCGGATGCCGACGCCGCCCACCACCTGATTGCGCGACACGCCCTGTTCGTAATTGGAATAGCGATATTCCGCCTTCACGAACATGTTGTTGCTCAGCTGGTGCTCGATGCCCGCGCCGACGCGGGCGCCGTTCAGGTTGCCATGCGCCAGGTCGACGCCGGTATCGGTGCCGCTCACCGCATAACGGGCATTGGTATAGCCCGCCTTGGCGTAAAGCAGGTTGTTGCCGCCGACCACGATGCCGGCGCGGCCGCCGACATAAAGGTCGCGCGACGCATGCTCGGTGAGCGCGCCGACATTCTCCTTCTGGGTCGAGTCGCTGACTTCGCCTTCAATGCCGAACACGGCATTGCCGCGGCGGATGTCGTAGCCCGCGCCGGCGCCGTAGAGGACACCATCGTCATGCTGGCCTTCGCCCTGCACGCGGTCCCAGCCACCCAGCGCTTCGATATGCGCCCCATTGAAGGCCTTGTCGGCATCCTGCGCCATCGCGGGAGCGGCGAGGGCGGCGGCCGAAACGGCTAGGGCTGCGATAAGATATTTGGACATGATAGCACTCCATTTGCTTTTTCTTCCCGCCTGCTCTCCCGACAGGCGGGGCGGCGCCAAAACGCCCTGCTGCATTGCAACAGACTGAACGGGGCGGTCAGGCGAGGTTTAGGTTGCGGGCAGGAATGTGGCGGCCGATGGAGGGCAGATGCGGGTTGCTCGTTTCGCCCTTATAATATGGTCGTTCGCCGCGCCTTTGGCGGCGCGCGAGACGATTGGCACTTTTGCCACATGGGCGGTTTTTTGCGATGAGCCGAACAAATGTTTTGCGGTTTCGGAGCCCGCGGAGCGGACGAAGCACCCATTTCTGAGCATCGCCGTGGCGGGCGCGACTCTGCGCGTCCAGGCGCATCTCGGGCGGCCCGCGCGAGCGGCCAGGCTGACGATCGGCGACGCCGAGTTCGCGCTCGCCGTCTCAGGTGAGGAGGCGATAGCCGATCCGCGCACCAGCCGCCGGATCGTGGCGGCAATGCGCGATGGCGAGAGCGCGACGTTGGTCGGCACCTCGGAGCGGGGCGGGCGCTTCCGCCACCATTATCTGCTCGCCGGCGCGCCCAGCGCTATCGATGCGGCGGCGGTGGCGTCACTTCGCTAATCGTCGCCCCGGCCTCCGCCGGGGCGACGGGGCACTGGAAAAATCGCGCCCCTTCGACTAGGTAGGCGCTTCGCATGAATCATCCGATGCCCATTCCCGGTCTTGTCGATCCGGTGCCCGTCCCGCGCGATCCGGTCGCGCGCGCCGACGGCCGGCGCGATCTGCTCGGCCGTTCGAAGGACGAATTGCGGGGCCTCCTCGCTGAGGCGGGGCTCGATGCGAAGCAGGCGAAGCTGCGCTCCAAGCAGCTCTGGCACTGGATCTACAATCGCGGCGCGACCGACTTCACAGCCATGACCGACATTGCGAAGGCGATGCACCCCTGGCTGGAAGAACGCTTCGTGATCGGCCGTCCGGGCGTGGTCGAGGCGCAGGTATCGAGCGACGGCACGCGCAAATGGCTGCTCCGCTCGGACGACGGCCATGACTATGAGATGGTGTTCATCCCGGACGCGGATCGCGGCACGCTTTGCGTGTCGAGCCAGGTCGGCTGCACGCTCAATTGCACCTTCTGCCACACCGGCACGATGCGGCTGGTGCGCAACCTGACGCCGGGCGAGATCGTCGGCCAGGTCATGCTCGCGCGCGACGCGCTCGGCGAGTGGCCAAGCCAGCCCGAAGGCCGCCTGCTCACCAACATCGTGATGATGGGCATGGGCGAGCCGCTCTACAATTTCGACAATGTTCGCGACGCATTAAAGCTTGTTATGGACGGCGACGGCCTCGCGCTGTCCAAGCGGCGCATCACATTGTCGACCAGCGGGGTGATCCCGATGATGGAGCGTGCGGGCGAGGAGATCGGCGTCAATTTGGCGGTGTCGTTGCACGGCGTCACGAAGGAGGTCCGCGACGAGCTGGTCCCGCTCAACAAGAAATATGGGATCGACGCCTTGCTTGCGGCGTGCGCGGCCTATCCCGGCGCGAACAATGCGCGCCGCATCACATTCGAATATGTGATGCTCAAGGACAAGAATGACAGCGACGCGGATGCGCGCGAGCTGGTCAGGCTGCTCAAGCAGTACAAATTGCCTGCCAAGGTCAATCTGATCCCGTTCAACCCGTGGCCGGGCGCGGCGTACGAATGTTCGTCGCCCGAACGGATCCGAGCCTTCTCCAACATCGTGTTCGAAGCGGGCATTTCGGCGCCGGTGCGCACGCCGCGCGGGCGCGACATCGACGCCGCCTGCGGTCAGCTCAAGACCGCCGCCGAAAAGAAGAGCCGCGCGCAAAGCGACAGGGAAAAAGCGCTGGCGGGGGCGTAACCATCCGCTAGAATATATCGTCTATGCGGCTCTTCGACAAAGCCTTCAAAAAGCTGATCAAACAGGGCGAGCTGATCGTCACCTCCGCGAGTGGCCGGGAATATCGTTACGGCACGGCCTATCCGGGGCGCGATCCGGTCCGGGTCCGCTTCACCGACACATCGACCCCGCGCAAAGTCGTTCTCTCGCCTTCGCTGGGTGCAGGCGAGGCCTATATGGACGGCCGGCTGCTCCTCGAGCAGGGCGACATTTACGACCTGATCGACCTCGTGACGTGGAACAGCCGTTTCGAAAAGCGGCCCGATCAGAAGAATCTCGAATCGCGCACGCGCCTGCCCGGCGACCCGTTCGGGTGGCTCAGGACCTATAATCAGGAGCGCCGTTCGAAGAAGAATGTCGCGCATCACTATGATTTGTCGGCGCGGCTCTACGATCTCTTCCTCGATGCCGACCGCCAATATAGCTGTGCCTATTTCACCGATGCCGACAACAGCCTCGAGCAGGCGCAGCTCGACAAGAAGGCGCATATCGCCGCCAAGCTCTATCTGAAGCCGGGTTTGAAGGTGCTCGACATCGGCTGCGGCTGGGGCGGGATGGCGCTCTATCTGCACGAGAAATATGGGGTCGAGGTGCTCGGCATCACCTTGTCCGAAGAGCAGATCAAGATAGCGCGCGAGCGGGCCGAGAAAGCCGGCGTTTCCGATAAGGTCAAATTCCAGCTGATCGATTATCGCAAGGTCGAGGGCAAGTTCGACCGGATCGTCTCGGTCGGCATGTACGAGCATGTCGGCCCCGCGCATTTCCGCACCTATGCCGCCAAATGCCGCAGCCTGCTGGCCGAGGACGGCGTGATGCTGCTGCACACGATCGGCCGGATCGGCCCGCCGCGCCCAACCGACAGCTGGACCACCAAATATATCTTCCCTGGCGGCTACATCCCCAGCCTGTCGGAGATCGCCCGCGCGGCCGAGGCGGTGCGGCTGGTCACGACCGATGTCGAAACGCTGCGGCTCCATTACGGCTATACCCTGCTGCACTGGCTGCGCCGCACGCAGGCGCACAAGGCCGAGATCGTCGCCATGTATGACGAGCGCTTCTATCGCATGTGGGAATTCTATCTGGCGGGGTCCGCGACCGGCTTCTTCAACGGTCAGATGATCAATTACCAGGTCCAGTATGTCCGCGACCGCACCGCGCTGCCGATCACGCGCGATTACATGTTCGAAGCGGAAGCTGAATTGCGGTCATAACCGCACAGCGACCAGGGCTTTCCTTATCCGTTAGTGTCGGCGTCGGCGGCATCGTCGACAGGGGCATCCGCCTGGTTCTCCTCCGGCGCGGATGGCGCTGCCGCCGCCGGCGGGGCAGCCGCTTTGGCCTCGTGGGCGACAGGCGCGGGCCCCTCTGACGCATCGGAGGCTGCCTGAAGATCCGCGAGCGTCTTGGCCGCGGTCGCGTTGCGCTGCGCTGCCGCCGCATCGAGCGTCACGTCCGCAACGCCATGGCGATTGCAGGCGGATAGCCCGAGCAGCAGGACAAAGGCGAAAGCGCGCTTCATGATCTAGGTTTAGCGGGGGTGTCGTCACCCGGCAAAGGCGCCGCGCTCTGCGGAAGCGGCGTCGCCGGCTGCTTTGCGCCCGGTTGCGGCGAAGCGGGAGCCGCCGGCGTGTCGTCGCCGGGCAAAGGTGCGCCGCTCTGCGGCAGGGGCGCGCCCGGCCGATCGTCGCCTGGCAAGGGCGCCGCGGTCGAGGGCATGGTCGCGGCATTGCCTACTGGCGAAGGCACGCCGCTGGCGCCCGGCGCCGTGCCGTTCTGGTCATCCTGATTCGCGATCTGGGCGGTGCGCAGCTGCAGATAGGCCGAACGCGCCGCCGCATAGGGGTCGAGGCTCGATTCGAGGAAAGCGTCGCCGCCGGACTCGATCAGGTCGGAACGCGCGTCGATGATATAGGCGGCGAGATAGCCGCGCTTGTACCAGACGTTGATATGCGCCTGGGCGATCGCGATTTTGACCGGATCGGCATAAGCTGCCACGCCCGATCCGATGCCGTCGCGCAGCGTCGACGGACCGAGCAAAGGCAGGACGAGGTAGGGGCCGCCATTCACCCCCCACACCGCAAGCGTCTGGCCCAGATCCTCGGGCGCGGGACGCGCACCCATCTTGCTCGCGCGATCCCATAGCCCGCCAACGCCGATCGTGCTGTTGATCAGGAAGCGGGCGAGGTTGCGCCCCGCGCGGTCGCTTTTGCCCTGGAGGAGGTTGTTCACGAACGACCAGGGCTCGGTCAGGTTGGTGAAGAAGTTGGACACGCCCTGGCGCACCGGGCGCGGCGCGACCGCGCGATAGGCCTGGGTGGCGGGCTTGACCAGCACCTTGTCCGCGCCGCGATTGACCGCCCACACGCCACGATTCACCTTTTCCAGCGGATCGCGCTGGGCCAGCTCATATTGGCCGGGTGTGGCGCAGGCGCTCAGAAGAAGCGCGCCGGAAAGCGGAGTGAGCAGCCGTGCTGCGATGCGGCGCGATCTCATGGAGTCGCGCCTACGATAGGCTGGCGCGCGCCGCAACCAAATGGATCAGGCCTCGCCGCTTGACGAGCGCGCCGGGGCAGGAAAGGTTGGCGCCGCGACATGACCACCCCGCTCGCCATCTTCCGTGCGCTTGCCGATCCGACTCGGCTGCGCATCCTTGCGCTCCTGCGGCGCATGGAATTGTCGGTCGGCGAGCTGGCGCAGGTGCTCGGCCAGAGCCAGCCGCGCGTGTCGCGACATGTCCGCATCCTCGCCGATGCGGGCCTGACCGACCGGCGGCGCGAGGGAAGCTGGGTTTTTCTCGGCCTGGGCCCCGCCGCCAGCGCGCCGCTGCTCGCGGCGATCGACGGCGCGCGTGACGATTCGGCCGAACGCTGGGAGGTTGCGGATGCCGCGCGGCTCGACGCGGTCCATGCCGATCGCGCGGCTGCGGCACAGGCCTTTTTCGACGCGCGCGCGCCCGAATGGGATGCGATCCGCTCGCTCCATGTCGCGGAAGATGAGGTCGAGACCGCGATTCGATCGGTTTTGGGCGACGCGCCGATTGGCCGCCTGATCGATATCGGCACCGGTACGGGGCGGATGATCGAACTGCTCGGGCCGGGCACGACCAGCGCGATCGGGATCGACCGCAGCCCCGAAATGCTGCGCTTCGCCCGCGCGCGCATGGGCCGCGCGGGGATTGAGCGCGTCGATCTGCGCCAGGGCGACATGTACGCCTTGCCGCTCGACGACGGCAGCGCCGACACGGTCGTGCTGCATCAGGTGCTGCATTATGCGCAGGCGCCGGCCGCCGCGATCGCGGAAGCGGCGCGGTTGATCGGGCGCGACGGGCGGCTGCTGATCGTCGATTTCGCCGCGCATGACCGCGAGGATCTGCGCGACCGCGAAGGCCATGCCCGTCTCGGTTTCGACGACGATCAGATGGCGCACATGTTCGCGGCGGCGGGGCTCGAATCGGCGCGCACGATCGAGCTCGCGGGGGGTGAGCTTACGGTGAAGCTCTGGCTCGCCCGCCGAAGCGCGGACTCGTCCCGGCTGCGCGCGGTACGCTGACGGCGGCCTGCGAAACCAGGCTCGACAGGCGGCGGGCGTCCCGGCATGGGATGGCGATGACCCGCTGGTGCCTGTGGCTGCTGAGCTTTCTCGCCTTTCTGCCCGGCCTCGCTTCCGCGCAGACGGCGCCGACGCACATCGCGCCCAGCCTCGTCGCCGAAACGCAGACTCCCGCGGCCGGGTCGCAGGTCACGCTCGCCTTTGCGATGAAGCCCGCGCCGCAATGGCACGGCTATTGGCAGAATCCCGGCGATGCCGGGCTGCCGACGCGCGTCGCCTGGACCGCTCCGAGGGGACTTGCCTTCGGTCCGCTCCAATATCCGGTTCCGCAGCCGCTGCTGATCGCGGGGCTGATGAACTATGTCTATGAGAGCGATTATGCTCTGTTGGTGACGGTGGACGTGCCCAGGGGGCTGGCGCCGGGCACAAGCGTTCCGATTTCCGCCAAGCTCGACTGGCTTGCCTGCAATCCGTCGACTTGCGTGCCCGAAACCGCGACGCTTTCGATCATGCTCACGATCGGCGACGGCACGGTCGGAGCCGACCGCCGCGCGCGGTTTGACCGTTGGCGCGCGGCCTTGCCCAAGCCGCTCGGCGCGCCCGCGACCTATCAAGTCGCCAACGGCCGCTTCCGGCTCGAACTGCCGCTTCCGGCTTCGGTCGATGTCGGCAAGGCCTATTTCTTCGCGGACACCGACAATGCGATCGATTACGCCGCGCCGCAGACCGTGGTCCATGACGGCGACCGGCTGGTGATCGAAACCGCCGCCAAGCCCAATGTGCCCGCCAGGATTAATGGCCTGGTCCGCCTCGCACCCGACATCGGGCTCAGCTTCACCGCGACGCCGGGCAAGGTCGCGGCGGCCTCGGCGGGCGGCATGCCGGGCGCGAAAGGCGAAGCAGGCGGTTTCTTCGCGATCCTCGGCGGCGCGATCCTGGGCGGGCTCCTGCTCAACATCATGCCGTGCGTCTTCCCCATCCTCAGCCTCAAGGCGCTCAGCCTGGCGCGTTCGGGCGGCGCGGAAGGCGCAGCGCGCGGCGAGGCGCTGGCTTATACTTTGGGCGTGGTGCTGGTCTGCGCCGCGCTCGGCGCGACCATCCTCGCGCTGCGGGCGGCAGGCCACACAGTGGGGTGGGCCTTCCAGCTGCAGAATCCGCGCGTGATAGCGGGACTTCTGCTGCTCGTGTTCGCGATCGGGCTTAATCTCGCCGGCCTGTTCGAGCTGCCGGTCCTGTCGGGCGGCGGAGCGCTCGCGGCCAAAGGTGGCAAGACCGGCGCGTTCTGGACAGGCGCGCTCGCCGCCTTCGTCGCGACGCCGTGCGCGGGTCCCTTCCTCGGCGTCGCGCTCGGCCTCGCCTTCGCGCTGCCCGCGGCCGAGGCGATGGCGGTCTTCGTTGGGCTCGGCCTCGGCCTCGCCTTGCCCTTCCTGCTGCTGGGCTTCGTGCCCGCCTTCCGCCGCTTGCTGCCCAAGCCCGGCGCGTGGATGGACCTGTTCCGTCATATCCTCGCCGTGCCGATGCTGCTGACGGCTTTGGGACTGGCCTGGGTTCTTGGTAAGCAGGCGGGCGTGAACGGGATGGCGATCGGATTGGCGGCTTCTTTGCTGCTCGCGCTTGGGCTGTGGTGGTCTGGACGTCGGCAAGCCGCGCTCAAAAGCGGGGCTTGGTGGCCGATGCTCGCCGCCTTGATCGGCGCGGCGGCTTTGATCGCAATCGTGCCGCGCGACGCGGCGATGGCGAGCGCGCCCGCCGAGGCCGGAATGGTCAGCTTCGACGAAGCGAAGCTTGCCGATCTGCGCAAGGCGGGCCGGCCGGTCTTCCTCTATTTCACCGCCGATTGGTGTCTGACCTGCAAGGTCAATGAGAAAGCCGCGATCGAGCGCGCGGAAGTGACCAGGGCTTTTGCCGCCAAGCATGTCGTGGTGATGGTCGGCGACTGGACGCGCGGCGATCCCGCGATCAGCCGCTTCCTCCAGGCGCATGGCCGTTCGGGCGTGCCCTTCTATCTCTTCTACCCCGCGGGCGGGGGTGAACCCCGCGAGCTTCCCCAGATATTGACGCCGGGGCTGCTCGCGGGGCTGGCCTGACCCCGGGAGAGGGAAAAGGTCAGGCTCTGACCGTTCGCCCGCGCCGGTAGTCCCGCCTCGGAGGGGCTGACACGGCGGGGACGCGGGCGGACGGAGCCGATTAGAGGTTGGAGCCGCCGCTGACTTCGAGCGAGCGGCCGTCGACCCAGCGCGACTGATCGGAGGCGAGGAACAGAACCGCTTCAGCGATGTCGTCGGGCTGGCCGATCCGCTTGAGCGCCTGGATGCTCTTCACATATTCCTTGGCCTCCTCGGTGCCGAGAAAGTCCTGCGCCATGTCGGTGTCGATTGCGCCCGGGGCGATCGCGTTGACGCGGATACCGCGCACGCCCAGTTCCTTGGCAAGGTTGCGGGTGATCACCTCGACCGCACCCTTTGTCGCCGAATAAGCCGAGGTGCCGTCGAACGCGGCGCGTGCCACGACCGAGGAGAGGAAGATCACGCTCGATCCTTCGCCAAGCAGCGGCAAGAGCTGCTGGGTGAGGAAATAAGGTGCCCGCACGTTGATCGCGAAGTGGCGGTCGAAATCCTCGATCGTCTGGGCCTCGAGCGGCGCGAACTGCGCGACGCCGGCATTGTTGACGAGAATGTCGAGCTTGCTGATGCCTAGCGCCTTCACGGCTTCGGCGAGCTTATGTGCGGCGTCCGGCTGAACGAGATCGCCGCCGACCGCGTCGGCCTGGCCGCCCTTGGCACGGATTTCGGAAACGAGGCTATCGGCCGCATCGCGGCTGGCGGAATAATGGACGATCACGCGCGCGCCGGCTTGGGCAAGGCGGGCGGCGGTTGCCCGGCCGAGGCCGCGCGAGGCGCCGGTTACGAGGGCGGTCTTGTTGGAAAGGTCGGTCATTGGTCACTCCCTTGAAGAAATGTGACCGGAAGATGGGCCGTAATCGTTACGGCCCAATCGGGAGATTCTATACCGACTGGTAGGAAAAGTTTGAGCTTTGGCTTTTCAGGGCCTTAGCCGTCGGTTTCGCGTGGCCCCGCTGCGGCGGAGGCGGCTGAACCCTTGCGTACCCACACCCGCGCGCCCCCGACCCACGTCTCCAGCACCTTGGTCTCGCGCAGCGATTTGCTGTCGACCTGGAACGGATCGCGGTCGAGCAGGATGAAATCGGCATAATGGCCAGGCGTCAGGCTGCCGATCCGGTCCTCGGCCTTGGCCGCATAGGCCGCGCCGGTGGTGAAGGCGGCAAAGGCCTGCGTCAGCGTGATCTTCTGTTCGGGCAGGAAGCCGCCGGGCGGATCGCCCGCTTCGTCCTCGCGCGTGACCGCGTCGGCCATGCCGGGGAAGGGGTTAGGATCCTCGACCGGATAATCCGATCCGAAGGCGAGCGGGACGTGCTCGTCAAGCATCGTCTTCTCGGCATAAGCGCCCTTCAGCCGTTCCGGCCCCAGCCTCTTGACCGCCATCGCATGGTCTGACGTCGCATGGGTCGGCTGCATCGAGGCGATCGTGCCATATTTGGCGAAGCGTGGCAGGTCGGCCGCATCGACGATCTGCGCATGCTCGATCCGCCAGCGCCGGTCCCCGGTATAAGTCGGCGCCAGCTCCTCGATCGCATTGAGCACTTGCGCATTGGCGGCGTCGCCGATCGCATGGACCGCGACCTGGAAACCATCCATCGCCGCGCGGCTCATCAGATTCTTGAGCTTGGCATCGTCCATGAACTGCAGTCCGCGGGTCGACGGCATGTCACTATAAGGCTGCTTGAGCCAGGCGCCGCGCGACCCCAGCGCGCCGTCGGCGAACAATTTGACGCCCACCATTCGCAGCCGCCCGTCATAGAGCCATGGCGTCGGCTGCGATCCCGCGACGATCAACGTGGTGTCGACGCCGAGACCATAAGACGTGATGCGGACGCGTAGCCGACCGCCGTCGCCCAGCCGGCGCAAAGATTCCCAGTCCTCGATGCTGGTGCCCATGTCGCAGGTCGCGGTGACGCCATCGGCGATCAACATCTCCTGCGCCTTGGCCATCGCCGCGTCGCGCTCGCGCGGCAGAGGCGCAGGGGCGGCCTTCTCGACCAGGCGGCGCGCGGAATCGACGAACAGGCCGGTCGGATTGCCCTTGGCGTCGCGCTCGATGCGGCCGCCGGCGGGATCGGGGGTGCGTGCGGTAATGGCCGCCGCCTTGATCGCGGCGCTGTTGGCAAGCACGGCATGGCCGTCGACGCGCTCGAGTATAGCTGGCCGATCGCCGGTGAACGGATCGAGATCGGCCGCGGTCGGGAAGCGGCCCAGCTTCCATTTCTCCTGATTCCAGCCGCCGCCGCGGATCCAGGCGGGCGTCTCGTGCTCGGCCGCATAACGCTGGAGCTTGTGCTGCGCCTCTTCGAGGCTGTTGGTCGCGGTCAGATCGAGGCTGAGCGCCTGGAAACCGAGACCCGAGACGTGGCCATGCGCATCGATCAGGCCGGGGAGGAGCGTGCGGTGCTGGCCATCGAGCCGATATTCAGGGCGTTGGGGCCGCGCATCGCCATCGTGCAGCAATTTGGCGACGCGGCCATCCTTGCCGATCAGCAGTCCGCTGAAATGCTCAAGCTGACCTTGGCCGTCGATCGTATAGCCGTTGATATCGTCGATCAGCCCCTCGGGCGTGACTTGTATCTCGGGTGGAGGGGGAGGATCTTTCCTGCGGGCTTCGGCGCGCGTTGAGAGAAGAACCAGCGCCGCGAGCGCCAACAAGCCGACCCCCGGCCCCTTCCGCAAGCGGGAGGGGGGGGAAGCTTTCACATTCACCGGCCCAGTCTCCGGATGATCGAGGACGTATCCTGCCGCCCGCCGCCCATCGCCTGCACCTCGGCATAGAATTGATCGACCAAGGCCGCGAGCGGAAGCGTCGCGCCGTTGCTGTGCGCCTCCTCCAACGCGAGGCCCAGGTCCTTGCGCATCCAGTTCACCGCGAAGCCGAAGTCGAACTCGCCTTTCGCCATCGTCGCCCAGCGATTCTGCATCTGCCAGCTGCCCGCCGCGCCCGCCGAGATCGCTTCGAACACCTTGTCCGTGTCCAGCCCCGCCGCCTGCGCGAATCGGAGCGATTCGGCGACGCCCTGGATCACGCCCGCGATCGCGATCTGGTTGCACATCTTCGCGGTCTGGCCCGCGCCCGCCTCGCCGACATGCACGATGCGCGCGGCATAAGCCCGCATCAGCGGCTCGGCGGCGGCGAAAGCTTGCGGACTGCCGCCGCACATGATCGCGAGCTTGCCATTCTCGGCGCCGGCCTGGCCGCCCGAAACCGGCGCATCGACCACCAGCAGGCCCTTGTGTGCGCCTTCCTCCGCCAATCGGCGCGCGATATGCGCGGAAACGGTGGTGTGATCGACGAACAGCGCGCCGGATCGCATCGCCGCGAAGGCACCGTCACGCCCGAGCGTCACTTCTTCCAGGTCGTGATCCGCACCGACGCAGGCGAAGACCGCGTCCGCGCCCTCCGCTGCCGCGGCGGGCGTGGATGCGATCCGGCCCTTATGCCTACCCGCCCAGGCCTTCGCCTTGCCAGGGCTGCGATTATAGACGGTGACGTCGTGCCCGGCGGCGGCGAGATGCCCCGCCATCGGCGCGCCCATCACGCCCAGTCCGATGAAGCTCACTTTTGCCATGACGCCTCCTTACCGTTCGTGCTGAGCTTGTCGAACCACTGTCTTTTCTTCGGTCTGAAGAAGGACAGCCCTTCGACACGCTCGGGCCGAACGGTGGAAAGCTGGTGCCTTAATGGCGCCCTCGGGATCACGCCAGCACCGTGGGGTTCAAAAAGCGCGCATACAGGCCTAGGGCGTACGGACTATGGCAACGCTTCAAAAGTCCGCCGCAGCCTCCGCGCTGCCCGTTACCCTCGACGACGTCCGCGCCGCGCATGGCCGGATCATGGCGTCGATCGTGCGGACTCCGACTTTGATTAGCCGAACGCTCGGCCAGCTGACCGGCGCGACCGTCTATCTCAAATTCGAAAATCTCCAATTCACCGCCGCCTACAAGGAACGCGGGGCGCTCAACAAGTTGCTCCAGCTCGACGAAGGCGCGCGCACGCGCGGCGTGATCGCGGCTTCGGCCGGCAATCATGCGCAGGGTCTGGCCTATCATGGCGCGCGGCTGGGCATCCCGGTCACGATCGTGATGCCGCGCAACACGCCGAACGTGAAGGTCAGCCAGACCGAAGGCCATGGCGCGACCGTGATCCTGCATGGCGAGAATGTCGACGAATCGCTCGCCTTCGCGCGCGAAATGGCGGCGGAGAAGGGACTGACCATCGTTCACCCCTTCAACGATCCGCAGGTCATCGCGGGCCAGGGGACGGTCGCGCTCGAAATGCTCGAAGCCGCGCCGGAGATCGACACGCTGATCGTGCCGATCGGCGGCGGCGGACTGATCTCGGGCTGCGGCACGGTGGCCAAGGCGATCGGCGGGATCGACGTGATCGGGGTCCAGGCGGAACTCTATCCGTCGATGTACAACCGGATCAAACGCGGGAACCTGCCCTGCCAGGGGGATACGCTTGCCGAAGGTATCGCGGTCAAGGAGCCGGGATCGATCACATCGGAAATCGTCGCGCAGGTGGTGGACGATATCCTGCTCGTGAGCGAACGCCATCTCGAGCAATCGGTGTCGCTGCTGCTCCAGATCGAGAAGACCGTGGTCGAGGGCGCGGGCGCGGCGGGCCTCGCGGCGCTGCTCGCCAATCCGGAACGGTTCAAGGGCAAGACGGTCGGCATCATCCTGTGCGGCGGCAATATCGATACGCGCCTGCTCGCCAATGTGCTGCTGCGCGATCTCGCCCGTTCGGGCCGGCTCGCGCGCCTGCGCATCAAGCTGCAAGATCGGCCGGGCGCGCTCTACAATGTCGCGCGCATCTTTGACCAGGAACAGGTCAACATCATCGAGGTCTATCACCAGCGCGTTTTCTCGACCTTGCCCGCCAAAGGCCTGATCACCGATATCGAATGCGAGACGCGCGACGCGGCGCATCTTGCGCGGCTCATGGCGGCCCTCGAACGGGAAGGCTATGAAGCAAGTCCGGTCGAATTGGCCTGATCGGCGATCGTTTCGGCCCTTGCTTAAAAAAGCTGCGCCGGCGCGCACGGACCAATAAAACCGGCGGGTGTAACGACTATTCGATGAATCGAGGCGGTGCTTAACCATCAAAGATGGTAAAGCATCTTTTCATCGCATCGGCTTGGCGCCATAGTCGTTACCTAGGGGACCAGTAGGCAAGGGTATCGACGGGCGGTGAGCGCGCAGTTCAAGTTTCCGAGGTTCTTCGTGACCTCGCCTGCGCCATGCCCCTATTTGCCGGGGCGCACCGAACGTAAGGTCTTCACCGAATTGTCGGGCACGCACGCTGCGGAGCTCAACGAGGCGCTCGGCCGGATCGGGTTCCGCCGCAGCCAGGGCGTGGCTTATCGGCCGAGCTGCACCGATTGCCAGGCCTGCGTCTCGGTCCGCGTCGTCGCGGGCGAATTCCAGCCCAACGGCACGCAGCGCAAGCTGCTCAAGCGCAACGCCGATCTGGTGGTCAATGCGTGCGAGCCGTGGACGACCGACGAGCAGTTCCGGCTGCTCCGCCGCTATCTCGCCGCGCGTCATCCCGGCGGCGGCATGGCCGAGATGGATGAGCTCGATTTCGCCGACATGGTCGAGCAGACGCCGGTCACCACCTTTATCGTCGAATATCGCGAACCCTCGACCAACGGGAGGCCCGGCAAATTGATCGGCGCCTGCCTGACCGACCAGCAATCGGACGGCCTGTCGATGGTCTACAGCTTCTTCGATCCCGATTGCGAAGAACGGCAGGGGCTGGGCACCTACATCATCCTCGACCATATCCAGCGCGCGCGCGCCGCCAGGCTGCCCTTCGTCTATCTCGGTTATTGGGTGAAGGGATCGGCGCGGATGCAGTATAAAGTCCGCTTCCAGCCGATCGAGCGGCTTGGCCCCAACGGCTGGCGCCGCATCGACGCGGCCGATATCGAGCCGGGCCTCCCGCCGGTGACGGGCGGAATGAAATTTCCGAAGCTTTAGCCGACCCGCGCATTCGCGCCCCTCGACAGCGCAAAATTATCATATAAATTGCCTACCCAACCGACGCTGACATGCGGCGCGGCGGGGAGGGATGCATATGCAGATGGGCACGATCGATATCGTCGTCGTCATTCTCTACGCGGTGGCGATCTTCGGTCTCGCGCAATGGGTATCGCGCGACAAGGCCGGCGCGGCGCCCAAGAACACGACCGATTATTTCCTCGCCTCGAAAAACCTGCCCTGGTGGGCGATCGGCGCGTCCCTGATCGCGGCCAATATCTCGGCCGAACAGATCGTCGGCATGGCCGGCTCGGGCTACAAGATCGGCTTGGCCATCGCCTCCTACGAATGGATGGCTGCGGCGACCCTGCTGCTGGTCGGCAAATATTTCCTGCCGATCTTCCTGAAGAACGAAATTTACACGATGCCGCAATTTCTGGAGCGGAGGTACGGGCGTACGATCCGCACGCTGATGGCCTTCTTCTGGCTCGCGCTCTATGTGTTCGTGAACCTGACCTCGATCATCTGGCTGGGCTCGATCGCGGTGACCAAGGTCGCGGGCGTCGATCAGAATATCGCGCTGATCGCGCTCGGCGCCTTCGCCTTGCTCTACCAGATTCGCGGTGGGCTCAAGGCGGTCGCGCTGACCGATATCGTCCAGGTGACTTTGCTCGTGCTCGGCGGGCTGATCATCGTCATGCTCACGCTCGGCAAGCTGGGCGACGGGGCCGGCCTGCTCGCGGGCTGGCACAAGATGACCGCCGCGATCCCCGATCATTTCCACATGATCCTGAAAAAGGGCGATCCCAATTATATGGACCTGCCCGGCCTGTCGGTGCTGATCGGCGGGATGTGGATCGCGAACCTCAGCTATTGGGGCTTCAACCAATATATCATCCAGCGCGCGCTCGCCGCCAAGAACATCGCCGAGGCGCAGAAGGGCGTGCTGTTCGCGGCCTTCCTTAAGCTGATCATGCCGCTGATCATCGTCGTGCCCGGAATCGCCGCCGTGCTGATCGCGCCAGGCCTGCCCAAGCCCGACGAGGCGTATCCGTCGATGATGCGGCTGCTGCCGACCGGCCTGCTCGGCCTCGTCTTCGCGGCGCTGATCGCGGCGATCATCGCGTCGACCGCGTCCAAGATCAATTCGATCGCGACCATCTTCACGCTCGACATCTATGCGAAGCTCAAGGGCACGCCGAGCGCGGTCGAGGATGGCGGCAGCAGCCATGGTGCGCGCGAGCGCCATCTGGTGCTGGTCGGGCGCATCGCCGCGATCGTGGCGATCATCGTTGCGATCCTCATGGCGAGGCCCCTGCTGGGCAAGTCGGACCAGGCTTTCCAGTTCATCCAGGAATTCACCGGCTTCTTCACCCCCGGCATCACCGTCATCTTCCTGCTCGGCCTGTTCTGGAAGCGCGCCAACGAAGCCGGCGCGATTGCCGCGGCGGTCGCTTCGGTGGTGTTGTCCTGGTTGCTCAAGATCCTGTGGGCCAGCCTGCCCTTCATGGACCGGATGGGCGTCGTCTTCCTGGTCTCCGCGGCGCTCGCCATCCTGATATCTCTGATCACGCCGCAAAGGTCCGGATCCGATACGATTGACACCACAACTGTTGCTTATACGACGCGGACGGGCTTCAATGCGGGCGCGGTCGCGGTGGTTCTCATCCTGATCGCGCTCTACGCAACCTGGTGGTAGGAACGGCAGTGGCCGATAAAGATGGCGACTCGGCCAAGGGACTGAAGGGGGGCAGCCGCAACCTCACCTTCAGCATGCTCGAGCAGCTGGGACGCGCGATCGTCACCGGCCGCTACGACAATGAGCGCTTCCCGACCGAGGACGAACTGACCTCGCGTTATGCGGTCAGCCGCACGGTCACACGCGAAGCGGTCAAGATGCTCACGGCCAAGGGATTGCTGAAAGCAAAGCCGCGTGCGGGGACGACGGTGCAGCCGCCTTCGGCCTGGAGCTTCTTCGATTCCGACGTGCTGCGTTGGCTGCTCGAACGCAAATTCTCGCTCGATCTGCTGCGCCACTTCAACGAACTGCGCACCGCGATCGAGCCGCAGGCGGCGGCGCTGGCCGCGCGGGCCGGGCCCGGCGCTGCTTATCAAGCGATCGAGGCGGGCCTGCGGCGGATGGAAGCCGCCGAACATGGCGAGGACGACACGCTCGAGGCCGATATCGCCTTCCACATCGCGGTGTTGGAAGCCTCGGCCAACCCCTTCTTCCTGCAATTCCGCGACATGGTGGCGACCGCGCTGCAGACCTCGATCCGCTTCACCAATCGCTTCAAGGGGCGCGGCGCCGACGTGGCCGCGCATCGCGCGGTCTTCACCGCGATCCAAGCGGGTGACGCACCGGGTGCGCGCGAAGCGATGGCGGCGATCATCGGCGAAGTGATGGAGTTCATCGACAGCGCCGAGGGCTGAGGCAAGGAAATCCCCTCCGCCGAAGCGGAGGGGGTCGATTGGCTTACTTCCCTGCCGTCGTCGAGAAACGCAGCTCGATCACATTGTGATAGGTCTGGCCGGGATCGAGCCGCACCGAGCCGAACGCCGGCTGGTTGACGGTATCCGGGAACATCTGCGGCTCGAGCACGATCGCGTCGCCCTGGCGATAGAGTTTGCCGCTCTTGCCCACGGTGGTGCCGTCGAGGAAATTGCCCGAATAGAATTGGAGGCCGGGCTGATTGGAGCGCATTTCCATCACGCGGCCGCTGACGGGATCCTCGACGCGCGCGAGCAGGCGCGGCGCTGGCGCCAGCGTCTTCGCCACGACCCAATTATGATCATAGCCCTTGCCGAATATGATCTGCTGGTCGGCTTCGCGCACGCGCGCGCCGATCGCGGTGGCCTTGCGGAAATCGAAAACCGTGCCCGTCACCGAACGGAATTCGCCGGTGGGAATCAGGCCCGAATCGATAGGGGTATATTGATCGGCGGGGATGGTGAGCAGCAGCCCCATCGCGCCGCGCGGCGAACCCTCGCCCGCCAAATTCCAATAGGCATGGTTGGACAGGTTGACGACGGTCGGCTTGTCGGTGGTCGCCTTATAGTCGATCGTCAGTTGGTTCTTCTCGTCCAGGCTATAGATCGCGGTCACGGTCAACGTGCCGGGATAGCCCATGTCGCCGTCGGGGCTGACAAGGCGCAAGGTGACGCTTGCGGCGGGGCCCTTGGCGACCGAGACCACGTCCCAGACCTGCTTGTCGAAGCCCTTGGGGCCGCCATGGAGCGAATTGGCGCCGTCATTCACCGGCACCTGATAGGTTTTGCCGTCCAGCGCGAACTGACCCTTGGCGATGCGGTTGGCGACGCGGCCCACGGTCGCGCCCATGAATTGCGGCTTGGCAAGCAAGGTTTCCATGCCTGCCGGGCCGACGACGACATCGTCGAAATGGCCATGACGGTCAGCCAGCATCAGCGACTGGAGCGAGGCGCCATAGGTGATGATGCGCGCCTTGGTGCCTGCCTTGTTGCTGAGCGTAATCGCCTCGATGTCATGGCCGTCCGCCTTGCCGAACGCGGCACGCGACACGTCCGCGGCTGAGACGCCGGTGGCACCGGCAGCCGCCAGCAGGGTCATGATCAATCTCCAGCTACGCATCATTCTCTCCCTATGGTTCTTTGCGCGCATTTGTAGGACATTATTCGCATAGGGCAATTGCGATCACGTTGCGTCGCGTCTCGCATCCCGCTAGCCAGCGCCGCGGTCATTAATATTACAATTGTTTGGGAATCGGATGGTGGGAAAAGCGCTGGTCACGATCGATTGGGGGACGACCAACCGGCGCATCTTCCTGCTCGACGCGGACGGCGCGGCGGTCCGGCGCGAGGCGGATACGCTTGGCGTCACCGCAATTCCGCCGGGCGGCTTCCCGGCCGAGATGGACCGGCTGCGTGCGCGGTTCGGCGATGTCCCCTTCCTGCTTGCGGGAATGATCGGATCGAATCGGGGCTGGATCGAGGCGCCTTATATACCCTGCCCGGTCGGTGCGGACGCGCTGCGCGAATCGCTTCTGTGGGTCGAGCCCGGCCGGACCGCGATCGTGCCCGGCGCCTGTATGGCCGCGGGCCGCGCCGACGTGATGCGTGGCGAGGAAGTGCAGGTGCTGGGCGCGGTCGCCGCCGGGCTGGTCGCGCCCGACGCCTTGCTCTGCCTGCCCGGGACGCACGCGAAATGGGCGCGAGTCACCAACGGCATGCTCGTCGGCTTCCGTACCGTGATGACGGGCGAGATGTTCGCCTTGCTGCGCGCGCATTCTTTGCTCGCGCCGCAGCTTTCGGGCGAGGTTGCGAACGGACCCGCATTTCGCGAAGGCGTCGCCCAAGGATTGGGAGAAGGCGCATTATTGTCCGACTTGTTCGGCGCACGCGCGCGCATGCTGCTCGGCCGGTTGCAGCCGAAGGATGCCGCGTCGTACGTGAGCGGGCTCCTGCTCGGCGCGGATCTGCGGATCGGGCTGGATGGCGCGCCGGATGGGCCGATCGGGCTGATCGGCGATCCCAAGCTCACGCGCCTCTACGGCGCGGCACTGGACGAAACGGGCCGCACGCATCAGGAGGTGGACGGCGAGCGCGCCTTCCTCGCGGGCATGGCGATCGTAGCGAAGGGACTTGCATGACGGCATCCGAATTGTTCCGCGGCCATCTCGGCAGATGCCCGTTGGTTGCGATCCTGCGCGGCGTGAAACCCGACGAGGTCGTGGCGATCGGCGAAGCGCTGGTCGAGGCGGGGATCGGCATCATCGAGGTGCCGCTCAACTCGCCCGATCCGCTCGTCAGTATCGAGGCGTTGGCGAGGCGCTTCGGCGACGCGGCCTTGATCGGCGCCGGCACGGTGCTGACGGTCGAGCAGGTCGGCCAGGTCGCGCGCGCGGGCGGACGGATCATCGTCTCCCCTTCGACCGATTATGACGTGATCGCCGCGACCGCGGCCGAGGGGCTGGTGTCTGCGCCCGGCTATTTCACCCCGAGCGAGGCGTTCCTTGCACTCAAGGCGGGCGCGACCGCGCTCAAGCTGTTCCCCGCCGAGGCGGCGACGCCCGCGCTGCTGCGGGCGCAGCGCGCGGTGCTGCCCAAGGATGTGCCGGTGCTGATCGTCGGCGGCGTCACGCCGCAAGCAGTCGGGCAGTGGTTCGATGCCGGGGCGGACGGTTTCGGGCTCGGCTCGGCGCTATACAAGCCGGGCCAAGGCCCCGCACAGGTGGGCCGGCAGGCCCGCGATTTCGTAGCTGCAGTGAAGGAAAGCAAGCGTGGCTGAGACTAGGATCGGACTTATCGGCTATGGCAAGATCGCCGAGGACCAGCATGTCCCGGCGATCGCCGGAAACCCCGATTTCATGCTCGCGGCGGTGGCGTCGCGCCATGCGCATCCCGATCTGGGCGTGCCGGTCTTCCACGATGCTGCGGAAATGTTGCGCAGCATCGAGCTCGATGCAGTCGCGATCTGCACCCCTCCGGGGCCGCGGCATGCGATCACGCGCTTCTGCCTGGAATCGGGTCTGCACGTGATGATGGAGAAGCCGCCCAGCCTTACGCTGGGTGAGGTCGCCGATCTCGCCGCCTGCGCGAAAACCGAAGGACGGAGCCTGTTCGCCACCTGGCATTCGCGCTTCAACGACACGGTCGAAAAAGCGGCCGCCATCACGCGCGCGGAAGGCATCGCGACGATGGACATACAGTGGCTCGAGGATGTCGACAAATGGCACCCTGGCCAGGACTGGATCTGGGAACGCGGCGGCTTCGGCGTGTTCGATCCGGGTATCAACGCGCTCTCGATCGCGACCCTTCTCTGCCCCGATCCCCTGCTGGTGCGGAAGTCGGACCTGCGGATGGAGAGACGTGGGCATCAGCCCGAAGGCGTGGTGCTGGCGCTCGCCACCGGCGGCATCGAGCAAGGGATCGGCGCGCGCTTCGAATGGCGCTATCGCGGCACCGAGCAGTGGACGATCGACCTTGCCACCAAGGCCGGTACGCGCATCGCGCTGTCCAAGGGCGGCGCCGTGCTGCGCATCGACGATGGGCCCGAGCAGCACGCGTCGCGTGGCGAATATCCGGGCCTCTATGCCCGCTTCGCCGATCTGATCGCGGCGGGCGAGAGCGAGGTGGATGTCGAGCCGTTGCGCGTCGTCGCCGATGCGCTGCTCGCGGGCGAAAGAGTCACCGCCTAACCCCTTAGCGCCGCATCCAGCTTGGCCTTGTCGAGCGCGCCCTCCCAGCGCGCGACGACGATCGTGGCGACGGCGTTGCCGATGAAGTTGGTGAGGCTGCGTCCCTGGCTCATGAAGCGGTCGACGCCGAGGATCAAAGCCATGCCGGCGACGGGCACGGCGGGCACGATCGAGAGCGTCGCCGCCAGCGTGATGAAGCCCGCGCCGGTGACGCCGGCGGCGCCCTTGGATGACAGCATCGCGACCGCGAGCAGCGCCAACTCCTGGCCCAGCCCGAGATGCACGTCGAGCGCTTGCGCGATGAACAACGCCGCCAGCGTCATGTAGATGTTGGTGCCGTCGAGGTTGAAGCTGTAGCCGGTCGGCACGACCAGCCCGACCACCGCCTTGTCGCAGCCCGCGGCCTCCATTTTCTCGATCAGGCTTGGCAGCGCGGCTTCGGAGGAGGAGGTGCCCAGCACAAGTAGCAATTCGGCCTTGAGATAGCGCAACAGCGCCCAGATCGAGAAATGATTGAGGCGCGCGACCAGCCCCAGCACGAGCGCGACGAAGAGCAGGGACGTGAGGAAGAAGCAGGCGACGAGCGCGCCCAGGTTCAGCAGCACGATCACGCCATATTTGCCGATCGTGAAGGCCATCGCGCCGAACGCGCCGAGCGGGGCCGCGCGCATCAGGATGCCGACGATGCGGAACACGATCAGGGCCAGCCGCTCGAGCAGGTCGGACACCGGACGGGCGCGTTCACCGACCAGGCTGATCGCGATTCCGGTCAGCACCGCCAGAAACAAGGTCTGGAGGATATTGCCCTCGGTCAGCGCCGACAGCATCGTCGTCGGGATCAGCGCCATCAGGAACCCGATCACGCTCTGATCGTGCGCTTGCTCGACATAATCGGCGATTGCCTTGGTATCGAGGCTGGCGGGCGCGATATGCATGCCCGTCCCCGGATGCGCCGCCAGCGCGACCGCCAGTCCGATCGCCAGGGCCAGCGTCGAGAGGCAGAAGAAATAGACGAAGGCCTTGGCGGCGACGCGACCGAACGCCTTCAATTCGCCCATGCCCGAAATGCCGGTGGTCACGGTCAGGAAGATCACCGGCGCGATCACCATCTTCACCAATTTGATGAAGGCATCGCCCAGCGGCTTGAGCGACGCGCCGAAGGCGGGCCACAGCGCACCGACGGCTATTCCGAGCAGGATCGCGATCAGCACCTGCCCGTGCATCGAGCGGAGGAAGCCGGTCTTCACCTGGGTCTCGCTCGATAGCATCCGCCGTTCCCCTCGGACCGCATCATCCGCGGCACAGGGGCGGCGCGCAAGAGGACATGTTGCCGCGGTCCGCTGCCGCTAATGCCATCCCCCCGGAGGCATTAGCGGCAGGGTGCGCGTGTCAGAAGCCGAAGCGGAGGCCTACCCGATAGACGCGCCCGAGGATGTCGTAGAGGGACGGGCTCGGGAAGCCCGGCAGCAGCGGCGGCGACTGATTGAGCAGGTTGTCGATCTTGAAGTAGGCCGAGACCTGCGGCAGGATTTTATAGGTTCCGCCGACGTCCACGTAGAACGAACCCTTGATATGGTTATTATTGATCGTCGGGTTGTTGACCGTGGAGACCGGGCAGCCGCTCTGGCACTCGATATAATTGTTGTTGTACTTGCCGTCGGAGAACCAGCGCTCCTGGACCAGGAAAGACCATTTGTCGGTCTCATAGGTCTGGATGGTCAGGAACTTCCAGTTCGGCGTGCTGCCCGTGTTGATGCCCGCCGTATCGTTCGGAATCGTCCCGGGCAGGCCGGTGTCCGTCACATATTTGATGATGTGCGTGGCCAGACCGCGCACCGTGAGCGTACCGTTCAGGCCGAGCGGGCGCGCCCAGCGATAGCTGCCTTCGATGTCATAGCCGGTCGTCTTGATCGACGCGAAGTTGAACGGCTGCACGTTGATGAAGTTGGGGCCGTTCGGGTTGTTCAGGTTGAACGCGTCGCACGTCGGAAGAATCTTGCGGAAGCAATAATTCACGACATCGTTCACGCCTAAACTGCTGATCACGTCCCGGATCTTGATCGTGTAGTAATCGACCGACAGATTGAAGCCCGGCAACCACTTGGGATTGGCAAGCACCGCGCCAAACGACGTGTTGCGGGCGATTTCCGGCGTCAGGTTGGGGTTGCCGATCGTGTTCTGGATCGCCAGCACGTTCACGTTGCGGAACGGATCGAGGAAGTTCGGCTGCGTGGTCGTGACCGGCGCGGCGAACAGTTCCGACAGGTTCGGCGCACGCACGTCACGCGAGGTGACCGCGCGCAGGCGGAAGCCGTCGATCGGCGTATCCCACGTACCGCCGATCTTCCAGGTCCAGACCGTTCCGGACGTGCTGTAATCGGTGATGCGCGCAGCACCGTTCAAATTGGCGCGCCCGATGCCGTCCGGCGCGTTGAACAGCGGGAGATCGGCCTCGAAGAAGGCTTCCTTCACGTTATATTTGCCGCGGCCGTTCTTGTAATTGCCGGCGAACCAGTTGTTGCCCGTGGTCAACAGGATCGGGTCGACCGGATATTCCGCGCTGTACGGCGTCCCGGGAATGCCCGCTTGCTCGTTGATGCCGTTGCCGTACGGATCGGCGGTCACGCGGTAGAATTCCCGGCGCCACTCGCCGCCGAACGCGATCGAGAGCGGACCGGCCCAGAGGTTGACGGGCGAGCCGGAGAAGTTGACGCTGACCACGTCCTGCCGCTGACGGCTGTGCTGGTATGGGCTGTTCGTCGGCTGTACATATTCGAGTGCCGCCGCCGACGGAGGCGTGGCGCCGAAGACGTTGATCGGCTGGCAGCCATTGGCCCGCGCCACCGGATCGGCGCAGACGATCACGCCATTGATCCTGGTCGCATTGATCGCCTGATCGAAGCGCCGGTTGAGCATGATGTGGCTGACGTCGACGACCGTCTTGTTCAAGCCATATTGATAATAAGCGTCATAGGTCCAGTCCGTCCCGAAAACGGGGACCTTACCCTTCGCGCCAAGGACATAGCGAAACTGACGCCGATCCGTATCGACGCGGGTGCTCGGCAGGATCGCATTGCTCGTCCCGAAGCCGAACGAAGTGATGCCCGCAGCCGCGCACTGCGCCTGAATGGAAGCGGGGAGGAAGGCGTTCGCGCATTGGATCGTCAGGCCCGGACGCGCCATGCCGTTGATCGGCTGGTTGTGCGTCTTCACCTGCGCGACGTTTACGGTCACGTAGACTTCGTTGTTGTCGGCGAAATCATAGCCGACGCGGCCATAGCCATCCCACCGCTTGAGCGCGGACTGCAGCGTGCGACCAGCGTCGACATTGCCCGACGTATCCCCGCCAACGCAGAAGCCCGGATAGCAGCCGTTGACCGCCCCGTTGGCCGCCTTCGACGGCACGCCGTTGGATCCGTATTTGAATGGAACCGGGTTACCAGCCGGATCGAAAGCGATGCCCTGCAGCGGCCCGCTGGTAATCAGCCCATATTTGGCCTGATTATAAGGTTGGCCGTAGTCGGCCACGATATACTGGGGAAAGCCGTCGTTCAGGACGTTGCGATTGACCACGGTACGGCCGGTGAACCAATCCCGGCCTTTCGCCAGGCCGAAGCCATAGTCGCCGGGGCCGACGCCACCTTCACGGTCATATTCGCCGCTGGCTACGATATGCAGACGATTGTCGAATAGGGCTTTGCCGTAGGCGGCCTGCACGAGCGCCGTCTTGTCGTCACCATATTTAGTGATCGCGCCCTGGATGTTGCCCTTGAAGCCTTCGTAGCGGGTGTCGGTGATGAAGTTCACCACGCCGCCGACCGCGTCCGAGCCGTAGGACGACGAAGCGCCGCCGTTGACGACATCGACCCGCTTGATAAGCAATTGCGGGAACAGGCTGACGTCGGGCACGCCGGTGACGTTGGCGGGAACGACGCGCTGGTTGTCAATCAAGGTCAGCGTGCGGATGGTGCCGAGACCGCGCAGCGAGAAGGAGCTGAGACCCTGCTGCCCGCTCGACGTGCTGAACGTGTTGGTGGTCGTACCGCTCGAGCCTTGCAGCGACGGCAACTGAGCGATGGTAGCGAAGACGTTCGGCTGGGCATTCAGCGACAACTGCTCGGCCCCGATCACCGACGTCGGCGTCGGCGCCTGGAACCCGCTGCTCGTGATGCGTGAACCTGTGATCACGATATCGCCGACCTCGGCATTGGATCCGGCCGGCTGCGGTGTCGCCGGTGCGGTGGTGGCGGCACTTTGCGCGAACGCCGGCACGGCAAAGAGCGCGGCGATCAACGCGACCGCGCTGGTCGAGCGGACGCTGTGCGCGTGCACCCGCTTCAGCGTCGCGCGCATCGAGGAAATCGTCTGAACCGGATCGATCTTGCCCCCGCCGCCGACCGCAACGCAGGTCGAGGCCGCAGCCTCCAAGCTCTTAATACCCATTTCGCATCCCCTCTCTTCGGCGTCGTTGCGTGACGCCCCCAATCCGTTGCCGTCGATCTGTGATGATCGGTAACGTTACCATGTTTTTGGTAATTGCGGGCTGGACCTGTGTCAATACTCCGACATAATGGCGCGGAGAGGCATGGGACGGCGCCTATGCTCGGCGCGCGATTTATGTTGAGAGGATGCCGCCGGCACCATAAAAGCGTGGCCGGAAGCTATATGATTTAATTGATAACGTTATCGGGAGGGGCGTGCTTTTGGTTCGGACAGATTTGCAGCCCCGCGGCAGCTTTCCCTACGTGAGATGGACCGTCATCGGGCTGTTCGTCGGCGCGATGGTGCTGAATTATATGGCGCGATCGGTCCTGGGTGTCGCCGCGCCGGTGATCCTGAGCGAACAGCATATTTCCAGCGAGCAATATTCCTGGGTCGCAAGCGCGTTCCAGGCGGGCGTGATGTTCCAGCCGCTGGCGGGCTATCTGCTCGACGGCGCCGGATTGCGGCTCGGCTTCGCGCTGTGCGCGGTCTTATGGTCGCTGATCACGATGGCGCATGTGCTGGCGCAGGGCTGGTTCTCCTTTGCGGGATTGCGGTTCGCTCTGGGGCTGACGGAGGGCTCCGCCCAACCGGCGGGGCAGAAATTGATCGCCGAATGGTTCCCTGCCCGCGAACGCGGCATCGCCGGCGGCATCTACAATATCGGCGCGTCGCTGGGGGCGGTGGTCGCGCCGCCGCTGGTGGCGTGGGCAGTGATGACGCAAAGCTGGCGACTCGCTTTCGTCGTCGCGGGCATGCTGGGTCTCGCCTGGTCGGTCGCCTGGCTCTTGTGGTACCAGCCGCCCGCGCGTCATCGCCGCCTCGGCGCGACGGAGCGGGCCTATATCGAGCAGGGGCAGGAAGGCCATCTCGCCGCCACTGGCCGCCGCGCCCGGATCTTCAGCCTGCTGCGCCGCCGTGAAATGTGGGGGATCGCGCTGCCGCGCATGCTCGCGGATCCGGTCTGGGGCATGCTTTCGGTGTGGATGCCGCTCTATCTGGCGCGCGTTCGCGGGTTCGATCTGACGGGCATCGCCTTGTTCGCGTGGCTGCCCTTTCTCGCCGCGGATATCGGATGCCTGTTCGGCCCGGCGGTGGTGGCCTATCTGCAGCGCCGGGGAATCGGCCTGATCGACGCGCGCCGCTGGGCCTTCACGCTTGGCGCGTTGCTGATGACCGGAATGACGCTGGTTGGGGTGGTGACCAACCCCTATGTCGCGATTGCCTTGCTCTGCCTTGGCGGATTCGCGCACCAGACGCTGTCGGTGACCGTGATCACGATGGCATCGGATCTGTTCCGCCGCGACGAGGTCGCCACGGTCGCGGGCATCGCCGGGCTGGCGGGCAATCTCGGCATCCTTCTTTTCACGCTCGTGCTGGGGCATATGGTCGACCAGGTCGGCTATGGCCCCTTCTTCATCGCGCTCGGCCTGCTTGACCTGATCGGCGCTGCGATCCTCTGGACCCTGGTGCGCAAACCCGCATGACCCGTTTTCACAATCCCATCCTTCCCGGCTTCAACCCCGATCCGTCGATCGTGCGCGTGGGCGAGGATTTCTACATCGCCACCTCCACGTTTGAATGGTTTCCGGGAGTGCAGATCCATCACAGCCGCGATCTGGTGCATTGGCGGCTGGCGGGACGGCCTCTGGCGCGCGCCGCGCAGCTGGATATGCGCGGCGACCCCGATTCGTGCGGCGTCTGGGCGCCGGACCTGAGCTATGCCGATGGCCGCTTCTGGCTCGCCTACACCGACGTGAAGCGTTTCGGCCAATCGACGCTCAACGGTGCCAGCAGCGTCACCTTGCGCGACTTCCACAATTATCTCGTCACCTGCGATCGCGTCGATGGCGACTGGTCCGACCCTGTCTATCTCAACAGCAGCGGGTTCGATCCGGCGCTGTTCCATGATGATGACGGCCGTAGCTGGCTCTTGAACATGCTGTGGGATCATCGGCCCGGCAAGCCGCGCTTCGCCGGCATCGTCGCGCAGGCGCTCGATCGGAGCTCGGGCGCGCTGGTCGGCGAGCGCCGCCTGATCTTCGCGGGCACCGATCGCGGCTTCACCGAAGGCCCGCACCTCTACAAACATGACGGCTGGTATCACCTGCTCGTCGCCGAGGGCGGGACCGGCTGGGATCATGCGGTCGTGATGGCGCGCTCGCGCAACCTGCTCGGGCCCTATGAGGTCCATCCCGACGGCGCGGTGCTGACGGCGGCCGGGGCGCGCGACGGCGCGTTGACGCGGGCCGGCCATGGCGATCTCGTCGAGCTCGCCGACGGCACCCCCTGGATCGTCTATCTGTGCGGTCGGCCGCTCCCCGGTCGCGAACGCTGCGTGCTGGGCCGCGAGACCGCGCTCCAGCCCATGCGCTGGGACGAACAGGGATGGCTGCGAAGCCTCACCGAAAATGCGGCCCCCGATCCGCAACCGCCCTTGCCGCCGTTACCGCCGGCGCCATGGAACGAGGCGCTGTGGGATGGCAATTTCCGGCCGGGTCCGCTGCCGGCCGACCTGCAATGGCTGCGCACGCCCTATCCCGACGAATTGTTCACGCTGAGCGCGCGGCCCGGCTTTCTCCGGCTTTATGGCGCGGAGACGGTCGGCAGCCAGTTCCGCCAGGCTTTGGTCGCACGGCGGCAACAGCATTTCCGCTATACCGCGACGACGCGGCTGGAATTCGATCCCGCCGATTTCCAGCAGGCGGCAGGGCTGATCTGCTATTATAACAGCACCAAATTCCACTACCTGCTGGTGACGCGCGATGGCGACGCCCGGCAGCTCCAGTTGATGACCGCCTCTCCGGATGAAGCCCGGCTGCGCATGAAAACGGTCGTGCATGCGCTGCCCGACGGCGCGATCGAATTGCGCGCCGACGCGGATTTCGACGAGCTGCGGTTCGCGTGGCGCGGTGTGGAGGGCGGCGTCTGGCAAAGCCTGCCCGACAGTCTGGACCTCAGCATCCTGTCCGATGAGGCGTCGCTGCCCGGCCTGCCCAATTTCACCGGCGCGTTCGTCGGCATGGCGTGTCAGGATATGGCCGGCACCACCGCGCCCGCAGATTTTGCCTTCTTTCGCTACGAGCCGCGCGAGGCGGATCAGCCGTCTGCAGCTTCCCGCTAGAAATTGCCCGCCTGGGCGAGATCGTCGGACCCGGCGTGCGCGGTCGATTGGCGCTGGACGATCTCGTGCGGGAGCACATGGTCTGAATATTTGCCGCTCCGCGATGCGGCGCCGATCTCGGCGACCAGCAGGCCGAGCGCTTCCGCCGCGAGCCGCCGCACTGGCTGGTGCACCGTGGTCAGTGGAGGCCACAGCATGACCGCGGCCGTCGTGTCGTCGAAGCCGACGACTGTCAGCGCGCGCGGCACGTCGATCTGGCGCCGATGCGCGACCGAAACCACCGCGGCCGCCATGTCGTCGTTACTGGCGAAGATCGCCGTCGGCGGGGGTGTCGCCTCGAGCAATTGCTCGCCCGCGGCCAATCCGGACGCGAAGCTGAAATCGCCCTGCGCAATATTGGTCCGCACATCCTCCCGCTCGCGCACCGCGGCGTAGAAGCCGGCGAGGCGCTCAAGGCTGGCGGTCTGATCCGGATTGCCGACGATGAAGCCCAGACGGCGATGCCCCATCTCGATCAACTGGCGCGTCATCTCATAGGCCGCGCCGCGATCGTCGATCCGGACGCAGATCGCATCCCCGACACCATGCGCGCCGACCGCCGCCATCGGCAGCCGCGCCTCGCGCAGGACCTGCAGCAACGCCGGCGATTCCCCGAGCGGCGGCGTGAGGATCACGCCCGAAATGCCGGCGGCGATGAGATCGTCGACTGCATCCTCTTCCGGCGGGCGGCCTTCCTCCCCCTTGAGCAGGATGAGGCGCGCCCCACGGATCGAGGCTTCCTCGAACACGCCGGTGAGGAAGTCGCTCATGAATGCCGCGCTGGGGTTGGAATAGATGACGCCGATCCGCAATTCACCCGAAGTGACCAGGCTTCGCGCCGCGACGTTCGGCGTATAACCCAGTGTGCGGATCGTCTCCTCGACGATCGCGCGGGTCCTAGGGGCCACGCCGGTCCGGCCATTGATCACGCGCGACACGGTCATCGGCGAGACGCCGGCTTTGGCAGCTACGTCGATGATCGTTGCGCCGCGTGGGCGACCGTTCTTCACCAATCCGTCTTCCTGCCCGTCCCGCTGATGCCGGACCTAATCCATTTTGCGACAGACGCAACGGCCATGAAAGGCGCCGCCAGGCAGCGAGGTGGTGGCGCCGAACGGCAGGGGCGAGCTAGGGTGCGACCTTGATCACCCCTGTCATGCCGGGATGATATTTGCACGCGAAGGCGATCGCGCCCGTCTTCCGCACGATTGTCTTGCCGCTCTTGCCGGGCGCCAGATCCACATCGAAACTGCCGTCGCGCGCGGTTGCACTATGCTGAAACATGTCGTGATTGATCCACAATATCGCGTCGCCAACGCGAACGTTCGCGGAGAGCGGACCGAACTTCATATGGTCGATCACGACCCGATGAAGTCGGGCCGCCGCCGCCACGCCGCTCGAAAGCGGCGCAACGGCGACGGTCAAAGCGAGCGCCGCGAAGCGCCCGGCGCTCATTTCAGCTTCGCCGCCAGATGCTCGGCATGCGCCTGATGCTCGGTGAACAGGCTCAGGCCGGTTCGAAGCAGCGATTTGAGCTCGGCATTCTGCGCTGATGGGATCAACGTGTCGCGAAGCGCGCCGTTGACGGTGCGGTGATAGGCGACCTCGTTGGCGATATAGGCCTTGTCGAAGGCGCCGCCGCTCAGTTTCGCCAGCGCATCGCGTTTCTTGTCCGCCGCGGTTGTGAGGGCGGTGCTCGTCGGATTGGGCTCGGGTGTCACGCCCAGCTTCTTGACCAGAGCCAGCGCCTTGTCGTTCACGGCGGCGTGATCGCGCACCATCTCGGACGCGAAATCGCGCACCGCTTTGTCGTGCGATTTGGCGAGCGCCTGCTTGCCGGCGGCGATGTCGAGCGTGCCCGCGGTATAGGCGATATGGGCAATCTGCGCGTCATTGGGCTTGGCGTCGGCGGCCGGGGCGGGCGCGGAGGCTGCAAGCAAGGCGGCGGCGCCGACGGCGGCGAAAAGTCTTAGCATTTCTCATCTCCCGTTGTTCGTGCGCGGCGGGCCCGCGTCACCGGCATTGGATGCCGTCCGATGTGATACGTTCCCGGGAACCTTGGGCGCGCGGCGGCATCCAAGCAGAGGGCGGGCGATGAAATGGGAGAGGCTGGATGACCGAGCAGGTGCCGGATATTCGCGCCCTATCCGATCTCGCGCTGGCCGGGCGGATCGCGGTGCGCGACCCGGTTGCGGTGCGGTTGGTGACCGAACGCAACAATCAGCGGCTGTTCCGCACCGCCTGGAGCATCCTCAGGGATTGTGCCGAGGCGGAGGATGCGGTGCAGAGCGCCTATCTCCACGCCTTCGCGATGATCGACCGGTTCGAGGGGCGCTCCTCGCTTGCGACCTGGCTCACCCGCATCGCGGTCAACGAGGCGTTGCAGCGCGAGCGTGCCGCGCGGCGGCGGCGTGCGCGGCTGGACGCTGAATCGGTGGTGGACCTCAACGATTATCGGGAAAAGCTGATGCGCGGATCAATGGAGGGGGATGCGCCGGACGCGGAGCTGGCACGCGGACAGATCCGGCGGATGCTGGAGGGCGCGATCGCCGATCTTCCGCGGGATTTCCGCACGGTGTTCGTCTTCCGCGAGATCGAAGGCCTAACCGTCGATGAAACCGCTACGATTCTCGACATCCCGGCGGCTACGGTGAAGACGCGCCATTTCCGCGCACGGAAGCGGCTGCAGGAGGCGCTCGCGCCCGAACTGCGAACCGTGCTGACGGGAGGCTTCCCCTTCGCCGGCGCGGATTGCTTGCGGCTGACCACAAAGGTGCTCACGCAATGGTGCGGGCGCGCCTGATGCGGCGGGATCCCGATCGGAAAGGCTATTCGGTTGCCGGCACGGGGACGGCCGCAGCCTGTGGCGGGACTTCGCGCGCGCCATGTGCCGTCCGTTCCTGGCCCAGCCGCGTCAGCCATGACCGGACCGGCCGATCATACCACCGCGTCAGCACATAGGCCAAAGCGACGACTGCGACGCATAAAGCCGTCACGACCAATCCGAGCCGGATCGGGTCGGGGTGCGTGCTCCACTTCCAATGGGCGAACAGGTAAATGAAGGGATAGTGGATGATATAGAGCGGGTAGGACAATTCGCCTACGAACCGGCAGAGCTTGCCCTGCCAGCCCGCCATTTCCCCGACCGATATGCCTCCGGCGACGATCGCGGGAAAGATGATGATGACGCATCCGGCTTCGAACAATCCATTGAGCGGCCCCATCCGCGGCGCGAAGAACACCGCCAGCAATACGGCCGAGAGCAGGAAGAAAGGATAAGGGACCGGCAGGCTGAATTTCCGGCGGCTGACCAGGAGTCCGAGCAAGAACGGACAGGCGAGCCGCACCGGAGCAACCCAGAAATCGGACCAGCCCCAGCCATGCCCGAGATCGCCGAAATGCTGTGCGGTCCCGATCAGCGCAACCGCGCTCGCCGCGCAAAGGAGGAGATGCAGCCCCAGGCTCAGCCTCCGCCCGAACAGCCCATAGAGCAGATTGGCGATATATTCCTGAAATAGAGTCCACGACGGGCCGTTCATCGAATGCGTCTCGCCGAACGTGTCGGGAAGCCCCGGTGTCGGCAGGAGGAACAGACTCAGCAGGACTGTCATCGCAAAGCTCAGCCACGGAAGCTTGACCCCGATACGCTGACCGTCGCCGACATAAGGATCCAGCAGATAGGCCGCGACGGCAATAAGCAACGCCATGGCAACCATCGGATGTAGGCGGATCAGGCGCCGCTTGACGAAGCCGCCGAAGCTCAAGGCCTTTCCGCTCGCCGCGCCGGTTGGCGACATCGACGCATCATAAGCGTGCCCGAGCACGAAACCCGACAAAGCGAAGAAGAAATCTACTGCCAGAAAGGTATGCGGCATCGGATTATGGTCGAGATCCACGACCAGCATCTCGCAAATATGGAACAGGAAAACGCTGAACGCGGCGGTCCCGCGCAGGCCGTCAAGCGCCTGATAATGCGATTTCATGCATGGCCCACGTTCCTTCGGCATTCCCCGTCCCTAAATGTGTCGGATTTCGCGATCACTGATGGCGCGATTACTCAGATCAATTAGTCAAGATCATAAATTTATCGCAAAGTCCACAACGGAGCGAACGGTCCTATTAAAAAATACTGCCGATTATGAGTGAATACGAGCGCTATGTTCCGCATCGTCAAACTATAGAGCCGTTTTACTGCATTTTGATCCGCTTTGGAACATCGTGGCGGAATGTGCGGCAGGCGGCTTGGCCGCTCCAATGCCCGTGCCAATTTGGGCCGGGCAATCGATTGCGGTGGTCGGCGCCGCTTCGGAAGGGGGGTAAACGATGGCGACGGTGGCGGCGCGCGGTTCGCGCGAGGAAAGCTTCTATCAGAAGATGGCGGTGGGCCTCGCGCTCTTCATCCTGTTCTCGTTCGGCCAGTTCGCCGCGCGCGGCATGGTCGGCTATCGCAGGCGCCGCCGATCGTGGCCCTGGCCGGATCGCTTGCCGCCTGATCCGATATGTCCGGTGCGGAAGCGACGCTAAAAGAGTCCGATCATTGACTCCGCTATGACTTATTAGTCCGGATATGATGCATCCGCGGCGTCATGACAGCGAATTGCATCGTCATTCCATTCGGAAGGGTCCCGGGCATGAGATTGAGCAGGCTTCTTGGCGTGGCGGTCCTCGCCTTCGGCGCGACGGCATCCTTCGCCGCCCCAGCCTACAGGTTGGCCGCGAGCCTGCCTTTGGGCGCGCCGGATCGTTGGGATTATCTCGTCTTCGACCAGGGCACGCACCGCCTCTACGTCGCCCATGGCGACCGGGTGACCGTGATCGATCCGGCACGTGGCGCGATCGTCGGTCAGGTCGAGGGAATTCCCGGCGGAACCCACGGCATAGCGATATCGCTCAAGACCGGTCAGGGCTTCACCGACGACGGCAGGGCCGGCCAGGCCATCCTATTCGATCTCAAGACGTTGAAGATCACCAGGACGATTGCCGCCGATGCCGATGCCGACGCGATCGCGATGGACAAGGCCACCGGCCACGTCTTCGTCGTCGAGGGCGATCCCGCCGCCATCACCGTGGTCGATCCTTCGAGCGATACCGCCGTGGCCAGCATCCGGGTTGGGGAGAAGCTCGAATATGCCGTCAGCGACGATGCCGGGACGGTGTTCGTCGCGGGGGAAGAGAAAGGCGATCTCGTCAAGATCGACGCCCGCTCGAACCGCGTGGTCGCGCACTTTCCGGCATCCGGATGCAGCAGCCCGCATGGTCTGGCGATCGACAAAGCCGGGCGCCGCCTGTTCATGGGCTGCAGCAACAGCGTGATGATGGTCCTGGATGCGGCAAGCGGCCGGGTAGTGGCGACCTTGCCGATCGGGCGCGGCAACGATGCGGTCGCCTATGATCCCGTCCGCCACCGCGTGTTCAGCTCCAACGGGATCGATGGAACGATCAGCGCCTTCCAACAGGTTTCGCCCGATCGATATGACGCGCTGGCGCCTATTCCGACCGCCGTCAGCGGCCGCACTATGTCGCTCGATCCGGCCACCGGGCGGCTGTTCGTAGCGGCTGCCGACACGGATCCAGGCCCGACTCCAGGCAGCCGGCCGCGCCCACGGCCCGGCACGCTCAAGCTTCTGATCTTCGACCCGGTCTCCTGAGGGGCCGATCTTCACGCTGGGGAGCTGGCGGAGGCGCTTGCGCTGCATCCGGGGCGCCGACATTGTCCTTCGGATCCAGGGAGCGCGGGTGGAACGGCCGATTCTGAACAGGCTCAGGAAGATGGTGCGCGTTTCATCCTTGGTCGCCACCGCGGCCCTGACCGCTTTTGCCGGCTACGCACCGCACCCGCTCGATGCGTTCGGCGGCCAGCTCGCGTTCGATATCGGAATGCTGCGCACCGGCGTGCAATTGGGGGGTGGTCTGACCGAAGCCGACGAAGGCGATTATTTCATCCGCCTGAAGGACGGGAACCGCCGGCGCGGCGGCGATACCGGGAAAGCCCCCGCATAACGCACTTGCTTCGGGGCGCCGAAGGCCAATGCCGTGAGCATCCGATTTCCCTGGAACCCGACGGATCGCCACATGTTGCGCAGGTCAGGCGCCCTTTCCCACCGTGTCGCAGATGGGGACTTGCATGTATTCCCTTCATCGGCTGCTCCTCAGCTTCGTTCGCACCGGCCCCCTGATCGTCATCTATGCCGATGGCACGCGTCGTAGCTATGGCGACCCCGGCCCCATAAAGCCCGTGACGATCCGGCTGGCCGATCGCGCCACCGAATGGCGGATCGTCCGCGACCCATCGCTCGGCGGGGGCGAAGCTTTCATGGATGGGCGGCTGGTGATCGAACGCGGGGATATCCGCGACCTGCTCGATCTGGTCGGCTACAATGCGCGCTGGGAGCCCGCCAACCCCGCCCGTCGTCTGCTCTGGCGCGCGCGCCGCATCGCTGCCGGATTCGACGCATGGAATTGGCGGCGACGGTCGCGGCGCAACGTCGCGCATCACTACGATCTGTCGGATCGGCTGTTCGACCTCTTCCTCGATGCCGACCGCCAATATAGCTGCGCTTATTTCACTGACCTGGCGAACGGCCTGGAGCAGGCGCAAACGGACAAGAAGGCGCATATCGCCGCCAAATTGTTGCTCGAGCCCGGACAGCGCGTGCTCGATATCGGCTGCGGCTGGGGCGGGCTCGCGCTTTATCTCAATCGCGTCGCCGACGTCGACGTGCTTGGCGTCACCCTGTCGGAGGAGCAGCTCAAGGTCGCGCGGAGGCGCGCAGAGCAAGCCGGCGTGTCGGATCGGGTGCGTTTCGAACTCGTCGATTATCGCGACGTGGCCGGCCGCTTCGATCGCATCGTCTCGGTCGGCATGTTCGAACATGTCGGCCCGCCGCAATATGGAGGCTTCTTCGCGCGTTGCCGCGACCTGCTGACGCCCAATGGCGTGATGCTGCTCCATACGATCGGGCGCGCGGATGGGCCGGGTGCGATCAACAATTGGGTCGCCAAATATGTCTTCCCGGGCGCCTATATTCCCGCGCTCAGCCAGATCGCGCCGATGATCGAGCGGTCCGGCCTCTGGCTGACCGATCTGGAGATTCTCCGGCTGCATTATGCTTATACGATCGAGCATTGGTACGAGCGCGCCAATGCGGCGCGCGAGGCGATCGTCGCGCTTTACGACGAGCGCTTTTTTCGGATGTGGCAATTCTATCTGGCGGGCGCGATCACGGCATTCCGTCACCACGGCCAGGTCAATTTCCAACTCCAGCTCGCGCGCACCCGCGACGCCGTACCGCTGGTCAGGGATTATATGGCGGCAGCCGAAGCGCGGCTGACCGAGCCAAAGGAGCAAAAGCCGCCGGCGCCGGCGCGCGTGATGGATCTCACGATGGCGAAATAGGGAGATCAAGGCGATGACCACGACCAAGGCCGTCCGTATCCACAGCTTCGGCGGCCCCGAGCATCTGCTGCTCGACGACGTCGCATTGGCCGAGCCGCGCGACGGAGAGGTGCTGCTGCGCGCCCACGCCGCGAGCGTCAATCCGATCGACTATAAGATCCGCGCTGGCGCGCTTCCCGGCGTCACCCAGGACCAGCTTCCGATTGTGCTCGGCCGGGATGTCGCAGGCACGGTCGAGAGTTGCGGCGCGGATGCGTGGGAGAGGCTGAAGCAGGGCGATGCGCTGATGGCGCTGCTCGGGTCCGATCGCGGCGGTTATGCCGAATATGTGATCGTCAGGCCCGATGAGTGGGCGCCGATCCCGGCCGGCCTGGATTTCACCGCCGCGGCGGCAGTGCCGCTCGCCGGCCTCACCGCGTGGCAAGGCTTGTTCGACCATGGCGGCTTGCGGGAAGGACAGCGCGTGCTGATTCATGGCGGCGCGGGCGGCGTCGGCCATTTCGCGGTCCAGTTCGCGCGGGCAAAGGGAGCGCACGTTCTGGCGACCGCAGCGGGCGAGGATCTCGATTTCGTGCGCGGCCTGGGCGCGGATGCGGCGATCGACTACAGGACCCAGCGGTTCGAAGACCATGCGCAGGACATGGATCTCGTCCTCGACCTGATCGGCGGCGAAACGCAGGAACGTTCGTGGGCCGTGCTGAAGCGCGGCGGCATTCTCGTCTCGACGCTGGCGCAACCCGATCCGAAACGCGCCGCGGCCGAGGGCAAGCGCGGCACCAACTTCGTCCATCGGCCGAATGCCGCCCAGCTTGCCGAGATCGTCGCCCTGATCGCGGCGGGCGCGGTGACGCCCGCGATCGACGCGGTTTTTTCCCTTGCCGACGTGCGCGCCGCGCATGACCGGATCGAACATGGCCATGTGCGCGGCAAGATCGTTCTCACGCTGGCGTGAGCGGCCGATGCCGTCTCGAAACGCGTTTTTCCGCGCCTTTTTCCGGCCCGGCTCTCACCACCAATACCAATAATAATGATAGCCCCACCACGGACCCCACCAGGGCGCCGCGAAAAGCAGGACCAGGAACAGGATCCAGATGATGACGAGCAGGCCCCAAAGCCCGCGCGTTGCATAATAGCCGCGGCGCCGTCCGTAATAGCCGCCACCGCTGGCCAGCAGTGCGATCAGCAATAACCAGAAGATCAACCACACCATCTCATCTTCTCCGATGGCCCCGGTTCTGTTCGGGGGCGGCGCAAAGGGATGCCGGGCCGGGATAGGTTCGTTCCTGGCATCAAGCGCGTGCCGGGCACCCTGCTTTGCGCGCCGATATGCCGATGCCGTCAGAATGCCCGGATCGCATCGCCGTTCCGCGCATTCCGGCGCGGCGATCGATTCCGTCGGAACCCCGGTATTTCCAGGAACCGGAGTTTCCGGGATCGGTGCGCCATTGGGCGGCTCCGAAGGAACATCCGGCCCCTTCCGCGGGTTGAAGATCGTAGTGAATTCCGCTTCCGCGAGCCCGCAGCCTCGCGGAACCACAGGAGCCGGAACGATGAACCAATCAGCATCGGACGACCTGCTCGAGCGCACCGGGCATGCCCTCGTTCTCGCCAGCCGCGTCAATGGGACGCCTGTTTTCGACCGCGCCGGCACGCGGCTCGGTCATGTCGACGACCTCTCGATCGAGAAGGTCAGCGGACGCGTGATCTACGCGATCATGTCGTTCGGCGGCTTTCTCGGCATCGGCGAGAAATTCCATCCAGTGCCCTGGTCGCTGCTCGATTTCGATGTCGAGCGGGACGGGTTTGTCGTGCCGCTCGATCGCGGGATCCTCAACAACGCCCCAAGCTACGATTCGGCCGAGCTCAGGGAACTGGGCGGCGCCGATTATCAATCCTATAACGAGACGATCGTCGGCTATTACGGGCCTTACGGCGCGGCGCATCTCTGATCAGGATGCGCCCGTCGGGCCTCGTTAGGCCCTCGCCTGAATGGTAGAGAAACCATCCGACCCCGCGAATGCGCGGAATCACGTCGCGGCAGCGGGCGCCAGGCTGGTCGGCGGCTCGATTTCCAGCCGGTCGACCTTCTCGGGATAGAAGCAGAAATATCCCTTGATCCGTGGGCATTCGGGCAGGGGATCGAGATAGGACCAGACCGCGTCCTCAGCCCCGAGCGCGCCTGCGCGCAGGTGCCAATAAGAAGCGGTTCCCTTATAGGGGCAGATGCTGGTGGTTGGCGACGCCGCCAGCCGATCAATGCGTACATCCTGCGGCGGAATATAATAACGCGGTGGGAGCCCGGTTTCGAACAGGAACAAACCGCGCCTGGTGCTGGCGATCGTCTCGCCTGCGAATGCGACCGTCACCAGCCGCCCGCTCGGCCGGACATCGACGCGATGGTGCGGATCGCGCGGATGTCCGAAAATCTCCTCATCCTCCTCGAACCATTGGTCGATCTTGTCCCATTCGAATGCGAGACGGCGCGCAATCGTCGTGGCGCCCTGCTCGGGATCGGGGTAGCTCCAGGCGCAATTCTCGCGAACATCGCCGCCGATCGCGATCGACCACCACGCAGCGTCACCGCGTCCCGGATCGTTGCTGTGTTTAGCCGCGGGGCGCAGCAGATCGGTGCGCACATCCTCGTTCGGGAAATAATATACGGGCGAATATCCCTCGACCAGCAGCATTGTCGCGATCGAATCCGCGATCGTCTCTTTCCCGACGATCGCGCGTATCCGCTTGGGGCTCGGCTCGATCGTGAACCGCGGTTCCGAATTCATCAGTCTCTCCCTCGGGCAAGCGGCTGGCGGCCATCCTTCAGGAATGCGCCGGGCATGTGCGCGGCACAGGCCATCACATGCGTGATCGCGTCCCGATCATAGGCGTCGCCCGAACGATGGGTCTCGAAATAGGCGTTCAACCGGTCGATGCGGTCGGGCCACGCGCCGGCGGCATGGAGCCCCAGCGCCACGCCATAATTGGCAAATGCGATCCGCACCGGCCGTTCGCGGCTGGAGCGGCTGAAGAAGCTGGGCGGATCCATCCACAACCGATCGAGCGCATCGAGCGACCGCGCGGTCTGCATGCTGGCCCAAGGCTCATCGGGGAAGAAATGCGCGAGCCACAGCATCATGCCGAGACCCAGATCCTGATCGACGGCCAATGTGCGATATTGCCGCTCGATCAGAGTGCGCATGTCCGCGATCTCGGACGCAAGCGCCGCCTCGCCGAGCAGCCGGTACGAAACATAGCCGTCGAACGCATCCATCGCGCCCAAACCATAGCCCGGATAAGGCGCGCTGAGATCCTCCTCCATCTTCCAGATCACGCCGACGCCCGGCACCACGAACGCGCGGTGTATGTCGCGCGCTATCGTGATCGCGCGGTCGCGATATCCCGGCCGATGCTCGCCCAGCCGCTCAAGCGCGAACAGCCACATCGCAAGATAATGGAAATATTGCCCGTCGCGTTCGGCCGCCTCGCCGATGCGCAGGCCGCGCGGCCGGCCCAGCACGCGCTCGACCTCAGCGACGAGCGTCTCGGCGCGGTCGAGCCAGTTCGCGTCGCCCAGCGCCCGATAAAGCGACACCAGCTGCACGACGCCGAATGCATCGGTCCAGAGGTAACGCAGGCCGTTAGGCCAGATGCGCTCGTGCTCCATCCAATCGAGCTTGGCGAGAACATAGTCGATCCCCGCACGCGTCGCCGCGGCCGGCGTGTCGGCAGCGTGCGCGGATAGCGCTCTGGACATCGTTTCGGTCGTTCAGCCGTTCGCAAGCGCGAGGTCCCACTCGACCTCGATCGCTTGCCAGAAATCGCGGATCGATGCGGGCAGCACATTCTGGATCTTGGCGACCTGCCCCGGATCGAGGCGATGCAGCAGCAGGCCGAATACGGCGCGTGTTGCGGTCTTGGGATCCACCGGGCGGACGTCGCGCAGCCATTTGGCGACCTCGGCGGTGAACGCCTCGATCGTGGCGCAGTCGCTCGGCTGCCGCCAGGGCTGGTACTGATCGTAATAGACGCCGCGCACGAGCAAGGGCAGCTGTGCGCTCAGGTGGGCGGCAGCGTCGACGGACAGCCGATCGCGCAACACGTGCAGGACAATGCTCAGCACCTTCCATGCAAGCTGCCGATCCGGGCCGATCGCAGCCATGATCTCGTCGAGCCAGCTGTTGGTGGTTTGCAATGTCTTGTCGAAGACATCGAGGCCGGTGGCGCTCATGGCATGCTCCTCGCGCGGAGAGTGAGGGTCCAGGGCCGATCAAACCGTCTGCGAATGGTACAGGCTCGGCCGCGCGATCTCGCGCAGCACCTCGCCGGTATGCGTCTCGCCGCCGTTGAGCGCCAGGTCGCTGATCGAGACGACTCCCACCAGCCGCTTGGAGCGGTTCAGGACGGGCATGCGGCGGACCTGCAGCTCCGCCATATTGTTGAGGACATCCTCCGCATCGTCGTCATCGAAACAATAGCGGACCTCGGGACTCATGACGTCGCGCACTTTCGCGTCGGGATCGAGCCCCTTTCCGACGCCGCGGATCGCGATATCGCGGTCGGTCACCATTCCGACCAGCCGGTCGTTCTCGCCGACGGGCAACACGCCGGCATCGATCTCGGCCATCGTGCGCGCCGCCTCCGCGATCGTGTCGTCGGGATCGACGATCGTGACCTCGGGTGTCATGCATTCGTTCACTCTCATGGGTGCGCTCCTTCTCCATTCGGGTTCCGGCCTGGGTTGGATGGATAGCGGCCGGCGTTTCCGCGATCGCCGACGACCCGCTGGAGGAAAAATTCGCGGTCGCGCGGCGGCTTCATTCGGGTCTTCATGGTTCGGCCTGTCTGCCGGCTGCAATTTCGCTCGAGCGCGAGGTGCATCGCCTTCGAAAAATTGCGCTCGCCGGCCGCGTTGTTACGCCCCAGCCGGTTGGCTGGTTCCTGTCATTGTGACGAAGCGGACATCGCGCCCGATCAAATGAGCGCGCGCAATCGAACCTTCGCGCCGGCCGGTGGTTGAGGCGCTGAGCGAAGGCTGCCGCAGGAGATCGGCAATGACCTATGCCCCGGAGATTCCCGATCCCGCGGCCGACCAGCAGGCCCAGCATCAGACGATCAACTTCGGCCCGCAGCATCCCTCGGCGCATGGCGTGCTCCGGCTGGTGATGGAGCTGGACGGCGAGGTGATCGAGCGCGTCGATCCGCATATCGGCCTGCTCCACCGCGGCACGGAGAAATTGATCGAATATAAGACCTACCTTCAGGCGCTGCCTTATTTCGACCGGCTCGATTATGTCTCGCCGATGAGCGAGGAGCATAGTTACGTGCTCGCGATCGAAAAGCTGCTTGGGCTCGAAGTTCCGATCCGCGCCCAATATCTGCGCGTGCTGTTCGCGGAACTCACCCGGATCATGAACCATTTGCTCGCGATCGGCAGCCAGATCATGGACGTGGGCGCGATGACGCCCAACCTGTGGCTGTACGAGTTGCGCGAGCAATTGCTCGCTTTCTACGAGCGCGCGAGTGGCGCGCGCATGCACGCCAACTGGTTCCGCCCGGGCGGCGTGCATCAGGACGTGCCCGACGCCTTGCTCGACGATATCGCCAAATGGCTGGTGAGCTATTCGCGAATGTTCGAGGACGCGATCGACCTGGTCGCCGACAATCGCATCTTCAAGGACCGCAACATCGATATCGGCACGGTCAGCCGCGACGACGCAATCGCCTGGGGCTTTTCGGGGCCGATGATCCGCGGATCGGGCGTCCCCTGGGACCTGCGCAAGAGCCAGCCCTACGACGTCTATGCGCGCATGGAGTTCGACGTGCCGATCGGGACCAGGGGCGATTGCTATGATCGGCTGATGGTGCGCGTCGAGGAGGTCCGCCAGTCGGCGCGGATCATGCGTCAGTGCCTGAACGAAATGCCAGGGGGCGAAATCGCCAGCGTCGAACGCAAGGTCGTGCCGCCCAAGCGCGGCGAGATGAAGACTTCGATGGAGGCGTTGATCCATCACTTCAAGCTCTACACGGAGGGTTTTCACGTGCCGGCGGGCGAGGTCTATGTCGCCACCGAAAGTCCCAAGGGCGAATTCGGCGTATTCCTGGTCAGCGACGGCAGCAACAAGCCCTATCGCTGCAAGATCCGCGCGACCGGCTTCAGCCATCTCCAGGCGATCGAGTTCATGGCGCGGGGCCATATGCTGGCCGATATCACGGCGCTCCTGGGATCGCTCGACATCGTGTTCGGCGAAATCGACCGATGAACCGCCACGGCTGATTTTCGGTCGACCGGTGGGTAAATTCGCCGGCCGGATGGGCGCGGTATCGGGCAACATTGGGCCCGGCGCCGCGTTATAGGACCGGGCAAATCCGATCGCCCAAAAAGGGGGTCTCGGTTGCCCGCATCCGCCATCAACACAGGCATAGGAGAAGAGCAAATGGCAACGCGATCCCTGGCACCCTATCGGTCCGGCACCCCCGATCGCTATCGCGGCGCGGACCCGTTCTGGTCGCTGCACCGGCAGATCAACCGGATGTTCGACGATGTGCTCGGCGGAACGCGCGAAATGGCGAGCGTGCTCGCGCCGCGTGTCGACGTCACCGAGGACGAAGGAAACACGCATCACCGCCGAACTGCCCGGCGTCCGCGAGGAGGACATCGATCTCTCGGTCGATGGCGATATCATCACGATCCGCGCCGAAAAACGGACCGAACATGACGAAACGCGCGGGCGCAGCCATGTGACCGAACGCGCTTATGGTACGTTCGAGCGTTCGCTGCGCCTTCCCTATCCGGCCGATCCCGATCAGGTGCGCGCGCATTTCGACCGCGGCGTGCTGACCGTCACGCTGGCGCGCAACGCCGAAGCCGAACGTGCCCGCCACATCCGCATCGAGAGCGGCGCACCGCCGCAAAGCGCGCAGAAGGAAGCGTCGGAATCGCGGCACTGATACGAGTGACGACAAGCATCCGGGCGATCCCTCCGCCAAGGTCTTGGATAGGGCGGCGGGGTCGCCTGGATCCGCACTATAGCGGAGCGGATCATTCTCGCTCCGGGACGGTGCCGCGCCGGTTGGGCATGCGCGGCGCGTCCGCGTTGGTATCGCCGGTATCATCCGTTTCCGTGTGGCGGGGCATGAACCGCTTGAGGAGTGGTACCGCCGTAAGAACCAGCAAAGCCAGCCCCGACGCGGCGATCACCAACGCGATTTCACGGCTGCTCCTCCTGCTCCAATGCGCTCAGCGCGATTGCGTCCGCGGCCTCGATGATGCCGCACAATCGCGCGACGGGGCCGACGGGAGCGGGTTGCAACCTAGGCGATTCACCGCGGACCCACGAGACCGCCTCGGCCAAATCCCCGGCGCTCGCCCCGGATTCGAGTATCTCCACGACGAACCGGTCTTCCAGCGGACCGGTGATGGAAAGCACGTCCTCCCGCGTCATTGGCTGTCTCCGCTTGGCATAGCGTGCGTCGCCTCCGCCGGCGTTCACCCGCAGGGCGCTTATCCAATCGTCGGGGGGCAAGCCGGTTCCTTAGGGATGAAAGACGGATTTCCGGCCGCCGCCGATCAATGCGGACAGTCGCGCAGCGCGCCGGAGGGAGTCCGATATTGGTCGGTTGCCGGATCGTAACCGCCGCGCTTCCGGCAATTGCGCACATGCCTCGCCCATTCCGCGTCGGTGCCGGTCCAGCTGCTGGGGCGCGCCGGAATCGCTTTATCGTCGGCCATGCCCGCGCCATTGCCCGGGAGAGCGGTTCCGGTTGTCGGCGCGGCCGGTATTGGTGGTGGCGCGGGCGGCATGGCGGATGACGTGGCGGGCGGTATATTGCCCGGCGGCATCACCGGCGGCGTTTGCATAGCGCCCTGGGGTGCCATCTGGCCCATGGCGGGGCCGGCGATGAGGCAGATGATCGCGATCGCTTTGACTGGCGACTTCATATCGAAGCCCTTCGGCAGGATTCATCCCCTCCGATTCGAGGCGAATAGCAATGCGGCGAATGCCTGCCCTAACCTGGATCACCGGCTTGCATAGTTCGTCGCGCGCCAATCATGCGTTGCCGCAACTTCGTCGCCTCCCCAAGTTTGAGGAAATTTGACCTTCACAAGTGGCTGATATCGCCTGGATAATTTTAAGTTTAAATCGATTCACCAACCCACTTCCGATTTCCTTCAGCCTCTGGGCCGCCGGGTAGATGGATGGCCCGCACGCATCGATCATCGCTCCATCACCTGGCGCGCAATAAGGCGGGTAGCGTGCTTGCGATCACCGCGGCATGCCTGCCTTTGCTGATCGGGGCGGCCGGATTGGCGGTCGATACTGCGGAATGGACCTATTGGAAGCGTCAGCTTCAGCGTGAGGCAGACTCCGCCGCGATCGCGGGCGCTTTCGCAAAGGCGCAGGGCAAGGATGCGGTCGCCGCGGCGGGTAGCGACCTTGGCCGCACCAGCGCGATCACCCTGTCGACACCCGCCGACATCAGCAGTGCGCCGACGGCCGGCGCCTATGCCGGAAATGCGCAAGCGGTGCGCGTCAGCCTCACCACCGCGCAGCGTCTCCCCTTCTCGGGCAGCTTCCTGTCGACCACGCCGGCCATAACCGCGCACGCGACCGCGGCGGTCATATCCAACGGCAATTACTGCGCGCTGGCGCTGGGATCGACGTCCAGCGTCGGCATCAAGATGCAGGGTAACGCCACGCTCAACTTCGGGTGCGGCCTGGCGACCAATTCGCGCGCGGCCAACGCCGTCATCGCCGGAGGCAGCAGCAGCATCACCGCGACCCCGATCGCAGCGGTAGGCGGGCTGACGGCGAGCAGCAATTACGTCGGCGGCACCCAGCTCCTGTCTTATTCGCTGCCACAGTCCGATCCCTATGCAAATCTGCCCGTTCCCGCGCCGAGCGGCTGCCAGAACCAGGTGACTGTGGGGCCGAATTCGACCCTTCCGCTGGCGGCCGGCTGCTACAAGGGGATCAACATCAAGGGCACGGCGACGCTGGCCCCTGGCGTCTATTATATCGACGGCAGCTCCTTCTCGCTGGGTTCGCAGGCGAGCGTCACCGGAGATGGCGTGACGATCATCCTGACGAGCAGCACCGCCGCGACCAACGCTTCCTCGATCGCCACGCTCGATATGAATGCGGGGGCGAATGTGCAGCTCACGGCCCCGACGACGGGCCCCTATGCGGGCGTCCTTTTCTACCAGGATCGCCGCGCGCAGGATTCGGGCGCGAACATGATCAACGGCAATGCCACCTCCAAGCTGCAGGGCGCCTTCTATTTCCCGTCGCAGGAGCTGGATTTCACCGGCACGAGCGGAATGACCACCGATTGCCTTCAGCTTGTGGCGCTGCGCCTCGCCTTTTCGGGCAATACCAACGTCTCCAACCAATGCCCGGCGGGAAGCGGCGCGGGGTCGTTCAAAGGCGCGCAGGTCAGGCTGGTCGAATGAGATTCGGGATGCGGCCCATTGCATGCATGGCATGGCGCGATCCGCGTGGCGCGAGCACGGTCGAGCTTGCGCTGCTATGCCCGATCCTGATGGTGGTGCTGGCGGGATCGGTCGATTGCGCGCGCCTGATTTCCGCCAAGTTGCACCTGCAGCAGGCCGCGGAGAGGACCGCGGAAATGGCGACCGCGGCGAGCGCGGCGAGCGCAGTCGCAACCTCGCTTCAGGCCGAGGCGGCGGCTGCCGCCAACGTGCCGACGTCGCAGGTCACCGTCTCCTATTGGCTGGAATGCGACGGCGTGCGCCAGAGCACGTTCGACGGCACGTGCGGCACCGATCAGCAGGTCGGGCGCTTCGCCTCGATCTCGATCGCGAGCAGCTATACGCCGAATTTCGCCTGGTTGCTGCGCTCGGCGGGCATGACCGGCGGCATTCCGCTCAGCGGCAGCGCATCGGTGCGCGTCCAGTGAGGGCGTTGCGCGCCTCGACGCGGGGCAGCGCCACTGCGGAATTCGCGCTGGCCGTGCCGATATTGGTGCTGTTCCTTGCCGGGATCGCGCAACTGGGCGTGCTGTTCGCGGCCAATGCGGGGCTGCAACAGGCCGTCGGCGAAGGCGCGCGGCTGGCCACGATCTACCCTCGACCTGACGACGCCACGATCACGGCGCGAATGCACAATGCATCATTCGCGCTCAAGGCGACTTATCTCGATGCGCCCACGATCACGCATGGCGTGGCGAACGGCGTGTCCTATGTGGACATCTCGCTGACCTATCATCCCGCGCTGAACTTCATCTTCTTCATGGGGCCGCAGATCAGCATGACGCAATCGCGCCGCGCCTACCTCAACTGAATGCACGGGACCCATGCGAGGCGGCCTTTGCCGCACCGGGTTTGTGGGATGGTGACCCCTACGGGAATCGAACCCGTGTTTCAGCCGTGAAAGGGCCGCGTCCTAGACCGCTAGACGAAGGGGCCATCCGGGCGCCCGCTTAGGGGGGCGAAACCGCGAGGTCAACCGCGGTCGTGGATCAATCCGCCCCGAAGGTGGCAGCGCTGCCGTCAATCGGCCCACGCGGCATCGTCGATGTGCAATTCCGCCTGGCGCGCGCCGTTCCAGGTATCGAGCCGTGCCCGGCCGGCAAGCCACAGCCGCCGATGCGGGCCCGCGCCGAGCAGCGCGAGACCGAGCGCGCTTTCGGCCTGGCGGAAGGCGATCGTCTTGATCGAGCGTCCGTCCTCGCCCGCCACCACCGCGCGGACATGGCCATTGCCGACCACGTCGCATTTGATGATGCGCACCGGCCCGGCGGCGACGCGCGGCGCCGGCCAGCCCGCGCCATAGGGGCCGCCCGCCTCGAGCGCATCGATCAAAGCGGGCGCGACCCCGCCAGCGCTCAGCACCGCGTCGAGCAGCAAAGCACGGTCGTCGCGCGCTCTGGCGACGTCGGCGGCGAGCCGTTGGTCGAGGAAGTCGGCGAGCGCATCGATCTTGCCCGCCTCGATTGTCAGGCCGGCCGCCATCGCATGCCCGCCGCCCGCAACGAGCAGACCCATATCCTTCGCGGCGAGCACCGCCGCGCCCAGATCCACGCCCGAAATCGAGCGGCCCGATCCCTTGCCCGTGCCGTCCGCGTCGATGGCGATCACGATCGCGGGGCGGCCCATTTTCTCCTTGAGGCGGCTCGCGACGATCCCGATCACGCCGGGATGCCAGCCTTCGCCCGAGACAAGGGCCACCGCGCGATTGTCCTGGCCGGCAAGCAAGGCCTCGGCCGCCTCGGTCACCTCCGCCTCGATCGCGCGGCGCTCCTCGTTCAGCCGGTTGAGCTCGGCCGCGATCGCTTCGGCCTCGGCTTCATCCTCGGTGGTGAGCAAGCGCACGCCGAGATCGGCCTTGCCGACGCGGCCGCCGGCATTGATGCGCGGCCCCAGGGCGAAGCCGAGATCGGTGCAGGTCGGCGCCTTGGTCAGCCCCGCGGCGCGCATCAATGCCGAAAGGCCGACATTGCCGCCCTTCGCCATCACCTTGAGCCCCTGCGATACGAAAGCGCGATTGAGGCCCTTGAGCTGTGCGACGTCCGCGACCGTGCCGAGCGCGACGATATCGAGCAGGTCGATCAATTTCGGTTCGGGCTTGTCAGCGAACCAACCGCGCACGCGCAAGGTGCGCAGCAATGCCGCGCCGAGCAGGAAGGCGACACCGACCGCGGCGAGATGGCCGTGCGCCGCGCCTTCATCCTCGTCGAGCCGGTTGGGGTTCACCAAAGCGAACGCCTTGGGCAGTTGCGCCGCGCATTTGTGATGATCGACGATGATCACGTCGACCTTCTCGTCCGCCACCATGTCGAGCGCCTCGAACGCTTGCGCCCCGCAATCGACCGTGACGATCAGGCTGGCGCCGCCGCGCGCTATTTTGACCAGCGCCTCGCCCGAGGGGCCATAGCCCTCCATCAGCCGGTCGGGGATATAGGCCTGCGGATCGAGCCCGAGCCCGCGCAACAGCCGGATCAGCAAGGCGGCCGAGGTCGCGCCGTCGACGTCATAGTCGCCGAAGACGGTGACCGGCTCGCCCGCCAGCACCGCAGCCGCGAGCCGCTCGGCCGCCACCTCCATGTCGCGAAAGATCGAGGGATCGGGCATGAAGCCGCGGATCGTGGGCGTGCGGTGCTGTTCGATCGCCTCGCGCGGCACGCCGCGCGCGAGCAGCAATTGCGTGACCAGATCGTCGGGCTCGAACCCCGCGTCGCGCTGGTCCGTCTCCAGCCCGCGCCAGCGCCAGGGCTGGCCGAGGATCGAGTGGGTTACGGATAATGCGGGGGTCATTGCGAGAGACTATACCTGTTGGGACTCTGCGTGAATCCCTCATCAACGACGCGTCATACCAGCGCACGCTGGCATCTCAGGAGATAAGAAGACCGTTCAGGAGGGCCGCCTGAGACCCCAGCTTTCGCTGGGGTGACGGCCTATCGAGGCCGTCAGAACAGCTTCGTCAGGAAGTAGAAGCCCGCGCCAACCGCGGCGGCGGCGGGCAGGGTCACGAACCAGGCGATCACGATCGAGGAGGCGACGCTCCAGCGCACCGCCGACATGCGCCGCGCCGCGCCGACGCCGACGATCGCACCGGTGATGGTATGCGTGGTCGAGACCGGGATGCCGCCGATCGTGGCGAGGAACAAGGTGATCGCCCCGCCCGTCTCCGCGCAAAAGCCCTGCGGCGGGGTCAGGCGCGTGATCTTGGAGCCCATCGTGTGGACGATGCGCCAGCCACCCACCAATGTGCCGATGCCCATCGCCGCCTGGCACGACAGCACCACCCAGAAGGGGATGTGGAACTCGCCGTGCAGCAGCCCTTGCGAGTAAAGCAGCACCGCGATGATCCCCATGGTCTTCTGCGCATCGTTGCCGCCATGGCCAAGCGAATAGAGCGAGGCCGACAGCAACTGCCCCTTGCGGAAGATGCGATCGACCGTGGCCGGGGTCTTGCGCACGAAGATCCAGCTCGTGATCAGCACCATCACCAGCGCCAGCACCATGCCGATCAGGGGCGACAGGAAGATCGCGGCCACGGTCTTGCCGACCCCGCCCCACACGATCGCCGAAATGCCCGCCTTGCTCGTGCCCGCGCCGATCAGCCCGCCGATCAAGGCGTGGCTCGACGAGGATGGGATACCCAGGCCCCAGGTGACGAGATTCCATGTGATCGCGCCCATCAGCGCGCCGAAAATCACCTGCGCATCGACGATGTCGGCCGAGATGATGCCCTTGCCGACCGTCGCGGCGACATGCTGGCCGAAGACGAGGAAGGCGATGAAGTTGAAGAAAGCGGCCCAGAAGACCGCGATCTGCGGGGAGAGCACACGCGTCGAGACGACGGTCGCGATCGAATTGGCGGCGTCGTGCAGTCCGTTCAGCAGATCGAACAGCAAGGCGATGCCGATCAGCCCGAACAGCAATGGGAAAGCGAGATGAGTCAAAATCGTGTCGCTCAGGCGTGGTCGAGCACGAGACCCTGGATCTCGTTGGCGACGTCCTCGAACCGGTCGACCACGCGTTCCAGATGGCTGTAGATTTCGCGGCCGACGATGAAATCCATCGCCTTGCCGTCGCCCGCGGCGGTCTTGAACAGCGCCTTCAGGCCTGCGTCGTGGATCTCGTCGGCATGGCCTTCCAGCTGCACCAGGCGCGCGGTCAGCTCCAGGATGCGCGTCGCATTGTCGCCGATCGACCGCAGCAAAGGCACGACCTCCGATGCCACGCGCGCCGCCTCGACGATGATCCCGCTCATGTCGCGCATCTGGGGTTCGAACGCGTCGAGCTCGAACAGGGTGATCGCCTTGGCGGTGCCGTTCATCTGGTCGATCGCATCGTCCATCGACGCGATCAGGCCGGTGATCGCTGTGCGGTCGAACGGCGTTATCAGAATCCGGCGCACGTCCTGCAGCACGTCGCGGGTGATATCGTCCGCCTTATGCTCCTGGTCGTAAATCTCCCTGACGTGGATGGCGACGTCGGGGCCGCCCTGCAGCAGGCGCGCGAGCGCGTCGGCGCCGGCGACCAGCGTCGCGGCGTGATCCTCGAACTGGTCGAAGAAGCGGCCTTGCTTGGGCATCAGCGCTTGGAACCAGCGCAGCATCGGTAATTCCTCCCCTTGTCTCCGCGCCCATGACAACAACCGCTCTCGCCGTCCAGTGGGACGACGCGGGGCGCGGAAATCGGCGATAAGGCGGGAGAGGTCGGGCTCGTCCACCGCCGCCGCCGCGTCGGGTAGGTCGAACCATTGCAATTCGCGCTCGTCCTGCTCCGGCCATTCGTCCGCCTGGCCGGTGACGGCGAGCGGGAAAAGCGAGACGGTCGCGCGCTTGAGCTGGCCGTTTCGCCGCCTTTTCCAATAGGCATATTGGCCGAGCGGCGTGGGGCAGGCGATGCCGCTGATCCCGGCTTCCTCGAACGCCTCGTGCGCCGCCGCCTCATGGCTCGCCAGCCCGCGGATCGGATTGCCCTTGGGCAAGACCCAGCGGCGCGTCTCGCGGCTGGTGATGAGCATCACGCTCACCTTGCCTGTATCGTCGATCCGGTAGGGCAGGGCTGCAACCTGGCGGATAGCGCGGGTCTCCTTTCGTTCCGCTTACACTATGCCGATTCGCGTGTGAATCCCTTCAACCTTGTTACGAAGGCAAGGGCGGGTGGATGACGGCGTGTTCAAGGGAAAATAAAAAACATCAGAAACGAACTTGATGATCTGGAGCTTGCATGCTGGCCGGCCGTGGTTCCCGGGGCCGACGCACTGACGAACGGACGCCCACCTGTGCCGTCGCCGTCTCAAAATCTGAGAAAGAACCAGACGTCCGGAAGGCCTCGCAAGCAGCACGCATTATCTACGTACGCTACATACGTACAATTGTCAACCGGTCCCTCATCGGCGGCTGCCGTCAGTCTTGCTTACCCGCAGCGCCCTTGGCAGGAGCAAGCGTCTGCCCGTCCCAGAACTTCTTGCCTTGGTCTATAGAAAGACGCTGCCGTAGCCGATGAAACCGACCACCGAGACTTTGGACGAACTCGGCTGGAAGCCCTATTTCAGCGATCAGCTTTCGAGCGAGGAGGCTGGGCAATATCATCCGGTCCGGGTGATGTCCGTCCATCGGGGGAAGATTGAAGTCGCGGGAGCGGGGTCGCAGGGCTTCATCGCGCCTAATATTCCCGGCGCCGGCCCGGCCGACCTTCATCCCACGGTCGGCGACTGGCTGCTGATCGACGGCGCCACAGGGCAGGCGGCCCGCGTTCTTCACCGGATGAACCTCTTCAAGCGGCGCGCACCGGGCGACCCGCGCAAAGAGCAAATGATCGCCGCCAACGTGGATACGTTGTTCATCGTTGCCTCCTGCAACCAGGATTTCAGCGTCGCGCGGCTCGAACGCTATCTGGTGCTGGCGCACGAAGTGGGGGTGAAGCCGGTCGTGGTTCTCACCAAGATCGACCTTTCGGACAGCGCCGAGGACTTTGCGGCGGCGGCGCGCGCGATCGAGCCGGGGTTGCTCGTCGAAACCATCAACGGGCGCGATCCCGCCAGCGTCGCGCGCCTCGCGCTCTGGTGCGGCAAAGGCGAAACGGTCGCGCTGCTGGGATCGTCGGGGGTTGGCAAGTCGACGCTCGTCAATACGTTGCGGGGTTCCGACAGCATTGCCACCCAGGCGATCCGCGCGGGCGACGATACCGGCCGCCACACGACCACGGTGCGCGAGATGCATCGCCTCGATCATGGCGGCTGGCTGCTCGACACGCCCGGCATGCGCGAGCTTCAGCTGACCGATGCGGCGGCCGGGATATCGGAGGTTTTCGACGATTTCGTCCTGGTGGCACAGAACTGCCGCTTCTCGAACTGCGGGCATGGCGGAGAGCCGGGCTGCGCGGTCCAGGCGGCCATCGCCGATGGCACGTTGACGGCGATCCGGTTCGATCGCTGGCGCAAGCTGGCGGCCGAGGAAAGCCCCACGCCCACATATCCCAGGCCGCGGCGGCGGTAGGTTCGCTTGGCCTGAGAGTCCGGGTGCGGTAATCAGCCGGATGTTTGATTTGCGCGAAGAAGAAATAGACGGGATCGAGATTGCCACGCTCGGCAGCTTCATTCCGTGGGGATTGCACAAGGACCAAGGCGGCGACGCCTCAACTTACCCCGAACACAGCGGCCGCATTCTGGACGTCAAATCCGGACAAGAGGCGGGCCTGCAATATTTCGCCGATTATATGGCGCCGAGGATTCGGACCCCCGGCGTCGTGGCCATTGTCCCTCCAAGCGATCCAGCAAAGAGGGGGCCCGGCATCGTCAAACTTGCCAAGCGCCTGGCGGCGCTGACGCCTTTATCGGATGCAACCCCGGCCCTGGTCCGCCACACGAAAATACCGAAGCTGGGTTCGGGCGGCAGCCGCGACATCCAGGTGCATCTGAATTCGATCGAGGTGAATGCACAGCTCGTTGTGGCGGACAGGGTGTTCCTGCTGGACGACGTTCTATCCACCGGAAATTCGATGCTGGCCTGCCGTCAGCTCCTCGAAGAGGCTGGCGCAAGCGATATCATCTGCATGGCGTTGGGCCGGATCGCTGAATAGCATCTAATCCAAGGACATGCATCGTGCCGGGCTTCGCGGCCGATCTGGTGGCGTACGTCCGCTGTTGGGTGGTTAGTTCTCGGTCCGCTCTCAGGCGGATGCAATACGAAACCCGACGGAGCAACCTACGTTCTTTGCTCCGCGACAAGGCGTTGAAGTAACGCTGCTAGTGCGAGAGCCTCCTGCTCGCCCATTTCCACGGGATCACCATGCGGGTCGCGCGTAATGATGTGGATTCCGCCGTCGACCCAGACATCGATCCCGTCCACTGGTTCGTAGGTTTGAGTCACGCCGTTTTCCTGCCATCGAATGTCCGCTACCAGGTGAATAGCATATCCGGTTGGACGGCCGAAACTGAGTCGGAAGCGGACATAGTGCGGCGCGCCGACACAAACGGCAGCTAATAGCGTTACTGCCTTGAACGCGGTCGGTCGGCTGACGGCCCGTGACTGACGCTCCAATGTCGTGTCCGAACGACCGCTGCCTTCCGATGGCCGACATCCGTAAATCCGGCCTCACCCCGCCAGCATCTCCGCCAGCCGCAGCATGAACGCCGCGCCGCGCTCCATCTGGGTGCGGTCGACATATTCGTCGGGCTGGTGCGCCTGCTCGATCGAGCCGGGGCCGCAGATCACGGTCGAGAAGCCCGCTTCCTGGAATTGTCCGGCTTCGGCCGCGTAAGGCACGACGCGCGGAGGGCCGTTGTCGCCGGCCAGGCTGCGCGCGATGCGCTCGGCCTCGCCGTCGGGTTCGGGCGCGAAGGCGGGGGTGAGCGAGCGGCGGACGATGTCAATCCCGGCATCGGGGAAGCGCGCCTTCATCTCGTCCTCGATCGTCTTCGCCTCGGTGAGGAAGGGCGCGAGGATCGCCATCGGGTCCATGCCCGGCGGGCAGCGCAGATCGAAGACGAAGGTGCATTCACGCGCGAGGATGTTGACCGCGGTGCCGCCCTTGATTTGGCCGATGGTGAGCGTCGCGTGGCTGGGCACGAAAAGCGAGGCCGGGTCCGCCTCGCGCTCGAGCTGCTCCGCAAGCTCGCTCAGCCGATGCATCAGCCGGATTGCGATCATGTTCGCCGACAGGCCGAGATGCGTCAGGCTCGAATGCGCCTCATGACCGGTCACAGTGACGATATAAGAGGTGATGCCCTTGTGGCCGTGGACCACCTCCATGCTGGTCGGTTCGCCGACGATCACCGCGGCGGGCCTGGGCAGATGGTTCGCGATCTCGGCGATCATCGAGGGCGCGCCGAGGCAGCCGACCTCCTCGTCATAGGAGAAAGCGAGATGGACCGGACGCTTGAGCCGGCCCGGTTCGGCGAAGATCGGCGCCGCCGCGAGTGCGAGCGCGAGGAACCCTTTCATGTCGCACGTTCCGCGTCCGTAGAGGCGGCCGTTGCGCTCGGTCAGCGCGAAGGGATCGCTCGACCAATTCTGGCCGTCGACGGGAACGACATCGGTGTGGCCCGACAGCACGATCCCGCTTTCGGTCTGCGGGCCGATCGTCGCGTAGAGATTGGCCTTGCGCCCGTCGGCATTGGGAACGCGCGTCGCGCGCACGCCCAGCTCGCCGAGCAGGGCTTCGACATAGTCGATCAGCGCGAGGTTGGAATCGCGCGAGGTGGTGTCGAACGCGACCAGCGTGGCGAGCAGGTCGATCGCGCGGGCGGCGAGGGCTTCGGTGGAGGGGAGGGCCGGCATCGATGGCATTGTAGGGCGGGACGGCGCGGCTTGGAAACCCTTCCCCCCTCCCGCTTGCGGGAGGGGAATCGGTCAGGCCGCCCGTGCCGCCGGGGTCTCCAGCCAGCGATAGAGCGCGAACAAGTCGGCGAAATGCGCGTCCATCGTGCGCGCGTCCCCGTGCGGGCGCGGTGGAGGGGCATCGACGAAACGGCGGATCACGCGCGCGGCGTCGGTGGCGGAGCCCGAGCGATAGATCACGCCGCCGCTCGCTTGGGCCTGATCGAACGCACCGCCGCGATCGGGCGCGATCAAGGGCAGGCCCGAGGCAAGCGCTTCGGCCGCGACGATGCAGAAGGTCTCGGCCTCGCAGCCATGGATCAGCGCATCGGCGCTCGCCATCATCCGCGCGAGCGCGATGCGGTCGCGGATCGGCGAGAGCAGGTGGATATGCGGATTGTCGCCGATCGCGCGCGCGAGCTTGGCGCTGTCGCGGCCCTCGCCGATCAGCAACAGCCCGACCGGACGGCGCGCGCCGGCGGCGATCGCCGCGTCGACGACAAGTCCCCAGCGTTTCTCGGCGGCATGGCGGCCGACGCCGATCAGCAGGGTCGCCTCCTCGGGCAGGGCGCAGCGTTCGAGCAGGCGCGCGCGCAAGGCGGGGTCGCGCAAGCCGGGATCGAAAATGCCCGGATCGACCCCCATCGGATTGGTCACGACATTGCGCAGCCCGCCGTCGGTCAGGCGCTGCGAAAGGCTGGGCGAGGCGCTCACCACCGCATCATAGGCGCGGTCGAGCCGCTGGAGATGGCGCCAGAACCAGCCGAAGCCGCGGTCGATCGTCTCACGCTCGGCGAGCCGGCCGAACCAGCGATAGGCATAAGCCGAAAGCGGGTCCGCATGCATCACCAGCACACGGCGCGCGTCGCCTTGCCAATCCGCCACCATCGACGCGCTGCGCCAGGGCGAGGAGGCCTCGACCACGTCGGGCCGTAGCCGGTCGAGCGCGGCATGGACTTGCGCCGCGTCGGCGAAATAGCCGTAGCGGCGGTCGAGCGGGAAGCGCGGGCTTGCCAGCCATTCGATCCGCGCGCCGTCACCGCGCTCCTCGACGCGGTTTTCGCGGCCCGGGGCAAGGATGATCATCTCATGCCCTGCGGCCGGCGCGGCCTTCAATTTGCGGTCGACATAGGTCCGCACCCCGCCGCCCGCGGGCGTGTAGAAGGCGCAGACGTCGACGATCCGCATCGCGTCAGGCCGTTTCAGGCTCGGGCAGCGCGAATTCGGCCAGCACCAGCCCCGCGCCGACGATCAGGTGCGTCGCCAGGATCAGGCTCGCCATCATCGTCATCAGTTCGTCGATCCCCGTCGCGCGGCCTATCAGCGCGATCGCGACGCCCGCGAACACCAGGTCCTTGTTGGGAAGCAAGGGCAGGCGCGAGAGCAGAAGCCGGACCGCCGCGAGCAGGATCCACCAGCCGAGCGCGACCTGCGGCAGCGCCAGATGCCACAGCAACGCCGGGAGCAGGGCGGTCACCACGACGCGCGCGAGCTGGGCGGCCGCGACGAACGCCAGATCCTTGTGGCCGAGCGTGAGAACGCGGCCGCGCAGCAACAGCAGCACGAGCGACGAACCGAGCGTGATCGCGACCGCGGCGACCAGGGTCCGCGGCGCGACGCCGACATGGAGCACGCCGAGGAAAGGGTAAGCGGCGGCAAGCACCGCGAGCGTGACGATATTACCCATCACCGCCGACAGGATGGCCACGTCCTTGACCGCGCCGAAGGGGGCGGCGACCATCTTCAGCCGGCTGCGCGCCCAGCTGTAGAAGTGGACCTCGCCGATATAGCCCATCAGGATTTCGTTGCCGACGAACTTGCGCATCAGCGCGCCGAATCCGGCGGCGGGCAGGTTCCATAGCCGGCGAAAGATCAGGAAGTCGAATGCGGGCGCGGCGAGATAATAAGCCGCGAAGGCCAGCCAGAAGAGCGGCGAGCTTGGCAGCATCGCCGCGACCGCGCCGATCTGCAGATGGCGCAGCTGATACAGAACCGCGGCGAAGATCCCGAGCGAGATGAACGGCCCGATCCAACGCAACGCGGCGTTCCCCGCTTCGAGCAAAGGCGGATCGAAGCTGGCTTCCTCCCAGCCGACGGCAGCGGCCTCGCCATTCCGGTTACTCAACCAAATTCCCCTCGAACACGCCCGCCCCGGGGGCCGAGCAGATCGGAATAATGTGCGGCCGGGCGACCGCTGAAAGCGGTGAAGGTCGCATCGATGCTCCGGAGCAGGGCCGGGACATGGGCATCGCCTGGATGAACCGCAAGCCTGACCGTGCGCAAAGGCTGAAGCGCGAACCGCGCCAGGGCCGCAAAAGCGAGTGAGCTTCGAATGCGCGCACGGCTTCTGCTAGCCCAGGTGATGACCGGTCCACGCGCTAGGACGTCGCCGCTTGCGGGATCCCACACCTGCATATGATCCTCGGCGAGCGGGAAAAGCTCGTGCCTGACCGCGGCATGCGCGCCGGGGCCATAAAGCCAGGCGGGGGCGATGAACCCCGCGACCGGGCGGCCGATCGCGTCCTCGACCACCTTGCGTCCCGCGCGCAGCCGGCGCGTCGCCTCGGTTTCGGACAGGCCCAGGAACTCGCCCTCGCCCGCGGTCATATGCTTCGCTTTCCATGCGGCGCGCGCGTCCGCATGCGCGCTGTCGTCGCGATGCGACCAGCCGTGGAGGAACATCTCGACCCCGCTGTCGGCCCAACGGCGCAGGCGCGCGGCGAAGGCGGGGGCTTCGGACAAGGGCGCCTCGCCCCAATGATCAGGCACGACCAGCATCGCGAAGCGGCCGGTGCCGACATGCGCCTCGACCCGATCGACCAGGTGATCGACCTCGCTTTCGAAGCGCGGACCGACGTCGTGGATCGAGGCGAGCAGGATCCGCCCCGCCTTCGCGTTTCGGCCTTGCTTCGCGCCGTCGCTCATTCCCGTCCCTTGCGCCTCAGCCACGGGCGGCGACGCCCCAGGGCCGCTTGCCGACATTCAGCTTGCGGATGATCTTACCAGATAAACGGCTGATCAGCGAAACATCCCCCGATGCGCCGTTGGCGGTGACCAAAGTCGTGCCATCGGCACTGATCCCGATGCCCATCGGCTCGGTGCCGACGTGGGCGATGGTGCGGATGATCGTTCCCGCCTTCGGATCCACCTCGACGACCGCGCCGTATCGGCCGGTTGTGACGAAAAGATGACCATCGGGCGTCTCGATCATGCCCGCGGCGCGGACATCGTCGGCGTCGCGCGTCAGATCGAGCGTCCGCTCGACCTTGCCGCCCGCGCCGAGGATCGCAAGGCGGCCATTGTCGGTCGCGATATAGATATGCCGTCCGTCCCGCGCGGCGAGCGCGGCACGCGGTCCGCCGCGGACGCGTATCTTGCGCAGGACCTGCAGGCTGCGCGGATCGACCATGGCGACGCGATCCGAATCGACGCAGGCGACGAACAGGACCTTGCCGTCATATCGGAGTGCCAGCCCCTCGGGCGTATCGCAGACCGCGACGGTGCGCGGCCTGCTGCGGCCGTCGGCGGCGATTTCGGTGATCGCGCCATCCGCCTGGTTGGCGGCGAACAGGGTCCGGCCGTCTCGGCTCGTCGCGACGCGGACCGGGTCCTTGCCCGCAGGCAGCACGCGTAGAAGCTTGGCCGACGCCACATCGATCACCGCGACCCCGTCGATCGGAGTGGAGGCCGCCTTGTCCTGACCTTCCGCGTCTTCTTCATTCTCGGCGTCGGGTGTGGCCGACAGGGCGGCGTAGAGCGTGGCATGATCGGGCGACAGGGCCATGCCGCGGGGGCGTCCGCCGACGGGGATGCGATCCGCGATGCTCCCGGTCGGCAGGTCGATGCCAACCAGGACTTTGCCCTGGTCATCGGATACGAACAGCCGCTCGCCGCCGGGCGCGCGACGCGCGCAGCCCGCGAGCGAAAGGAAAGCCAGGCACAAAAGAATGCGCGAACCGAGTCGCCGCAATGCGAACGAGCGCAACATGCCCCACCCAGAATGACGCCGATTCGGCCCGTTCGCCACCCCCTGCACCATGCGCTCGGCTGAAGCCAGCAACGGCCCGGCGCGTCACCCCTTTTCGTGACTCGACCGCAGGCGGCACCAGCTTAGAGCATAAGTGCGAACGCCGGCCCGTGCAGACTCCCTGGCCGGCGTTCGCATAGGACACGGCATCTGGTTCAGCTTGGCTGAAACCGCACCAGCCCGATTCCGGGCCAGCGTCAGAAAAGCGCGCGATTCTGCTGGATCAGGCCGCTCAGGAATTCGGCGACGGCGCGGATGCGCGGCACGCGCTGCGCCTGGCGCGGGAAGATCAGCCAATAGCTGCGCTTCACCTCGACCGTATCGGCAAGCACGCGCCGCAGGCGGGGATCGCCGTCGGCCGAGAAAGCGTGGAGCACGCCATAACCGAGCCCGCCCGCCACCGCCGCCTGTTGCGCCGCGATCGAGCTCGACCGGAACACGCTGGAGGAGCCGCCGGCGATCTGATCGAGAAAGCGGAGCTCGGGCAGGTCGATCATCTCGTCGATATACCAGACGAGCGGATGGCCGCGCAGCGCGGCGATGTCGGCAAGCGGCTCGGTCCGCGCAAGATAATCGCGCGAGGCGTAGAGCCTCAGTCGGTAATCGACCAGCCGCCGCGCCACGACCTGTCCGCGCGGCGGCTGGGTCAGCACCACCGCCATGTCCGCCTCGCGCCGCGACAGGCTGACATTGCGCGATTCGGGCATGAGCTCGAGTTGGAGGTTGGGGTAGCGGCGATAGAGCTGCTCGACCGCGGGCGCGACCAGGAACAGGCCGAACGCCTCGGGCGTGGCGAGGCGGACGGTGCCCGAGACCTGCTCCTCGCGCGCGTCGAGCAACGTGCGCGCGGCGGCGATTTCCTCGGCGATGCGTTCAGCATGCTGGGCGAGCAGGGATCCCGCCTCGGTCGGCGACACGCCCGCGGGCGAGCGGTGCAGCAATTGCTGGCCGATCCGCGCCTCGAGCTTGGTGATCCGGCGGGTGACGGTCGAATGGTCGAGCCCGGTGTAGCGTGCGGCGGCAACGATGCTGCCGCCACGGAGCACTGCCAGAAAAATGCGGAGATCATCCCAATCCGGTTCCTGCATTTTTGCACAATGGCAGTGATCGGGTGCGACTTCCAGGAGGAGCTGTAGAAGTCTAACCCGCCTTCAAAATTGGAGAGCGAAATCATGCGTGTGATCGATCATTTCCTTGCGGCCTCATCCGGTGGCGCTGCGGCGCGCCAGGGCGACGTGTTCGATCCCAATACGGGCCAGGTGCAGGCCAGGGTCGCGCTCGGCACCAAGGCCGATCTGGAGCGCGCGGTTGAGGCGGCCAAGGCGGCGCAGCCCGGCTGGGCGGCGGTCAATCCGCAGCGCCGCGCGCGCGTGATGTTCGCGTTCAGGGCGCTGGTCGAAAAGCATATCGACGAACTCGCGCACATGCTCTCGTCCGAACATGGCAAGGTGATCGCGGACGCGAAGGGCGACGTGCAGCGTGGGCTCGAGGTGATCGAATTCTGCTGCGGGCTGCCGCATCTGCTCAAGGGCGAATATACGCAAGGCGCAGGCCCCGGGATCGACGTCTGGTCGATGCGTCAGCCGTTGGGCATCGGCGCGGGCATCACTCCATTCAACTTCCCGGCGATGATCCCGATGTGGATGTTCGGCCCCGCGATCGCGGTCGGCAACGCCTTCATCCTCAAACCGAGCGAGCGCGATCCGTCGGTGCCGGTGCGGCTGGCCGAGCTGATGCGCGAGGCGGGTCTGCCCGAGGGCGTTCTTCAGGTCGTGCATGGCGACAAGGAGATGGTCGACGCGATCCTCGACCATCCCGATATCGCCGCAGTCAGCTTCGTCGGCTCGTCCGACATCGCGCATTATGTCTATTCACGCGGCACCGCCGCCGGAAAACGCGTCCAGGCGATGGGCGGTGCCAAGAATCACGGCATCGTCATGCCCGACGCCGATCTCGATCAGGTCGTCGCCGATCTGTCAGGCGCCGCCTTCGGTTCGGCGGGCGAACGCTGCATGGCGCTGCCCGTGGTGGTGCCCGTCGGCGAGGACACCGCCGATCGGCTGCGCAAGAAGCTTATCCCTGCGATCGAAGCCTTGCGTGTCGGCGTCTCGACCGACGCGGACGCGCATTACGGCCCGGTCGTGAACGCCGCGCACAAGAAGCGTGTCGAAGATTGGATCCAGAAAGGCGTGGATGAAGGCGCCGAGTTGGTGATCGACGGCCGCGGCTTCAGCCTGCAGGGGCATGAGCAGGGCTTCTTCATCGGCCCCAGCCTGTTCGACCGCGTCACCCCCGACATGGCGTCCTACAAAGAAGAGATTTTCGGGCCCGTGCTGCAGATCGTGCGCGCGAAGGATTTCGAGGAGGCGGTCGCGCTGCCGTCGCGGCACCAATATGGCAACGGCGTCGCCATCTTCACGCGCAATGGCCACGCCGCGCGCGAATTCGCAGGCCGCGTCAATGTCGGGATGGTAGGGATCAACGTGCCGATCCCGGTGCCCGTCGCCTATCATTCGTTCGGCGGGTGGAAGCGCTCGGGCTTCGGCGACCATAACCAGCACGGCATGGAAGGCGTCCGTTTCTGGACCAAGACGAAGACCGTGACCGGGCGCTGGCCGGATGGTTCGCCGGATGGGAGCAATGCTTTCGTCATCCCGACAATGGCGTGAGCTAAGACGTCGTGCCGGACTTGTTCCGGCATCCACAGGGCCGCAAGCGAGGTCCTTGTGGATAGGTGGACCTCGGAACAAGTCCGGGGTGACGGCTACTTGGAGGCGTCACTCAGTACCGCCGTCAGCCCTTCACGATAGGTCGGATATGACGGCCGCCAGCCCAGCAGCCGTTTCGCCTTGCCGTTCGCGACGCGGCGATTCTCGCCGTAGAAGGCGCGTGCCGGGGGTGAGAGTTCGTCCAGGGTCCTGAACGGCGGCATTGGCAGGCCGAGCAGATGGCAGCCAAACTCCACCACGTCGTTTTGCGGCGCGGGCAGATCGTCGGTGAGATTATAGACGCCCGGCGGCCCGTGCCGCATCGCCGCGCGCACGCCTGCCACGATGTCGCCGACATGCACGCGGCAGAAGACCTGGCCGGGCAGGTCGATGCGATGCGCCTGTCCCGCTTGCAGCCGATCGAGCATCGTGCGGCCCGGCCCGTAGATCCCGGGCAGCCGAAACACGCGCGCGCCCAGCGCCTGCCACGCCAGATCGGCCGCGATCCGCCCGCCGCGGCGGCCGGCCAGCACCGCGCTCTCGTCCACCCACGCACCCTGTGTGTCGCCATAGACGCCGGTCGAGGAGAGATAGCCGATCCACGGCACCGTTCCGATCTCCCGGCCATAAGCGGCCAGCACCGGATCGGCTTCCTCGCCGGGCGGCACGGTCGAGACGATATGGGTGGCTTGAACCAGCGCCCTGCGCGCCGCCTCTACAGGCGTGGTGCGGTTTATTGCATCCACTTGCCAGCCGTCGCGTTGCAGCGCCGTAGCGACACGAATGCCCGTGAAACCGGGGCCGAACAGGACGAGCCGAGCCATGCGGCCTGTTAGGCCGAACCGCCGCGCTCTGGCCAGCGGCGCGGTTTGACTGGCATCCTGCCGATACAAACCATAAGGGCCGCTTCTATGGTTGATGCGTCCACTACCGCCGTCGTTCCCGCCCCGGTCCTGCGCCAGGATTATCGCCCTCCCGAATGGCTGGTGCCCGAGATCGCGCTCGATTTCCGGCTCGATCCGGCGGGCACGATCGTCACGGCGCGGCTGACGGTGCGGCGCAACGGCGCGCATCAGCATCCGCTGCGGCTGAACGGCGATGGCTTGAGGCCATCGCACGTCCTGATCGACGGCGAGGAATTGCATGATGCCTGGCGGATGGACGGCGCCGACCTGCTGATCGACCTGCCCGGCGACAGCCATCTGATCGAAACCGAGGTCGAGATCGCGCCCGCGACCAACACCAAATTGATGGGGCTCTACGAATCGGGCGGCTTGCTCTGCACGCAATGCGAGGCGGAGGGCTTCCGCCGCATCACCTTCTTTCCCGACCGCCCCGATGTCCTGTCGCGTTATTCGGTGCGGATGGAGGCGGACAAGGATCGCTTTCCGGTTTTGCTCGCGAATGGTGATCCGGTCGACAGCGGCGACCTCCCCGGCAGGCGCCATTATGCGCTGTGGCGTGATCCCTTTCCCAAGCCCTGCTATCTATTCGCGATGGTGGCGGGCGACCTCGTCGCCAACAAATCGGTCTTCACCACGCGCTCGGGCCGTGACATCGATCTCGGCATCTGGGTGCGCGCCGAGGATCTCGGCAAGACCAATCACGCGATGGACGCATTGAAGGCATCGATGGCGTGGGACGAGCGCGTCTATGGCCGCGAATATGATCTTGCGATCTTCAACATCGTCGCGGTGAGCGATTTCAACTTCGGCGCGATGGAGAATAAGGGCCTCAACATCTTCAACTCGCGCTACATCCTCGCCGATGCCGAGACCGCGACCGACGCGGATTTCGACGCGATCGCGGGCGTGGTCGCGCACGAATATTTCCACAATTGGTCAGGCAACCGCGTCACCTGCCGCGACTGGTTCCAGCTCTCCTTGAAGGAAGGCTTCACCGTCTTCCGTGACCAGCAATTCTCGGCCGACCAGGGTTCGGCCGCAGTCAAACGGATCGAGGACGTGCGCGCCTTGCGCGCCAGCCAATTCCCCGAGGATGCGGGGCCGCTCGCGCACCCGATCCGCCCCGAATCCTATATCGAGATCGCCAATTTCTACACCGCGACCGTCTACAATAAGGGCGCCGAGGTGATCCGGATGCTCAAGGCGATATTGGGTCCCGAAGGCTTCCGCGCGGGCACCGACCTCTATTTCGATCGGCATGACGGCCAGGCCGCAACCTGCGAGGATTTCGTGGTCGCGCTCGAGGACGCGACGGGCGTCGACCTCAGCCAGTTCCGCTTGTGGTACAGTCAGGCGGGCACGCCGCGCGTCAAGGCGAGCCTCGAGCATGACGCGCCTGGCGGCCGCGCGCGCCTGAAGCTCGAACAGACGATTCCGCCGACGCCTGGTCAGCCCGAAAAGGAGCCGATGGTGATCCCCCTGCGCGTTGCCCTGCTCGGCGAGCGCAGCGGCAAGGCGATGGGCGGCGAGCGGCTGGTGATGCTGGATTCCGCCAAGTCGGAGGTCCTGTTCGACGGCCTCAGCGAAAAACCCGTGCTCTCGATCAACCGCGGCTTCTCCGCGCCGATCGTGCTCCAAAGCGACCGCGGCCCGGCCGAACTCGCCTTCCTCTCTGCCAATGACGACGATCCGTTCGCGCGTTACGAGGCGATGCAGCAATTGATGCTCGACACGCTGATCGCGGGCGTGACGCTCGGCAAGGCCGATCACGCGCCGGTGCTGGAGGCGGTGCGCAACACGCTCAGCGACAGCACGCTCGACGCGGCGTTCAAGGCGGAGGCGGTGCTGCTGCCCGCCGAGGCGCTGATCGGCGATCAATTGGCCGATGTCGATCCCGACCGGATCGCGGCGGCGCGCGAGGCTTTGCGCGCGGATATCGGGCGCGCAATGGAGGAGGATTGGCGTGATGCTTATGCCGCGCACCGCGCCAATCGCTTCGAATATACGCCAATCGCCAAGGGCGCGCGGCGCCTGCGCACGGTCGCGCTCGGCTATCTTGCCGCGGCGGAGGCGGAGGATGCCGCACGGATCGCGTTCGAGCAGTTCAGCCAGGCCGACAATATGACCGATCGCCAGGGCGCGTTGGGCGTGCTCGCCAGCGGCGAGGCGCCCGAGCGCGAGACGGCGCTCGCGGCCTTCTACCAGCGCTTCCGCGACGACGCGCTCGTACTGGATAAATGGTTCAGCGTGCAGGCGCTCTCGACCCGCGCGGATACGCCCGCGGCGGTGCGGGCGCTCGCCAAGCATCCCGATTTCACGATCGCCAATCCCAACCGGATGCGCTCGCTCGCGGGCGCGTTCGCGGTCAACCAGCGCGCCTTCCACGACCTGAAGGGCGGCGGCTACCGCTTCCTCGCCGACATGATCCTCGCGGTCGATCCGCTCAACCCGCAAAGCGCGGCCAGGCTGGTGCCCGCGCTCGGCCGCTGGCGCCGGTTCGAACCCAAGCGCGCGGCGATGATGCGCGAGGAGCTCGAGCGCATCATGGCGACGCCGGGCCTGTCCAAGGACGTCACCGAGCAGGTCTCGAAAAGCCTGAGCTGACGCTCCGTTTATTGCTTATTGCGCGCTTTCCCGCGCCTCGCGCCGCCGCCGCCGGAATTCGGCGAGCTTGGCGCGATTGCCGCAGCCCGCCATTGAGCACCAGCGGCGGTCTCCCCGCCGGGAATTGTCGACGAACAGCAATGTGCAGCCATCCGCTTCGCACTGCCGGACCTGTTCCGCCTGACTGCCCCCGAACAACGCGATCGCCTCGCGTGCTATCGTGCTCAGAAGGGCCGTCGCCGAACCGCCGAGCTCAACCTTGGCGTCAGGCGTCAGCCGCGGGACGGCGGGCGTGAGCGACGCGAGCAAGTTCACGACTTCGCGTTCGACCGGCTTGTCCGCGCCCGCGATGCGCGCGAGCGCCAGCGCATAGATCGCTTCCCGCAGGCGCTGCGCCGCCCAAAGGTCGGCAGCCGACGCGACTTCTGTCCGGAAGCCGGCCGATGCCAACCATCGCTGGAGGTCAGCGGGGCTCTTGAGCAACTCGCGCGGTTCGGCCTTCGCGCGGCCGGCGAGGGTGGCGGTCAGATCGAGCGCGACATGCCCACCGCGGAAACGAAAACCGTCGCGATCTGTGGGAGATGAGGACCCTGCATACGCCATGAAACCTGATTGACAGGTTTCCAAGACCTGCGCAAATCGCAATAACCGGTATGACAGGTTACAGGAGAGTCGGATGTCGAAACTGATCGCACTTGCGCTCGCGACAACGATGGCGACGGGTGCCGCGCCACCGGTGGAGGGGATACCGGCGTCGCTCCAAGGTACCTGGCGGATGGAGGCGGCCTATGAGCGCCGCGCCGACGGCGGCATCACGCACAATTATGGCGAGCACCCGCAGGGCCTGATGATGGTGGATGCGGCCGGGCGCTATTCGATCCAGATCTTCCGGCCCGATCGCACGCCCTTCCGCTCGGGTGACAAAAGGACGGGCGAGCCTGCCGAGTATCGCGATGCAGCGCTCGGCTCGAGCACCCATTTCGGCATTGTCCGGATCGATCCCGCGCATCACCAGCTTGTCTTCGCGGTCGAGGCTGCCTCTTTCCCCAACTGGAACGGCAAGACGCAGGTTCGCGACTTCACCTATCGCGACGGGCTGCTCAGCTATGCCGTTCCCGCCAGCGCGTCGGGAAATGGCACGATTGCCTATTCGGTTTGGCGGCGGATCGGCTGACGCCGCGTTAGCGCCCGATCCAGTCCGCGACCTCGGCCGCGACCTGGTTCGCCGCCTGGTTGAGCGCTGCCGCGACGGCTTCCGGCTGTTCGGACGATACCGGCATGCGCGCCGAGAAGCGGCGGCTCTGGATCTGGTCGCTGCCATCGTGGCTGAGCGTCGCGTCGAACGTCACCGTCACCGCGTTGCCGGGGCCATCTAGCCCAAAGGCCGAAAGCTGCCCCGCCAGCCGCGTGTCGGGTTGGATCTGGAGCAGGCGCGGCTCGGTGACGACGCGGCCGGTCCGCACCGTGATCGTCTCGGCCAGCAGCCCGCGGAACAGGTCCGCCGGCGCGGCCGACCATAATCCGCCCTTGAGATAGGCGATCGCGGTCGGCCCGTCGGTCACGAGCACGCGCTGCGTGCCGAGCGCGGGAATTGCGCTCAGCCGCGCGATCTGGACGGCTTGTTTGTCGCCGGTCGTGATCGCGGGGCCGGGTGGGAGCGGGGCGGTCGCGGCAAGCGTCATCAGCCGCGGCGGCGGCTTGGGGCCGAGACTGATGCAGCCCGAAAGCGGCAAAGTCGCGGCGGCGATTGCCAGCGGGCCGAGCAGGGCGAGAGCGTTTCTGTTCATCACTTCCTCGGCTTATAATCGGGCAGCTTGGGTCCGCCGATCAGGCCGCCCGCGCCGCTATTGTCGAGCTTGCCCGACAAAGCGCGCAGCGACGCGGCGGTGTCGCCGAGATCGCGCACGAGCTGGTTGATCGCGGGGACGGTCTGGGTCGAGACCGCTTTGAGCCCGGGCTTGGCGTCGTCGATCGCCTCATCCAGATTCTTCATGCTGTGCTTAGCCGAATCGACCGCCTCGTTGAGGTTGGTGAGCAGCGGCTTGACGTTCTGGTTGGTGCTGTCGGCGAGCGCGCCGATTTTCTGCGCGGCCTCGCCCGCCTGCTGGATCGCGGTATGCGCGTCGGCAAGCGTCGCCGCGATATCGCCGCTGCGGCTGGCGAGCGCGCCCGAGATCGCGTCGAGATGCGCGAGGATGTTGCTGATCGATTTCTGGTTCTGCGGGTTGAGCAGATCGGTCAGCCGCTCGGTGAGCGTGGTCAGCCGATCGAGCAAGGCGGGCGCGTTGTTGAGGATCGCGCCGAGCCCGCCCGCCTTGGCCGGGATCAAAGGCAGGCCGAACGGCCCCGGCTGGTCGATCGGCGGCGCGCCGGTGACCGCGCCGTCAAGATTGATCTGGCTGACTCCGGTGAAGCCGACGCCCGCGATCGTCGCGGTCGTGCCCTGCAGCACGGGCGTGTCCTTCTTGACCGAGATGCGCACGCGGATCAGCTCGGGCTGGTCGGGCATGACGACGATATCGTCGACCTTGCCGACCGGTACGCCCGAGAAAGTGACCTGCGATCCCTTGGCGAGCCCATCGACCGAGGTCTTGAACAAGATATCGTATTTCTTCTCGTTGGCGCCGTTGCTGCCCGCCATCCAGATCGCGAATGCGACGATGATGCCGAGCAGCACCAGCACGATGCCGCCGACCAGCACATTGTTCGATCGCGTTTCCATCAGCGCGCCCAAGCCCCCGCCCGTAAACCAATTTGGCCCATCATCCGGCATCCTTGTCCGGAGCGGTGTCGCCGCCGGCGGATCCCAGCGCGGCCTGACGCCGCCTCATATTTTCGACCGGGTCCGTTCCGGCTTCCCGGTCGGCCGCATCCTGCGCGGCACGCCCGCGCGGACCGTTGAAATATTCCTGAATCCACGGATGGTCCAACGCCAATAGTTCCGGGATCGTTCCGACCGCCACGACGCGCTTGTCGGCGAGCACCGCGACGCGGTCGCAGATGGCGTGGAGCGTGTCCAGATCGTGCGTGATCAGGAACACGGTCAGCCCCAAAGTCTCCTTCAGGCTCTTGATCAGATCGTCGAACGCCGCCGCGCCGATCGGGTCGAGACCCGCGGTCGGCTCGTCGAGGAACAGCAGCTCGGGATCGAGCGCAAGGCTGCGCGCAAGCCCCGCGCGCTTGCGCATGCCGCCCGACAATTCGGACGGGAATTTGTGCGCGGCCTCGGGCGGAAGCCCGGTCATCGTGACCTTGTAGGCGGCGATCTCGTCGAGCAGCGCCTGCTCGATCCGCGGGAAATATTCGCGGATCGGCACCTGGACATTCTCGGCGACGGTCAGCATCGAAAAGAGCGCGCCGCCCTGGAACAGCACCCCCCAGCGCGCGCGGATGGAGCGCGCATCAATATCCTCGCGGCCGATCATCTGCTCGCCGAACACGCGCACGTCGCCCGATTCGGGCGGCTGCAGGCCGATGATCGACCGCATCAGCACCGATTTGCCCGTGCCCGATCCGCCGACCACCCCCAATATTTCGCCGCGATGCACGTCGAGGTCGAGATTGTCGTGGACCAATTGCGTGCCGAAGCGGTTGGTGAGGCCGCGCACGCAGATTACGACATCGTCCGCGCCGGGCGCTGGGCGGGGCGGCTTCATATCCACCCGATCGAGGCGAAGAAGACCGCGAAGAACGCGTCGAGCACGATCACCAGGAAGATCGACTGGACCACCGCGGCGGTGGTGCGCAGGCCGACCGCTTCGGCATTGCCCTCGACCTGCATGCCCTGGAAACAGCCCGCGATCGCGATGATCATGCCGAACACGGGCGCCTTCAAAAGGCCCTGCCAAAGGTCCGTGATCGGCACGACCTCGCGGATGCGGCTGACGAAGGTGATCGGCGGGATATCGAGGCTGAACCAGCAGAACAATCCGCCCCCGACCAGGGCCACCATCGCCGAATAGAAAGCCAGCATCGGCATCATCCAGAAAGCGGCGACGACGCGCGGCAACACCAGAGCCTCCATCGGCGAGACGCCGATCGTGCGCATCGCATCGACTTCCTCGGCGAGCTTCATCGATCCGATCTGCGCGGCAAAGGCCGAGCCCGACCGGCCCGCGACCATGATCGCGGTCATCAGCACGCCCAGTTCGCGCAGCGTGAGACGGCCGACCAGGTTGATCGTGAACACCTCGGCCCCGAACTGGCGCAGCTGGATCGCTCCCTGCTGCGCGATAACGATGCCGATCAGGAAGCTCATCAGCCCGATGATGCCGAGCGCATCGACGCCGACCACCTCGAACTGGCGAACGAGCGCGTTCCAGCGGATGCGCCCGGGGTGGCGCAGCACCGCGAACAGATCGATCAGCACCGCGCCAAAGAAGCCGACGAGGCCGACCAGCGTCACGCCCGCGCGGATCGTCGCCTCGCCCATCTGGTTGAGCACGCGCTGGAAGGACGGGATCGGCGCCGGGGGCTCCTTGAGCGGCTGGTCGGCGGCGGCGATCTGCTTGAGCAGATGCGCCTGATCCTCGTCCGCGCCCTCGACCGGAATGTCATTGTCGCGCGCGATGCGGTGGATCAGCCAGGCGCCGACCGTGTCCATGCGCTCGACGCGCGCAATGTCGATGCGATCGGGCGAGGCCTCGAGATCGTCGAGCTGCTGCGGCAGGCCGCCCAGGCGCGCGAGCGTGAGCGAGCCCGAGAAACATAACGTCTTGCCATTGTCGGCGAGATCGAAATCGGCCGGTGCACTCATTGGCTGAAGTCTGTTTCCCGCGGAATGAGGTAACGAACCATCGTGTTTTGCAGACGCTTACGCCTGCGTAATGTTCCCTTTTTGCTTGTCCCGCCAGCCCGAATCGGCTGTGGCGCTTGCCGATGCGCGAGCTTGCCATTTACGACATGGACCGCACCGTCACGCGGACGGGAACCTATACGCCTTTCCTGATCCATGCCGCAAAGCGGCTGGCGCCATGGCGGCTCGCTCTGGCGGCCTTGGTGCCCTTCACCATGGCGGCCTATGCCTGCAAACTGATCGACCGGCGGCGGCTCAAGGAATGGAACCAGCGGCTGCTGCTCGGCGGCGCCGTGCCGCGCGCGCGGTTGAAGCCTGCGGTCGAGGCGTTCGCCGACCTGATCTGCAAGACCGACATCCACCCCGGCGCGCTCCGCCAGATCGCGGAGGACAAGGCCGCCGGGCGAAGGCTGGTGCTCGCGACCGCCTCCTACCGTTTCTATGTCGAGGCGATCGCCGATCGGCTCGGCTTCGACGACGTGATCGCGACCGGCAGCATCACCGGGCTCGACGACATCATCCATGCGAAGATCGACGGCGACAATAATTACGGCCCCGCCAAGCTGCGGCTGATCCAGGCCTGGATGGAGACGCACGGCATCGCGCGCGACGCAGTGACGATCCGCTTCTATTCGGACCATGTTTCGGACTGGCCGGTGCTCGAATGGGCGGACGTCGCGATCGCGGTCAATCCGAGCAAGGGGTTGCGCCGCATGGCGGCCAAGCGGGGGTGGCAGGTGGTGGATTGGGGTTTTTAATCTCAAGCCCTCTCCCTTGATGGGAGAGGGTTGGGAGAGGGTGGGTAAGCGATGAGCAAGTGGTTTGTCGTCCAGCCTCCCGGCCCCCTCTCCCCATCCCTCTCCCACAAGGGGAGAGGGAGTCAGCGCGCGGCCAAGATGGCGAGTTTTTCGGCAAGCTCCGCGCCGTCCCCCTCGATCCGCACGATCTTCAGCCGGCCGGTCGTGCCCGACTTCAAACTGATCATACTCCGCGCGACCCCCAGCCGCTTGGCCAGCCAGGCGATCAGCGCCTCGTTCGCCGCGCCGTCGACCGGCGGCGACGCGACCCGGATCGCCAGCGCGTAGCGGCCGTCGGCCTGCGGCTGGATGCCAACCACCTCCGTCCGTGACGCGCGCGGCGTGATCTTGACCGCGAGGGTCGCGCCGTCGGCGTCGACCGACCAAGGGCAATCAGCGCCCGTCGCGGCGTCCCAGCAGGCGCAGGCGCAGCGCGTTGAGCTTGATGAAGCCCGCCGCGTCGCGCTGGTCGTAGGCGCCCTGATCGTCCTCGAACGTCACGACCTTTTCCGAATAAAGCGAGAAAGGCGATTTGCGGCCGGTGACGATCACGCTGCCTTTGTAGAGCTTGAGACGGACGGTGCCGGTCACCTTGTCCTGGCTGTGATCGATCGCCGCCTGCAGCATCTCGCGCTCGGGCGAGAACCAGAAACCGTTATAGATCAGCTCGGCGTAACGCGGCGCGAGCTCGTCCTTGAGATGCGCGGCGCCGCGGTCGAGCGTGATCTGCTCGATGCCGCGATGCGCGAGATGATAGATGGTACCACCGGGCGTCTCGTACATGCCGCGGCTCTTCATGCCGACGAAGCGATTCTCGACCAGGTCGAGCCGGCCGATGCCGTGCATCTTGCCGAGTTGGTTGAGCTTGGCGAGCAGGTCGGCCGGGCCGTAGCCGACGCCGTCGATCGCGACCGCGTCGCCATGTTCGAAATCGATCGTGATGACCTGCGGCGTGTCGGGCGCATCCTCGGGATTGTCGGTGCGCGAATAGACATAGTCGGGCACCTCGTCCCACGGATCCTCGAGCACCTTGCCCTCGGACGAGGTGTGGAGGAGGTTGGCGTCGGTCGAGAAGGGGCTTTCGCCGCGCTTGTCCTTGGGCACCGGAATCTGGTGCTGCTCGGCATATTCGATCAGGCGGGTGCGGCTGGTCAGATCCCATTCGCGCCACGGCGCGATCACCCGGATGTCGGGCGCAAGCGCATAATAGCCAAGCTCGAAGCGGACCTGGTCGTTGCCCTTGCCGGTTGCGCCATGGCTGACCGCGTCGGCACCGACCATCTTAGCGATCTCGATCTGGCGCTTGGCGATCAAGGGCCGCGCGATCGAGGTGCCGAGCAGATAGAGCCCCTCATAGAGCGCATTGGCGCGCATCATCGGCATGACATAATCGCGCACGAATTCGTCGCGCAGATCGTCGATGAAGATATGCTCGTCCTTGACGCCCATCAGCTTGGCCTTGGCGCGCGCGGGCTCCAGTTCCTCGCCCTGACCCAGATCGGCGGTGAAGGTGACGACCTCGCAATCATAGCTCTCGCGCAGCCATTTCAGGATCACGCTCGTATCGAGCCCGCCCGAATAGGCCAGCACCACCCGCTTGACGTCGCTCATCTTCAAGAACTCCCAGGCCCGACGCGGCTGGAGCGGCGCGGGTTACGCGTCGCGACCAGCGGAATCGGGCGGTCAACAGACTGTGAATCGCGCGCGCCTTTGGCATGGAGGGCGCCTATGCGCAATGCGGGCGCACTTTCGCCGCTTCGCAAGCTCGGCTAGCCTAAGCGCAGCGCGTTCCTGCGCTGGAGGGGATATCAATGAAATTGAAGATGATTGCGGGCGCGCTGGCGCTCGGCCTTGCCCTGCCTGCAGTCGCGCAGGGACCGATGGGCCCCATGACCAAGGCCGATTTCCTGGCGCGCGGCAAGGCGCAGCTCGAGGCCTTCGACACCAATCATGACGGCGCGGTCAGCCGCGAGGAGCTGGTAGCCGCGATCACGAAGCAGATGGGCGGCCCGCCGCCCGCGGCGATGGTCGATGCGATCATGGGCGGCATGGATACGGACCATGACGGCAAGATCACTATGGCCGAGGCGGTGGCGACGCAGAGCGCGATGTTCGACCGGGCGGATGCCAATCATGACGGCAGCGTCACGCCGGAGGAGATGATGGCGATGCAGCAGCAGATGCAGGCGCAAAAGCCGCAATGACGTGTGCGATTGCGTCGAACCGTTGCGGCCCCGAGACGTTGACCCTCCCATGAATGGGAGAATGACAAAGTGAGCGTGGCCTTCCGGCGCGAGAGCGACGACGAACATAAGGAACCCAAGTTCGACATCCCGATTCCGCCCGGTCCCAATCTGGTGACCGAGCGCGGGCTCAGGCTGATAGAGGACAGGGTGGCGGGGCTGGAGGCGGTCGACGCCCCCGATGAGGAGCAGCAGCGCGAATTGCGCTACTGGCGCCAGCGGCTGGCGACCGCGCAGATCGGCCCCGCGCCGGCCGAGGACGAGATCGGCTTCGGCAGCCGCGTGACCTTCACCCTCAACAAGACGAAGCGCGAGATCCGCATCGTCGGCGAGGACGAGGCCGATCCCGCGGCCGGGCTGCTCGGACTCCAGGCGCCGCTCGCGCAGGCGCTGATCGGCGCGGGGCCGGGCGACCTGCTGCCGTTCGGCGGCAAGGAGGATGCGATCGAGATCGTCGCGATCGGGCGGTAAAACTACCAAGCCGTTCGAGCTCAGCCCGAACGGAAGAAGAAAGGTCGCCGTCCACAAAAAGGGGCGGCTCCGGATTTCCGGAACCGCCCCTTTCTATCCCGCGAGGGCTATCGGGCGCCTGGCGTAGCGCCCGATCGGCTCGCTTGCCGCACCCCGCGTGGAACGGCTGACGTCAGACGGTCGGCCCCTTGGGCGCGGGCGTCTGGGGCTTTTGCAGGTTGACCGGCGTCACCTTCGGCGCGTCAGGCTTGGCCTGTTGCACCGCGGGCGTGGCTTTGCGCGTGTTGAGCGCGCTGCAATCGCCCTGGCTCTGCCGCTCGACCTTGGGCGGCTGGTTCTGGCCCAGGGCCGTCACCTGCACGCTCTGGCTGCAGCTCGCGCCATTGCCGCTGGAATAAGAGGTGAAGCTGTAGCTCACCGTGCCCGGCGGCAGGCTCTTGAGCGCGGCTTCGCTGAGCTGGCCATTGGCGGCGGGCGCGGCCTGCGCCACGGCGGAAGCTTGCTGCAGCATCGCATCCATCTGGCGGTCCATCTCGTAAGAGATGCGATCGATCATTGCGAACGGATCGGCCATCGCGACCGGTATCGCCTCGGCGGCGGGCATCGCGACCACCTGTGGCGCGACGTTGCCGACATAGCGGATCTGCGCGACCGAACCGTCGGGCATGACCACGTTCATGATGTGATGAGTGTCGACGGCGGCCGCCGCGACCCCGGCCAGGGTCGCCGCACCGGCGCCGGCGAGGAGAAGTTTGGTAATCTTGCGCATCGAATCCCTCTCTGCTTCTTCGATTTGCAGGCCATAATCTGCCATATCTGCCTGAACCGTAGATGAAAGTTCGCGGCGCTTGCGACGAGCGGTGAGAGCCAGCGACGAGCCGCCGCCTAGCCATATTGACCGATCCGCGGTGATGCATAACATGTTATGCACCAAGCGATGGAGTCGGGCGGATGAGCGTGGACGTGGTGGCGGAGCTGGGCGAGACCTTCCTCGGCAGCCGGCTGAAGCGGCTGGCGGAGCGGATGCAGGGCGGCGCCTCGCGCTTCGTGGGATCGCTGGGCCTGGAGGTGCAGCCGACGCATATGGGGCTGCTCGCCGCGCTCGACCGCTCGCCGATGACGGTCGGCCAGCTGGTCGATGCGGTCGGCACCAGCCAGCCGGGCGTGACGCGCGGCATCGGCCAGCTAATCGACATGGGGCTGGTCGTATCCGTGCGCGGTGCCGATCGGCGCAGCCGGACGCTGCGCCTGACCAAGGCCGGCGAGACGGCGATGGTGCGGATCAAGGCGCAAATCTGGCCGCGGCTGGAGCAAGCGGTGAAGTCGATCACCGACGGGCTTTCGGGCGGCTTCCTCGACCAGATCGCCGCGGTCGAGCGGGCGCTGGCCGAAAAGCCGATCGACGTGCGCGCGGCGGAGGCCGGCCCGGCGCTCCGCCTGCGCGACTATAGCCCCGAACTCCAGCCGGTCTTCCATGACATCAATGCCGAATGGATTTCGGACATGTTCCGGCTCGAACCCGCCGACCGCGAGGTGCTGGAGGATCCGCAGACGCATATCCTGGACGGCGGCGGCGCGATCCTGTTCGTCGAAGCGGCGGGCCTTGGCATCATCGGCACATGCGCGCTGCGCAAGACCGGCCCCAGCAGCGCCGAGCTGACCAAGATGGGGGTGCGCGCCGCCGCGCGGGGGCTGAAGGCGGGCGAATATCTGCTCGCCGCGACGATCGCACGCGCGCGGGCGATGGGGATCGACGATCTCTATCTGCTCACCAATTCGAAATGCGCGAGCGCGATCCACCTCTACGAGAAACTGGGCTTCGCGCATGATGCCGAGGTGATGGCCAGATATGCCGCCCGCTACGAACGGTGCGACGTGGCGATGCGCTATCGGGGGTGAATGCGTTCCGGGGGGCGCCCTCTACCGAAGGGGAAAATAAAAAAACACCGGAATCGAACTTGATGATTTCGCGCTTGCGGTTGTCCGGTCCGAGTGGGGGCCCATAAGTCCGGTGGCTTTACCAAAGCTGAGAAAGAACCGGAAACGCGTGACCCGCCGGGGTGAATCGATGCGCCACCGATCTAAGTACGCCTCATACGTACGTTTGTCAAGTGATCATCGAAGCGTTTGGTGGATCGCTGTAAATCGGATTCACTCCCGTTCGGGCTGAGCCTGTCGAAGCCCAGTCCTTTTCTTTGCGAAGAAGGGCAGCCCTTCGACGAGCTCAGGGCGAACGGGTTTTATTTACGCTCACCGCTCCAGATGAATGTCGTCCCCGATTCTACGGCACTGCCCAGGCGAACCAGCCTTCGAACGCGCCCGCGAACAAGGCGGTCGCCGCCCCCAGCGCCATCAGCGATGCGCCATAGGTGATGCGGCGGCCATTGGGGATACGGTGATTGTCGCCGCTGACGCCGACCAGGAACAGGCCCGCCAGCAGGATCAAAAGGCCCGCCGCGCGGATCGGGGTCATGCGTTCAAGTCAGTCACATGCGGCCTTGGCGCGGTCGAGCTCGGCGCGCATCGCCGCCGCGCGTTCGCCGCGCTCGGCCATCGCGGTCCAGGCGGCCGCGGCGCGCAGGCAGCGCTCGCGGACATTCTCCAGCTTGGTTTCCTCGGCCTGCGCGCGGCATTCGTCGGCGCGGGCGCGAAACAGCAGGGCCTCGCTCATTTCTATCCTTTCCGGATGACGTGCGGGTCCGGATGCCCGCGCCGGGCGCCCGGACCGGAAGAACGGCTTATTCGGCCGGCGACAGCGCGACCGCGCTCGTGCGGCCGTTGCGGCCGGTCTCGAGCTCGTAGTTCACGCGCTGATTCTGATCGAGCGTGGGCATGCCCGCCGCCTGCACCGCGCTGATATGCACGAAGGCATCGGCCTCGCCGTCATCAGGCGAGATGAAGCCGTAGCCCTTGTCGCTGTTGAAGAATTTGACGGTCCCAACTGGCATGCATGCCTCCTTCTGATGCGGCGGCCCGAATGCCGGGCGGCCTCGCAGCCAAGGGCAGGGAAAGAAGGCAAGGGCCGCAAAAGCGCCAAAAACCATCGATTTGCGACTGGTAGCGCCTCCGCCTTAGGCGCTTTCGCCCAAAAAGAACAGGCCGGGCGCCGCCGCGCCGCTTTGCGCGGGCGACACCATCGCCCGGCCATGCTATGATGCGGGCGCCTATTCCGGCTGACGCGGTTCGACCGCGCAGGAGAAACCCATGTCACGCGCGCTGAACCTCAATGCCTCGCAGGAGGACGTCCTGGCCTCGTGCGCGCGCGCCAAGGCGCCGATCACCCAGATCGAGACGCTCGTCTCGGGCGGAACGCGCGTCGTGCTGCGCAATGGCGAGGATGCCGCGACGATCGGGCGGCTCTACAAGGGCAAGATCATCACCGATCGCGTGACCCGCACCCCGGGTCGCCTGCTCCACGGCTGACCCGCGCGCGGGTTCAGGCGGGCTGCTTGCCGCGACGATGAAGGGCGAGCGCGACCACATGTCGGGCGGCTCGGCCGCGCGGCGCAGCGCATTCGATCCCGGACCGTCGATTCCGGGTTATCGGCAGCGGAGTTTGCCCTCGTTCGAAGGGCAAGCGCGGGCGATGGATGAAATGCGTTCGCGCGCACGTTATCCCTATCGTGCATGCGCCGCTTGGAGGCGTCGGGCGTAAGGGCGGGGCATGCCGGGAAGGGCCGGGGTTCGCACCCCGGCCCTTTCTTCCGCCGATCGCGTGGAGCGACCGGGTTCGTCGTCAGGCGACGGTGAGTGCCACCTTGCGACGGCGGATCGCGCCGCCGACGAGGCCGAAGCCGCCCAGCATCAGCGCCCAGCTGGCGGGCTCAGGCACGCCGCCGATCGCGCCGGGCTTGAACAGGTCCGACAGATCGGTCGCGTTGGCCGCGCCGCCCAGCTTGGTGCCGGTCACGCCGAAGATCTCCTGCATCGTCAGCAGGTCCGACGAATGGTTGAGCGAGATCGTGCTGTTATAGGCATTGCCCTTGGCGAGCGGCGAGATCACGATCTCCGCACCCGAGAAGAGGCTGTCGGTGCCGGCATTGTCGCCTTCATCCTCGTCGTTCCAGATGACGATCGCGCCATTATCCTGATAGGCCTGGCTCGCCATGATCTGGGGGACGATCTGCGACAGGAAATTGTCGCCCTGCGCGATCTGCGCCTGATCGCCGGTATAATGGACGCCCTGATAGGTGAAGCCGTTCTTCAGCGTGCTGTGCATGTCATTATATTGATCGGGCGTGATCCAGTTGTAGTCTGCGACGCTGTTGGCGGCGAGATCGGCCTGGAGCTGTTGCAGCGGCGCGTAATTATGCGCCTGCGAATTGCCGGTCGAGGGATCGTTGCCGCCGTTGGTGGCGGTGAAGAAGACCTGCGGATTATGCTTGGCGGCATAATTATACTGGTGGCTGCCATTATAGGCGTTGGTGTAATCCGCCGACGTGCCGGAGAAGCTGCTGAGCGGCACCGTCCAACCGCTCTGCGCCAGCACGGCGTTGGTCGGCTTGCCGGCGCCGTTCTGCGCGAGATCGATATCCTCCTGGTAGGATCTCCAGCTCTTGCCTGACGCGGCGATCAGCGCGCTCAGATTGGGGCCGCTGACGATATTGTCGGGATAGGGATCCTTATCGTTGAGCGGCCCCGGCTTGCCGGCCTCGGCCCAGACATAATTGGGTTCGGACGGGTGCACGGTCGCGCCGTTATAGACCACATTGTTATAGTGGCTCGCATAGGAGACCTGCGCCGCATTGGCGTTGCCCGGCGTGACCAGGCTGTTGATGTAGGGCGCGGCGGCATTGCCGTAGAGCTGGCCGGTTTCGGTGTAGGATGCGGGCTGCGTGAAATTATGGTTCTCGAGCGCGATCACGAAGACATGCTTGACCGTCGGAAGCGCGGTGGCCTGTGCCTGGCCCGCCGCGAGCAGGGCGCCCGCCAGAATCAGATGCTTTTTCATGTGCGTCTATCCATCCCTGTAGAGGCCGCCGGGGGGATGGCGGCGGCGAAGGGCTAGGGGCGGTTCGTGACGCGGATGTTAACCTTATGTGGCGGCGCGCGGCGCAGCGACGGGTTGCGGTGAAGGCGCGGCGAAAGGAGCGCGGCGAGTGCCCGCTTGTTTGTGCTGAGGGTCCCCACCCCGTTCGCCCTGAGCCCTTCGACTTCGCTCAGGAGAGCCGTGTCGAAGGGCGCTTCCCCAACGGGGCAGTCAGCGATCGGTGAACAGCTTCACCTTGTTGGGCAGTTTCTTGCCCTTGGTGCGGCGCGAGGGGGTCTGAATCGGGTTCTTCTTCTTCCAGGCGGCCCAGGTCATCGGGCCGTCCGGCGTCTGGATGATCGTGTCGTCGTCCATCAGGCGTTCCCTTCCTGCGTGCGCTGTCCCGCTACCATCAACGCCGGCACCTTCCAAAGGGGTTCGTGGGAGGCCTGGCCCGGAGGGGAAAAACAAAAAACTCAGAAACGAACTTGATGATTTCGCGTCGGGAAGGTCTCCAACCGCCCCAATGTTTCACGTGGAACATTTGGCGAACATGGGTGCTTTTGTCAGGATGCTGACCATCGGAGCGGACAGATGAGCGTGATCAAGTCGGGCGTGTCGGCCGAGCTCAGCACCGCGTAAGGCGCCGCGGTCACCAACCACAGGCAGGGTACTTCGGAGGGCGGGGGTCCGAGGGCGATGTCTCGCCGCGCTGCTTTCTAGAAATCGAAGCTCGATTGTTCTTCCGGCGAGGGAGTGTCGGATATCTTGCGTATCTCCACACCGTTGCCGGTTAGTGAGATTTCGAATTCGGAGCCATTTTCTAATCGAATAGTGGGACTCCCCCCTTCTGCCAGAAGCGCGGGAAAGGGAATGGTTAGGTGATTATTTTTTTCTACAATTTGACCAAGAGCTTTGAGGGGAATCGTGAAGCTTGAAGAGCGACGATTTTCCGTAAGCAGCCCCGGCCAAGACGTTTCCAACAGAACAATATTCTTTTCGAATCCGCCTCGCGATGCGCGCTTCTCACCCGCGGCCTTCTCCACCTCTCTCCAGTCGATACCGGTCGCTGAGGCCAGCGCTATGACAACCTCCAGCAGATCGGCAAGTTCGGCGGCAACATCCTGTGGTGTATCTGCAGCCAGAAGTTCATAGCTCTCCTCGAAGAGCTTACCGACCAGAGCTGCACGGGTTTCCTCTTTGGCAATCTCGGCCAATGTGACGGTTTCTCCGCCCTCTGTTATCTTCTCCGGGATTTCATCTCGTACGATCTTCCGGAATATTCTGCGTTGGCGAGTACGGCTGCGGGTGGGCTCATTAAGAGCCGTGACCGGAACTCCCGACTTCTCGATCACGTAGAAAGCGTGACCCAACACAGACCCTGTAAGCGCAACGGGGAAGTTTCCAGCTCGTGCAACCCGGATCACTTCTTCTGTGAAATCAGTGCTCCTAAACAGCTCAGGATCATCCGGATCCAATTGAAGCACGACTTTCCCTCTTTCGATGCTTTGGGCCTGAGCTAGGTCGCTCATCGAACGGATCGGCATACGCCGCTTCGCTGGGGAAAGGCTGGCTGAGCGAGCGAGCTGCTCGGCGGGCCTCATTGAGAACCAGGGGATATTGCGGGGAAGCCCAGTGGCTTCCGGTATCTGGCAAAACCACATTATCTGAATATCGTTACCGACGCGCTCGGCGATATCCGCTGTACGCTGCGCGACATAAGCCAAGTCGGGCGCCGGGAGGCTTCTCCAGCGAGTTGCCCTTCTGGCTACACGAACGACTTCCCAAGCACCCGTTTGTGTTTCCTGCAGAAAGGCGGGTTTGTGCTGCGGCCTTTCTGCAGACTGCTGTCCGCGCCGAATATCGTATTCGTAGCTATCGTGGGGAAGGTACTGAAGGCCGTCAGGCAATCCCCATAGGCTGTCCACCCGAACAAGCTGCTCGCCCTTACGAGCCACCGCCCAAGCTGCTGTTATGGCTGGAATAAACTTGTGCAGAATGAAGCAGACTTCGTTCGCCGGAATGCCCTTGGTCATAAAGTCAGCCAAGACATCGCTCATGAAATCTAACGCTTTTTCGGAAGTAACCGTTGGAGTCCGAGGGAGGTTAAGATCGCCCACCGATTTGGATATGCAATCTGTCCTACATACCACTCTATCATTAGCAAATTCATGTAAAGAACGAGATAAATCTTCGGGTGCCAGCCGAGCACGGAGAAATTCGTCGCCCGTGATGTAGATGAGCGGAGGAAGGCTTAGCTGATCGCCACTCTCAACAAAATCGGCGATCTTATCGATCTTTTTCCATCCGGTGCCGCCTGTCGTTGGGGCAAGACGAAATGGGGATCCAGTCGAAAGGGTGCCGCTCGGGGTAAAGTCTCCAAGACGCAAGAATCCGGTTGGGTCGACGCCCGTGTCGGGTTGGTCATCTTCAAAATCAATTTGGAAAAGCCAGAGCGCATCTATGCTGGCTCCCCATTCGAGGTGCGTGCGCCCTGATTGGAGCAGCGTACACCAGCGCCCTATCTGCCTGAAAAGCTTGATCAAAGCGCTGGATTTGCCGCTGGCTGGCTTTAGCTCCCGCAGTATATCCGGCGCGCTTTCGCGCTGCGAATTAAAGCGACCGCCATCACGGTCTGCGGGCTCATATTCCCACATCCATTGATTTATGGTTTTGGACACCCGCTGTTCATTGGACACATGGCCCAAGGCCAAGTGGGCTACCCGAGCTTGCACGATTGCCGCCATCGAGCCGGGTGCGTCATCAGTTTTGAAGCTTTGGAAGATTTGCAACACTGCTCGAGCGACCATCGGGCCATCAAAATCGGCCGCCAATTCGACCGATTCGTTTGACCCCCGCTCACTCAATGTTTCGTCGGTCGCGCTCGATCGCACGGTTACTCCGCGATCCCATTGCTCCGGCCACTTTCGCGCCTCTTGAGCCGCGAGCGATGCAATGCTCGAGATGATTTCTTTGGCTCGGCGGCTATCCGCCTCGCACCATTCGCGATAAATTCCCGCTTCGATAACTACAAAAGGCGGTGTCCACGCCGGCGGAATTATGGCGAGGCCTGATGCTTTCCGGCCGATACGATCAGCAATAGCAAGTCGATGATCTAGGCTGAGCGGCGGCTCCTTTATGCAAACTAGGCCGGGCGCCAATTCTCGCAAGAACTCAGGTCCGGGCATGGGATACCGAGAAGATTACTCGCCACTCCGGAATTTGGCATCGACTGTACCAAACCATCGTACCGCGAGATTCTGAAGAGCAGCTAGAACATTGTCAGAGAAGTAGCCCAGGAAGAATCCTGCGCCCAAGGACCGATAGAAATTATCAAATGCCTTTGCGTCCAAGAACGGGACAATTCGAGCGGTGACCATAAAGGCCACAAACACTGCGAATGTACCAGAAAGAGCTGGTACAATAAATCGCCACAGAATGCGATCGCGATTCCAAGACCATTTGGCGACAGAATGATAGAGCCACTTAAGAGCAAAGGCAGTGCCACCCGCGCTCCCGCTAAGCGCCACCGAAACCCAAAGGAGGAACCGGCGATCTTGGGGATAGATCAGCCCAAGTGGTAATTGATGGGTCGACGGCTGCGGCGAGGCCGACACGACCGCGCCGATCCTCAGCAAGCCGTATGAAACGGTAATTAGTACACCGATGAGGAAAGAGAACTCTACACCGATTTGGAGCCATGCGGATAAAGGATAACGTGAAAAAAATTCGCCAGGCGTTCGACCGTCCGTCAGCTCGACGGCGGGCTGGAGAACCTCATCTGCTATCGAATGGTGAGAACCCGAACCGTCTCGAGCAGGGTTGTCACCTCCGGATTGACTTTGTAATCCCACGCCTCTTCCTTGCCGAGCTTTTTCGCAATAGTCCGACGTATCCATTGCGACTGTGGCTTCTTTAGCGCGCCGGTCAAGCCTTCCTGCGTTAGGGGATTCCAGACGGAAACATACTCACCGCTTGCTGGAATCAGATCGCGAAATTTCTTGGCTTGTGGAACGCGCGTCCAAGCGATGTCAGGATCGCCACCGGAGGTCGCAGCCTCGAGCAGATCGAACGGAAGTGGCACGATGTGTAGATGAGCGTGATCTACGCCGCAGCCTGTCAAGCCGCCAGGTGTCCAGTTTCCATGTTCGAAAAAATAGGGCGTGCCCGAAAAGGCGCTCAGCTTGCCCGCTAACATAGACGAGAAGCTCTCTAATTCGTCCTGCTCGGCCGAAGTGAGCTGCCCTAAGTTCAGGACGGGCCGACGCGGAACCGCAAGCAGCCAGCCCGGAACCAACGACCCCAAAGATGGGAACGCGACAAACGACTGGGAGCAATCGAGAACCTTATTCCAAGGTTCTCGTTCCCCAGCCGAAGAATTTAAAATGGCTTCAAACCGATGCAAAGCTCGCTCCGCTCACCCCGATGCGGGAGGCATACCCTACGCAGCAGAGTGTGAACATTAGTAGCACAAAACCCGCTTGGGAAACCAAAAAATTGCGAGCCATTTCAAATGTGGGGCCCTTACGATGGTTTGAAAGATCGGCGCAAAAAAAGCCTGGCGATCACTCCCCGGAGCCTTTCTTTCGTCGCTCGGGTAGGACAGGACTTAACAACCGATGCCGCCCATGGCGCCGCCCGCATGCAACGGGTGTCTGGTCATCGGCCAGAAGCTCGTTCACGGTCCTTACGGGCGATGAGCAGGCAGGCGATCGACGCCGTGTCCCAGAGCGTCCTTCGACTTCGCTCAGGATGAACGGCTCTGAATTGAATCAGCGCATCAACCCGGCAGATCGCAAGGCGTCTTCGATTATCTTGCCTACTCCCGCCGGCCCAGACGAAACGGCTGCAAGCGCCGGCAAAGGTCGAGTGAACTGGATCGGCAATTCAGGGCGCACGGCCGGCAACGCAGCCTCCCCCTCAACCTCCCCCGCAATCCCCCACGAAGCCGCAATATGCCGCGTCGAGGATATCCCCGCCTCCAGCATATGCGGCATCGCCTCGCCCATCGCGCCCTCGCCGCGCGTTGCCAGCGGGGTGCCGTGGGCGAGGCCGGTGATCTCGTAATCCTCGATCAGCGCGCGGCGGCTGGCGTCGCACCAGGTGCGGTGGGGGTAGCCGTCGACCAAGTCCTGCCGGGTTGGCTCGCGGCCGACGCCGTGGAGGGGGCGCCATTGGCTTCGTCGCGCCGCAGATCGGGGTGGCGGCCGCATTTCTCGGTGCGCCGATCATGGCGCTGATGCTTGCCGCTCTTGCGGTTAGCCAATGTCGCAGGGCGGTCGACCGCACCAGCCGACCTGTTCGCACCCGCGCCTGTCCGGTTCAGAGGTGGATGTCGATCTTGATGCGATGGAGCATCGACCGCAGGAAGCCGCCCAGGCCCGCATCCGGATCGACCGTGCGCGGCACCTCGATCCGCGCCGGGCGGGCGCCGATCGCGTCGGCGGTGAAGCGGCGCCATATGTTCGCGGGCAGCCCGCCGCCCGCCACGCCGGGCAGCGGCTGATTGTCGTCACGGCCGATCCACACCGCAGTCACCAGCCCGCCCGCAAAGCCGACGAACAAAGCGTCGCGATTGTCCTGCGAGGTTCCGGTCTTGCCATACGTATGCGTGTTCAGCGCGGCGCCGCGCCCCGTGCCGCTGTTCACCACGGTCGACAGAAGGTCCAGCAGCATCGCCCGTTCGCGATCGTCCATGCGGTGCGGCGCATCGGCCGGCGGCCGATGGCCCGCCTGTTCGGGCAAGCCATAAGGCCGCACCGGATAGAGGCCGCCCGCGACCGCGGCATAAGCGCTGGTCAGCTCGAGCAAGCTGGTGCCCGACGCGCCCAACGCGATGGCGGGCTCGATGCGGAGCGGGCTCTGTATCCCCAGGTCGGTTGCGGCGCGCGCGACCTCCGCCGGCCCGACCTTCTGCGTCAACCGCACCGCGGCGACGTTGCTGGAATGCGCGAAGGCTTCGCGCAAAGTGATCGTGCCGCGATAGTGCCCGTCGCTGTTGCGCGGCGACCAATTGCCGATCGTGATCGGCCGATCCTCGACCATGTCGTCGGGCGTCATGCCCGCGCGCAACGCCGCCAGATAGACGAACAATTTGAAGGTCGATCCCGGCTGGCGCCGCGCCTGCACCGCGCGGTTGAAGCTGCTCTTCGCATAATCGCGCCCGCCGACCATCGCGACCACGCGCCCGTCGGGCCGCATTGCGACCAGAGCGACCTGTGCGCCCGCCAGGCGGACCTGCCCGACCGCATGCTCCGCAAGCCGCTGCAGCCGCGCGTCGAGCGTGGTGCGGACCGTCGTCACGGCAAAGGGATCGTTCGCGTCCGCGCGGACGGCGGGCATCACCCAATCGCTGAAATAGGTTGCCTGGGTCGGTTCGGGCGCAGGCTTGAGCCGCAGATTGGCGGGCGATGCGCGTGCCGCCTCGGCCGGGGTGAGGAAACCCGCCTCCGCCATCGCCGCCACGACCAAGGCCGCGCGTTGGCGCGCGCCCGCCAGATTGGCGCTCGGCGCCAGACGCGAGGGCGCTTTCATCAAGCCCGCCAGCAACGCCGCCTCGCCGACCGTCAGCGCCTCGGGCCGCTTGCTGAAATAATGGCGCGCGGCGGCGCGCAGGCCATAGACATTGTCGCCGAAATAGACGTCTGACAGATAGCGCGAGAGGATCTGATCCTTGGTCAGCCATGCCTCCAGCCACATCGCGATCAGCGCCTCGCGCAGCTTGCGCGCGGCAGTGCGGTCGGAACTGAGATAGACCAGTTTCGCCAGCTGTTGGGTGATGGTGCTGCCGCCCTCCTGCATCCGGCCGGCGCGCAGATCATGCCAGGCCGCGCGCCCGATGCCGCGCGGGTCCACCCCGATATGATGGTAGAAGCGCCGGTCCTCGATCGCGAGGAAGGCCTCGCTGACATGGGCGGGCAGTTGGTGGACGTCGACCGGGCTGTCGCTCACCGCGCCGCGCCTGGAGATCAGGCTTCCGTTCGAGGCCAGCAACGTGACGCTGGGCGGCGCGATCGGCCGCAGGGTTCGCGACGGCGGGGCGGCGATCGCGAGCCAGGCCACGGCGATCAGACAGAGCAGCAACAGGCCCGCGAGGATCCAGCGTGCGATCCTCCACCGGCCGAACCGGCGCGCGCGGATTGGCGGCGCCGGCGGTTGGGTGGGCTCGATAAGCGGGTTCTGCGGGGCCCCGCCATTGGCCGCGCCATCCTCGCGCGCGTCATCGAAGGGGGACTCGAACATCGAACTGTATTATAGGAGCAAAACACGTGCGGAGGAAGGGGCTTGCTGGCCGCGCGCTGGCCGGTCAGCGCATCAACCCGGCAGACCGTAAAGCGTCTTCGATGATCTTGCCTACTCCAGCAGGGGTGGCTGAAGGGGCGGCGCGCGCTGGCGAAGGTCGTGTGAACTGCGTCGGCACCTCAGCGCGCGCACCCGGCACCGTAGTCCCCGCCTCAACCTCCCCCGCAATCCCCCAAGACGCCGCAATATGCCGCGTCGAGGATATCCCCGCCTCCAGCATATGCGGCATCGCCGCGCCGACCGCGCCCTCGCCGCGCGTGGCGAGCGGGGTGCCGTGGGCGAGGCCGGTGATTTCGTAATCCTCGATCAGCGCGCGGCCGTTGGCGTCGCACCAGATGCGGTGGGGGTAGCCGTCGACCAAATCCTGCCGGGTCGGCTCGCTCTTGAGGCCGTGGAGGGGGCGCCATTGGGCGAGGATGGCTTCGGCGTTGGCGCGGCTCACCGTCAAATCGGCGGTGCCGTGCCAGATCGAGATGGTTGGCCATGGCCCCTTGTGATCGGAGGCGGCGCGGACGAGGCCGGCGAGCGCCTCGCCCTTGGCGCCGCCATGGCCGCGCATACGATCGAACGCCTCGGGCATGCTGCTGGCGGTGCCGTAGGGCAGGCCGGCGATGATCGCGCCGCCCGCGAACAGCTCCGGGTAGGTGGCGAGCATCACCGAGGTCATCGCGCCGCCCGCCGAGAGGCCGGTGACGAAGATGCGCTTCGGGTCGATCGCGTGGGTGGCGACGATTGCTTCGATCATCTGGCGGATCGAGAGCGGCTCGCCCGCGTCGCGGCGCACGTCCTCGGGCTGGAACCAGTTGAAGCAGAGGTTGGGATTGTTGGCGCGGGTCTGTTCGGGGAAGAGAAGCGCAAAGCCGTGGCGGTCGGCGAGCTGGGACCAGCCGGATCCCGCATCATAGCCCGCAGCATTTTGGGTGCAGCCGTGCAGGACGACCACGAGGGGCGCGCCCTTTTCGAGGCCTTCGGGGATGTAGATGCGCGCGCGGAGCTGGCCGGGGTTGGAGCCGAAATTTGTGAGGTCGGTCAGGCGGTCGGGCGCGGCGAAGGCAGCGCCGGGGAGCGCGTGCATTCTGGAGAGGCGGGCGATCGTGTCGGCGAGACTTGGCATGGAGCACCCTCGTTTTGGGGCGAGGTGCACGGGCTGCGAACGGGCAGTCGTGCAGGCGCCTATGCTGCATTGCACAAATGTGGGCGCTGCGCAGCATAAGCGCAAGTGCAAATCGGGTAAGTGTCGGGGTGGGTTGGGGAATTGGGGTGGGATGGGCGGGAGGAAGAAGCGGGATTCCGGAACGAGGTCCGGGATGAGGGTTTCGCATTTTTTGTCATTGTGGGCCGTGGGCGAAGCAATCCAGTTGCCGTGCCCTCACCCTCCCACCGCTGCGCGGTGGGCCCCTCCCTCTCCCTTGCGGGAGAGGGGTTAGTTTAGCAATCCAGGCTTGTGCGGGAGGAGAGCGGGGGCTGGATTGCCGCGCCCGGCTTTGCCGGTCTCGCAATGACGGCTTTGTGGTTTTCCCGTCATGGGGGCCGCGGGCGAAGCGATTCGGGCGGGGACTCACCCTCACCCCCTGCCGCTTCGCGGCAGGTACCTCTCCCCCGAGGGGAGAAGTGGGCTAATTTAATACGCTGTGCAGGGCGAGGTTGAGGCGTTTCATGTCGAAGGGTTTGCGCAGCACCACCGCGCCGGAAATGCCCTCCAGCGCGATCGTGTCGGAATAGCCGCTGACGAAGATGATCGGCAGGTCCGGCTGGCGCACCTGGGCGCGGCGGGCGACTTCGGCGCCGTTCATGCCGGGCATCAGGAAATCGATCACCGCCGCCGCGGGCTGATGTTCGAGCAACAGCGCGAGCCCGCTCGCGCCGTCTTTCGCCTCGAGCACCTCGAAGCCCGAATTGATGAGCGCGTCGACGATCACCGCGCGCACGGCGTCGTCGTCGTCGATCACGACGATCTGCTGGCCCGCCGCGATCGGGGCGACGTCGCGGCGCCGGTCCTCGGCCGCGGGCGGGACGCGTTCGGGCGCGGGCTCGGTCTGGCGGAACAGCATCTCGACCGAGGTGCCCGTGCCGGGCACGCTGGCAAGGCGCAGCTCGCCGCCGCACTGGCGCACGAAGCCGTCGACCTGCGCGAGGCCGAGGCCGGTGCCCTGGCCGGCGGCCTTGGTCGTGAAGAAGGGCTCGACCGCGCGTTCGAGCACTTCGGGCGCCATGCCGAAGCCGTCGTCGACGACGCGGATCATGACGCAGGGCGTCTCGCGCGTCGCGCCGTCGAGCAATTCGCCGCCGGCGCGGCTTTCGATCGTGATGTGGCCGCCGTCGGGCATGGCGTCGCGCGCATTCATCGCGAGGTTGAGGATGGCGAGCTCGAGCTGCTGCGGATCGGTCATCGCCCACAGCCCCTCCGCGCGCAGATCGAGCGTGAGGTTGATATGCGGGCCGAGCGAGGTGCCGATCAGCAATTTCGCCCCGACCACGGCGGGGTCGATCTCGGCCGGGCGGATGTCCATCCGCTGGCTGCGCGAGAAAGCGAGCAGTTGCGCGGTGATCTTGGTGCCCTTGTCCGCGCCCGAAATCGCATTGTCGACATAGCGTTGCAGCCGTTCGTCGCCGGGCGGCAGCTTCCCTCGAAGCATTTCGAGATTGCCGTGCACCGCCATCAGCAGATTGTTGAAATCATGCGCGATGCTGCCGGTCAGGCGGCCGACCAGCTCCAGCCGCTGTGTGCGGTTGACCGCCTCTTCCGCCTTGGCGCGTTCGGCGCTTTCGTCGGCGAGCGCGCGCGCCTGGGCAGCGAGCTGCTTGGTCATTTCGCGCGCCATGTCGTCCCTGTCGCGCGCCTTCTCGCGTTGCGCCCGATCGAGCGCGTTCATGACCTGGCCGTCGCGCAGCACGAGCAGGATCCACGGCACGATCGTGACGATCACGAGCAAAGCCATCGCGATCGCCGGGCCCAGCTTGCCCGCCAGCGTGGTGCGCGCCAGCACCAGCCCCGCCCCCACGGGCAACAGCACGAACGCGAGCTGGCGGCGGGTGGGGGCGCCGCCGATATCGTCCGATCCGACCATGCTCGCCCAGCCGAGCCGGGGTTCCACGGTCAGCGCCGCCAAGGCGAGCAGCATCAGCGCGATCGCGCTGTGCAGCGCCATGCTGTTGAAGATCGGCAGCGCGTAGAGATCGCTGACACCGTAAAGATAGCCGAGCACGGCGGTGCTCGCGATCACCAGCGCGAGGCCCGCGGCCAGATCCGCCGCGAGCGGCCGGCGCCGCCTGAGCGGCAGCGCGAGCGCGATCATGATCAGCGCGAGCGCGGTCGCGATCGACGTGCGCCCGACCGGGACAATGGGGACGCCCGCCATATGCGCGGCGATCCATGGGCCGATCACATCGGCACCGAACGCAAAATGGCTGGCCAGCGCCGCGAGCCCGACCGCCGCCGCCAGCGCCGACGTGGCGACCACCCGCCGCATATCGCGATAGGAGGAGGCGATGGCCGAGACGGTGAGCAGCAGCAGCCCGGCCGCGGTGAGCGGCGACATTGCCTGCAATCCGGTGTGCAGCGCGATCAGCGCGGGCACGTCGAAGATGTACCCAATCAGCGTGAGCAGCGCGAACAGCCCGGCGAGCCCCGCGCAGAGCCGCGACAGGGCGATCATCCGGTGCGCCGCCCGCATTGTCATCGGGCGTTTCGTCCAGTGAGGCGCGCCATGATCAGCCGACCCATCCCATCCCCGTGCGCCGCTGCCCGGTATATCCGCACCCTATGCGACGCTACAGGTTAATGCGCCATCAAACCGCGATACCAAAGGCAAAAAGCGTCCGGATTGGGCGGGTGTCGCGCCCGCTTGGCCTGTCCCGCGCTCCACCGCCCGATCCGATCCCTGTCGCCGGTTGCGGCGCCCCCCAACTCCTGCAATAAGTCCGATTATATAGGATAGGATTTACCGCGAGCCGGGAAACGGCCGTGGTATTCAGCAGGAGAGGCACGCGCATGAAACTCGCAATTGCTGTAACATTGGCCGCCATCGTCACCGCCGGTCCGCTGTCCGCGCAGACCGCGCCGGTCGCGGAGGATTTCAAGCCGTCTTCGGTCAACCAGCCGGGGCAGCAATATCCGCAGGTCAATTCGCAAGGCTATGTCCGCTTCCGCATCGTCGCGCCCGAGGCGCAGTCTATGAAGGTCACGCTGGGGCTCGGCGGCCGGGGCGGCACGGTGCTGACCAAGGGGGCGGACGGCGCCTGGACCGCCACCACCGAGGGGCCGCTCGACGAGGGCTTCCATTATTACCACCTCAATGTCGACGGCGGCACGTTCAACGACCCCGGCACGCTCAACTTCTACGGTTCGACGCGCTGGGAAAGCGGCATCGAAATCCCCGCGCATGACGCCGATTTCTACGCGCTCAAGGACGTGCCGCACGGGCGCGTCGAGCAGATATTGTTCCCCTCGCCCAGCACCGGCACGCAGCGCCGCGCCTTCGTCTACACGCCGCCGGGCTATGATGCGAACGCGCGCACGCGCTATCCGGTCCTGTATCTGCAGCATGGCTGGGGCGAGGACGAGACCGCCTGGTCCAACCAGGGCCATGCCAATCTGATCCTCGACAACCTCATCGCCGAGGGCAAGGCGCGGCCGTTCCTCATCGTAATGACCTACGGCATGACCAACGACATCAAGCCTGGCAGCCCCGGCGGGTTCGCCAGCTTCAGCATCAAGCCGTTCGAGACGGTGCTGGTCAACGAGTTGATCCCCTATGTCGATTCGCACTTCCGCACGCTCGCCGATCCGCGCCACCGCGCGATGGCGGGCCTGTCGATGGGCGGCTTCGAAACCAAGCTGATCGCGCCCAACCACCTCGACAAATTCGCCTATATCGGCCTGTTGAGCGGCGGCACCTTCTCGCTCGACGACATCGCCAAGGTTCCGGGATTCAAGGACAAGGTCAAACTGGTGTTCGTGAGCTTCGGCAGCCGCGAGCTCGAGGGCCGGGGCATGAACGGCCCGCCCGGCCAGCCGCGTTCGGACCCGCGCGCCAATGCCGCCGCGCTGAAGCAGGCGGGGATCAACAGCGTCTTCTACGTCTCGCCCAATACGGCGCACGAATTCCTGTCATGGCGGCGGAGTTTGCACGAGATGGCGCCGCTTTTGTTCCGGGATTGAGGGGACGGGAGCGGGCGGGAGTGGGCCTGGTGCGCTCCTTCCCGTCATCCCTGCGCTTCTTTCCGTGTGTGTATTCCCGTTCGGTAGACCGTCCTTCGACTTCGCTCAGGACGAACGGGGCGGCGGCGTTTCGCTCTTCTACGGCGTTCGCTCGATCCAGCGGGTGCCGTCGAACTCCCATATATCGTTGAAATGGTCGCCTTCGCCCTGGCCGCCGAACAGGACGATGCGATCGCGCGCGGAATCATATTCCATCGCGGTCTGGATCCGCGCCGGCGGGCCGTCGGTCGCGATGCGCGTCCATGTCTTGCCGTCCCACGCCCAGGTGTCGTGGAAGAAGATGCTCTTCTCATCCTCGCCGCCGAACAGGATCGTGCGATGGCGCTTGCTGTCATAAGCGAGGCCGGGCCAGGCGCGCGGGCCGGGGCCGGCATTGGTGACCATCGTCCAGCTCTTGCCGTCCCATTCCCACGTATCGCCCAAGGCCGCGAGCGGGCGGAAGCCGCCGTACAGGACGGTGACGCCGCGATCGGAATCATAAGCCGACATGGCGGAGCTCCGGAGCGAGGGCCCTGCCATCCAGGTCTGGATCCAGGTCTGCCCGTCATATTCCCAGGTGTCGGCGAAATTGACCTGAGCGTTGTAGCCGCCGAACATGACCACGCGGTCGCGCTTGCTGTCATACACGAAATCGCCCGCGCTTCTGGTCATCGATGCGTCGTCGGTCAGCGTGCGCCAATGGCCGTTTTCCAGCACGTTGAGCTTGCCGTCATTGACCTCGCCCTCGCCCGCCCCGCCGAACATAAGGATGCGCGACCGCTTCGTATCATAGGCCATCAGCGCCATGATCTTGGGCAGCCCGGTATCGCCGACGAAGCGCCAGTGCGTGCCGTTCCACGCCCATAGATCGCCCTGCCGGATCGCGGCCTTTCCGTCGAAGGTGAAGCCGCCGTAGATCAGCACTTCGCCATGCGCCGGATTGTAGACGGAGGACATGTGCCATCGCGGGGCGGGAGTGGCGGCGGCTGGCGGCGGCGTGGAAGCGGCGGCCGAGCGAGCTGGGGGCCCGGGCAACGTCAGCGCCAGCGCTGCCAGGAGTCCGCAAATTAATGCCCTCATGCCGAGCCTCCGAGGTGGTCGGTGGAAAGCTATAGATTACAGATGTAATCGTCAACTCGACGATGTGGGAGCGCCGAAGGCGGTTGGCGTTGGCCCGCTTTCTCGGGGTAATCCCGTTTGGGGGAGCGTCCTTCGACTTCGCTCAGGACGAACGGAGGCGGATTTCCCCTCGCCCGGCCTCTCCCGCGGGCGGGGGGCAGAAAGAAAAAGGGCCAGAGGATCGCTCCTCCGGCCCTTCTTCATTGGGTCGAGTGGGTAGGACTTAAAAGTCCATGCCGCCCATGCCGCCCATGCCGCCGCCGGGCATGCCGGCGGGCGACTTGTCGTCGGCCGGAAGCTCGCTCACCGCCGCTTCGGTGGTGATGAGCAGGCCGGCGACCGAGGCCGCATCCTGGAGCGCGGTGCGGACGACCTTGGTCGGGTCGATCACGCCGGCGGTGACCAGGTTCTCGTAGGTGTCGGTCTGGGCGTTGAAGCCGACGTCATGGTCCTTGCCGTCGAGCAGCTTGCCCGAGATGACCGCGCCGTCATGACCGGCATTGGCCGCGATCTGGCGGACCGGGGCGTAGAGCGCCTTGCGGACGATATCGACGCCACGCGTCTGGTCGTCGTTCGCGCCCTTGAGGCCCTCGATCGCCTTGGTGGCGTACAGCAGAGCCGTACCGCCGCCGGGGACGATGCCCTCTTCCACGGCCGCGCGGGTCGCGTGCAGCGCGTCGTCGACGCGATCCTTGCGCTCCTTGACCTCGACCTCGGTCGAACCGCCGACCTTGATCACGGCAACGCCGCCGGCGAGCTTGGCGAGACGCTCCTGGAGCTTCTCGCGGTCGTAATCGCTGGTGGTGTTCTCGATCTGCTGGCGGATCGCCTCGACGCGGCCCTTGATCGCGGATTCGTCACCGGCGCCATCGACGATGGTGGTGTTGTCCTTGTCGATCGAGACGCGCTTGGCGGTGCCGAGCATGCCGAGCGTGACGCTCTCGAGCTTGATGCCGAGATCCTCGGAGATCACCTCGCCCTTGGTCAGGATCGCGATATCCTCGAGCATCGCCTTGCGGCGATCGCCGAAGCCAGGCGCCTTGACGGCCGCGACCTTGAGGCCGCCGCGCAGCTTGTTGACGACCAGGGTCGCCAGCGCCTCGCCCTCGATATCCTCGGCGATGATGAGGAGCGGACGGCCGCTCTGCACCACGGCTTCCAGGATCGGGAGCATCGCCTGCAGGTTGGAGAGCTTCTTCTCGTGGATGAGGATGTACGGATCGGAAAGCTCGACCGTCATCTTCTCCGGGTTGGTGACGAAGTAAGGCGAGAGGTAGCCACGGTCGAACTGCATGCCCTCGACCACGTCGAGCTCGAATTCGAGGCCCTTGGCTTCCTCGACGGTGATCACGCCTTCCTTGCCGACCTTCTCCATCGCCTCGGCGATCTTCTCGCCGACGACGGTGTCGCCATTGGCCGAGATGATGCCGACCTGCGCGATTTCCTTGGTGCCGGTGACGGGACGCGAGCGCGCCTTGATGTCCTCGACCACCTTGATGACGGCGAGATCGATGCCGCGCTTCAGGTCCATCGGGTTCATGCCGGCCGCGACCGACTTCATGCCCTCGCGCACGATCGCCTGGGCGAGCACGGTGGCGGTGGTGGTGCCGTCGCCGGCGACGTCGTTCGTCTTGGACGCGACCTCGCGCAGCATCTGCGCGCCCATATTCTCGAACTTGTCCTTGAGCTCGATCT